>Ga0181537_10002781_pt1 | contig 15225 bp, 13 predicted proteins | sample PEATcosm2014_Bin_39_FD_119765 | JGI IMG/M metagenome (GOLD analysis project Ga0181537, IMG submission 119765) | Peatland microbial communities from MTU Mesocosm Facility, Houghton, MI, USA - PEATcosm2014_Bin23_10_metaG | ecosystem: Environmental > Terrestrial > Soil > Wetlands > Peat | place... | reverse complement strand
TCCTGGCCGCGGTGCTGCAGCACCAGCAAGCCGTCATACAGCAGCTGGTTGACCGAACCGTTTGCGACTACGCCAATTATTCCGCACATCGTTAAGATCGTCCCAACGTCATTTGTAGCGAATTCTCTCGGCAATGTCCCGCGGCATCCACGGCTTGCCCGCGATCACCGCCGTTTCAAGCGGGGGCGCCAGCAGCGCGTTGCGCCACATCGGTTCCTTCGGCAGCGTGGTCAGCCCGCCCAGCAGCACCAGCACCAGTACCACCACTATACCGCGCGCTAAACCGAATATGGCGCCTAATCCGCGATCCGCAAGCCCCAGCCCGGCTACCTGAAGCAGCCTCGACAGCAGCATGCCGGCGATTCCCATCGCCAGCAGGACCACGATGAATACCAGCACAAAAGCCGCCACCACCCGCGCCTGCTCGTTATGGATCGCCGAGCGCAGCATGCCGGCAGCCTCGTCGCCCCAGGCATTCGCCGCCACGAAAGCCAGCACCCAGCCCGCCAGCGAGAACGCCTCGCGCACCAGGCCGCGCCACGCGCCGATCGCCACCGAGATGCCGACGATCAGCAATACAGCATAATCGAATTCAGTCATGCGGCCCAACCGCAGCAGCGGCTATTTCTCAGCAACCACCCCGGCATAACCCAGCTTCTTCAAACGGTCGCGGGCGCGCTCGGCCGCGGCTTTGTTGGGATAGGGACCGGCCCATACCCGGGTTTGCGCGCCCTGGCTCGTATCCAGGCTTTCCGTCGTGGACTTGACGCCCGCCGCCGACAGCTTGTCGCGCAGGCGCTTGACGTTCTCGGCGTCGGCAAAAGTACCGAGCTTGACGCCCCAGCCGGGGTGCGGAGCGGCCTTGGCTTCGACAGCAGGTGCGGGTGCAGGCGCGGGTACACTTGCGGGCGCGGACTTGGCGGCAATCGGCGGCACGGGCGGCACGCTGGCAGCCTTGGTCTGCGGCGCAGGCGTCGCTGCCGCTACTGCGGATTTCGCGGCCTCGGGTTGCAGTTTGGCGGCTATCGGAGCCGGCGCCGTTACGGCCTTGGGGGCCGGACCGCTCACCAGGGGCGGAGGCGCGGGAGGCAGCGCCGGTGCCATCGACTTGGGCATTGGGGTGGTCGCCGGCGCTGTGCTGGCGGCTACTGGTGCAGGCGCGGGCATTGCCTGCCCGGGCGCGGGAGGTGGTACTGGTACTACCTGGTTCTTGAACGCGTTGCTGTCGGGATTGGGAATCTGGATGCTGATGTCGCTGGACAGCGGTTTTGGCTCCTTGTCGAACACCATCGGCAGCGCGATGGCGACGAAAATAACCAATGCGACCGCGCCGACGATCCTGCGCTTGGCTCTCTTCTTGAAATTGAGCTTATCTTCGCTATCGGCCATGCTCGATTAAGGTGGTGTTCCGCTCCGGCACTGATTCGCAGCGCGCTTTAATCGCGCCTTGTTAACTGCAGAACCTCGGCCACGGTGAGGAACGACCCGAAAACAATAATTCTATCATTTTCGCCCGTCTCTTCGCGGGCTGCCGCATAGGCCGCGGCGATGTCATCGTGCTCGTGGACCTCGGCCGCGCCTGCGTGTTCGAGCGTCGCCGCCAGCTGCGAACTTGCAGTGCCGCGCGACCCCGGCAGGCTGCCGCAATGCCAGGCGTCGATGCGCGAGACCAGGTTTTGCGCGACACCCGCGATGTCCTTGTCGTTGAGCATGCCGAATACCGCAAACGTGCGCGGAAAATAGCCCTGGTTGCCAAGATTCGCCGCCAGCACCGCGGCGGCAGCCGGGTTGTGCGCAACGTCGAGCACCACCGTGGGCCGGCCCGGCAGCACCTGAAAACGCCCGAGCAGGCTCACGGCCGCAAGGCCGTCGCGTATTTCCTGCATGCTGACCGGCAGCCGCGCGGCCAGGGCCTCGAGCGCGGCCAGCGCGGTGGAGGCATTGACGAGCTGGTTGGCGCCGCGCAATGCGGGATAAGCGAGTGCCGGGCGCCGCGACTCGCGGCCCCACCAATCCCATTGCCCGGCGCCGGCCGCGAAACCGAAGTCGCGCCCGATGAGGCGCAGGTCGGCGCCGAGTTCCCGCGCCCGCGCCAGCACGCTGGCCGTCGGGTCGCGATCGGCGTGGATCGCGGGCCGCCCTTCGCGAAAGATTCCAGCCTTCTCGAAACCGATCTTCTCGCGCGTATCGCCGAGGTAGTCCTGGTGATCGAGCGCGACGTTGGTGAGCACCGCGCAATCGGCATCGAAGGCATTGACTGCGTCCAGCCTGCCGCCCAGGCCGATTTCCAGCACCGCGGCCTCGATGCGGTGCGCGATGAACACGCGCATCGCGGCCAGGGTGGTGAATTCGAAATAAGTGAGCAGCGTGTCCCCGCGCGCCGTTTCCACTTCCTGCAGGGCTTGCACCAGCTCGCTGTCGGCCGCTTCCACGGCGCCGATGCGCACTCTTTCGTTGAAGCGCAACAGATGCGGCGAGGTATAGCAGCCGACGCGGTAACCCGCGCAATGCAGGATGCGCTCGAGCATTGCCACCGTCGAGCCCTTGCCGTTGGTGCCGCCGACGACGATCACCGGGCACTCGAACGCGAGCCCCATGCGACTGCGGACTGCCTCGACCCGGTCGAGGCCGAGCGCGATGGTTTTCGGATGCAGGACTTCGAGGTAGGACAGCCAGTCAGCGAGCGAGGCCGAGACGGATGGTGCACCCATGCGAGAACTGAGGATTCGGGATTCAGGGATTCAGATGCTCGAGGGACGGCCCTGCGCCCGCGGCGAAATCAGGCGACGGCAGCGGGAGCGCTTTGCAGCAAGGTGAGCAGCGCCGCCAGCCGGTCGCGCATCTGGCGGCGGTCGACGATGAGGTCGATCGCGCCCTTCTCCAGCAGGAACTCGGCGCGCTGGAAACCCTCCGGCAGCTTCTGCCTTACCGTCTGCTCGATCACGCGCGGCCCGGCAAAGCCGATCAGCGCCTTGGGCTCGGCGATGACGACGTCGCCCAGCATGGCGAAACTCGCCGACACACCGCCCATGGTCGGATCGGTCAGTACCGAAATGAAGGGCAGCTTGTTCTGTGCGAGCTCGGTCAGCGCGGCCGTGGTTTTCGCCATCTGCATCAGGGAGAACAAACCTTCCTGCATGCGCGCGCCGCCGGTCGCGGTGAAGCAGACCAAAGGCAGGCTCTGTTCGAGGCAGACCTGCACCGCCCGCACGAAGCGCTCGCCGACCACCGAGCCCATGGAGCCGCCCATGAATTCGAATTCAAACACCGCTGCCACCAGCGGCACGTTTTTCACGCTGCCCTGCATCACCACCAGCGCATCGGTTTCGCCGGTCTCGGCCACCGCTTTCTCGATGCGGTCGCTGTAGCGCTGCGTGTCCTTGAACTTGAGGCTGTCGAGCGGCATCACCTCGGCACCGACTTCGAAGCGGCCTTCGGGATCGAGCAGCAGGTCGAGCCGGATGCGCGCGGAAATCCGGTGGTGGTGGCCGCACTTGGGGCACACGCTCGAATTCTTTTCCAGGTCCATGCCGTAGAGCACGGTCTCGCAGGAGGCGCATTTGACCCACAAGCCCTCGGGCATTTGCCGGCGCGTCGCACCCTCGGTGCGCTTGATTTTCGGCGGCAGCAGCTTGTTGAGCCAGCTCATGCGTCCATTCCCGCGCGGATGCCGCCCAGCAGTGCCGCTGCTTTGCTCACCGCAGTGCCCGGCGCGGCCTGCTCCATTTCCTGGATAATGCGGCTGCCGATTACGACGGCGTCGGCAAACCCGGCAATCGCGCGCGCCGTGGCGGCGTCGCGAATGCCAAAGCCGACCCCGACCGGTACGCCGGTCGCGGCCCGAATCGCGGGTATGCGCTTGGCGACTTCGTCGAGGTCGAGGTTGCCGGCGCCGGTCACGCCCTTCAGCGAAACGTAATAGACGTAGCCCGCGGCCTGCGCCGCGACTTGCGCAATGCGCGCATCGGTGGAAGTCGGCGACAGCAAAAATATCGGGTCGAGGCCGGCGTCGCGCAGCATGGCGCTGAATACCTGGCACTCCTCGGGCGGATAATCGACCACCAGCACGCCGTCGACCCCTGCAGTCTTGGCGCGCTCGACGAAGTCCTTGACGCCCATGGCTTCGATTGGATTGGCGTAACCCATCAGCACCACCGGGGTCTTGCTGTCGGACTTGCGAAATTCCGTAACCTGGCGCAAGACCGTGGACAGGTTCATGCCCATGGCCAGCGCGCGTTCCGAGGAACGCTGGATGGTGGGACCGTCCGCCATCGGGTCCGAAAACGGCACGCCGAGCTCGATCAGGTCCGCGCCGGCACCCACCAGCGCGTGCATCAGCGGCACCGTGGATTCCGGCGCCGGATCGCCCGCAGTGACAAACGGGATCAGGGCTTTGCGCCCGCTCGCGTGCAATGCCTTGAACGTCTGGCCGATGCGCGACATTCGATTAGACCGGTGACGGAGCGGAAACGACGATCTGCTCGCCGTTCGAGCGCGGCTGCAGCGGGACTTCGCGTGCGATGCGGCGGCGCGTGAGCTCCAGGTATTCGGCGTTGATTTCGAAGCCGGCGATGCGCCTGCCGTTGGCGAGGGCAGCGACCGCGGTGGTGCCGCTGCCAAGAAAGGGGTCGAGCACCAGGCCACCCGGCGGGCAGCTTGCGCGCACCATGCGCGAGACGATTTCAAGCGGCTTTTGCGTCGGGTGGTCTTCGCGTTCGCGGTGTTGCCGGTGCAGCCGGCTCACGCTCCACACGTCCTTCGGGTTGTAGCCGACTTCGAGCCATTTCTTGCCGACGAAAATCGAGCGCGTGCGCGCTTTCTTGGTTTCTTCGTCGTAGGGAATGCGCACCGCGTCGAGGTCGAAATGATAATCCGCGCCGTTGACGAAAAACCCGATGGTGTCGTGCACCGACGAATACTTGCGCGTGCTGCCGCCCATGCTTGGCACTTTGCGGTCCCACACGATTTCATTGACCATGCGCATGCGCGTCTTGAGGTGGCTGAAAATTTCCGGGCTGTATTGCCAGGTGAGAAAAATATACAGGCTGCCGTTGGGCTTGAGCTTCGGCCAAACCGCGTCGAGCCACGCCTTGCTCCAGGCGAGATAAGCCGTCGCGTCGAGCTTGTCGGAATCGTTGCCGTAGTCCTTGCCCAGGCCGTAGGGCGGATCGGCGACGACCAGGTCGACCGAAGCGTCAGCGAGCCTGGCTATGCCGTCGAGCACGTCTTCGTTGTAGAGCTGTTGCAAGCCTGACTCCGCGGTTTCCCGCGTGCGCGTCCTCACAAGCGCATTCCCGAGCGGTCAGCGACGGTCTGGATATCCTTGTCGCCGCGGCCGGACAGGTTCACCAGCAGCATGCGGTCGCGTCCCATGGTCGGCGCGAGCTTGGCAGCGTACGCCAGGGCGTGCGCCGACTCCAGCGCCGGGATGATGCCTTCAAAGCGGCACAGTTCGTGAAAGGCGACGAGCGCTTCGTCATCGGTTGCCGACACGTATTCCGCGCGTCCGTTGTCCTTGAGCCAGGCGTGCTCCGGTCCTACGCCCGGATAATCCAGCCCGGCCGAAATCGAGTGCGTCTCGGTAATCTGGCCGTGCGCGTCCTGCAGCAGATAGGTGCGGTTGCCGTGCAGCACGCCGGGACGGCCGGCGGAGAGCGAAGCGGAATGCTTGCCGGTGTCCAGACCAAGGCCGGCGGCCTCGACGCCGATGAGCTTCACCTGGGTATCGCCGATATAGGGGTAGAACAACCCCATCGCGTTGGAACCACCGCCGACACAGGCGATCACCGCGTCCGGCTGGCGTCCCACGAGCTCCTGCATTTGGCTGCGCGCCTCGATGCCGATCACCGACTGGAAATCGCGCACCATCATCGGATACGGATGCGGGCCGGCGACGGTGCCGATGATGTAGAAAGTGTTTTCGACGTTGGTCACCCAGTCGCGCATGGCTTCGTTCAACGCATCCTTCAGCGTTTTCGAGCCGGATTCGACGGGCACCACGGTGGCGCCCAGCAACTTCATGCGAAACACGTTGGGCGACTGGCGTTTGATGTCCTCCGAGCCCATGTAGACCACGCATTCCATGCCGTAGCGCGCAGCGACCGTGGCGCTGGCGACGCCGTGCTGGCCGGCGCCGGTCTCGGCGATGATGCGCGGCTTGCCCATGCGGCGCGCAAGCATCGCCTGCCCCACGGTATTGTTGATCTTGTGCGCGCCGGTATGGTTCAGATCCTCGCGCTTGAGAAAAATGCGCGCGCCGCCGAGTTTTTCCGACCAGCGCTTCGCTTCGTACACCGGGCTCGGGCGGCCGACGTAATGCTTGAGGTCGTATTTGAATTCGGCGATGAATTCCGGGTCGTTGCGGTACTTGGCATACGCCTCGCGCAGCTCGTCCAGCGCGTGCATCAGCGTCTCGGCGACGAATACCCCGCCGTAAGGGCCGAAATGCCCGGTCTCATCCGGCAACTCATACATCTGCATGTTTCACTCCTGCACAAAACGCGGCGATCTTCGCTTCGTCCTTCACTCCCTTCGCGGATTCCACGCCGCTGGCAACGTCGACCGCCCAGGGATGCACTCTGGTTACCGCCTCGGCCACGTTAAGCGGAGTAAGCCCTCCGGAAAGCATGATGGGCAGCGGCAGCGAAGGCGGAATCAGGCCCCAGTCGAAGGCGACCCCGCCGCCGCCGTAACCCTCGACGTGCGTGTCGAGCAGCAACGCGCGCGCCCGGCTGAAGTCCCTGGCGTATTGTAGCAAATCGATTCCCGGCGCCATCCTCGCGGTCTTGATGAAGGGCACGCCGAAGCTTGCGCAGTAGTCCGGCAACTCGTCGCCGTGAAACTGCAAAAAGTGGGGACGCACCCGCTCGATCACGCCGTGCACCGTCGCCGCGTCGGCATTGGCGAACAGCGCGACCACGCTGACGAGCGCCGGCGCACTTGCCGCCAGGCGCTCAGCAAGGTCCAACTCGACAAAGCGCGGGCTTGGCGGATAGAAGTTCAGGCCGATGGCGTCCGCGCCATGACGCGCGGCCGCCGCGAGATCCTGCTCGCGCGTGATGCCGCAAATCTTGATGCGGGTTCGTCTCATGCTCAGGCGAATACGGCTGCGATTGGGGGCGCGAAGAGCTGGCGCAAGCCGGGTCCGGCTTCCGGCAGGCCCCAGCGCTGCTCGTAGCTTACCCGTTCGAGATACAGCCCGTCGGGCGCGAAGGTCGGCGCCGCCAGCGTGCGGTCGCGCGCATCCAGCAGTTCTTGCATCCACTCCGGCGGACGCCCGCCTTTGCCGACGAGGATGAGGCTGCCGACGATGTTGCGCACCATATGCTGCAAAAAGGCATCGGCGCGAAACCTGAACAGCAGGAAATCGCCGCAGGCTTCGATCGCGATTTCGCGCATTTCCCGCACCGGCGACCTGGCCTGGCACTCCGCGGCGCGGAGCGCGCTGAAGTCGTGCCGTCCGACCAGGCAGGCGGCCGCTTCGCGCATGCGCGCCAGGTCGAGCTCTCGATGAAACCATCCCACTTTGCCCGCCAGCACCGCGGGGCGTACCGGCGACACCTGCAGCAGGTAGCAATAGCTTCGTTCGATCGCGGACAGGCGCGCGTGAAAGTCTTCCGGCACCGGCGCCGCCCACTGCACCGCGACCGCCGTGGGCAGGTAAGTGTTGACGCCGCGCACCCAGGCATTGTCGGGACGCACGGCAGCGGTGTCGAAATGCACGACCTGGCCCAGGGCGTGCACGCCGGCGTCGGTACGGCCGGCGCAGGCGACGCGAACCGCGTGCCCGGCGATGCGGGCGAGCGCGGCTTCCAGAGTGTCTTGCAAGGTATTGCCGGCGGGCTGCGATTGCCAGCCGGAAAAGCCCATGCCGTCGTATTGCAGGCCGAGGGCGAATCTCATGATAAATCCGCGCGGGACGCGCGGTTAGAAATCGGGGAGGTTGAGACTATGCCGTTACGCGCAATGCCAAGGAGGGTGGCCCGGCAGCTCTTCCGATCAACCCAAGCGCGCAAGCATTCCGCGCGCCTGCTCCTGCTGGGTGTGGTCGCCTTCCTTCAGGACTTCGTTCAGCAATTCGCGCGTGCCGTCTTTGTCGCCCATTTCCTCGTAAGCCTTGGCCAGATCGAGCTTGGTCGCGACTTCCTGCCAGCGCGCGTCCTGCACGCCGCCGGCGCCGTTGCCGCCGGCGTGCTCGGTCGTGGGTACGTCGAGCGGCATATTGAAGTCGACGACGATGGTTTTTTCGTGATCCTCGTCGGCGGGCTCCTCCAGCAGCGCCGCCTCATCCGGAAGCTTGGGCGGGCTGTCAAGATCGAGGTGGGGAACGCTGGAAGCTTCTGCGTCAGGCGCTCCGGTAGTGCCGTCGGCCAACGCCACGGTGGAAGTCGAGTCGTACTCCGACTCGGTAGCCGGCGGCGCCGTCTGCGGCGGCGGCGAATCGAACTGGATCGTGCTGTCGACGGAGGGGGCGGGGGTTGCCGGTCCGCCGCCGATATCGAAATCCAGGCCGCCGGTCTCGGTCGTGTGACCTGCCGCCGGAGCAGCTTCAAACGAGACGTCGGTCATCGCGGGCTTCGGCGCGTCGTTGCCGAGATCCAGGTCGAAGTCCAGGTCGCTGCTCGCGGGCTCGGCAACCGCCACGCTCGGCGCCTCGACCGGCGCGGTCAAATCGATAATTTCCTCGGCCGGGGCTGCGCCCGCCGCGGCTTCCTCATTCGCTTTTTGCGCCATGACCACGGTGTCGGTCGGCCGCTGTCCGGGCAGCACCACCGTATCCTCCGGCGAGGGCGCCGGCCGGGGTGCGGGCGCCGGCCGGGGCGCACCCTGACCGCGGTACAGGCTGTTGGCCGGGTCGAGTTGCGCGCCCATTTCCGCGGCTTTGGCCCACTCGGGTCCGCTGCCGGCGGTCGCGGCATAGAGTTCGCCCGCGACGGTTTCGAAGGTGCGCGCATCCTTGCGCGAAAAATAGATCTCGAGCAGCTTGCTGCGGATAGCCTGGCGGGCCGGATCTTTTGCCAGGGCTTCCTTGAGGATTTCCTCGGCCTGCGAATCGCGGCCGTAGGCCATGTAGACGTCGGCCTCGGCGATCGGATCGACTTCGTCCGAATCGGCGGCCCTGCCGTCGGACTCGCTGACGATGCTCTGCAGCGAACTGCCGCCGGTATCCACGCTCTGGCCGCCGGTATTGGCGAACACCGAATTGGCCTTGAGGTCGCCGCCGGTAATGATGCTGTCCTCGAACTTGCTGATGCCCTTGCGCCGACGCAGTCCGAATACCGCGCCCAGGATCAGCAGGACGAGGACCAACGCTGCGCCGCCCACGATCATGAGGTTGTCCATTGCCCAATCCATCAGGCTCTGCTCGGGCGGTGGCGGCGGCGGCAATTTCTTGGCTGCGGCCTTGGTTTCCGGCGCCTTGGGCGCCGCTGCCGGCGCCGCCGGGGGCGTTGCTGGCGCTGTCGCAGGCGCGGCCTTCTGATCGGGAGCCGCCTTGGTCGCTGCAGCGGCCTTGTCGGCAGCCGCTTTGTCCGCCGTGGCTTTGTCGGCCGCGGCCTTGTCAGATGCCGCCTTGTCCGCTGCTGCTTTATCGGCTGCCGCTTTATCCGCCGCTAACTTCTGGTCGGCTGCGGCTTTCTGGTCGGCCGCAGCCTTTGCGCTCGCGGCCTTCGCGACTTCCGCGGCCTGCTGATTCTTGAGCTCCAGCAGTTTCTCCAGGTCGCGCTTGTTCTTCTCGAGTTCGGCCGCCCGGGATTCGGCTTCCTTGATCGCATTGGCGCGCGCAGTCTTGTCGTCGGCCTTGGCGATCGTCGCTGCCTTGCCGGTTGCCGGCGCGGCGCCCGGCGCTTCGGCCTTCGACAGCTTGAGCTTGTCCTGCTGCTTGGCCGCGGCTGCCTGGTCCTCGACCTTGGGCGTGATCTTGCCCTGGGCGGTTTGCGCCGGTGCCGTTTCCTTGGCGGCGGGTGCGGCCTCCACCGCGCCGGCGAGGCGGCGGCGATAGGCATTGAAGTCGGCGGCCTGCGCCGTGACCAGGCGCCGGGCGTCGGCTTCCCCGGTCGCCGATGCGTCGTCACGGTCCGGGATATTCAGGATCACGCCGGAGCGCAAACGGTTGATGTTGTTGCCGATGAAGGCTTCGCGGTTGCTGCGATACAACGCGATCAGCATCTGCTCCGTCGACACGCCGTCGATCCGGTTCTGGTCGGCAATCTTGCGCAAGGTGTCGCCGCGTTTGACCTGGTAAGTCGCGGTCGGCTGCTTGGCCTGCGGTTGTACCGGCGGCTTGGTTTCAAGCGGGGCAGCCGGCGTTTCCTGCACCGGCGGCACCGGACGCGTTTCGACCGGCTGCGTCGGCGCGGGCGCCGCGGCTTCGGGCGGCGTCACCGTGGGCGCTGCGGGTACCTGCACCGGGGTGGGAGCGGGCGCAGGTGCCGTAGCCGTGTAACCCGGCGGATCGAGCAGCGAGGTGTACTCGCGGACCAGGCGTCCACCCGCCCAGTTGAGTTCCACCAGCATGTCGAGGAAAGGTTCGTTGATCGCCTGCGAGGAAGATATGCGCAGGATCAGCTGATCGCTGTCCGGGCTGCGCTTCTCCACCTTGAACTTGAGCGCAAGCAGCGGCGATGCGTAGTCGATATTGGCTTGGCGAAACGCCTCCGGCGGCGCCAGGCGCGCGGACAGAGTGAGCGCTTCTTCCTTGGTCACGGCTACGAGTTCGACCTCGCCGCGAAAGGGCTGCCCCAGCGCCGAAAAAACGGTGAGCTTGCCGAGACCGGCGGCATGAGCCGTAGCCGAAATCAGAGCGAGCGACGCCGCAATCAGGGTTTTTCTAATCGTATCCATCCCTACCCGACCACCTACTTGGAAACCCTCAGGTTAATTAAAATAACATCATAGTGTTAGCGATGCAAGCTCATATTTCAAGTGACATATCGCACAAAGCCGCCTGAAATACCCCCAAATTTAGCTTTTCGGGCCTCCCGGCCGCCCTTCCCAACAACGGAAAACGGCCGCCCGGCTGTTCGCCAATTAATACGAATTGCTTCGATTCAGTGCGCGAGCAGGATGCGCAGCATGCGCCGCAAGGGCTCCGCGGCGCCCCACAATAACTGGTCACCGACGGTGAAAGCCGACAAATAAAGCGGGCCCATGGTCATTTTGCGCAGGCGTCCCACGGGCACCGTGAGCTTGCCGGTGACGGCCGCCGGCGACAGTCGCTGCATCGACGGTTCGCGCTGGTTCGGCACCACCTCGACCCAGTCGTTGGCGCCTTTCAGTATCCCGGCGATCTCGTCCAGCGGCAGGTCTCGGGCAAGCTTGATGGTGAGAGCCTGGCTGTGGCAGCGCATGGCGCCGATGCGCACGCAAATCCCGTCCATCGGCACCGGGTTCGCGGACCTTCCCAGTATCTTATTGCCTTCGGCCTGCGCCTTCCACTCCTCCAGGCTTTGACCGTTGCCGAGGTCCTTGTCGATCCAGGGAATCAGGCTGCCCGCGAGCGGCACCCCGGTTTGCGCGGTCGGGAAGCTGTCGTCGCGCAGGATGCCGGCCACTTCGCGGTCGATGTCGAGGATGGCGGAAGCCGGATCGTCCAGCATGGCCTTCGCCACCAGGTGGGCCTGCCCCATTTGCTGCAGCAGCTCGCGCATGCTCTGCGCGCCGGCGCCGGAAGCGGCCTGGTAGGTCATCGCCGTCATCCATTCGACCAGGCCCTTTTGCAGCAGCCCTTGCATGCCCATCAGCATCAGGCTGATGGTGCAATTGCCGCCGATGAAATTGCGGCAGCCGTCCTTCAGCGCGGCCTTGATCAGACCCAGGTTGACGGGGTCGAGGATGATGACCGCGTCGTCGTTCATGCGCAGCGTGCGCGCGGCGTCGATCCAGTAACCCTTCCAGCCCGTGGCGCGCAACTGCGGGTAAATATCGCTCGTGTAATCGCTGCCCTGGCACGAAATCAGCACGTCGCAGCTTTTCAGTGCAGCCAGGTCCTTCGCGTCGGCCACCGGCGAACGCCCCTTGCCGATATCCGGCCCCAGGCCGCCGGCCTGCGAGGTCGAGAAAAACACCGGCTCGATTTCCGCGAAGTCGTTCTCCTGCTGCATGCGCTGCACCAGCACCGAACCCACCATGCCGCGCCAGCCGATAATGCCTGTCCTCCGAATGCCCATTTCCCCGTCCTGTCATTAACCCAAAGCGGCGACCACTGCGTCGCCCATTTCCGCCGTCCCCACGCGGCGCATGCCGGCCTCAAAAATATCCGCGGTGCGCAGCCCCGCCGCCAGCACCTTGCGCACCGCGGTCTCGACGCGGTGCGCCGCTTCCGCCAGCCCGAAGGTATAGCGCAACATCATGGCGACCGACAGCATGGTGGCAAGCGGATTCGCGATGTCCTTGCCTGCGATGTCCGGCGCCGAACCGTGGATCGGCTCGTAGAGGCCCTTGTTGTTCTGGTCCAGCGAGGCGGACGGCAGCATGCCGATCGAGCCCGTCAGCATCGAGGCTTCGTCCGACAGGATATCGCCGAACATGTTGCCGGTCACGATCACGTCGAACTGCTTGGGATTTTTCGCCAGCTGCATGGCCGCGTTGTCGACGTACATGTTCGACAGCGCGACGTCGGGATAGCGTTTGCCGGTCTCGCCCACCACGTCGCGCCACAATTGCGAGGTTTCGAGCACGTTGGCCTTGTCCACCGAGCACAGCCGGCGCGCGCGTCTTTGCGCGGCCTGGAACCCGACTTCGGCAATACGCCGGATTTCGGATTCGCTGTAGCGCATGGTATCGAAGCCCGCGCGCTCGCCGTTGGCGAGCGTCTCGATTCCTCGCGGCTTGCCGAAGTAAATGTCGCCGGTCAGCTCGCGCACGATCAGGATGTCGAGGCCGGCGACCAGCTCGTGCTTTAGCGGCGAGGCGGCGGCGAGCTCAGGATAGACCATCGCCGGGCGCAGGTTGGCGAACAGTCCAAGTTCCTTGCGCAGCGCAAGCAGCGCCTGCTCCGGCCGCTTTTCGCGCGGCAGCGTGTCGTATTGCCAGCCGCCCACGGCGCCGAACAGAATGGCGTCGGCCGCACGCGCGAGCTCGAGGGTGGCCGGCGGCAGGGGCTCGCCCGCGGCGTCTACGCCGGCGCCGCCGACCGCGGCGCTCTGGTAGTCGAAGGCCAGGCCGTCGCGCCGCAGGGCGTCGAGCAGCTTGACCGCCTGCGCGATGATTTCCGGGCCGATGCCATCGCCCGGTAATACGGCGATTTTCATTCCCGGCGCCCCTTTCAGTGGAACAGCCAGGGTTGGCTCGCGCGGTGTTTTTCCTCGAAGGCGCGAATCTGGTCGGCGTGTTTCAGGGTGAGCCCGATTTCGTCGAGCCCATTCACCAGGCAATACTTGCGAAAGGCGTCGATGTCGAATTTCAGCGTGCGCCCGTCCGGCCGCGTCACGGTCTGCGACTCGAGGTCGATGCCGATCCGGTAACCGGGATAACCCGCCACCTGCGAAAACATGGCGTCCACTTCGCCTTCCGGCAGCACGATGGGCAGCAGGCCGTTCTTGTAGCAATTGTTGAAAAATATATCCGCGTAACTCGGTGCAATCACCGCGCGAAAACCGAAGTCCTGCAACGCCCACGGCGCGTGCTCGCGCGAGCTGCCGCAACCGAAGTTCTTGCGCGCAAGCAGGATCGAAGCGCCGCGGTAACGCGGCTCGTTCAGCACGAAATTCGGGTTGAGCGGCCGCTTCGAGTTGTCCATCCCCGGCTCGCCGTGGTCGAGATAACGCATTTCATCGAACAGATTCGGGCCGAAGCCGCTCTTCTTGATCGACTTCAGGAATTGCTTGGGAATGATGGCGTCGGTATCTACGTTGGCGCGATCCATCGGCGCCACCAGGCCTTCGTGCCGGGTGAATTTTTCCATGATCGGGCCTCAGTTCACACTACCGTGCGCACGTCGGCGAAGTGGCCGGCAATCGCCGCCGCCGCCGCCATTTGCGGGCTGACCAGGTGGGTGCGGCCGCCCGCGCCCTGGCGGCCTTCGAAATTGCGGTTCGAGGTCGAGGCGCAGCGCTCGCCGGGCGCCAAGCGGTCGTCGTTCATGCCCAGGCACATGGAGCAACCCGGTTCGCGCCACTCGAAACCCGCGGCGGTGAATATGCGGTCGAGGCCCTCCTCTTCCGCCTGTGCTTTCACCAGCCCTGAGCCGGGCACCACCATCGCCAGCTTGACGTTGCCGGCAATGTGGCGTCCGCGCACCACGGCGGCGGCTGCGCGCAGGTCCTCGATGCGCGAATTGGTGCAGGAGCCGATAAATACCTTGTCGATCCTGATCTCGCTGATGGGCGTGTTGGGGTTGAGCCCCATATACGCAAGCGCGCGCTCCATGCCTTCGCGCCGCACCGGATCCTGCTCATTGCGCGGGTCGGGGACGATGCCGTCGATGGTCGTAACCATTTCCGGCGAGGTGCCCCAGGTCACCTGCGGCTTGACGCTGCGTGCGTCGAGTTCGACCACGCGGTCGAATTGCGCGCCGCCGTCGCTCCTCAAGGTGCGCCAGTAAGCGACGGCCTGGTCCCATTCCGCGCCGCGCGGCGCGAACGGCCGGCCCTTGAGGTACTGGAACGTCACGTCGTCCGGCGCCACCATGCCGGAGCGCGCGCCGGCCTCGATCGCCATGTTGCAGACTGTCATGCGGCCTTCCATCGTGAGCCCGCGGATGGTGCTGCCGCCGAATTCGATGGCGTAGCCGGTGCCGCCGGCGGTGCCGATGCGGCCGATTACCGCCAGCACCAGGTCCTTGGCGGTGACGCCTTTCGCCAACGCGCCTTCGATCTTCACCAGCATGGTTTTCACCGGCTTGGAATTGAGGCATTGCGTCGCCAGCGCGTGCTCGACTTCCGAGGTGCCGATGCCGAAGGCGAGCGCGCCGAACGCGCCGTGCGTGCTGGTATGCGAATCGCCGCAGACCACCGTCATGCCGGGCAGCGTCGCACCCTGCTCCGGGCCGATCACGTGCACGATGCCCTGGCGCCGGTCGTCCATGCGGAATTCAGTGATGCCGGATTCCTCGCAGTTCTTGTCGAGGGTCTCGACCTGCAGCCGCGAGATGGGATCGGCGATGCCGTTCTTGCGGTCGGTGGTCGGCACGTTATGGTCCGCCACCGCGAGGTTGGAGTTGATGCGCCAAACCTTGCGCTGCGCCGTCTTCAGGCCTTCGAACGCCTGCGGACTGGTGACCTCGTG
>Ga0181537_10002780_pt1 | contig 15228 bp, 14 predicted proteins | sample PEATcosm2014_Bin_39_FD_119765 | JGI IMG/M metagenome (GOLD analysis project Ga0181537, IMG submission 119765) | Peatland microbial communities from MTU Mesocosm Facility, Houghton, MI, USA - PEATcosm2014_Bin23_10_metaG | ecosystem: Environmental > Terrestrial > Soil > Wetlands > Peat | place... | reverse complement strand
TATCCTCGATCACCTCGGCCTCTTCCGCTTCCTCGGCCCCTTCGGCGGCCGGTTCGGCCTCCGCACCCTCTTCGCTCCCGGCATCGGCCTCGACCGCCTCGACCACCGGCACCACTACCTTGGGCGGCGGCGGCGGCGCCTTCACCTGGGCCGCCGAAGACCGCCGCGAGCGGGTCGGCGCCTCAGGTTCGACCACCTTCTCGCATTTGGGACATGTGATCGGCGACTTCATCATGTCGTAGAATTTCGCGCCACAATGCGGGCACGTGCGCTTCGCTCCCCATTCAACCTTCACCACCGTCGCGCCTCCTCGGTGCACATCCCGTGGCGGCGATTTGCCATGAACCTTCGCGAGTGTCAAAAGTAAAAATGTGTGGCCTTTACGTACGGGCTCCGTTCCCGTGCGTGGCTCTATCTCGAATCGGACGCCTATGCTAGTAGACGCCAGCCCATAACGCTGCCCCAAGAACAGTATGTCGCGCCCTCTGATTTCCCGATTGGCCTCGCCGCTTTCCGGCACCGCGCGCGTGCCGGGCGACAAGTCTATTTCGCACCGCGCTTTGATGTTCGGCGGCATCGCCAAGGGCGAAACCACCGTCAAGGGACTGTTGGAGGGCGAGGACGTGCTGCGCACCGCCGCTGCAATGCGGCTGATGGGCGCCAGGGTCACACACAATGCCGACGGGACATGGACGGTGGTGGGCAGGGGCGTCGGTGGGCTGGTCGAACCGGCCGAAGTGCTCGATCTCGGCAATGCCGGAACCGGCGCGCGGCTGCTGATGGGCCTGGTCTCGACCCATCCCTTCACGGCGATCTTCACCGGCGACGCCAGCTTGTGCGCGCGGCCAATGCGCCGCGTGGTCGAGCCCTTGTCGAAAACCGGGGCGCGCTTCGTCGGCCGCGCGGGCTACAAGCTGCCGATGGCGGTGGAGGGCACGGCCAGGCCCGTCACCATCGAATATGAAGTGCCGGTGGCCTCGGCCCAGGTGAAATCGGCCGTACTGCTGGCCGGGCTGAATACCGAAGGAACCACCATCGTGATCGAAAAGGTCGCTACACGCGACCATTCGGAGCTGATGCTGCGCGCCTTCGGCGCCAGATTGGCGATCGAAACGCTGCCGGGTGGCGGTCGGCGCATAGCATTGCAGGGTAAGCCCAGCCTGGTGGGCCAAACCGTGCTGGTGCCGGCGGATCCCTCCTCGGCCGCGTTTCCGCTGGTCGCCGCACTGCTGGTGCCTGGCTCGCGGGTCACATTGCAGGGTGTCGGACTGAATCCGCTGCGGACCGGCTTGATCGAGACCTTGCTCGAGATGGGCGCCGACATCGCGCTCGAGAACAAACGCTCCGAGGCCGGCGAGACGGTGGCCGAGCTGGTGGTGCGTCATGGCCCGCTCAAGGGCGTCGACGTGCCGCCCGAACGCGCGCCCTCGATGATCGACGAATTTCCGATCCTCTCGGTGGCGGCCGCCTGCGCGTCCGGCACCACGCGGATGCGCGGTCTGGGCGAGTTGCGCGTCAAGGAAAGCGATCGCCTGACCGCGATGGCGACCGGATTGGCCGCGTGCGGCGCCAAGGTCGAGATCGAGGGCGACGATTTGATCGTCACCGGCACCGGCACCCCGCCCAAGGGCGGCGCCGCCATCGCCGTGCATCTTGACCATCGCATCGGCATGTCGTTCCTGGTGCTGGGCGCGGCGGCGAAGGAGCCGGTCTCGGTCGACGACGGCAGCACCATCGACACCAGCTTTCCCGGCTTCGCCGCCTTGATGAACGGCCTGGGCGCCAAGATCGGCCCCGCTTCAGGCCAATGATCATCGCCATCGACGGGCCCGCTGGCGCTGGAAAGGGAACGCTCGCGAAGCGCATCGCGACGCACTACGGGCTACATCATCTCGATACCGGGCTTCTGTACCGTGCGGTCGGACGCGATGTGCTGGCGGCCGGTCGCGATCCCGCCGAGCCCGACGCGGCCACTGCCGCGGCCGGCGCCCTCGATTCCGCGACGCTCGACGATCCCGATCTACGTAGCGAGAAGATCGGCGCGGTGGCGTCGGTCGTCGCCGCGATTCCCTCGGTGCGGGCCGCGTTGCTTGAGTTTCAGCGCGATTTCGCGCGCCGCGCACCCGGCGCCGTTTTGGATGGACGGGATATCGGTACGGTTGTCTGCCCAGAGGCAGAGGTAAAGCTGTTCGTAACGGCCGCGGTCGATGTGCGAGCCGAGCGACGCTGGCGTGAGATGACGGCGCTCGGCGAACCGAAACCGCTCGTTCAAGTGCTCGAGGAACTTAAGGTCCGCGACGAACGGGACAGCCGGCGAGGCACGGCGCCGCTGGTCCTGGTTCCTGACGCAATCGTGATCGATACGTCCGATCTCGATCCCGATGCCGTATTCGCGGCGGCCCTGGCAGCCATCGAAAGCCGCATCAAACCGCGCTGAACGCGCGCTCGCGCGGTTGACTCAGCGGCCCCGTTGGCGTATTTGACCCGCCGGCGGCCGTTCCTCCCGCGGTGGGGGAGCGGCCGGCTTTCTTTTTCCCCGCCGCAAGACCGCCGGAGACAACCGGTGGCATGCACAGACGATGAAAGGCTACTATATCTATGGTTGAAGCTATCCACCACGCGGCCAGCGAGAGTTTCGCCGCGCTTCTCAACGAAAGCATGGGCGTCTCCGGCGTCTTCGAAGGCGCCGTCGTGAAAGGCACCGTGGTCGGACTCGATGGCGATTACGCCATCATCGATGTCGGCCTAAAGTCCGAAGGCCGGATTCTCATCAAGGAATTCAGCGCCCCCGGTCTTACGCCCGAAATCAAGGCGGGCGACCAGGTCGAAGTGTTTGTCGAGCGCTACGAGGACCGTAACGGCGAGGTCATGCTCAGCCGCGAGAAGGCCCGTCGCGAAGAGGCCTGGACACTGCTGGAACGCTCCTTCACCGAGAACAAGCGGGTCGACGGCATCATCTTCGGCCGCGTCAAGGGCGGTTTCACCGTCGATCTCGCCGGCGCCGTGGCCTTCCTGCCCGGCAGCCAGGTCGATATCCGTCCGGTGCGCGACATTGGCCCGTTGATGGGCAGTCCGCAACCGTTCCAGATACTCAAGATGGATCGCTCGCGCGGCAACATCGTGGTGTCGCGCCGCGCCGTTCTCGAAGAGACCCGCGCCGAGCAGCGCTCGGAGCTGATCGAGAGTCTCAAGGAAGGCCAGGTGCTCGAAGGCGTGGTCAAAAACATCACCGACTACGGTGCCTTCGTCGATCTCGGCGGCGTCGACGGCCTGCTGCACGTGACCGACATCGCCTGGAAGCGCATCAATCACCCGACCGAAGCCCTGCATATCGGCCAGTCGGTCAAGGTGCAGGTGATCCGCTTCAATCCCGAAACCCAGCGCATCAGCCTCGGCATCAAACAGCTCGAAGCCGATCCGTGGGAAGGCGTGGCCGCCAAGTATCCGGTCGGCACCAAGTTCACCGGCCGCGTCACGAACATCACCGACTACGGCGCATTCGTGGAACTCGAACCCGGCGTCGAGGGGCTGGTGCACGTTTCGGAAATGTCGTGGACCAAGAAGAACGTCCACCCCGGCAAGATCGTCGCCACCTCGCAGGAAGTCGAAGTGGTGGTGCTCGACGTCGACAGCCAGAAGCGCCGCATCAGCCTTGGCCTCAAGCAGACGATGCCCAATCCGTGGGAACTCTTCGTGCAGAAGGTGCCGGTTGGTTCGGTGGTCGAAGGCGAGGTCAAGAACATCACCGAGTTCGGCCTGTTCGTCGGTCTGGCCGGCGATATCGACGGCATGGTTCACCTTTCCGACCTCGACTGGCAGAAGCCCGGCGAACAGGCGATCGCCGACTACAAGAAGGGCCAGATGGTCAAAGCCAAGGTGCTCGACGTCGACATCGAGAAGGAGCGCATCAGCCTCGGCATCAAGCAGTTGGCCGACGATCCGCTGCGCGACGCCGCCGCCAAGGTGAAGAAGGGCGACGTGGTCACCTGCACCGTGACGCAGGTCACCGAGGCCGGCCTCGAAGTGATGGCCGAGGGCCTGCCGGGCTTCATTCGCAAGAACGAGTTGAGCCGCGACCGCTCGGAGCAGCGGCCCGACCGCTTCGCCGTGGGCGAGAAGGTCGATGCCAAGGTCACCGCCGTCGACAAGGCGGCCCGCAAGCTGACGCTGTCGGTCAAGTCGCGCGAGATCGAGGAAGAAAAAGCGGCGATGGCCGAATATGGCTCGTCGGACTCGGGCGCCAGCCTGGGCGATATCCTCGGCGCGGCCTTCAAAGAAAAGGCCGGCAAGGCCGACAAGGAAGCCGACGAGGAAAAGGAAGAAGAGGAAGAGGAGGAGGAGGAGTGATCCACTTCTCATTCTGAGTGAACAAAGGGGCGGGCCCGCGGGTCCGCCCTTTTTTGTGTCTCCGCCCATGTGTCGTCGCACCACCCCCAACGGATAGGTGGAACCATGCAATACCGCACTCTGGGATCGAGCGGATTGAAAGTGTCGGAGCTGGCGCTGGGCTCGTGGCTGACCTATGGCGCCGGCGTAGCCAAGGACCAAGCGCTGGCCTGCGTCCGCGCCGCGCTCGCGGGTGGCATCAACTTCATCGATACCGCCAATGTCTACGGCCGCGGCGCGGCCGAGGAATTCCTGGGCGAGGCTCTGGTGGGCGTGAAGCGCGACTCCTATGTGCTCGCCACCAAGCTGTTCTTTCCGATGTCGGCGACCGATCGCGGCCTGTCGCGCGGCCAAGTGAAGAAACAGCTCGACGATTCGCTCAAGCGGCTCGGCACTGACCATGTCGATCTCTATCAGTGCCATCGCTACGATCCCGAGACGCCGCTCGAAGAAACGATGGAAGCCCTCACCCAGGCGGTGACGCAGGGCAAGACGCGCTTCATCGGCTTTTCCGAATGGCCGGCCGGCAAGATCCAGGCGGCGCTGGCGATGACCGGCGTGGCCAAGTTCGTGTCCAGCCAGCCACGCTATTCGCTGTTGTGGCCAAAGCCCGAGGCCGACATTTTTCCGCTCTGCCACCGGAACGGCATTTCGCAGATCGTATTCTCGCCGCTGGCCCAGGGCGTGCTGACCGGCAAGTACAAACCGGGCGCCCCGCCTCCGGCCGATTCGCGCGCGGCCCATCCGTCGATGGGCGGATTTCTCGGCCCCGACCGGCTGAACCGCGCGATTCTCGACGCGGTCGAGCGGCTCAAGCCGCTGGCCGCCCAAGCCAAGCTTTCATTGTCGCAATTCGCGCTCGCATGGGTGCTGCGTCGTCCCGAAGTGGCCGCCGCGATCATCGGCGCCAGCCGCCCGGCGCAGATCGAGGAGAACATCAAGGCCTCGGGCGCGGTGGTCGATCCCGCCCTGTTCGCCGAGGCGGGGAAGATCCTCGCGCCGGTGCAAGGGAAGAGTTAGGGCAAGTTCCCAATCGCATTGTCACCCCGAACGCGTCGCATTCGCCCCTCTCCCCTTGTGGGGAGGGTTAGGGTGGGGGTCCTATCTCACCGGCACAACAGCACCGGCAGTTTGGCGGCGCTGAGCACATGGCGCGTGACGCCACCTAGGATCAACTGGCGCAAACGCGAGTGCGTGAAGGCGCCCATCACGACCAGGTCGGCGCCTTCCTTCTCGGCCTCGGTCAAAAGGCCGCGCGCGACATCGGTGCCGGGCCCGCCCGCGGTAAAGACGCGGAACCCGGCCTCGATCTCGTGCTTGGCAAGATAGTCGACCAGACCCTGGCCGGGGGTGGCCGATTCTTCCTCGCGCGCCGAAAGGACGACGACGCGCTTGGCCATCTTGAGGAATGGCAGCGAGAAATAGACCGCGCGCGCCGCCTGCGGGCTGCCGTTCCAGAACACCGCGACGCTTTCGTCGACATGCGCGGGTGTGACGGGCGGCGCCAGCAGGAGCGGCCGGCCGGTATCCAGGATCGCGGCATTGAGCGTCACCGGCGACGGCAGATCGCGATTCGGCAGCGGGCGCGACAGAATCACCATGTCGGCGAGCATGCCGGCGGATGCGACGATGTCGTCTTCGCGACCCACTTCCTCTCGCCAGCCCGATTTGATGTGGTGATGCTCGACGGCCTGGTCGTACTTCAGGCGCAGTGCGCGAGCCAGCTCGAGCCCATGCTTCTCGGCCGCGGCCAGCATTTCCTCGACCATCGCGCCCGACATGCCCTCGCCCACCAGCGGCACGGCGCTGGCCGGATCGGACCGGACATGCAGCACCTCGAGCACGGCATCGAAACGCTTCGCCACCATCATGCCCAGATCGAGAGTGGCGGCGGCCGATTCCGTGTCGGTCAGACAGGCGAGAATGACACGATAGGTCATGGCGGTTTCCTCCTGCCGCGATTGGCGTCCATTATGCCCAGGCGGCGGAAAAGTGCACTAGCCGAACTCGGAATGCACTTCGTCGACGCCGGCCGGGTCCTGATGGATGATCACCTCGGCGGTCGGGAATTCGGCGCGGATCGACGCCTCGACCTCGTCGCTGATGACATGCGCCCGGGAGAGGGCCATGTCGGCATCGAGCTCGAGGTGGAGCTGGATGAACGAATCGTGGCCGGTCGAGCGCGTGCGCAAATCGTGGACGTTGCGGACTTCGGGATGCGTGTGGCAAATGGCGATGATGCGGTCCCGCTGGGTCTCGGGCAGTTCGTGGTCCATCAACAAATCGAGCGATTCGTGCGAGATGGTCCACGCGCTGCGGATAAGCACGATTGCAATGACGATGGCGAGAATGGGGTCGACGTAGGGCAGACCCAGCGTCGCCTGCGCCACCAGGGCCACGATCACCGCGCCGTTCATCAGGAGATCGCCCAGATAGTGCGTGGCGTCAGCGCGTACGGCGAGCGACCCTGTTTCGCGCACCACCATCCGCTGGAATCGCAGCAGCACCATGGTGAGCGCGATGGATGCCACCATCACGACGATGCCGACCATGTTGTGGACCACCGGCTCGGGCACGAACAGGCGCTTGCCGGCCTCGCCGATCACGAACAGCGCCGAGCCCGCGATGAAGGCCGACTGGCCCAGCCCGGCCAGGGGCTCGGCCTTGCCATGGCCGAAGCGGTGCTCGTTGTCGGCCGGCTGCAGCGCCTGGCGCACCGCGATCAGGTTCAGAATCGAGGCGACCGCGTCGACCGCCGAATCGACCAAGGTCGAGAGCAGCGCCACCGATCCGGTGGCGATCCAGGCGGCGAATTTGGCGGCGATCAGGACCAGCGCAACCGCCACGGCGGCGCCGGTGGCAAGCCGCATCATCCGCCCGCGCAGTGGAAAGGCGCCGCCCGTATGCGGGTCGCCCAGACCCGGGTGGGTTACGGAAACAGTCGCTCGATCAGCCATCCACCCTCCGCGCGCGAGTATAAAATTCGCTCGTGCAAACGGAAAGCGCGGTCCTCCCAGAACTCGATGCGAATCGGTCGCAGGCGATAGCCGCCCCAATAGGCAGGACGCGGGACCTTGCCCAAGCCGAAGCGCAAGGCGTTGGCAGCGACCCGCTTCTCGAGTTCGAACCGTCCCTCCATCCGGCGCGATTGTGCCGAAGCCCAGGCGCCGATCTGCGAGTCGCGAGCCCGCGACGCGAAATAGGCGTCGGCTTCGGCGTCGCTGACCGGCTCGGTCGGGCCATCAATGCGGACTTGGCGTCGCAGGCTTTTCCAGTGGAACAACAGCGACGCATTGGGATTGGCTTCAAGTTCCATGCCCTTGCGGCTCTCGCGGTTGGTGTAGAAGACGAAGCCGCTTTCGTCGAATCCCTTGAGCAGCACCATGCGCACCGAAGGCAACCCGTCGGGCGTGGCGGTAGCTAGCGACATCCCATTGGGATCATTGGGTTCGCTGGCCTCCGCCTCGGCCATCCAGGCGCGGAAGGTGACCAGCGGGTCCTGGTTGGAATCGGACATTTCTTCCCTATATCCTGTTCCGATGGTGTGAGTGACGAACCAGTTTCTGAAACGCGCCAGTAACAGGCAAGCCACGGTTTTGTCTCAATTCTAACCTATGTTTACGCGTGGGTTCTGATGAAACCACACTGAATGGTGGGACGAAAAATGAACAAGCTTACGTTGAGAGTTTCGGCCTTGGCCGTTGCCGCCTCGCTGCTGGCGGGTTGTAGCCAGGATACGGGACCAAACCAGGCCGGCGGAACGCTGGTGGGCGCGGCCGCCGGTGGCCTGATCGGCTCGCAGTTCGGCAGCGGCTCGGGCAAGCTGGCCGCGACCGGACTGGGCGTCTTGATCGGCGGGTTGCTGGGTAACAAGATCGGCAAGTCGATGGACGACCAGGACAAGGCGCGTGCCTTGCAGGCACAGCAGGCTGCCTACAGCGCGCCCGTTGGGCAGCAGATCGTGTGGAATAATCCTGACAACGGACACAGCGGCACGATCACGCCGGTGCGCGACGGACGCGACGCCGCAGGGCGCTACTGCCGCGAGTTCCAAACCACGGTCACCATCGGTGGCCAGCCCCAGCCGGCCTATGGCACGGCCTGTCAACAACCGGATGGAAGCTGGAAAGTCGTCCAGTAATCGCTTATCCCTGACTGACGAGGTCGAGGTCGCGCCCCATCGGGGGCGCGACCGGTCGTCATTGCCGGGGAGTTTCCGAAGTGGATGATCCCTATAAGGTGCTGGGGGTTCCGCGCGACGCGACGCAGGAACAGATCAAGAGCGCCTATCGCAAGCTCGCCCGCAAGCTGCACCCCGACCTCAACCCCGGCAATCGTCAGTCCGAGGAGCGCTTCAAGAAGGTGGGCGCGGCCAACGACCTTCTGTCCGATCCCAAACAGCGCGCCCGCTTCGACGCGGGCGAGATCGATGCGTCCGGCGCCGAGCAGCGGCCGCGCGCCAATTCCGGCGCCTGGAGCGGTGGCCGTGCCGCCGGCGAGGGTTTCCCGTTCGGTGACGATACCGGCGACATCCTGTCCGAAATGCTGCGGCGGCGCGGCCAGGGCGGCGCCCGGCGCGGCTTTTCCTTTGGCGATTTCGACGACAATGCGCGCGGCGCCGACGCACACTATCTGCTGCGCGTAACCCTGCCCGAAGCGGCACTGGGCACCACCAAGCGCATCGGGCTGGCGACCGGCAGGAACCTCGACATCAAGGTCCCGCCCGGCACCGACGAGGGCACGGTTCTGCGACTCAAGGGACAGGGCGGCGGCGGACTGGGCTCGGGCCCGCCGGGCGACGCGCTGATCGAAGTGCGGATCGAGCCGCATCCGATCTTCACGCGCGTGGGTGACGACATTCAGATGATTCTGCCGGTTACCCTGGCCGAGGCCGCGCTGGGCGCCAAGGTCACGGTACCGACGCTCGATGGCAAGGTGGCGCTGACGATTCCACCCGGTTCGAACACCGGCTCGGTGCTGCGCCTCAAGGGCAAGGGCGTGCCCAAGGGCCGCGGCGCCGGCGATCTTCTGGTGACGCTCGAAGTGAAGCTGCCCGAGCGGATCGACGCCGAACTGGAAACCTTTCTGCGCAAATGGTCGGCCGCCAACCCGTACAAGGTCCGGGACTAGGTCGCGCGCGCGCCGCCTTCACTCATAGCATCCAGCACCGTTTCGTGGGCGCCGGCCGACGCTTCGGTCGATGCGAGCAAATCCGTGAGCAGGACTTGCAAGGCCGCGGTCTCGGCCCGCGCGGCCGTAGCGATCAATTCGTCGATGCGCGTGCGCCAGAGCGATCCATCGTCGCTCGCTGAACCACCGGCATTGAGCGGCTGCAGGCCGAGTTCGAGCGCGCGCAATAGATCGGCGAGCGTGGCGCCCGACAGATCGCCCGGACCGAAGCGATCGCGCCCGATGCGGACCGCGAGGCCCGCCTCCACAAGATGCCGCAGTGTCTCGACCACGGGCATTTCGCCCTCGCGGACCGACTGGACCAGCGCATCGCGGCCAATCCCCACGCCGCCATGCTCGACCAGCGAAGCCAGCACCCCGAGCGCCAGCGCCAACCGGCGCCGGGCCGGAATCGGGCCCCTCGCGTCGAGCTTGCCGCGCCTCAGTTCGGGAAGCGCGGCCGCCGTCTCGGCGCCGAACAGGACCGCGGTCCACGAGAAGTAGACCCAGGCGAGGAAGATCGGCACCGACGCGATCGCGCCGTAGACCGGCCGGAACGCGCTCCAGAGGCCGACATAGACGCCGAATCCGGCGCGCAGCCCCAACACCAGCAGCGCCGCGGTTGCCCCGCCGATGACCGCGTCGGCAATACGGACGCGGCGATTGGGAGCCACCTCGAACAGCAGGGCGAAGGCCGCCGTCATGATCAGGAACGGCGTCAGTCCGGCCACCACGGCGCGAACGTCTCCGGTGGCGGCGCGGCCGGCCCAGGCGTGCATCGTTCGGATGAAGGGCAGCAGCGAGAACCAGGCCGACAGGGTAAGACCCACTCCGGCCAGCAGCGGCCCCAGGCACAGCGCTGACCAATAGACCGCCAGCCTGGTCCAGGCGGTGCGCCCTTGCGCGACCCTGAAGATGCGATTGAGGGCCGTTTCGATGGCTGCCAGCATCATCACTGCCGTGGCCACCAGGCCGACGACTCCGGCCCATTGGAGCTTTCCGGCATTGGCCGCGAACCGCCCGACATAGTGCTGGACCTGCGCGCCGACCTCGGGCACGAGGTTGCGGAACAACGCGGCCAGCAGGTCTCGCCGCAGCGTTTCGAAACCGGGAAAAGCGGCCAGCAGGGCGAGCCCGATCGCCAGTAACGGCACCATCGACAGAAGCGAGGTATAGGACAGCGACGAGGCGAGGTTAAGCGCCTCGTCGCACCAATAGCGACGCACGACATAGGTCAGGAACACGATCCACTGCGGCCGCTTGGTCGGCAACGCCATTCCACCAACCCTGGGCTTCGGCGCCCCCGTTTGCGAGAGCCATGCCCTGGTTTGACCATAACCCGCTTTCGTGTACGATGCGCGCGCTTTGGGAAGCTCTACGCTCCCGAATCGCCAGTCAGGAAAGGCACTTGAGAGGGACCGCATGACCGAATCCGCTCTGCTCGCCGGCAAGCGAGGATTGGTCATGGGGGTCGCCAACGATCGCTCGATCGCGTGGGGCATCGCCAAGGCCGCCCGCCAGCACGGCGCCTCGCTGGCATTCACCTATCAGGGCGAACTGTTCGAAAAGCGCGTCCGTCCGCTGGCCGACGAAGTCGGCGCCGAGTTGGTGCTCGACTGCGACGTTACCGACGACGCAAGCATGGACGCCCTGTTCGCCGCAATCGCCGAAAAGTGGGGCGGGCTCGACTTCGTGGTCCATGCCGTCGCCTTCTCCGATAAGGAGGAGCTGAAGGGCGGGTACGTCGACACCACCGCCGCCAACTTCAGCAAGACGATGCTGATCTCGTGCTATTCCTTCACCGCCGTGGCGCGTCGTGCGGCGGCGTTGATGACCAACGGCGGCAGCCTGCTGACGATGACCTATTTCGGCGCCGAGCGCGTGATGCCCCACTACAATGTGATGGGCGTGGCCAAGGCGGCGCTGGAGGCCAGTGTGCGCTACCTGGCGATGGATTTGGGCGGGCGCAATATCCGCGTCAACGCGATGTCGGCAGGGCCGATCAAGACGCTGGCCGCCTCGGGCATCGGCGACTTCCGCTACATCCTGAAGTGGAACCAGTACAACTCGCCGCTCAAGCGCAACGTCACGCTCGAGGATATCGGCGGCGCCGGCGTTTATTTCCTGTCCGACTTGTCTTCCGGCGTTTCGGGTGAGGTCCACCATGTGGATTGCGGCTATCACGTCGTCGGCATGAAGGCCAAGGACGCGCCGGATATTTCGGCAGTGCCCTAGCGGCGCCGACCTGTCCGATGTCCGCCAATACCTTCGGGACGCTGTTCCGCTTCACCACCTTCGGTGAAAGCCACGGGCCCGCCATCGGCTGCGTCGTCGACGGCGCGCCGCCCCTGATTCCGCTGGCCGAGTCCGACATCCAGCCCTGGCTCGACCGGCGCAAGCCCGGCCAGTCGCGCTTCACCACGCAGCGCCGCGAGGCCGACGCGGTGCGGATTCTGTCCGGCACCTTCGAGGGTAAGACGACCGGCACGCCCATCGCCATGCTGATCGAGAACACCGACGCGCGGTCGAAGGATTATTCCGATACCGCCGCGATGTTCCGGCCCGGTCACGCCGATTACACCTACCAGGCCAAGTACGGGATTCGGGATTGGCGCGGCGGCGGTAGGCAATCGGCGCGCGAGACCGCGATGCGCGTCGCAGCCGGCGCGGTGGCACGCAAGGTGCTCGACGCGATCGTTCCAGGCGGCGTGCGCATCCGGGGCGCGATGGTGCAGATGGGCCCGCATGGGATCGACCGCGCGCGCTGGGACTGGGCCGAGATCGAGCGCAACCCCTTCTGGTGCCCCGACGCCCAAGCCGCCGCGCGCTGGGAGCAATTCCTCGATGAGGTGCGCAAGGCGGGGTCGTCCACCGGCGGCGTGATCGAGGTGCTGGCCGAAGGCGTGCCGGTGGGCCTTGGGGCGCCAATCTACGGCAAGCTCGATGCCGACATCGCCAGCGCGCTGATGAGTATCAATGCGGTGAAGGGGGTCGAGATCGGCGAAGGCTTCGCCGCCGCAGCGCTGTCGGGCGAGGCCAACGCCGACGAGATGCGCGCCGGCAACGACGACAAGCCGCGCTTTCTGTCGAATCACGCGGGCGGCATTCTGGGCGGCATTTCGACCGGCCAGGACATCGTCGCGCGTATGGCGGTCAAGCCGACCAGTTCGATCCTGTCTCCTCGCAAGACCATCGACCTGACGGGCAACGAGACCGAGATCAGCACCAAGGGAAGGCACGACCCTTGTGTCGCGATCCGGGGCACGCCGGTCGCCGAGGCGATGCTGGCGATCACCCTCGCCGACCATTTGCTACGCCATCGCGGCCAGGTGGGTCGTTGAGCGTCCTTTACGACCCCGATGCCGGGAAGGTGGCGGGGGCGGTGTCGAGCTCGCGGGGCGGCGCGCCCGGGGTCACTTCGTAAATCGAATAGCCGCGCTCGGCGGTGCCGTCGCCGAGCAGACGGAACAGCCCGTCGACCCCGGCGAACCCCGACGAATTGGTGAGGGCCGCGGCGCTGTAGTCGCGCGGACTTGCCTTGCCCAGCACGGCCACCAACGCCGTGGCGTCGTAGGCCAGCGAAGCGATGGAGATCGGCTTGGCGCCGAAGGTCTTCGCATAGCGGTCGAGGAAGGCCAAATGGTTGACCGCGGGCGGGGCGGCATACCAGCCGCCGGTCAGGGCCGGCTCGGATCCGGGATTGGCATCGTCCCACAACATCGTGCCGAGAAGCTTCACCTTGGCCGGATCGATGCCCAGCGCCGGCAGCGCGGCGGCCACCTGCCGCAGGCGCGCGCCGGTGTCGGGCAGCATCAGCATGTCGAAGCCCGGATCGCCGGTGGGGTCGACCTTCACCAGGCGCTTGATCGGTCCGGCGAGGTCGGTGGTCAGTGCGCCATAGAATTGCGGCTGGACCAGGTCGACGCCGAATTTTGCGGCGGAAGCGGTCACCTGCTCAGCCACGCGCTGGCCATATTCATTGTCGGGCGCCAGCACGGCAAGGCGGTGATGACCGCGCTGGACCGCAAAATTGACGACCCGCATCGCCTGCGGGCCGGGCAGGAAGCCGAGCGTATACACGCCGTCGCCGACCACGGTGTAGTCGGACGACAGCGCGATCATCGGCACATGGGCGTCGCGGGCGAGCGGCGCCGCGGCCCGAACTTCGGCGGCGAACAAGGGACCGATGACGATGTCGGGCGGATTGATCAGGGCCTGGCGCATCGCGTCGGCCGCGCCCTCCTGGGTGCCCTTGGTGTCGTAGGGCAGCAAGGTGAACTTCTGGTCGGCCACTTCGAACAGGGCGAGCTGGGCGGCGTTGAACAGATCCTGACCTGTCGCCGCCGACTGGCCGGTGAGCGGCAGCAGGATCGCCGCCGTGGCATAGGGCTTGGCCGAGGCGACCGGCGCCGCCGCGACGGGCGAAAGCGGCTGCGCTAGTTCCGTCGTCACCGGCGGCAAAGGGGCCGCGGCCGGCGCGGGAGGCTCGGCCGGGACCGGCGCCTCTACCACGGGCGGGGGCTTGGTGGCCGGCTGGCGCGATGATATGCCTGCTCCGCAGGCCGCGAGCAGCGCGGCGAAGAGCAGCGCAATTACGGTCGGAGCAAGGCGGGACAAGCGCGATGCGGGTTGGCGCACGGGCAGACTCCGGGGCAGCCTCGGGGACACGGAGCAAGGCCGACGCACAGCCTAGCGATGGGCCGGGAACAAGTAAACCGGCCCCGGGGCTGCATCTGGTGGCGACGCCGATCGGCAACCTCGGCGATATCGGCGCGCGGGCCATCGCCACGCTGGCGAGCGTCGATCTGGTCGCCTGCGAGGATACCCGCGTAACCGGAAAACTGCTGGCGCTGCTCGGCCTGCACGCGGCACTGACACCCTATCACGAGCACAACGCCGAACGCGCCCGTCCCGCCATCCTGGCCCGGCTACGCGCGGGCGCCTCGGTCGCCCTGGTGAGCGACGCCGGCACGCCGCTTCTGTCCGATCCCGGCTACCGGCTGGTGCGCGATTGCCTGGCCGAAGGCATCGCGGTGACCAGCGTGCCCGGGGCGTCGGCGCTGCTGACCGCCCTGCAACTGTCGGGGCTGCCCTGCGACAGGTTCATGTTCGCGGGGTTTCTGCCGGCCAAGACGGTAGCGCGAAGGAAAATCCTGGCCGAACTGGCCGCGGTGCCCGGAACCCTGGTGTTCTACGAATCGACCCAGCGGCTGGCCGCGTCACTGGCCGACATGGCGGACATTCTGGGTGCGCGCGACGCAGCGGTGGGCCGCGAACTGACCAAGCTGCACGAGGAGGTGCGCCGTGCGCCGCTGGCCGATCTGGCGCAGCACTACGCGGTGGCCGGACCGCCCAAGGGCGAGGCGACCATCGTCGTGGCGCCCCCCGGCGAGACGCCCCCGCCGGAACCCGCCGATATCGACCGCATGCTGGCCCAGATGCTTGAGAAAGGATCGGTGCGCGACGCCGCCGAAACTGTCTCCGTGGCGACCGGAATGCCGCGCCGGGTGCTTTACAACCGGGCGGTCGAACTGGCGCGGCAGAAGAAGCCATGAAACGGACGGGCCCGGCGCCGGCGGCGAAATCGCCGCGGCGTGCGGAGCGCGGTATGAAGGCGCGCCGGCTGGGCCGTTGGGCCGAATGGGCCTGCGTGGCGAGCCTGATGTTGCGCGG
>Ga0181537_10002774_pt1 | contig 15243 bp, 13 predicted proteins | sample PEATcosm2014_Bin_39_FD_119765 | JGI IMG/M metagenome (GOLD analysis project Ga0181537, IMG submission 119765) | Peatland microbial communities from MTU Mesocosm Facility, Houghton, MI, USA - PEATcosm2014_Bin23_10_metaG | ecosystem: Environmental > Terrestrial > Soil > Wetlands > Peat | place... | reverse complement strand
GGGGTTTAATACTTGGGTTAAGAACGGCTCCCTGACGGTCACAGCCTGAAGGCTGTGCCACAAGGCTGGTGGTATGGGCTGGCTACAGCGGGCCTTGTGCCAAGCTGCGGAAGTTTGCGTACAACGTTTGTCCGCTTGCTGAGGCGCGCGGTTCAGTGCCGTCGGCGGTTTGCACTGAACCACTTACACTTCGTAAGGCCAATGCGGCTTTGAGAATACGCCGCCGTCGATGAATAACGTCTGTCCACTGATGAATTCGGCGGCTGGGCTCGCCAGGAAGACCACTGCCTCCGCTACGTCTTCGGGAAGCCCGATGCGGCCCATGGGCGCCAACCCGGCCCAAATTGCGGCATAGTCGCCACCTTCGGTTTTGGTGCGCTCCACTTCGATAGCGCCCGGCGCGGCGCAATTCACGCGAATCTTGTAGCGCCCCAGTTCGACCGCCGCCGATTTTGTGAACATCTCGATGCCGCCCTTGCTCGCGGTGTAATTCACCAGGCTGGGAAACGCGAGTTTATTGCAGCCCGACCCAATGTTGATGATGCTGCCTCCCAGGGCATGCTGCTTCATGTGCCTGCCGGCATGCTGGGTGCACAGGAAACAACCCTTCAGGTTGGTATCGAGCACATGGTCCCATTCGTCTTCGGTCAACTCCAGCAGCGGCTTCCAGGTTTGGACACCGGCGTTATTAACCAGGATGGTCAGCGGCGACATCTCCGCCAGCACCTGGTCAAACATGCGCTGCACTTGGGCTGAATTCCCCACATCCGCGCCTACGACCATCGCCCGCCGGCCCATTTCTTTAATTAGGCCGGCAACTTCATCCGCGCCGGCGAGGTCGGAGTGGTAGTTTACCGCGACATCTGCGCCTGCCCGCCCCAGCGCCAGCGCGATGCCCCGGCCAACTCCTTTGCTCGCTCCGGTGACGAGCGCTTTCTGGCCGGCCAGCACACCCGGCGAGGCGGATGAAATAACAGGGGAAAACGCCATGGCTTGATTTTATGCGAGCCAGCGTGTGACGCCCGGCTATTATGGCTCTTTGTGGAGAAACATAATTTGAGCGCGGGCGCGGTGGAAATTGGCATCATTGGCGGCAGCGGCCTTTACTCGATGCCGGAATTCACGGCCCAGGAGGAAGTCCGGCTGGACACGCCTTTTGGCGCGCCCTCGGACGCATACATCGTCGGCGAACTCGAAGGGCGCCGTGTCACCTTCCTCGCCCGTCACGGCCGCGGCCACCGCATCTCGCCTTCGGAGCTGAATTTTCGCGCCAATATTTACGGCATGAAGATGCTCGGCGTCGAGCGCATTCTCTCCCTCAGTGCGGTCGGTTCCCTGAAGGAGGAGCACCACCCTACCGACTTCCTCATCCCGGATCAGTTCTTCGATCGCACGCGCGGGCGCATCTCCACCTTTTTCGGTGAAGGCGTGGTCGCCCACATCAGCTTCGCCGATCCCATCTGCCCCCAGCTTGCCAATCGCGTCCAGGCCGCCTGCGCCCAGATGGGAATCAATGCCAGGAAGGGCGGCACCTATCTGTGCATGGAAGGCCCCGCGTTCTCCACCCGCGCCGAATCTAACCTCTATCGCTCGTGGGGCATGGATGTTATCGGCATGACCAACCTGCAGGAGGCCAAGCTCGCGCGCGAAGCGGAAATCTGCTATGTGACCATCGCCATGGTCACGGACTATGATTGCTGGCACGAGGGACACGACGCCGTCACCGTCGATGAAATCATCCACGTGCTCAACTTGAACGCCGAAAACGCTCGAAAAGTGATCCGCGCCACCGTGGCCTCGATGCCCGCTGAACGGACCTGCGGCTGTGGCCACGCTTTGCGCCACGCCATCATCACCGATCGCCAGGCCATTCCGGCCGCCGCCAAACAGAAGTTGAGGCTTATTCTTGGCAAGTATCTCGGCGAATGAACTGGCGCAGCAGGTGGTGGAAACCTGCCTCGCCGACCACACCTGGCCGCAGCGCGCGCTGGACGCCCTGCTCGAACGCGCTCTTGGCAGGGACCCGATCGAGGCTTCCGACGCCAGCCGCGCCTTTTTCTCCATCGTCGTCGAGCGCCTCGCCGATCTCTTTGAACCCGCGCTTTGCGATGTCTACTGCCGTCTCTTCACCCACGTCATCGCTCGCGCCATGCCGCAGTTCAACGCCTCAGACCTCGCGCACCGCTACCGCCGCATTGCCCAGGTGCGCCGCTATGGCGGAGGCGACGTGGACCGTGTCTACGTGTTGTCGCGCATCACTTTGGGCGCCGATATTGCCGTCACAAGCGTGATGCTCGACGGCATGAAGCGCCGCTTCCCGGACGCCGAAATCTGCTTCGTCGGCCCATCGAAAAACGCCGAGCTTTTCCTTGACGATGCCCGCATTCTCCCCATCTCGGTTCAGTATGGCCGGTCCGCGCTTTTGCTCGACCGCCTCATCGCTGCCCGAGAGCTGGAAGACATTCTGACCGATCCCGCCTCCGTGGTCGTCGATCCGGATTCACGTCTCACCCAGCTCGGCTTGATTCCGGTCTGTGACGACGCGCGCTATTTCTTCTTTGAGAGCCGCGCCTATGGCGGCGAATCCCTCGACCCGTTGCCGCGCCTCGCCAGCCAATGGCTGCTCGAAACCTTCGGCGTCGAGGGGCGTCCGTTTCTCGCTCCGGAACGCCTCGAAGCGGAGGACAGTGAAATCGACGACGAGGAAGACGACGCAGCCGAAGATCCCCGCCGCGCTGAGCCGCGAGCCTCTCAGCCTCCCGCCAACGCCGCGACCGCGGCCATCACCGTGAATCTCGGCGTGGGCGAAAACCAGGAAAAACGCCTGGGCGATGAATTCGAGCAGCGCGTGCTGACCCGGCTCGCCGCTTACGATCGCCCGATTCTGATTGATCGCGGAGCAGGCCCTGAAGAGGGTGCGCGCATTGACCGTCACGTGGCGCACCTGATTGCTCAAACCGGCAAGCCCCATCTCATCCAGACACACGACGGCCCGTTCGCCTCGTTCGCTCGCCACATTATCGAAAGCCGGCTCTACTTTGGATACGATTCGGCCGGCCAGCATGCCGCGGCGGCCGCCGGCGTTCCCTTGGTCTCGGTTTTTGCCGGTTATGTTTCTGACCGCATGTTCGCCCGCTGGCGCCCAACCGGGTTCGGCCAAATTGGCGTTGTCAAAGTGGAGAGCGCTGACGATCCGGCAGCCGTTTGGGAACGAACGGAAGCCGCGATCAGCGCGGCGGCTGGGGACTGGCGGTAGAAGGCGGATCGGCTGGAGAAGCCGGCTTGGCCGGGGGTGGCGGCGGAATTGCTGGCGGGTTTGAGGTGGGCGGCGGACCCTCTGGTTCCCCGCCCGGACTCGGAGCGCCCTCGGCGTCCTTCAAATCTCCAAAGCTAATCGTCGAATCCGCTCCAAACTTACGATACAGTTTGAATCCGATCTCGTTGTGGTTTTTCTGTTCGCCCCGTGGAACTTGCGCCATCATCTTCAGATCCGCCTTCAAGGGCAAAATGAAGGGGTTTCCGCTGATCTGCACTTCGCCGTAATCCAAAGTATCGGTCGCCTGGCGTACCGGGAACCCAGCCGGTATATCCACCGCCTCAAACGTGATTCGGTAGATGATCCCGTTGTCCGCGTCGCCGTAAATCAGGCCTTTGTAGGCAGTCACGATGCGCTGCGTGTTGTCGAAGGAAATCGTGAACACCGAATGTCCGCTATCGATCTGGTAGCGGAAAACGGCCACGCGCTGCCCGCGCAACGTGCCCCAGTGGTCCCAGTCAAACGTCGCCTCACTCTGGGTCTCGAAGATCTTGCTCATCATGCTGGCGAACTCGCCGCTTGAAACACTCCCGCCCTGGATCTTGTCCATGTCGGAAAAGATTTCTTTGCCATTCTGAGCGAGCATCTTATAATGCTCTTGCCCATCGGTATAACTCAACTGCGCTTCCAGCCGGTCGATCTTCATCTCCCGATCCACCCGCGGCACGTACACGAACCGGTCCATTACCTCAAGGCAAATGAAGTTCGGCATGTTCTTGGTGTAGTTCAGAGCATATTCGCGGAACCGGTCCAGAATTTCCTGTTGCTTCACGGAATCCGGCGGCGGAATCGGCTTGTACTCGTGCTTGGTGCCGAGGGTCATCTGCGGTTGGTCCGCAGCAGCCGCGTCGGGGCTCACTGCCGTCGAAGCAGTTTTCACCGGAAACGCCTTCGCGGTCGCGTCGCGCAGCACTTGCAGCTCATGGATAGTTCGCGCCCCAGCTCCCATGGCCATGTACTGCTCGATCATGGGGTCCGTCAGGCGTTCGGTCAACTGGACGTGCTTGAGGTACTCGGCGATCTTTTTGTCATCGTGCTTCAGAGCAAGCGATGAGGAGATCATCTGCTTGAGCTCATCAAGATTCATCTTGGTCTGCGCCTGCGCGGCGAGCACCGCCGCTACCAGCAGGCACAATATTCTGAACCGGAACCGCATATTTCTATGATGACGTATGGCTATGAGCTCCGGTTGTCAGCAAGTGCAAGGAGCCGGAAAGAAAGGTGTACTTCTCTCTTTCTTCGCCCAGGCGTAATGACATTGATGACGTCACTCATGCCGATGCTTGCCCCCGGTGAGTGTGTCACGGCGGCCACAAAAGTGTCGAGACGAGTCTCGACACGGCAGGCAAGAGTGCCCGCGCCAGGAAGGCGTGTGAACCTGGGCGATGGTCCTACTCGTATCTCAGAGCGACCATCGGATCCACTCGCATGGCGCGGCGTGCGGGGATGTAACAGGCGGCGAAGGCTACTCCGGCAAGGATAGCGGCTACACCGGCAAAGGTTGTGAAGTCGTTTGGCGCAACGCCGTAGAGCAAGCCGGACACCGCATAGCCCATTCCCAGGGCGAGCGGCAGTCCAATCAGCAGACCGATCGCCGCTAGGGTCATTCCCTCTCCCAGGACCAGGGAAAAGACCTCTCGCGGCCTTGCTCCGAGAGCCGTGCGAATGCCGATTTCGTGCGTGCGCTCGCTCACGGCGTAGGCAATCACGCCGAAGAGCCCCATCCCGGCCAGCACCAGCGCAAACCCTGCAAAGCCGGCCATGAGCGTGCCACTGATCCTTTGCGGGGTGACGGATACTGCGCGCAGCTCGTCCATGGTCAAAATGCGGAAAACGGGTTGGTCGCGGTCCACGGCGGCGATTTGCACGCGAATGCTTTCTGCCAGGCTTCGCGGATCGGGCAATGTTCGTACAACCAGCGCCATGGTGCTCTCGGATTGCTGGCGCAGCGGGAAGTACATCTCTGCGGGAGCGGGCCGGTCCAACTGGTTTCTGATGTTGCCCACGACGGCCACCACGACACGCCAGGGCTGGTCCGCGAGCGGGCCACTAAATCGCATTCGCTTCCCGACCGGATCTTCACCTGGCCAAAAGCGCGCGGCAAAAGCCTCGTTGATGGCGACCACTTGCTGGCTTTTGGCGGAGTCCTGACTCGTGAAGTCGCGGCCCCGAAGGACCGGTATCTGCATTGTTTGGAAATAGGAATTGCTGACTATACGGAAGTTGGCTTCCGGCTCCTGTCCCGGCTTGGGTTCAGGCCTGCCCTCAATCCTGATGTTAGAGGTCTCATTTGCCCCAACCAAGGGGAGTATGTTTGCAGCCGCGGCGCTTTGCACCCCGGGGAGATTCTGTACGCGCTCGAGGAGTCCCTCGTAGAAACTCGCCCTCCGCTCGTCGGAGGTGTATTTTGCATCCGGCAGGGCGATAAACATCGTGAGCACCCGGTCAGGATTGAATCCGGGAGAGACGTTTTCGAGGCGGACAAAGCTTTTCATCATGAGCCCCGCGGTGGCGAGCAGCGCGAGGGAGAGCGCAACCTCGGACACGATCAGCACCTTGCGCAACAGGCCTCGGCGGCGCCCGACGCTGGCGGATCGGGTGCTCTCTTTCAGCGTGTCGCTGACATTCCACCTCGAGGCCCGCATGGCGGGAAGCAGCCCGAACACCAAAGCTGTGCCCAGCGAGACTGCCGAAGTGAACAGCAGCACAGAAGCGTTAATCCCGATCTTGCTCCAGCCGAGAACCATGATCGCGAACTCGGGCGGCATCCGGATGAGCTGCACTTTCAGGCACAGGAATGCGACGAGAATACCCAGGCCCCCGCCGAGCAAGCCCAAAAGCATGCTTTCGACAAGCCATTGCCGGATCAAGCGCAGCCGCGTTGCTCCCAGGGCAGCGCGAATTGCCGTTTCCCACTGACGGCTGCCCGCGCGCTCCAGCAAGAGATTGGAAATGTTGGCACAGGCGATCAAGAGAACCATCCCTACCGCGGCCAGCAACATAAGCATTGGCGCCCGTGCCTGGCCGGTCTCGCTTTCTACCAGCGGCATCACATGGACATCGCGCCCCGTGTTGGTTTGAGGATACTGTTGCGCGAGCCGTGCAGCGATCGCGCTCATCTCCGCCTGTGCCCGCTGGGCGCTGACTCCCGGACCCAAATGCGCGACAGCGTGCAAATAGTGAGAGGCGCGATTGGTTTCCTGCTGCGGCGTGAAGGAGAGCGCAGCCCACACCTGAGCCCCTGACGGGTAGCTGAAGTCGGGACCCATGACACCCGCGACCGTGTACTTGATTCCGTTAAGCAGTATCGGCTTGCCCACGATGGAGGGATCGGCGGCGAAGTGCTCACGCCAAAGTCCATAGCTCAGCATCGCGACAGTGTCTTTCCCAGGGGTGCCTTCCTCCGGCAGAAACACGCGGCCCAGTATCGGGGTCGCATCCAGCGCCTCGAAATAACCGGGAGTCACGAGAAACCCATACAGGTGCTCGGGGTGCTCGACGCCGCCCAAGTTGGCATCCCACCAAGCCTGCGCCGCGATGTGATCGAAGACGTGGTTCTGAGCTTTCCAGTCCAAGAAATTTGCAGGTGTGGGCTCGCTCCGGTCGACGTTGCTGCCCGGTAGACGCTCCCAAAGCGCGACGTGCCTGCCGGGGTTGGGGAAATCGATGGGCCTGAGCAGCAGGGCGTCGACGATGCTAAAAATATACGTGTTCACGCCTATGCCGAACGCAAGGGTCAGCGCGGCGACAATCGTGAAGCCGGGGCTCTTGCGCAGCATCCGCAGGCCGAAACGAATGTCCTCAAATAGCTGCTCGAGCCAAACTAAGATCCAGACCTCCCGCGTCTCTTCCTTCACCCGGGTCAGGTTGCCAAACTTACGCAAAGCCGCGGAGCGCGCGTCTTCCGGCGACATCCCGCGCTCGATCTGGTCCTGCGTCTCTCTCTCGATATGGTCGCGAATATCCTGGTCGAGATCCTCGAGCATACGCTTGCGGCGTCTCATAGTTGGCCCTCCTGTTCCGTCGGCCGAAGAATCCGCGCGATTGCCGCCGCCAGCTTGTCCCACTTGCTGGTCTCAATCGCCAACTGACGGCGGCCCTTCGCGGTCAGCCGGTAGAATTTGGCGCGGCGGTTGTTCTCAGAAGTTCCTTCGTCGGCCGAGATCCATTCACGTTTAATAAGCCGGTGAAGGGCGGGATAGAGCGATCCCTGTTCCACCTGCAGCACGTCCTCGGAATTGCGTTCGATTGCTTTGGCAAGGGCATGCCCGTGGACGGGCCCGAGCAGCAGTGTTCGCAGAATCAGCAAGTCGAGCGTGCCCTGCAACAGCTCGATCCGATCCGGCTCGTGTCTGGTAGACATTCTAGGTGAACTATATAGCAGCTCCGGTAGAATGTCAAGGTGAGTGGAACAGCCTTCAGGCTGTGGGGGGCGCTGGCGAGTCAGCCTGGCGCCGGCCGAGCCGCAGGCCGATCCAGCAGCTCAGCGGCCAGGTGAGCAGCCAGGACAACCAATACCAGTGCGGCCAGCCTTTGCTCCAGTTGGGAATAATCGCGCCGATGCCCATCACTTCTCCGATAATGAAGAACCAAAGGACATGCCGTGAGGCGCGGCCCGGTGCGAAGTGTGCGCAGAGCCAGGCGCAAAGAATCGAGATGACAACGAATAGCGCTGTGCTCGCGATAAGAGCGGCATCGGAGGGTACGTGGTCTGGAACGAAGTCGCCCGGGAAGAGGCGGGATAGCAAGGGGTCCGTGGCCAGGACCAGAACGACCGAAAGTAAGTAGCTTCCGGCGACGACGGCGATGGATTTGAGCATTGGCGACACCTCCATCTAATTTAAGGTAATCCGCGTCGGGGAGAATCGTTATTTGAGGCGGTGGTCACGGCGGGCGGGCATGGCAAAATAGATCGGATCAAGCTCGGGACTATGTGGTCGCATTTGCGCCGCCGTAGGGCCAAAGGGCGGAAGTTTGCGCACAGGGTGTGTCCGCTTGCTGACGCGCGCGGTTCAGGGCTGTTGGCGCCTTGCACCGAACCCGGACTTCCGCAGCTTGGTACTAGTGGTATTGAGGAGAGTGATGGAATCGCCAAGTGACCAACTGATCGAACGAATCGATCGATATATCGAGGACCTCTTCACGCCTGCCGACCCAGCATTGCTGGAAAACCTGAAAGACGCCGAAGCCGCGGGTCTTCCCGCCATCAACGTCTCGCCTAATCAAGGGCATTTGTTGTATCTGCTGGTGAAGATCGCGGGGGCGAAGCGTGTTCTCGAAATCGGCACCCTGGGTGGCTACAGCACGACATGGCTGGCGCGCGCACTGCCTCGCGACGGAGTTCTCATCAGCCTGGAGCGGGAGTTGAAACACGCCCAAATTGCGCGCCGCAGCCTGGAGCGGGCAGGGCTTGGCACGGTGGTGGATGTTCGCGTCGGCCCCGCAAACGACTCGCTGCGGAATCTCATTCGTTCAGGCGTCGAGCCGTTTGACGTGATCTTCATCGACGCGGATAAGACCGGCTATCTCGAATACCTGGAGCTGTCGCTGCAAGTATCGCATTCAGGGACGCTTATTCTGGCGGACAACGTGGTTCGCAACGGAAAGGTGCTGGACGAGAATCCGGCGGATGCCAATGATCGTGCAATCCGCAACTACAACGCGGCGATCGCGAGCCATCCCCGGCTCGAGACGTTGATCGTGCCGCTCGTTCGCGATGAGATCGATGGCGTGGCGATCTCGGTGGTGCGATAGCGGCTCTCGGGTGGGGGGAACAGGCCGACGAGGGCGTCGGCCGCGGACCAGGGGGTCCGCCCCACAGTTAACGCGCTAGGCGAAGCTGCACTTCTGCGTAGCCTCGTCCCAGAGCACTTTCTTCTGGTTCTTGAATGACAGCGTCGCGAGATGGCCGCCGATGGCCGCTTGCTGGCCCATCCGCGCCGGGGCGATTACCTGCTCTTTGCCCTGCACTCCCGCCATCCAGTTGCGCATGTGGCTCTGCACGGCCTTGTTGTCGTTGCCTTCCAGGTGCAGCTCTTCAGCCTTGCGCGCTTTCACCTGCGCCGGAATCAACTCCGGATGGCCGCCTTTTCGCGTCTGGTTGGTGTAGGCCTCGGGATAGAAGTACAAATGCTGGCGGCTGTTCACCTCGATGGTTCCTTCATCGCCCATGAACTGCTCGCCATAGCCGTAATGCTCATTGCCAAAGTAGCTGCTGTATAAGATGTGGAACTTGTCCGGATATTCGTAAATGGCGCTGAAGGTGTCGGGACAATCGCGGTCGTCGTCCGGGTCGGTCCACTTATAAATGCCACCTGAAGCAACGCAGGAAAGCGGGGTGGTCTTTCCGCAGACATAGTTGGTGATGTCGGTCTGGTGAACCAGCAAGTCGGTGGGAATACCGCTCGAATAGTCCCAATAGAGACGCCATTGATAGAAGCGTCGAGGGTCCCAGGCGCGCTGCGGAGCGTCGCCGAGGAAACGAGCCCAATCGGTGTTCTCGGTGCTCGCATCTTTCGGAATCGCGTATCGCCAGATAGGTTTCGACGGCACGTCGTTGCGGTACCAGAACGCGCGCACGTAATGCACTTTACCGATCATTCCCTGGGCCACCATCTCCTTAGCCTTCTGGTAAAGCGAATTGCTCCGGTTCTGGGTTCCAACCTGGACGATCTTGCCGTAAGCCTCTGCGCCCTTTACGATGTCGGCGCCCTGCTCGATGGTGTGCGCGAGCGGCTTTTCGAGATACATGTGCTTCTTGGCTTCGATGGCCGCCATGGCCATGGCGTAGTGGAGGTGCTCGGGGGTGGCGATAACCACGGCATCTATGCCCGGATCAGCCAGCAACTCGCGGTAATCGGCGTAGATTTTCGGTTCTTTTTTCTCCTTCGATAAAACCGTGTCTTTAGCGCGCTGCTGGTAGCCCTTGTAGGCGTCGCAAATCGCGACCACCGAGGCATTCTCGGCAGCTCCGCCGGTGTAGAACATATCCATGAGATAGTTCCCGCGTGAGCCGACACCGATCCAGGCAACGTTGACCTTCGAGGTTGCCCCCAATGCGGGAAGCCACGAAGGGCCTAATGCGACAGCCGCGCCGGCAGCCGAATTGCGGAGAAAACTGCGCCTTGAAGAGTCATCAGTAAACATGATCAATACTCCAGAAACCTGCCCGAGCCACCGGTTGCCGGCAGCCCGTCACTTTCACCAACACGTCATTCAACATATCAAAGAATGCGATGATGGGGGCGCGAAGGCCAATGACGCACGCCCAAAGATTGCCCATGAAGCCCTGGTGGAAACGCAAACTCTTCCTGTTTCTGGCACCGCTCGCGCTGCTGTTGCTTGCCACTGGCGGGACGGTGGCGTGGTGGCTCCATCAGTTGGCGCCCATGGCGAAAGCGCGCGCGGAACGTGTGATCTCAGAGCGATTCGCGGCCGAGGCGAAGATTGACCGGCTCGAATTGCGGCTTGTGCCGTCGCCGCATGTCACCGGGTATGGGCTAGCCGTCCGCAAGAAGGGTAGCGCGAGTTCGCCATTTCTGGCTGTGAAGCGTTTTAGCGCCGATACGGATTGGGCAACGCTGGTTGGTCAGGCAAACCACAAGGTGGCGGTGGTTCGCCTGGAGGGCTTGGTGATTCAAATGGCGCACGGAACCGGCAAGCCAATTCCATCCAGCGGAGCCGCGGCCCTACCGGCTTCCGCCAGCCAGCCTAACGGCGCGGCGCAGACGGCCGTGGTGGCGGAACCGGTATCGAGCGACGACACCTTCCCATTCGAGATCGACGAAGTGGTGGCGGATGGAGCGCAGCTGGTGATTGTGCCTCGCGACGCCACCAAGCAGCCGCTTGTCTTCGACATTCCGAAGCTCACCCTGCGCTCCGTGGGCCTGCATCAGCCGATGTCTTTTGTGGCATCCGTAAGAAACGTCAAGCCGCCCGGCATGGTTCAAACCACCGGCAGTTTCGGTCCATGGCGAAAAGCAGAGCTGGTCTCGACGCCGCTCTCGGGGCATTACACTTTCGCGAAAGCTGACCTCTCGGTGTTTCGCGGCATTACCGGCACACTTTCTTCGCAGGGCCAATACCAAGGCGTGCTGGACCACATTGCCGTGGACGGCGAGACCGACACGCCCGATTTCGTTCTTTCCGCCGGGCAGCATCGCGTTGCGCTGCATACCGATTTCCATGCGATTGTGGATGGCGCGAACGGTGACACCGAGCTCGATCCGGTGGTTGCGCGGTTTTTGGGTACGCAACTGACGTGCCGCGGCTCAGTGGAGGGCCAGCGCGACCGGCCCGGACGAACCGTGAGCCTGAATGTGACGGCTTCGAAAGCCCGTGTTGAGGACGTCATGCGGCTGTGCTTGAAATCGGAACAGCCCGCGGTGACTGGCGCCACCAGCTTTCAGGCGAGCCTGGTTTTGCCGCCGGGTAAAGAAGAAATCATGAGCAAGATAATTCTAAAGGGCGATTTCGCGCTGCCTGCCGCGCAGTTCACAGATCCCAATATTCAGGCCAAGCTCGAGGCATTGAGCCTACGCAGCCGCGGCATCGTGAAGAAGCAGGACCAGGCAGCACAGCAACAGGAGGAAGGGATGGTTACGTCGAACCTTGGCTGCCACCTGGACCTGGCGAGGGGAATCGCCACGGTCAGCGATGTTTCTTTCGCCGTGCCTGGCGCGCGCATTCAGTTGAATGGAACCTATGACCTGCGATCGGCACTGCTCGACCTGCATGGCCAGGCCCGCCTTGACGCCAAGTTATCGCATATGACTACCGGATTCAAATCGGTGCTACTGAGACTGGCGGATCCGTTCTTTGCCAAGGATGGAGCCGGAACCTTGCTGCCGATCCGGATCACCGGCCCCGCCGACCACCCTTCGTTCGCGCTTGAATGGCACCGGGACAAGAATTAGGCGGGTAGAGGAGCGCCGAGACGAGGCAGTCCAAGCGCTTCAGGCGCGGCAGGTGAACGATTCGGGTGTGGAGAGACTCCTCTACGAACGCGCAGCCCTGTTTCTTCAGCCACCGCCTAAGCTCACTCGGTTTGACGTTTTATGGTAACCACTTATGGTTACTCTGTCAAAAGCTGGCGATCCGGACGCGGAAGCGTCGAAAACCCAGGGATTAGCGCCGTGTCTTATCCCATGCGTGGCTTGGGGCTGTTCTTGTCGGCACGGGCTAGCCCCAAGCTTACGCATGGGGCTGTCTATCGACGTAGAGTCGAAACTCAGGGCGTCGGCAGGCGCGAGTGCCCGCGCCAAATTTCTTACCGCTCACTTCAGTTGGCGGCGCAGGGTGTACTGGTCTGGATGAAGGTGGGCGTTCTTTAGCTTTCGCCAGTCGTCGTTGACGTGAATCAGTTTTCCGGAGATGTGATTGGAAGCCTCGCTGGCTAGAAACGCGGCCATTTCGATTTGCGCTTCGGCGGGTGTGCCGCCGGTGCGCCTTACCTCGAGGGCGTGGCGAGCCACCTCGGGATCGAGCTTGGCGGCGGCTCGAATCAGCTCGTCTGTAAAGGTGGTGTAGGCGTCACCCGGATCGAAGCAATTCACCTGAATGTTGGAATCGAGCACTTCTGCCGCAAGGGCTTCGACAAAATGGACGACGCCGTGTTTGGAAGTGTGATAGGCACTAAGGCTGCGTTGGGCGGCTTTGTCGGAGTAGCAGCCCAGCACGAGGATCTTTCCGGCGCGCCTCTCGAGCATGCCGGGTAACACGGCACGGCACGAGTGGACCACGCCGAAGAGGTTGATCTGAATGGCTTCCTCCCACGACTTGAGAGTGGTCAGCACAAAGGGATTCAGCGGGCCGGGAACGGCAGCCGCGCAAACCAGAGTATCGATGCCGCTTTTGAAGACCACCTGGGCACGCTCAACCGCGGTTTTCATTTGTTCGGCATCGGTGACGTCGGCGATCAACCGTAGCGCGTTTCCGCCAGCCTGCTCGATCTCAATGTGAGCCAGATCGAGTTCGGCCTTGCTGCGGCTGACCAGCGCGATGCGCGCTCCTCGCTGAAAAAAACCGATCGCGAGCCGTTTCCCGATGCCGCGGCCGCCACCGGTGATCATCACGTTTTTGTGCGCAAATTGTTGGGTCATCTACCCCCGAGCCAACCACGCCCAGCCCGGTCACTACCTATCGCCCGGCCTGCCGCGGCTGGAAGCGGGACCATCAGGCACTCGATTCACAGATTAAACCATCTCAATCTTTGGTTCTCAGGTTCCGGCCTTAAACAACCGGGAAAAGGCGGCACTTTCTGTATACTTGGACATGAGCGGCACACGTTGTGCGCGCACTCCATTAACGAGAGGCGAATGAGTAAAGAAGACAGTATTGAAGTGACCGGAACTGTAGTGGAAAAATTCCCGAGCGGACTTTTCAGCGTTCAGCTCGACCAAGATCGGACGATCCTGGCCCATTTGGCAGGAAAACTCCGACGCAACCGTATACGCGTGCTGGCCGGCGATCGCGTCACCCTGGAGATGTCACCTTATGACCTCACCAAGGGACGTATCACCTACCGGCACAAATAGTCCTCTAAACTTCGCCCCGGTTGATGGTGCTTCCTCCCGACCCCGCCGCCGGATTCTTGTCATTCTAGGCACGCGGCCCGAAGCGGTAAAGCTGTGCCCGCTAATCGGCGAGCTCAGGCGCGTCGCCACGCGCATTGGCGTTGAACCGGTAATCTGCGTTACCGGGCAGCATCGCGAGATGCTTGACCAAGTGCTCGAAGCGTTCGAGATCCGGCCGGACTATGACCTGGGCATCATGCAGCCCGGCCAGACTCTGGCGTCGCTCACCGCGCGGCTAATGGCGGCGTTGGAGGGTGTTATTGCGGAGGTGCGGCCCGCGCTGGCGATTGTTCAGGGCGATACCACTACGACACTGTGTGGCGCTCTGGCTGCCTTCTACGCGGGTATACCGGTCGCCCATGTGGAAGCCGGGCTGCGCACGCATGATCCGCAAGCTCCGTTCCCCGAGGAGATGAATCGCGTGCTGGCCTCGCGTCTGTCGTCGCTACATTTCGCAGCCACGCCCTGGGCTGCGGCGAACCTCACCGCGGAAGGAATCCCTTTGTCCCGGATCACAGTCACCGGCAATACCGGGATCGATGCCTTGCTCTACGTACGCGACGCGCTCCAAAGTGGTCGGCTCGCCGCACGGCCGATGGCGCTGCCGCCGGGAAAGAAGACCATCGTGGTTACCGCGCATCGCCGGGAAAGCTTTGGCGTCGGCTTCGAGCAGATTTGCGAGGCCATTGCGCGGCTCGCACAGCGCCCTGATGTCCACGTGGTTTGGCCGGTTCATTTGAATCCGGAAGTGCGGCGTGTCGTGTTCGGGCGCCTTTCTCACTGCCCGCACATCGAGTTTTTGGATCCGTTGCCTTATGTGTCTTTCGTCGACGTCATGCGGCGCGCGTATCTGTTGATCACGGATTCGGGAGGAGTTCAGGAAGAGGCGCCATCGCTAGGGAAGCCGATTCTGGTGCTTCGCGACAAGACCGAGCGCCCGGAAGCGGTGGCTGCGGGAACGGCGAAACTGGCCGGTACAGCGACAGAGACGATCGTCCGGGAAGCGAGCCGCCTGCTGGATGACAGTGTTGAATACCGGCGAATGTCGCGTCTGGACAACCCGTACGGGGATGGGCGGGCTTCGGCGAGAATCGTCCACCGGATCGAGAAGTTTCTGGAAACGCGTTTTTCTTTTCCGGCGGTCCCAGCCGCCGTTGCCGGCGGATGACGAACGTACGGTCCCTAAAATTGCAGACCCGTGAATTCAGCGGGTCTCGTACGCTCGGTCCTTTACTATAGAGAGTTGTCACTCGTCGATTCCCAGCAGCGGGCTGCGCTCCCGGACCGGCAACCGCGCTTCTGGCCGCAAATCTATCTCGGTATTTCGGTTACCACGCTCGCCACGCTGCTGCT
>Ga0181537_10002773_pt1 | contig 15245 bp, 12 predicted proteins | sample PEATcosm2014_Bin_39_FD_119765 | JGI IMG/M metagenome (GOLD analysis project Ga0181537, IMG submission 119765) | Peatland microbial communities from MTU Mesocosm Facility, Houghton, MI, USA - PEATcosm2014_Bin23_10_metaG | ecosystem: Environmental > Terrestrial > Soil > Wetlands > Peat | place... | reverse complement strand
CGCGTGAACACGGTCATACCGGGCGAGATGCACACGCCGATGGTGGAGGTGCGGCTTGCCAAGCAGCGCACCGGTGGCGACGTCGAGACCTTGCTCAAATCGCGCCTCGCCCGCATCCCGCTCGGCTTTGCCGGTGACGGCCGCGATACCGCGGCGGCCGTTCTTTTCCTTGCCTCTGACGAAGCGCGCTTCATCACCGGCACCGAAATCGTCGTCGATGGCGGCATGACCGCACGCAGCGACTGATAAGCAAAAAGGTAATCTGCATTATGGCCATTCGACCCGACGACCTCACGCCGACCATCGCGCCGCCGGATCCGAATCCGAAGAAGCCACGCCTCGCGTTGCCGCCGAACGCCTGCGATTCGCATTTCCACGTCTTCGGGCCGCACAGCAAATTTCCCTATGCGGCAAACCGGCCGTTCACGCCGGCCGACGCGCCGAAAGAGGATTTGTTCAAGCTGCACGAATTCCTCGGCTTTCAGCGCGGCGTGTTCGTGCAATCGACCTGTCACGGTACCGACAATCGGGTGCTCGTCGACCTGCTCACCGCGGGCAAGGGCCGTTATCGCGGCGCCGCGCTGCTCGACCCGTCGGTCCCCGACGCCGAGGTCGAGCGACTCGACGATGCCGGCGTGCGCGGCGTGCGTCTGCATTTTCTGACCGGGCATCTGGGCCCGGCCCGGTCGCGCGAGGACATGCTGAAAATGATCGACAAGGTCGCGCCTTACGGCTGGCACATCGAAATGCACGTCGGCGGCAACAATGTCGTCGAGCTCTACGAGTTCATCACCGCGATCGAAGCGCCGGTGGTGATCGACCATATCGGCCGCATCGACATTGCCGAAGGTCTGCATGGCAAGGCGTTTTCGGTGCTGCGGCGGCTGCTCGACCGCGGCAATATCTGGGTAAAACTCTCCGGCACCGACCGCATCAGCAAGCAGAAATATCCCTATGCCGATGCCATTGCCTTCCCGCGCGATCTCGCCGCGCATGCGCCCGAGCGCGTCGTCTGGGGCACCGATTGGCCGCATCCGAACCACAGCGCCGTTCCAAATGATGGCGAGCTCGTCGATCTGATCGCCGAGATCGCGCCGGATGAGCGCAAGCGCAAACTGATGCTGGTCGACAATCCGGCAAAGCTCTTTGGGTTTTGAGCTCCGGCCATGAGCAAGAAGACGCTTGGCAAGCTTCCAGCGGACGCATTTGGCATGCTCGACCTGCCGACGGTGCCGCGCGACATTCTCGACGGCTATCGCGCGTTGCCTGATCTCACCGGGACCGTGTCGGATGTGATGGATGAGCTCGGCATTGTCGGCGTAATTCCGGCGGCGGTATTGCGGCCGAACGATCCGAAAGCGCGTGTCGTCGGCCGGGCGCTGACCGTGCGGAATATCCCCGCGAGCGCGCCGGTTCCCGACAAGGTCAAGGCCGGCATTTCCGGTCTCGGCGAAATCGAAGCGCGCAATCTCGCCGAGCCTGGCGACGTGCTGGTGGTGCAGGGCGTCGATCAGGTTTCCAATCTCGGCGGCATGTCGGCCACCATCGGCCATCGTCAGGGCGAGATCGGCGCCGTGGTCGACGGCGGCGCGCGCGACGTCGATCACTCCCGCACGATCGGTCTCCCAGTCTGGTCGAAAAGCGTAAGCCCGATTACCGGCAAATGGCGCGTCGAGACTGTCGCCGTCAACAAGCCGGTCGCGATCTGCGGCGTCACCGTCAATCCCGGCGATTTGGTGCTCGCCGACGAAACCGGTATCTGCTTCATTCCGCGCGAACGGGCGGGTGAGGTTCTGCAACGGGCGCAACGCAACGCCGTGGCGGAGAAATTGCGCGAAGAGAAGATCGCTTCCGGCGTCTCGATTGCCGAACTGATCGCAAAGCCGCGCTAGAGCATGATCCCGAAAAGTGGAAACCGGTTTTCGGATAAGATCGTGCTCAAATCGACAATCGATAAATTTATTCTCCGGCAATGCCGGGCTGCTTGATCTTGTCCGGCCACTCGGCGAATTCCTGCTTGAGCAGCGCGGCAAAAGCCTCATGCCCGAGTGTGCCGCTTACGCCGTTGTCGGCCATGCGTTGTTGCACCGTGGGCGAAGCCACCACCGCGAGCAGCGCCTTTTCGAGTTTGTCGCGTACCGCAACGGGCGTGGCGGCAGGGGCGAGCACGCCATACCAGTTTGCCATCACCACGTCGGGCAGGCCGATTTCCTTGGTGCTGACGAGATCCGGCAGCAGCGGTGTGCGCTCCGGCGCGAACAGCGCGATCGCCTTGATCTTGCCGGCCTTCACGAGCGGCATCAGCACCGGCAGATCGGCATTGAGCATGTCGACGTGATCGCCGAGGAGGTCGGTGATCGCCGGCGCGGCGCCGCGATAGGGCACGTGGGTGATCTTTACGCCCGCTGCGGCATTGAGCATTTCCACCGCGATGTTCATGGTCGTGCCGGCTCCGGCCGAGCCGTAAGTGAGCTTTTGCGCGTTCGCCCTGGCGATCAGTTCCTGCATCGTGGTGACGCCGAGCTCGTTGTTCACCACCAGGAGCGACGGCACCGCGCCCACGCGCATGATCGGCGCGAAGTCTTTGACCGGATCGTAGTTCGCCGGTGGCTTGAGGATCGGGCTGAGCACGGTCGACCCGAAACTGCCGAACAGCACAGTGTCGCCATCAGGCGCCGAGTGCGCCACATATTCGGCGGCGATTGCGCCGCCTGCACCACCGCGATCGTCGACGATCACATCGGCGCCGAGCTTGGCGCCAAGGTCGGCGGTGACAATGCGCGCCCATTGATCGACCGGGCCGCCGGCGGCGAACGGCACGACGAATTTGATGGTTTCGGCATGCGCGGGCGCTGCGGAAAATGCCAGCGCACAGCCCAGCGCGGCGAGCCGCCCGGTTAAGCGGTTCATCCAAGTCCTCCCCTGTCGTCGCCGTTTCGTCGGGCGGCGAATTTTATTTTTTCACTGTGCGACGACGCCTTCAGGCGCGGTTTCGAGCTTGAACGCCGCGGCGAACAGGGCGCGGGTGTAATCGGTCTTGGGGTTGCGGAATAGTTCGGCGGCATCGCCGGCTTCGACGACCTGGCCGTGGCGCATCACCAGGAGCCGGCTCGCCAATGCCGCCACAACCCGCAGGTCATGCGAGATGAACAGATAAGTGAGATTGTGCCGCTTCTGCAGATCGCGCAGCAGATCGACCATCTGTGCCTGAATCAACATGTCGAGCGCGCTGGTTGGCTCGTCGAGCACGAGGAAGCTCGGCTCCAGCACCAGCGCACGCGCCACCGCGATGCGCTGCCGCTGGCCGCCGGAAAACTCATGCGGGAAGCGAAAGCGCGTAGCGGGATCGAGTCCGACATCGATCAACGCCTGGACCACGCGCTCGTCCCGCTCGCGGTCCGGTACGTCCGGAAAATGAACTTTCAGGCCTTCCTTGATGATGTCGGCAACCGACATGCGCGGAGACAGCGAGCCGTAAGGGTCCTGAAACACGATCTGCATATTGCGGCGGAAGGGGCGCATTTCCTTGAACTTGAGCCCTTGTAGCTCATTGCCCATGAAAACGATCGGTCCTTCGGAGGAGATCAGCCGCAAGATGGCGCGTCCGAGCGTCGATTTGCCGGAGCCGGATTCGCCGACGACACCGAGCGTCTCGCCTTTGCGCAGCGAGATGGTCAGGCCGTCGCAGGCTTTGACGTGGCCGACCACTTTGCGCATCAGGCCGCGCGTGATCGGAAACCAGACTTTCAGGTCGGTGGTTTCCAACATCATCGGCGCATCGGGCCGTGGCGGCGCCGGGTCGGGCCGCGGCTCGGCATTGAGCAGCGCGCGCGTATAGGGATGCTGCGGCGCATTGAAGACCTCCTCTACGGCGCCTTGCTCGACGATCTTGCCGTCTTTCATCACCGAAACCCGCTGCGCGATCTTGCGCACGATGCCGAGGTCGTGGGTGATGAACAGAAGCGACATGTTGAGCCGGGCCTGAAGGTCCTTCAACAGCGCTATGATCTGCGCCTGCACGGTGACGTCGAGCGCGGTGGTCGGCTCGTCGGCAATGAGCAAATCGGGCTCATTGGCAAGCGCCATCGCGATCATCACGCGCTGGCGCTGGCCGCCGGACAATTGGTGCGGATAGCTCTTAAGCCGAGTCTCCGGATCGGGAATGCCGACCTGGGTGAGCACCTCAAGTGTACGTGCGCGCGCCGCCGCGCCGGTCAAGCCGCGGTGCAGCAGCAGAATCTCGCCGATCTGCTTCTCGATAGTGTGTAGCGGATTGAGCGAGGTCATCGGCTCTTGGAATACGATGCTGATGTCGTCGCCGCGCACTGCGCGCATCTGCTTCTCGTTCAGCTTGAGAAGGTCTTTACCGTGGAAGTGGATCGATCCCGACGGATGATGCGCGGCGGGATAGGGCAGGAGCCGCAAGATCGATAGCGCCGTTACCGACTTACCCGAACCCGACTCGCCGACCAGCGCCATGCACTGGCCTTTGACGATATCGAACGACACGCGATCGACGGCGAGCGTCTCGCGTCCGCCGGAGCGAAAGGCGATCGACAGATCGCGGACGGAAAGACAGAGCTGTTCGCTCATTTGAACGTCTTCCTGGGATCGAAGGCGTCGCGCACCGCTTCGCCGACGAAGATCAACAGCGACAGCATCAACGCGACGGTGAAGAAGCCAGTGAGGCCGAGCCACGGCGCCTGCACGTTGGCCTTGCCTTGCGACAGCAGTTCGCCGAGCGAAGGCGAGCCGGGCGGCAATCCGAAGCCGAGGAAGTCGAGCGCGGTCAGCGTCATGACCGACGACGACATGATGAAGGGCAGAAACGTCATCGTCGCCACCATGGCGTTCGGCAATAGATGGCGGAACATAATGACGCCGTTGGAAACGCCGAGCGCGCGCGCCGCCTGGATATATTCGAAATTGCGGCCGCGCAGGAATTCAGCGCGCACCAGGCCGACGAGCCGGACCCAGGAGAACAACAGCAAGATGCCCAGCAGAACGAAAAATCCGGGTACCAGCACCGAAGAAATGATCAGCAGCAGATAAAGCTCCGGCACCGAGGTCCAGATTTCGATAAAGCGCTGGAACAGAAGATCGATCCAGCCGCCGAAATAGCCCTGCACCGCCCCGGCGGCGATGCCGATAACCGACGACACGCTGGTGAGAATGAGACCGAACAAGACCGATATGCGGAAGCCGTAGATCAGCCGCGCCAGCACGTCGCGGCCTTGATCGTCGGTTCCGAGCCAATTGTATTCGAGCGTGCCGCACTGGGAGTAACCGTTTTTGGCGGCGAAATCGCAGTCCGCAGCGTTGAGGAGCCAAGTAGGCTTGGACGGAAACGCCGAGGGCGGCCGGTCGTTGATGGTGGTGTAGGAGAACCGGATCGGAGCCCAGATTTCCGTTGCGTTATGCTCCTTGAGAAAATTCTGCAAATGCGGATCGCGGTAATCGGCGGCAGTGCCGAGGTCGTCGCCGAACTCGGTATCGGGATAAGTGATAACAACGGGGAAGAAACTCTTGCCGTCGAAGTGAATGAAGAGCGGCCGGTCGTTGGCGATGAATTCGGCGAGCAGCGAAACCACAAACAGCACGAGAAAGATCCACAACGACCAGAAGCCGCGCTTGTTGGCTTTGAAATTACGCCAGCGGCGCGCATTGAGCGGAGAGAATTCGAAGCCGCGCGGTAGCGCGGTCAGACCTATCGGTCCGGCCGGCTCGGCGTCGGGCTTGAGCTCTTCGGGAATTCCCGGCTCGATCTCGCTATCGACGCTCTTGGGGAGGGTCTTGACGTCCACCTCATACCTCCCGCGTTTCGAAGTCGATGCGCGGATCGATCCAGGTGTAGGTGAGGTCGGAAATCAGATTAACGACGAGCCCGACCAGCGCGAAAATATAGAGGTTGGCGAAGACCACGGGATAGTCGCGGTTGAGAACGCTTTCAAAGCTCAAACGGCCAAGCCCATCGAGCGAGAAAATGGTTTCGATCAATAGCGAGCCGGCGAAGAAAGCGGACACGAACGCGGCCGGGAAGCCTGCGATCACCAACAGCATCGCATTGCGGAAAATGTGTCCGTAGAGCACCTGCCGTTCGGAGCAGCCTTTGGCGCGCGCCGTAAGGACATATTGCTTGCGCAGTTCCTCGAGGAAGGAATTCTTGGTCAATAGCGTCATGGTGGCAAAAGCGGAAAGCCCCATCGACAGGATCGGCAGCGTCAGGTGCCAGAAGTAGTCGAGAATTTTCAGCCACCAGGGGAATTCCGCCCAGCCATCCGACGTGAGTCCGCGCAGCGGGAAAATCTGAAAGAACGAGCCGCCGGCGAACAGAATGATGAGCAGAATTGCGAACAAAAAGCCGGGGATGGCGTAGCCGATGATGACGACGCCGGATGTCCATACATCGAACGGCGTGCCGTCGCGCACGGCCTTGCGGATGCCGAGCGGAATCGAGATCAGATAGCTCAACAGCGTCATCCAGACGCCGAGCGAGATCGATACCGGCAGCTTCTCCTTGATGAGCTGCAGCACGCTGACGTCGCGGAAGTAGCTCTTGCCGAAATTGAAGTGCAGGTAGTTCCACATCATGATGCCGAATCGCTCATAGGCCGGCTTATCGAAGCCGAACTGCTTCTCCAGGCTCTTGATGAATTCGGGATCGAGACCCTGCGCGCCGCGGTATTTGGAATTAACGTCGAATTGCCCGCCGCTTTGCAGGCCGCCGCGCGCAAAATCGCCGCTGGCCGAACCTGAGATGCGGGACGTGCCGCCGGTATCGGCGCCGGAGAGCTGCGCAATGACGCGCTCGACCGGCCCACCGGGCGCGAATTGAACCACCACGAACGACACGAGCATGATGCCGAAAATCGTGGGAATCATAAACAGGATGCGGCGGAGGATATAGGCTGACATTGGTTCCCGGCAGTCATTTTCGTTCGGACGATGACGGAAAGACGACGCCTATCATCGTCGGTCACCATATAGCATGCGGCATCCTATCCCGGCCGCTCGATTTTCGCTGCTTTATTAGGGTCATACCACCAAGTATCGGGGATACCGCGAAAATATCGCGGCTGGGCGAGCGGGCGGCCGAACACGTCCCAGTAAGCGATCCAGTGCGATGCCTTATACCAGTTGGGGATCCAGTAACGCCCGGCGCGGATCACCCGGTCAAGCGCCCGGCAAGCGGCGATCAGGTCGGGGCGCGAATTAGCCGCGACGATGCTGTCGATCAACGCATCGATCGCCGGATCGGCGATGCCGGCGAGATTGTTCGAGCCTTTCAGCGCGGCAGACTGCGAAGAAAAATATGCGCGCAACGAGTCTCCGGGCGTGGACGAGAAACTGAAGCGGTCGATGGTAATGTCGAAGTCGAAATCTTTCAGCCGCGCCTGGTATTGCACCGGATCGACGACACGCAAGGTGGCGTCGATGCCAAGGATGCCAAGATTTCGGATAAACGGCATGTGATGAGGCTCGAATGACGGCTCGTCTATGAGAAATTCGACCGTGATCGGCGCGCCGTTGGGCAACGTACGTTTGCCGTTTTGCACCAAATAGCCGGCGGCCTGCAAATGCTGCGCGGCGATCCGTAGCGTCGCGCGATCCTCGCCGGTCCCGTCGGAGATCGGCGGAATATAAGCTTCGCCGAAGACCTCGTCGGGCACATGGGAGCGGAACGGTTCGAGCAGTGCCAGTTCCGCCGCGCCCGGCACGCCTTGGGCCATCAGATCGGAATTCTGGAAAGCCGACACGGTGCGCAGATAGGCGTCGTACATGATGGTCTTGTTGGTCCACTCGAAATCGAAAGCATAGTTGAGTGCGTCGCGCAGGCGCACGTCGGCGAATTGCGGCCGCCGTGTGTTGATGAACCAGCCTTGCGCACCCGATGGCGTGGCGTCCGGAATCTCGTCGCGTTTGACGCGGCCATCTTTCATCGCGGGGAAGTCATAACGTGTCGCCCAGAACCGCGACGTGAATTCCTCGCGGAACAGATAGGTCCCGGCGGAAAACCCGACAAACCCGACGTCGCGGTCGCGATAATATTCGAAACGCACAATGTCGAAATTATTCTGACCGCGCGCCACCGCCAAATCGGCGCCCCACCAATCCTTGACACGCTGATATTCGATGAAGCGGCCGGCCTCGAAACGGCCCACCTGATAGGCGCCGGAGCCGAGCGGTATGTCGAGGGTGGACTCGTCGAATTGCCGCGTCGCGTAATAGGTGCGCGAGAAAATCGGCAGGCCGGCGACCAGCAGCGGCACGTCGCGCGCCCGCTTCGGCTTAAAGTGCACGGTGACGACGGTGTCATCGTCCGCGGCAGCACCCGCGAAATCGCGCAACGCCTGGCTAATGAGCGGATGGCCTTTTTCTTTGAGGATGTTGAGCGAGAAGGCGACGTCTTGCGCCGTGAGCCGCGCGCCGTCGTGAAATTTTGCCTCCGGCCGGATGAAAAACCGGTAGGTGAGGCCGTCCCCGGAGCGACGGACCTTTGCCGCGGCGAGTCCGTACATAGCGTCCGGTTCGTCGCCGGAGCGCACCATGAGTGTCGCGAAGGTCAACTCCATGCCCTGCGCGGCGTCACCCTTGAGAATAAAACTGTTGAGCGAATCGAAGGTCAGGGAATTCTGATTGTAGAGTTGATCCGGACCGATCTGCGAGAAGTGACCGCCTTTCGGCGCATCCGGATTGACGTAATTGAAATGGGGAAAGTCCGGCGGGTAGGCGAGATCGCCGAAGGCGGAGAGCCCGTGCGACTCGATCGCCTCGTCGGCCCGGGCGGGGCTTTTGAAAAAGCCCAAGGCCGCGGCGCCGGCAGTCAGCGCAAAAACACTACGACGCGTGGGATAGCTGTTCATGAAGCCGCGAAGGAGATGGGATTCCGACCTCTCCCCATCGGGGAGAGGTGAGTCCTATTATCCCTGCGTCTTGGCCGCTTTTGCGGCGTCCCACCACCACACCGTCGGGAAAGCAGCCCGGCCGTATTTCGGCATCGGGTCGGGGTGTCCGAAGCGGTCCCAGCGCGCGGTACGCACCTTGCCGTAGCTCCATTGCGGCACGACGTAGAAGTTCCACAACAAGATGCGGTCAAGCGCGCGGGTGGCGGCCTCGAGGTCGGCCCGGTTCTTGGCGAAGACGATCTGATCGATCATGGCGTCGACCGCCGGATTCTTGATACCGACCATGTTCAGCGAACCGGGCTGGTCGGCGGCTTGCGAGCCCCAATAGCCGCGCTGCTCGTTGCCGGGCGAGAGCGTCTCGCTCCACGCCATGGTGATGATGTCGAAGTCCCAGCTGCGCAGCCGGTTCTCGAATTGCGCCTCGTCCACCGTGCGCACGGTCACATTCATGCCGAGACGGTCGAGCGAGGGCTTGTAGAACAGAAAGACGCGCTCGAAGCTCGGATCTTCGGCAAGGAATTCGACCGCGAACTGCTCGTTGGTCTTGACGTTGACGAGTTGCTGATCGCGCACCTCGTAGCCGGCCTCTTTCAGAAGCCGCAACGCCTCGCGCAAATTGTCGCGTATTGCGTCGGGCGTGCCGTTCACCGGATTGGTATAGGGCTTGGTGAAAACTTCCGGCGGCACCTTGTCGCGCACGGTTTGAAGAAGTTCGAGTTCGCGCCCGGTCGGCAGGCCGGTCGCCGCGAGATCGGTGCCTTCGAAATAGCTCGAAATGCGGTGATACTGGCCGAAGAATATCTGCTTGTTCATTTCCTCGAAATTGAACACGCAGTTGAACGCGAGCCGCACCCGCGGATCGGCGAACTTGTCGCGGCGGATGTTCAGGGCAAAAGCCTGCATGACGCCGAGATTGCGGATCGGGAATTCCTCGAGCAGCACGCGCTTGTCGCTCACCGCCGGGAAGTCGTAGGCGGTGGCCCAGTTTTTGGCGCTGTTCTCGGTCCGCCAGTCGACGGTGTCGGCCTTAAAAGCTTCGAGCGCGACAGTGGAGTCGCGGAAATATTCGTAGTGCAGTTCGTCGAAGTTGTTCAGGCCGACAGTAAGGTTGAGGTCTTTGCCCCAATAATCCTTCACGCGCTGGTAGACGATATTGCGGCCGGCGGTGAAATCCGTGATCTGATAGGGGCCGCTGCCGAGCGGCGGCTCCAGCGTGGTGTCGGCGACATTGCGCTGCTTGCCGTTGCTGTCGGTGCCTTCCCACCAATGTTTTGGCAGCACGGTGAGCTCGCCGACGATCTGCGGCAGTTCGTGATTGCCGGGGGCATCGAAGGTGAAGGTGACCTCCCGGTCGCCAGTCTTCTCGACTTTGGCAACATGCCGGTAATAGGCGGAACTTTGCGGGTTGTTTTTCTTGAACGCATCGAAGGAAAAAATGACGTCCTCGGGGGTGACCGGCTTGCCGTCATGCCATTTCGCTTCCGCGCGCAGCCGGTACGACGCCGAAGAAAAATCGGCGGGGTAGCTCATCGCTTCGGCGAGCAGGCAATAGCCGCTCGAGACTTCGTCGAGTGGTGCTACCGCGAGCGTGTCGTAGAGCCCGTCGACGCCGGCGGCCAGCGAGCCCTTGACGCCCGCAATCACGCTGTTGAAGTTGTCGAATGTGCCGAGCGCGATCTGCCGCGCCGTCCCGCCTTTCGGCGCTTTGGCGTTGACGTAATCGAATTGTTTAAAACCCGCGGGATATTTCAGGTCGCCGTACAGTGACGTGCCGTGAACCCAAGTTTTGGCTGCCGGGGCCGCGGGGGCCGGCGCCTGCGCCTGCGCCTGTGCTGGATCGATCCAACGCAGCAATGGAAGCCGCGTCACGACGGTGGCAAGTAGCGCGGATTTCAACAGGGATCGGCGATTCACCGGATCCTCCCTTTCACATCGGCAGCGGTTGCCACCTGCTTGTTATTATCTGCCCGTTTTATGGCAGCTTATTATCTGCCTTTTCTGCAGCGGCGCCAGCATGCCGGTGTGCACCGCGACGAAATGAACTCCACGTCCGGGTACGGTGATCGAAAGCTTCGTATTCCGGGGAGGATATTCGACGGTAAGCTAATGCTGTGACGGCGCGGCAGGCGGGTTTGCCGGAGCGGCAGCAGGCGGATTCGACGCGTTCTGATCTGACGCCTTGGGCAACGGCATCGGATGGGGAGACAACGAGTCGAGGTAGGCAATCACGTCGGCGCGCTGTTTCGCATTTGACAGACCGGCAAAGGTCATCGCCGTGCCCGGAGCATCGGCGCTCGGTTTGGTCAGCCACTTGTTGAGCGCATCGAAACTCCAGGTTCCACCGAGTCCCTTCAATGCGGCTGAATAGTTGAAGCCCGGCACGGATGCGACCGGCCGTCCGACGACCCCGTAGAGGTCTGGACCGACTTTGGGGCCGGCGCCTTCCTGGAAGTTATGGCAGGCTATGCACTGCTTGGCGGTCTGCGCGCCCCGGTCGGCCGAGGCGCCGGCCAACAGCGTCTCGAACGGCACCTGTGGCTCCGCCGGCGCAGCGCTCTCAGTCGCTTCCTCTTTCACCACAACGACGTAGCCGGGCTTGGCCGGCGGCTCCTGCTCGAAGATCGCACCGGAGGCGATGTGCATGGCAACAAGCACCAGGCAAGTCCCCAGCAGAGCGCCGAGAATCTTGTTGATTTCGAACGAATTCATCGGTGGATAGCCCCGCACCGGCTGAGAGGAGACCGCGCACAAATAGCCGGTTTGCCGCACGTCTGGCAACCCGTATAAGCACGCAAACCGCAGATGACCGATGTTCTTATCCTCATTCCAGCCCGCATGGCCGCAAGCAGGCTGCCGGGCAAACCGCTTGCCGATATTGCTGGCGAGCCGATGATCGTGCACGTCCTGCGCCACGCGCAGGCCGCCAAACTCGGCCCGGTGGTGGTCGCGACCGATGCGCCGGAAGTCGCCGCGATTGTGGATAAGGCCGGCGGTTGCGCGGTGCTGACGCGAACCGATCATGCCTCCGGCTCGGACCGCATCTTCGAAGCGTTGTCCAAGATCGATTCGGCTAAAAACGCAGATATCATCGTCAATCTGCAAGGCGATCTGCCGACGCTTGCGCCGGACATCATCGCCGCATCGCTCCGTCCGCTGGCCGATGCGGCTGTCGATATCGCCACGCTTGCCGCTGAGATCGAAGTGGCGGAAGAGCGCGTCAATCCGAACGTGGTCAAAGTGGTCGGCACGCCGGTCGCGCCATCGCGGCTGCGCGCGCTTTATTTCACCCGCGCCACCGCGCCTTCGGGCGACGGGCCGCTCTACCATCATATCGGCCTTTATGCCTACCGGCGCACCGCGCTGGAACGCTTCGTCAAGCTGCCGCAGTCGCCGCTCGAGCGCCGCGAAAAGCTTGAACAGTTGCGCGCGCTCGAAGCCGGCATGCGCATCGATGTTGAAATCGTTGACACCGTGCCGCTCGGCGTCGATACGCCCGAGGATTTGGCCAAGGCTCAGGCGATTTTGACGGGGCGGCCAAAAGGTTAAATTGACGCGAAGGCAAAGGGCGAAAGCCGAATGGCAAAAAGCAAACATAAAAAGCGCGGCAAGATCGCATTCCAGGGCGAAGCGGGAGCGAACTCGCACATCGCCTGCCGCGAGGCTTATCCGGACTACGAGCCGCTGCCCTGTCCGACTTTCGAGGACGCCTTCGCCGCGGTCCGCACCGGGCGCGCCAGGCTTGCTATGATCCCGATCGACAATTCGGTGGCCGGCCGGGTGGCGGACATCCATCATCTGATGCCGGCCTCGCGGTTGCATATCGTGGCGGAATGGTTCCTGCCGGTGCAGCATCAGCTCATGGCGGTCAAGGGCGCGACGCTGAGAACGATCAAGACGGTCGAGAGCCACGTCCACGCGCTCGGGCAGTGCCGCAAAATCATCCGCAGCCTGCGGCTCAAGGCGGTGGTCGCCGCCGACACCGCGGGAGCGGCGAGGGAAGTCGCCGAAGCGGATGACGTTACGCGCGCGGCGCTGGCGACGAAGCTAGCGGCCAAGATCTACGGCCTGAAAATCCTCAAAAAGGATGTCGCCGACGCCAGGCACAATACAACGCGCTTCGTCGTGCTTGCCCGCGAGCCGAAATGGGCGAGCCGTAAGGACAAGCGCGTGGTGACGACTTTTGTCTTCGAGGTGCGCAACATCCCGGCCGCGCTGTACAAGGCTCTGGGCGGTTTCGCGACCAACGGCGTCAATATGACCAAACTCGAAAGCTATATGGTCGACGGCAGCTTTTCGGCGACGCAGTTTTACGCCGACGTGCAGGGTCACCCGAAGCACCGCGGGCTCGAACTCGCGCTTGAGGAACTGGAATTCGTCTCGCAGCCGAAGAGTTTGCGCATCCTCGGTGTTTATCCAGCGCACCGGTATCGCGACAGGTTCAGGTGAGCATGATCCCGAAAAGTGGCCACCGGTTTTCGGATAAGATCATGCCGTAACAGAGGCCACGGTCCATGAGTAACGATGAGGCACCGAAAGTACGGCGGACGCTGCAATTGCGGTTTACACTGCCCACCGCCGACTCCAGCCAGTTCACCGCCCTGATCAAGGCGGCGACGCCGCTTTATCAAATGTTCGGCAATGCCGAAGTCCGCTTGTTGCAAAACGTCGACGATCCGGCGCGTTTCATCCAACTGATCGAATACGACGCCAACGAGGACTGGGAGATGAGCCGCCAGCGCGTCGCCAGCGACCCGCGCATGCAGGTTTATCTGCAAACCTGGCGCACCATGTTTCCCGGCGCACTGGAGATCGACGTCTATCAGGAAATCTAGATTGTCTGATTATATTCGCCGACTTCCTTGTGTGTGCGAATGACGGCGTCCACCGACTTGAACATATCGCGCATGCGCGCTTCCGAGACCGGGCTTTCCACCACCACGACCAGTTCCGGCTTGTTGGAAGAGGCGCGCACCAGGCCCCAAGTGCCGTCCTCGACGGTCACCCGCACGCCGTTGACGGTGACGAGGTCGCGGATCGGCTGACCGGCGACCTTGCCGCCCTTTTTCTGCTCGCCTTCGAAGTGCTTCACCACGGCGTCGACGACGCCGTATTTGGTTTCGTCGGCGCAATGCGGCGACATGGTCGGCGACGACCAGGTTTTCGGCAGCGCGTTTTTGAGGTCAGCCATGCTTTTTCCGGGATTGCGGTCGAGCATGTCGCACACGGCGAAGGCGAAGATCAGCCCGTCGTCGTAACCGCGGCCGAACGGCTTGTTGAAGAAGAAGTGGCCCGACTTCTCGAAGCCGGCGAGGGCGCCGATCTCGTTGACGCGGCGCTTCATGTAGGAATGCCCGGTCTTCCAGTAGTCGGTTTTGGCGCCGTTTTTGATCAGCACCGGATCGGTCGCAAACAGGCCGGTCGATTTGACGTCGGCGACGAACAGAGCGTTCTTGTGGCTCGCCGAAATATCGCGGGCGAGCATGACACCGACCTTGTCGGCGAATATCTCCTCGCCTTCGTTGTCGACCACGCCGCAGCGGTCGCCGTCGCCGTCGAAGCCCAGGCCGACATCGGCCTTGTTTGCCAGCACCGCGTCGCGCATGGCGTGCAGCATTTTCATGTCTTCGGTGTTCGGGTTGTAGTTCGGGAATGTGTGATCGAGCTCGCAGTCGAGCGGCACCACCTCGCAGCCGATTTTTTCCAGCGCCTGCGGCGCGAACGCGCCGGCGGTGCCGTTGCCGCAGGCGCATACGACTTTCAGCCGCCGCTTCAGTTTCGGCCGGTTGGTGATATCGGCGAGGTAGCGCGCCGGAAAATTCTCGACGAAGGCGTAACCGCCGCCGGCTTTCATTTTGAAGCGGCCGTTGAGCACGATGTCCTTGAGCCGGGTCATCTCGTCGGGCCCGAAGGTGAGCGGGCGGTCGGCGCCCATCTTCACGCCGGTCCAGCCGTTGTCGTTGTGCGAGGCGGTGACCATGGCGACGCAGGGCACGTCGAGGTCGAATTGCGCGAAATAGGCCATCGGCGTGATCGCAAGCCCGATGTCGCGCACGTCGCATCCCGCCGCGATCAGGCCGTTGACGAGTGCCATCTTGATCGACGCCGAATAGGAGCGGAAATCGTGGCCGGTGACGATATGCGGCTCGACGCCGAGCTCATGAATGAGCGTGCCGAGACCGAGGCCCAGCGCCTCGACGCCCATCAGGTTGATCTCGCTGCCGAACAGCCAGCGCGCGTCATATTCGCGAAAGCCGGTGGCTTTGACCATCGGCTCGGATTCATAGGCATAGGTGTTGGGCTTCAGCGACGGTTTCGGCTTGGGAAACATTGAAAATTCGG
>Ga0181537_10002771_pt1 | contig 15250 bp, 12 predicted proteins | sample PEATcosm2014_Bin_39_FD_119765 | JGI IMG/M metagenome (GOLD analysis project Ga0181537, IMG submission 119765) | Peatland microbial communities from MTU Mesocosm Facility, Houghton, MI, USA - PEATcosm2014_Bin23_10_metaG | ecosystem: Environmental > Terrestrial > Soil > Wetlands > Peat | place... | reverse complement strand
GCCGTCAGCGACGCCTATCACGTATTCCGCATCCGTGAACTGCTGGAGCATGAAGGCATCGGTCCCGTCTACGTAGCGCCGCGCCCCGATTCCAAGCCCCACGGCCAAGGCCAGCGCCTGATCGCCGTCCTGCGCGAAGCTGCCAGCTATTTGTCCTGGAGACTCGGGGTCACTTGAAATGAGTCACGTGAAATAAGTCACCTGAAATACGTTCTTGCCAGTCAGGCGATAGCAGTCAGAAGCGGTCGATGTTGTTCATGGTTCGGACCTTGAACCAGTCTCACCGCAAGCCATTCTGGGTCAGGCCGACCCGGATTTTCATGAAGCAGTGTTGAATCTGTACCACGACATTCGTATTGCTGCTGATTTCGGTCCGATCGTGTTGTGCACCGCGTTGTTCGGCCATCTGCCGATTCCGGCAGGGCTGGTAATCTTCGTAACCTTAAGGTTTTGCTGGCAGAGTTCGTAGCCGTTGTTCACGTTAGCGGCGCGCAAACTCGTGTTGTCCAGATTTGCCTGGATTGCCGCCGCGAGTTCACTGTCGTATCTGTCATACCATGCGTGGACCACATCCTCGGTCTCCTGGGACGTGTGAGTCAGTTTATATTTCGCGATCGCGGCCGTCACATCGTCGGCGTTTTCCGCACCATCCCTCTTCAAGCGAGGCAAGGGGCCGGCTTGCAATTCCATGTCTTCGTCAGTGAAGACTTTCTTTGCGTGAGGCGCATTCTGGGCCGTGGCATTCCGCGCGGCCACTGCCAGAGAACTCCCCGTGTCAGGCGACGTCTGAGCCGCCGCCGGTGCAGCAGCTGGAGTGCTCGGCTCAAGCCCGAAAGTGTCAGGATTAGGACAACCTCGGTCAGACCGGACCGTGTGGCCAGACGGGATGGCAAAAGGCTTTGCATCATTAGCAGCGGTACCCGACCGGCCCAAGCCTTAAAAGGTCACCGAAGTTTGGCTGCTAACCAGGCTGGAATCAGCATGCTACCAGCCGTTGCTCTGGCGCAGGTTCGTGATGTGCGCCACATGATGCTTTCCATGCCACGCGTACAGCGCCAGATTTTTCTCCAGACCGACCGTGCCGAGTTCAGGATGACGAAACTTGCGCTTCCAGTCCTCCGGCGTCAGCGAGCGCAACAGGCGAACCCAGCGATCATGCAAGGAATCCAGCATCGTCAGGGACACCTCGATCGGCGTCGACTTCGTGTCAGCCAGTTCAGCCCAAAGCTGTTGCTCGTAAGGCTTGATCGTTGGTTCCGCCTCGGTCAGCGCCAGCTTGAAGCGGATGTACGCGTTCATATGGCTGTCGGGCACATGATGTACGACCTGGCGCACGGTCCATCCCCCAGGTCGGTAAGGTGTGTCGAGCTGTTGCGGCGCAAGGCCGGAGACGGCGGCACGGAGATTCGCCGGCGTGCGCGAAATGTCGTCGACTAGTTTCAGCTTCTGATCTTCGCTTAGGGATCCGGTTACGGGTGCTTCGTAGTGGAACTTGCCAATGGGATAACTCAGGTCAGTCATTTGGCCTCCGTCTTGATTGTGCTCCGTCGATAAGCAGTACTGCCTACAGATGACACGGCCGCCGAGTCGGTTTCAGAAGGACGCCCTTCGGAAAGACGTTTCCAGAAGAACATGGCTCAGAGCAACCGCATGGCACTGGAGACGAACGGCGGGGCACTTGGGCCGCTGGGCAGGCGCTCGCGGGGAACGGCCATTGCGGAGCTTCCCAGAGCTCAGGCGGTCGCCCGAGCCCCGGCCCCGTGCTGGGGGGGCCCGTTTCGGAGGTCGCCAGCAGGGCGTTTAATTGATTCATCTCACGTGTTTAAGTGATTGATAATAAAACACGTAGTATCAATTTTTCGCCCACGACTGTGCCTCCTTAAGTCTCTATCAGCTCAGTCCCTTAGGGTGGCATTGCACCGACAACGGTGCATCCTGTCGCCCACACGACACGGGCGTCCCGTTCAACTGTTGGATTTGTCCTACGGGGCGAAAGTTACTTGTTGGTAGGGTTCGCCTTTGTGGCGACGGCTAACGGCGTCACCTTCCGATCAAGCCGTTTCAGAAAATCAAGCAGTTTATCCGTCGTAAAGCGGCTGAAATGTCCGTTCATCCGGTGCGACACGTCGGGCTGTGCAATGCCCAACACGTCGGCGATTTCGCGTTGTTTCAGTTTCTGGTCTTCGAGGATTCTGAAGACATGGAACCCGATTTGTGAGCGCGCCAGAAGTTGGTCGGCATCTTTGAGGCCCAGACCCGCGAAGACGTTTCCGGAATCTTGCACGACATCGGTAACCCCTTCAGTTAACTACAGCCCGTAGTGCCTACGCGCCCCCGACCCCATCCCCTCTGGCTTTTGATTTCGGTTCCTCCGTTTCTCTGCCTTGGTGCATCAAAGTAGCGTTCTGGGCTAAACTCTCTGTGCTGTTGCGTTTAGCTCCACAATCTTGAAGCTGGCCACCTGTTGTCGCTTTGGGATCTACCTCGGGAGGACTATGCCATCGTCGGTCTGGTCGGGTCACTTAACGTTCGGACTTATCTCCATGCCTGTACGTTTGTTTTCGGGCGCGCGCAGTTCCGGCATTTCGTTCAACATGCTGCATCGCACCGACAAGTCGCGGCTGAAGCAGCAATACATCTGCCAGGCGGAAGGCGTCGTTGTCGAGCGCAGCGATATGGTCAAGGGCTACGAGTTCCGCAAGGACGAGTACATCATCATCGAGCCCGACGAGATCAAGAAGATCGAGCCGCAGACCGCGAAGACTATGGAGATCCTCGAGTTCGTCAAGTCGAGCGAAGTCGATCCCGTATATTTCGAGTCGTCATACTACATGATGCCGGAAGAAGCGGGACGGCGGCCGTATGCGCTGCTCACCAAGGCTTTGGAAGAGAGCGAATACGTGGCCATTGCCAAGATCACGATGCACAACCGCGAGTACACGGTATTTCTGCGTCCGCATGAAGGTGGCATGATGCTGCACACCATGTACTATGCCGAGGAAGTTAAGAAGGTAGAAGGCTTCGGCGCGCCCGATGTGGAGCTGAAGGACGCGGAAGTGAAGGTGGCGCACCAGTTGATTGAAGCGCTGGCCGACGAATGGAATCCCGAGAAGTACAAAGACAGCTTCCAGGAAAATTTGAAGAAACTGATTGAAACCAAGCTCGAAGGTGGCGAAGTCGCCGAAGTGGAGCAGCCCAAGAAGCTGGCTCCGGTGGTCGATTTGATGGCTGCATTGAAACTCAGCCTGGCACAAATGGAGGGCAAGAAAAAGCCCGCGGCCACCGCGGGCGAGGAAGCGCCCGCCGCTACAAAATCGCGCCGCGGACGGTGAGGAGCGGGATCCGGCTTTCGGGCTTCGGCCCCCCCCGGATGAGGGGACCGGGGCTCCACGATCTGGGCCCTCGACTTTCTACGCCTTCGGTTTCCGGATTCCCGCCAAGGCATCTCGCCGTACGTCTAGCGCATCCATTTCTGAAATCTGAAATCTGAAATCCTGAAATCTGAAATCTGAAGTCTGAAGTCTGAAGTCTGAAGTCTGAACCTGAACTCTGAGTTCCGAAAGCCGAAGCCCGAAACCCCGCCTTTTGCGCGGATCACTGCCAATGTTTACAATGGTCGCTTCGCCTTATCTCTTGAAATAGGAATTGGAAATTAGAAATTATCTCTCCGGGGTGCTGATGAGTTTTCGAAATAAGAGCCGCACGGCGGCAGTTTTTCTAGCGATGCTGATTTGCGTGGCTTGCGGCCAGATCTATCGCCCGGTCGTGATTCCCATCAACAATATTCCGCCGAATCCCGGCGATTTTCACGCTGTGTTTTCCCTGAACACCAACGCCTATTACGGGCTTGACCCAAGCCCGACGTTGGTCTACGGCCCCGGTTCGGCGATGCAGGTCGACGTGGGCGGCGACACCGACCTGGGAATTGCCACGCTGGTCGACGGAACTGTGAGCGGCGCCAATCCAACGCACGCCGTCAATTTGCCTAATTTCAGCCGAGTGTTTGTGGCCAGCGCGGGCAGCGCCCTTGGTCTGCTTCCATGCGCACCTCCTGCGCCGTGCCCCACCGGGCTGGACGCAATTTCTTCGTTCGTCCCATCGACGCAATCGAGCACGTCGAGCGGCATCGGCGCCGCCACCGTGGTCAGCTATCCCAACCTGATTCCGAATCCTGGAGCGGTACCCCCGGCGCCCCCGAACTTCTTCTGTCCCTATCTGCCGGATTTTGTTGCCGCCTCGCAGAATACGACGGTCTACGTGGCCAATTACGGCGTGGAGAACCTGTCGCCGGGCTGTAACATCAACAGCACGGATTCGATCACCGTGGTCAACGCGACCAACAGCGTAATCACCAACATCGTTTACGCGGCGCCTGGGTCGGCTACGTCTCCTCCGATCGTCTTGTCGCATCCGGTGGCGATGGCGCAGGTGCTGACTCCCAACGGCAACAAGCTCTACGTGCTGAATCAGGGGAACAACACGATTGCCAGCCTCTACACCGTGGATATGACCTCCACCACGACGACGGGGACGGTTGCCGGGTTCTCCGGGACGTCGCCTGCGTGGGTGACGGCGCGCGGCGATGGCCAGCAGGTCTACGTGCTGAGCCAGGGCGATGGTCAGCTGTGGACCATCAATGCAGCGACGGATACGGTTATCGGCAGCGTGTCTGTGGGAGTGGGAGCGAACTACGTTTTATACGACCCGAATTTGAATCGGCTTTATGTCACCAACCCGAACAACAGCAGCGCCTATATTTTTTCGGTCGCAGGGAACCTGCCGTCTCTGCTGAGCGCCTGCGGAATCCCCGCATTAGGATCAGGCAGCTCCGCTTGCCTTCCGGCAGGCTACACCAGCGCAAACTATCCAGCTTGCGTGAATCCGTGTCCCATGTCAGTCGCGGCCCTGCCCGATGGCTCGGAATCCTATATCGCAAGCTATCAGCTGGGCTATCAGCTGGTGTCGGTTCCCCCAACCCCGAACCCGGGATGCACGGACCCGAACTTCACCACTCCGACATCGCCGACTTCCGTTCCGACGTGTTATGTGGCTACTTCGGTGACGGTGCTTGACGCGCTGTCGATGTCGATGACGAGCCAGATTTCAGCTATCGCGGCTCCCCCCGGCGAGATTGTGGCCGTCCCCGAACAGGCAAATTGCCTTCCCGCCAATGCGAGTGGCCTCTATACCCCAAGTCTGGTGCCAGTGTCGCCGACACCGCCGTCAGGAGCGGTTTCTCGCTTTGCGGGACGCTTCCGCGTGTCCGCCGTCGCGGCGGCCGACAGCACCCGTGTCTATGTCAGCGTTTGCGATGCCGGGTCTGTAGCCATCGTCAACACCACCGACGGCAACACCAACAACCCGGGACAAAACATTCCAGACGATACGCTGGTGCTTGATCTGGCGACGCCGTTCGGCATCGGCACCCCATCGAACTCTTTGCCGCTGCAGAACCCGATTTTGCTGTTCCGCGGACAGTAATCTGTTGCGCGGACCATAGCCCTCTACCTTTGTCATCCTGATGCCGCTTAACGAGACGCGCGCACGCTAAGATTTCTGATCGTAGGTCGACCACACGAGCCGGCGCCAGCGACGGCAAACCCTTGACGCGGTGAATGAGCTGGTAGGGATGCTTCGACTCCGCAAGCCGGTTCGCTTCGCGAACCGTCTGGCTGCGCTCAGAGTTTGTGACTTTTTCGAAGTTGCCAAGAATCGATGCTGCAAACAAAACAGTTACGACGACAAAATCGTCGAACATTCAAGAAAGTCACAAACTCTCAGGATGACAGTCTAAGGCAAAGGTCAGAGGTAAAGCTCAGACTCTGGCGGGAACTTCCTCTTTAGCCGCTTGCCGCGCCGCGTAGTGTGAGTCCACATACTCATCGAGAATTTCGATGAACTCGGGGACGATGCGGTCGCCTTTTAGCGTGGTGAACAGGCGTCCATCGACGTAAACCGGAGCCTTCGGCTCCTCGAACGTTCCGGGCAGGGAGATGCCGATGTTTGCGTGTTTCGATTCGCCCGGGCCGTTGACTACGCAGCCCATTACGGCCAGCTTCATCTCTTCCACGCCCACGTAGCGGCCCTTCCACATGGGCATCTGCTCGCGTAGGTAAGTCTGGATCTGCTCGGCCATTTCCTGGAAAAACGTGCTGGTGGTGCGTCCGCAGCCCGGGCAGGCGGTAACCTGCGGCGTGAAGCTGCGAATGCCCATCGACTGCAGAATCTGCTGCGCCACGCGAACTTCTTCCGTGCGATCGCCGCCGGGAGCCGGCGTCAGCGAAACGCGGATGGTATCGCCAATGCCTTCCTGCAGCACCACGCCCATCGCCGCAGCGGATGCTACCACGCCTTTCGCGCCCATCCCCGCTTCGGTCAGGCCGAGATGCAGGGGATAGTCGCAGCGGGCCGCGAGCGCGCGGTACACGTCGATCAAATCCTGCACGCCGCTCACTTTCGCGCTGAGAATAATCTGATCAGGACGCAGGCCGAATTTTTGTGCGAGGTCGGCGGAATTCAGCGCGCTCACTACCATCGCTTCCATGGTGACTTCGCGGGCGTCCTTGGGCTCGGCGAGCGCGGAATTTTCATCCATCATGCGCGTCAGCAGCGTCTGGTCGAGCGAACCCCAATTCACGCCGATGCGCACCGGCTTCTCATACTTCACCGCCACTTCAATCATGGTGCGGAAGTTGGAGTCGCCCGTCTTACCAATGCTGGCGTTGCCGGGATTGATCCGATACTTGGCCAGATCGCGCGCGCACTCAGGATACTTGGTGAGCAGAACGTGTCCGTTGTAGTGAAAGTCGCCAATGATGGGCACGCGCACGCCCTGCTTGTCGAGCTGTTCGACAATGTGGGGCACGGCAGCCGCGGCGTCGTCATTGTTCACGGTAACGCGCACCAGTTCGGAGCCGGCGTGAGCCAGCGCCGCACACTGCCGCACAGTGCCAGCAATATCGGCCGTGTCGGTATTGGTCATCGACTGCACCACAATCGGTGCATCGGAGCCGACGCGAACTCCGCCAACGACGGCGGTAACGGTTTTTCTACGGAGAATCATCGACATGGGAACCTATATTTTAACATGCGAATGAACATGCGAAAGCAGACCATAGCATCCGAGCTTCCTTTCGAGGGGGAGACTCTGCCTCTTGCTGTGAAAAAACGAGAGGAACGCTCAGTACAGCGCTCGTTCTGGTACGCTGCACACATCATGCGCCTCCACCACTGCCTGTTTTTCCTGACCGCCATAGCGGGTTCCGTATTCGCTCAAGACCTCAGTCCAGTTGCCGAGCGGCTGACTGCTCAAAACGCTCTTTTCGAAGAGCAATACGAGACCGATCTGCGCAACTTCCCCGAGCGCGCCACCGCTTATGGCGACTATCGCTACAACGACAAGCTGGCCGACTACTCACTCGCCGCCATCGCCGAGCGCCATCAGACCGACGAGGCCTTCCTCACCCGTCTCGAGGCCATCCCGACCACTTCTTTCGCCGACTCGGACCAACTCTCTCACGACCTCCTCGTTCGTATCCTCCAGCAGCGTATCGCCGACTATGGCCTTAAAGAGTACGAGATGCCAATCAACCAGCAGAACGGCGTCCATACCAGTCTTGCCGATCTACCGTTTTCCGTTCCCTTTGACTCCGTGAAGCACTACGAGGACTACATCGCCCGGTTGCACCAGATCCCACGGGTCCTCAGCCAGACCACCGAAGTCCTTCGCGCCGGCATGAAGGACAAGCTCATGCCCGTCCGGTTTCTCATTGAGAAGCTCCCCGTCCAGTGTCAGGGCATTATCGACGCCGATCCTTTTCTCCTCCCAATTAAAAAATATCCGGCGGATATCTCCCCGGAGGAGCAAAAGCGCCTGACCCAGCAGATTAGCGAAAGCATCAGCGCCGAGGTGATTCCCGCGTACAAAACCTTCGCCACTTTCCTGCGCACGGAATACGCTCCTGAAGGCCGCACCACCCTCGCGGTCACGTCTCTGCCGGACGGCCAGAGGCGTTATCAAAACGCCATCTACGCCCGCACCACCACGCACATGACACCGGATGAGATACACCAACTCGGTCTTCGCGAGATGGATCGCATTCAGGCCGAGATGATGGTTATCGCTAACAAGGCAGGCTTCGCCGATCTCGCTTCTTTCCGGGCGTCCCTTCAGAACAATCCCAAGTACGTCCCCACTTCTGCGGACCAGATTCTTGAGGACTTCCGCCACTACATCGCCCAGATGGAGCCTAAGCTCCCGGCGTTATTCTCCCTGCTTCCGAAGTCGCCAGTCACCGTTGAAGCGATACCCGCCTTCCAGGCCGCCGCCGCAACCCACTACGTTACCGGCACACCCGATGGCAAGCGCCCCGGACGCGTGGTGGTCGCCACTTCCAACTTCGCCGCTCGCTCGCTCGTCGACGACGAGGCGATCGCTTACCACGAGGGCATTCCCGGACATCACATGCAGCTATCCGTGCAGCAGCAACTCAACGGACTGCCCAAGTTCCGGCTTCACGGTCTCGGTTTCAATGCCTACTCCGAAGGCTGGGCACTGTACGCAGAGCAACTCGGCAAAGAGGTCGGCTTCTACCAGGACCCAGTCTCGGACTACGGTCGACTGTCCTCGGAACTCTTCCGTGCCGTACGTCTGGTTGTCGATACCGGAATTCACTCCCAAGGATGGACGCGCGAGCAAGTTGTGGACTTCTTCCGCAAGTCGGGCGCGGTCGATGAGCCCACCATCCAGTCGGAGACTGACCGCTACATCGCGTGGCCCGGGCAAGCCCTCGCCTACAAGCTCGGCCAGCTCAAAATTCGAGAACTCCGCGAACGCGCCCGAAAAGAATTGGGGCCCAGGTTTGACATCCGCAAATTCCACGACGAGATACTCGACGGCGGAACCCTCCCGCTCGATCTTCTTGATACACGCACCAACAAATGGATCGCACAGGAAGCTTCCAAATGACGGCAGGTTTGCGAGAGGCCTGAGACGGATCCTCCCGGCGAGTGAAGAGGCGATGCCAACAACACTTTTATCGAGGATCGAGTATCGGTTCGCGGTTCGTCGAAGGGGACGCTCCGCGGCGGGGCCGAGGCGAGGCAGTTCGCGTTCCGAGAAGTGATGCCTATGGCAGCCTATCCGCCAGCCCCGGAATCGTCTTCATGATGTCGTTATAAATCACCATCAGGGCAAACAGCACCAGGAACACAAACGCCGTCTGGTAGATGCGTTCCTTGATGCGCAGGCTGATGTCGCGGCGCATAAGGCCTTCGATCAGCAGGAACATGATCACGCCGCCATCGAGAATGGGAATCGGCAGCAGGTTGAAAATGCCCAGGTTCAGGCTGATGCCTGCGGTCAGGCCCATCAGCGGAGTCCAGCCCTTTTGCTGCGCCTGGTAGGCGGTTTCCTGCGCGATTCCGATGGGACCGGAGACGGCCTTCAGCGAAATCTTGCGTTGCACGATTTTCTTCGCCAGCTCCAGAAGCAGCAGTGAATATTTTTTGTTTTCTTCGAGTGAGAGCTGCAGCGCTTGCGAGAACGGCAGCTTCGTCACTTTGGTTTCTTCCTGGTTGAGGAAGCCCAGGCGATAGCGCTGCTCTTTTGGATCTTCGGTGTTCGAAAGCACAGCCTGCATCCGGAAAGTCAAATTCTGGTTTCCCCGGATCACGGCCAGCTCGACCGGCTGATCTTTCGTGTCCTGCAGCCGCTCGATCATCTCATCAATCGAAACCAGTGGCTTGCCGTTCATGCCAACAACTTTGTCATTCTCTTTCAACCCCGCCTTGATGGCAGGCATATCTTTCTCAAGCCGGCCGATGATGACGGGTTCCGCGGGATACCACCCCGCCGATCCCACTTCCGACGTAGTAATCGGCTTGGGCACGATGGTCTTTTCGAGCAGCTGATCTCCCCGCTGGATGGTGATGGCAATCGGCTGATTCGGACTGATGAAAACTCGCGGCGCCAGTTGCTCCCACGTGGGATTCGTGATGCCGTCAATTTTCACCACGCGGTCGCCGGCCTGAATGCCAACCTGTGCCGCGGGCGAATTGCTGCGCACGCCGTCGATCACTGCCGGCTTGTCCATGTAAACGGGATACTCGTAATGCACCATGTAGACCGTGGTCAGAAGAAATATGGCTAGCAGGACGTTCATCGTCGGCCCGGCGATGGCGATCAGGAAACGGTGCCACCGCGGATGGTTCATGAATTCGCCAGGATCGTCGGTGCGCTCATCCATCGGGTTCTCGCCGCTCATCTTGACGTAGCCGCCGAGCGGCAACAGGTTGATGCGATAGTCCGTCTCTCCCTTGCGGAAACCGAACAGGCGCTTGCCGAATCCAATGGCGAACTGTTCCACGCGCACTCCGAGCAGCTTGGCCACGGCATAGTGGCCGAACTCGTGGATCAGGATCATGAACCCCAGAACTGGGATAACGTAGAGATAAGCGAGCGGACTAAGAAACTCAGGCATAGTAGAGATACGTACTTTCCAACCCTTTAGATTCCAAAATCACACAAAAGAAGTTGCCCGGGACGACACAATATTCTTCAAATTCTTCCCACAAAGGTCTAGGACCTGCTCTTGAGCACATCCGCGGGCCGCAGCGTCAGCTTTAAGGACACTCCTAATAGACTCCAACGATCCCGTATTTGTTCGCGAGAGCACGTCTTCGATGATCCTGGGAATGTCATTAAACCGGATGGCGCCTTCGAGAAACGCGGCCACAGCTACTTCGTCGGCGGCATTCAGCGCGACCGTCTTTGCGCCGCCGGCCTCGGCCGCCTCGTAGGCGAGCCGCAGACAAGGAAATTTACTCATGTCGGGGGGGCTGAAGTCCAGATGACGCAAGTCACTGACCGCAAAGCGCATATCCGACTGAATCCGCTCAGGATATGTTAACGCGTAAAGGATCGGCAGGCGCATGTCCGTGACCGAAAATTGCGCCAAAATGCTGCCGTCGACGAACTCGACCATGGAATGAATCGTCGACTGCGGGTGGACGATGACTTCCACCTTGCTCGGCGGCAGGTGAAACAGCCGGCAGGCTTCGATTACCTCAAACCCCTTGTTCATCAGCGTGGCCGAGTCGACAGTGATGCGCCGTCCCATCTTCCACGTGGGGTGGTTCAGCGCCTGCTCCACCGTAATGGAGTCGAATTCCGCACGCGGCGTGTTCAAAAACGGCCCGCCCGAAGCCGTCAGCCAGATACGCTCCACTTCCTCCATGCGCCCGCCGCGCAGGCATTGATGCACCGCATTATGCTCGCTGTCGATCGGCAGCAGTGGCTTGCCCTGCCGGCGCGCCTCGGCCGTGATCAGCTCCCCAGCAGCGACCAGGCATTCTTTATTGGCTAACCCAACAACCTTCCCGGCGCGAACCGCCTCGTAAGTCGCCTCAAGCCCGGCAACTCCCACGATCGCGCTGACCACGAAATCGACCTCAGGATGGGTCGCGACCCGGACCGTGCCGGCGGCCCCATGAACCACTTCAATCCCGCCGTGCCCGCTTTTCTTCAGTCGAGCGCCAAGCGCGTCCGCGTCGGCCTCGGCCGCGATCGAGATCACGAGCGGCTTCCACCGTAGCGCCTGCTCAAACGCCGCTTCCCGGTTCGACCCAGCCGCCAGCGCCACAATCTGAAAACGCTCGGGATAGGACTCCGCCACGCTGAGCGTGCTGCGTCCGATCGAGCCGGTAGACCCCAGGATGGAGATGCGTTTCATTAGACGGAGAGAACGGTCAGCGCAAGACTCACAGCTTCTATTTTACGATGGTTCTGCCTTTGGGTGTCGAAACCTGAGGGTGGGTGGGGCATACCAGCGAGCGGGGATCGATTTTAGATTGCAGATTTTAGGTTTCGAGCCAAGCGCTCTTCACTTTGGTTTTCAATCTAAAATCTAAAATCAACAATCTGAAACGGGGTGTCACTGCATCACCCGCCAGGCTGCATAACACCACAGCACCGGAGCCGCAAACAGCAACGCGTCAATACGGTCGAGCATTCCGCCGTGGCCGGGAAGCAGCGCGCCAGAATCTTTCACGCCCGCCCCGCGCTTGATGAGCGACTCGACCAGATCCCCAAGCTGCGCGGCGATGTTCAGCACAATCGTGAGCAGAATCACCGGCCCCATCGCGGGCGTCTCCAGCCCGAACAAGCCGTCGCGGCGCACGATCAGTCCCCAGCTCAGCAACGCTGAGCTGATCCTCTCGGCATGCCCGAACAGCAGCCAGCCCACACCGACGCAGGCCACCAGCGAGGCGGCCGCGCCCTCCCACGTTTTCTTCGGGCTGATGCGCGGCGCCATCAAATGCCGCCCCATCGACTTGCCCACAAAATAGGCAAGGATATCTCCCGCCCAAACCACCAGCAGCAGATACAGCAGATAAAACGCTCCCGCCCACTGCTGGCGCAGCTGTACCAGCATCCCCATGGGCAGAGCGATGTAAGTGAAAGCAAATGCCGCCGCCGCTGCAGCCGGAAATCCACTGCGTAGCTCGCCGCGTCGCATCCCGATGCTGAGAAAAATAAATGGAGCCACGGCCGCCGCAAACCCCGTGGCAAGCACAAAAATCGCAGTCGAAAGCAGAGGCTTATCGTTGCCCGGATTCACCGCCAGCAGCAGAAAAAACAGTCCCGAAAAAATATAGGTCGGCAGCCGCATCGGCTGCACCCCGTAAGACTCCGTCAGCTTGAGGAATTCGTGAATAGTGGCCAGCGCCACCGCACCCGCCACCACGGCCAGCACCGGAACCGGCGCCCGCAGGATCAGCGCCAGCACAATCGGAATCAGAACAACCGCAGTCGCAATGCGCTTCAGCAAGGGAAGTGGTTTGGATCTTTGAGGTCGCGGCCGATTTCTGGGGCCGCTACGATCCTATCATCTGGGGGAACACCGAGGAATTTATGCAGAGCCGTGGAAGAGCGGCCCTTCCAAGGCCGCGTAACCCGTTTGCGGTGAGTCGGGGCTTTAGCCCCTGAGGCGCTAAGAGCGACCATTCGAGTTGGCATTTGGCCGGGGAGTCATGCGCTACTTGTGCGCATTCTCATGCGCCACGTCGTCGCGCCCGTGCCCGTCGCCATGATTCAGACCGCCGTACCGCCGCTCCCGCTTCTGGTACTCGGCAATCCCCTCGATCAGGTGCACTCCGCGAAAATCCGGCCACAAGATCGGCGTCACATAAATCTCTGCGTAAGCCAGCTGCCACAGCAGAAAATTGCTCAGGCGCATCTCGCCCGAAGTCCGCACCACCAGATCCGGATCCGGCAGATGGCTGGTATAAAGATGCCGTCCGACCATCTCTTCGTCAATCTGCAAATGCTCGATGCCGCCGTTCTGCGAAGCCGCGTGCAGCATCGACCGAAAGGCGTCCACGAGTTCGCTGCGCGCGCTGTAATTCAGCGCCAGCGTCAGCACCATCCCAGAATTGCGCCCTGTGTTCTCGTGCGCCCAGCCCATGCGCTCCTGCACGTCATCCGGCAATTCCTGTTGCCGCCCGATATATTCGAGGCGAATATTGTTCTTGTTCAGCGTGGGCACTTCCGCTTTCAAATACCGGCTCAGCAGCCGCATCAGGAAATCCACTTCGCTCTTGGGACGCTTCTTCCAGTTCTCCTCGGAAAACGCATAGAGCGTCAGCGCGCCAATGCCAATGCGAGCCGCCGTCTCCACCGTGGACCGCACAGCCGCGACCCCGGCGCGATGCCCGGCCACGCGCGGCATGTGACGCCGTTTCGCCCAGCGCCCGTTGCCGTCCATGATGATGGCGATGTGTTTTGGAAGCCGCCCCGGATCAAGCTGACGGTAGAGTTCCGTTTCCTTGCGATCCAGACCAGCAGGTACTTTGTCCTGCAAAGTGATCCCCTCGAACTGAGGCTAACACAGGTAGGAAGGGGAAGCAATGACACGGATGTGTGCCTGTGTGGCGCGTGCACCCCTGCCCGCGAACTCTAACCCACGAGCAAAAATGGTAAATCTTTTCCGACTATGTGGGGACAGCCGCCCTTCGGCTATGCAGGGAGCGAAGCTCCCTCTTCGGGCGGTTCGGATCCAACGGCGATCGCTTCGCTGCCGGCATTCCGCGGGCGAGTCGCCCGCGCCCACACAATCTAGAGACTCATCCGGAAAGTCCCTCTTCCCCGGGAAGGATATTCCAATCAGCCTGACGGCTTTGCCAAGAAAAACTGGGGCGGTTGCGCGAAAAAGTCTTGACCAAAACTGATATCTATGCTATTGCATAGACATGCAAGATCTGGAAAATCACTACGTCACCCGCTTACAAGGTATCCGGCGCCAGGGCGGAACGGTGCAAGTGTATGCCAACATCCCCCTGCCCTTGGCTTCCGCCCTGGACTTAGAGTCGGGCGAAACCGTGACCTGGAAAGTGCTCGACCGCACCCACTTGCTGTTCGTGCGTCTGCCGGAGCGGAAGCAACTGAAGGGCGAGGCTGTGCCCCAGCCCTCGTCCCGGAAAAGGGCGCGTCGAGCCCGGGAGCAGCGGCCATGATGGGCAAGCGATCCCCGCAAGACAAGCTGTTTGCCGCTGATCATGTCTATCTGGACTTTGTGGGCCGCGACACCCTGTACGGGTACCTGGCGCAGAACCGGGAGCAGCTGTTTCGCGATGAAGACTTCGCGGCTTTGTACTGCCCGGACAATGGACGCCAATCCGTGCCTCCCAGTGTGGCGGTGAGTGTGTTGTTTTTACGGGCCTACGAGGGGGTGAGTTTTGCCGAGGCGGTGGAGCGGACGAAATACGATCTGCGCTGGAAGGTAGCCTTGGGACTGGAGCTGGAAGAAGTACCGATGCAGAAGAGCGCGCTGCAGGAGTTTGAGGCCAAGCTGGTGCTGCACGAGATGGAAGAGCCGCTGTTGAACAAGTCGATTGCAGAAGCCCGGCGCGCGGGATATTTGAACAATCGCAAGCTGCGCGTGGCCTTGGATACGACGCCGATTTTGGGCAAAGGAGCGGTGAAGGACACCTACAATCTGCTGGGAGAAGGCATCGAGATGTTGGGGCGGCGGTTGGCGGAGGTAGAGAAAGAAGAGGTTACGGCGTGGGCCGAGAAGCAGGGGTTGAGTCGCTATTTTGGTAGCAGCCTGAAGGGAGAAGCCGGGATTGACTGGGACGATAAAGGGCAACGGGAGCAGTTGTTAACCGAGATCGTGCAGGACGGGCGGCGTCTGCTGAGCCGGGCCGAGGAGATCGAAAAGCAGCATCCCGCGCAGGCGGAAGCCATTGC
>Ga0181537_10002769_pt1 | contig 15268 bp, 13 predicted proteins | sample PEATcosm2014_Bin_39_FD_119765 | JGI IMG/M metagenome (GOLD analysis project Ga0181537, IMG submission 119765) | Peatland microbial communities from MTU Mesocosm Facility, Houghton, MI, USA - PEATcosm2014_Bin23_10_metaG | ecosystem: Environmental > Terrestrial > Soil > Wetlands > Peat | place... | reverse complement strand
CCCGGCGCCGACGGTCGTCATGCCGCCCCAGGCCAGGCCGTTGCTCATGCCGAAGGTGACCAGACCGAGCGCCGCCAGGCGCAGCCAGGGGATCGACCCGGCGCGATAGCCGCGCCATACCGCCCAACCCAGCAGCAATGTCCCCGAGGTCAGAAACCTGAAGCCGAGGAAGGTTTCGGGCGGACAGAAGGGAATCACGAGCTTCGTGATTGGAAAGCCCAGCGACCAGATGACGGAGAACGCCGCCGCCATCGACCAGTAGCCCATGCCGTGGCGAGTGGGAGATGACATGGCGGCGTCGCATCCTTGGCGAGGTCAAAGGGCGCGGACCCTAGCATTTCCATCCCTGCGGGGCACCTGTCGATGCCGGGTGGCGGCCCGCATCCTGGTGCATGCCCTTCGGCCCGTGGGGGGTGGGCTGGCCGGTCCGATCCGGCTAGTCTGCCGGCGGCCTTTGGCCAGGGAAGGAACGATGGACCAACGAGTCGCAAGCAACGACCATCCGGCCATGGGTCTGACCGGCTGGCCGCGCACCACGCTGATCGTCATCATGCTGTGGCTGTGCGGCGCGGCGCTGCGCCTGACGGTACTGGCGATTCCCCCGCTGATTCCCGACATCCACCGCGATATCGGCCTGGGCGAGACCGGCATCGGCATCCTGTCGAGTCTGCCGTCCCTGATGTTCGCCTGGGCCGCCATCCTGGGCTCGCTGATGGTGGCGCGTTTCGGCATGCTGCGAACATTGATCTTCGGACTGGTGGTGGGGGCCCTTGCCGGCGCGTTGCGCGGCGCCGCCACCGAGCCGTTCTTCCTCTACGCCACCACGGTGGCGATGGCGCTGGGCCTTTCGGTGATGCAGCCGGCGCTGCCGCCGGTCGTGCGCGCCTGGATGCCCACGCGCATCGGGCTCGGCACCTCGATCTACTCGAACGGCTGGCTGGTCGGCGAGATTCTGGCGGTGTGGCTGACCATTCCCTACGTGCTGCCGCTGTTGGGCGAAAGCTGGCGCTGGAGCCTGGTGCTGTGGTCGGCGCCGGTACTGCTGACCGCCCTCTTGGTGCTGGGGTTCGCGCCCCGCCCGCGCCTGGCGCCGCGGCCGCCGCTGGCGCTGCGGCACTGGTGGCCCGACTGGCGCCAATGGTCGCTGTGGCGCATGGGGCTGATCATGGGCGGCGCCAATGTCGCCTATTGGGGATCGAACGCCTTCATCCCCGACTTCCTCACCCATGTGGGCCGGCCCGAACTGATCGCCGTCACCCTGACCGCGCTCAACCTCGGCCAGTTGCCCTTGTCACTGATGCTTCTGGTTTGGGCCGGCTACCTGGCCGGGCGGGCCTGGCCGCTGATCGCGATGGGCGCGTGCATCCTGGTCGGCTTGCTCGGCATGGTGGTGGCCAACGATGCGATCTGGATCGAGCTCGGCGCCGGACTGGTCGGGTTCGCCTGCGCCGGCATCCTGATCCTCCAGCTCACGGTGCCGCCCTTGATCTGCGCCACCGAGGACGTGGCGCGCACCACCGCGGGCATGTTCGTGGTGGGCTACAGCTGCTCGGTGATCGTGCCGATCATCGGCGGCGCGGTCTGGGACGCCACCCACTCGCCCTATCCGGTGTTCGCATTGATCGCCGCCAGCGCGATCGGAACCTTGATCCTGCCGCGCACGGTGGTAAATGACGCGGCCGCGGAACCGGACTGAGCCGGCCGGGCCGTAACGCGCCGGGGGTGGACAAGCCCAGTCCGCTGCGTCAGTTATAGCCACCTCAAATCGGCAGCCCGAGCACCAGATGTCCGGAATTTATACGAGCGAGTCCGTTTTCAGCCGTTTCGCCGAGGATCTCAAGCCCTTCACCGATCCCGACGAAGCGGTCGCGAACATCGCGTCGATCTACCGGTTCGGCGCCGACACGATGCGCCGTATCCACGATGTGATCGCCGCCGGCGAAGCCGATACGCTGTCGGCCGGCGCCGGCGACATGCGCTATCCCTATGTCGGCATCAGCGTCGGGCCGGCCGATCTCAGCGTCGATACGCGCCTGTCCTACGGTGTGCTGACCGACCCCGGCTCTTACGCCACCACGCTGACCCGCCCCGATTTGTTCGAGGGCTACTATCGCGAGCAGATCGCTTTGCTGATGGAGCACCACAAGGTGCCGGTATGGATCGGCATCAGCAGCCGCCCGATGCCGCTGCCCTTCGTCGTCGCCGGCGCGACCGCGGGCGTGACCGAAAGCCGCATGCGCGCGATGCTGGAATATTTCGCCATGCCCGATCTCGGCATGATCGACGATTCCATCGCCAACGGCGCGCGCGTGCCGGCCGAGGCGGCGCCCAAGCCGCTGGCGCTGTTCGGTGCCGAGCGCGTCGATTTCTCGCTCCACCGTCTGCCGCACTACACCGGCACCTCGATCAAATATTTCCAGCGCTTCGTGCTGTTGACCAACTACCAGCGCTACGTCGAGGCCTTCCGCGCCTATGCGCGCAAGGAGGTCGAGGACGGAACCGAATATTCGGCGCTGGTCGAACCGGGCGACGTGTACGTGCCGAATCCGCGCCTGTCGAAGGAGCCGGCCGGGGGCGAAACGCCGCAATATCTGCCGCAGATGCCGGCCTATCACCTGGTCAGGCCCGACGGCAACGGCATCACCCTGGTGAACATCGGCGTCGGCCCGTCCAACGCCAAGACCATCACCGACCACATCGCGGTGCTGCGGCCGCATTGCTGGATCATGCTGGGCCACTGCGCCGGCCTGCGCCGCAGCCAGTTCCTGGGCGACTACGTGCTGGCGCACGCCTATGCCCGCGACGACCATGTGCTCGACGGCGACGTGCCGCAGTATGTGCCGATCCCGCCGATCGCCGAAATCCAGGTGGCGATGCAGGCGGCGGTGGCGCACATCACCGGCCTGTCGGGTCCCGATCTCAAGACCCGCATGCGCACGGGCACGGTCTACACCACCGACGACCGGCACTGGGAGCTGCGCTACCGCGACCTCTACCCCCGCCTCTACCAGACCCGCGCCATCGCGGTGGACATGGAATCGGCCACCATCGCCGCCAATGGCTACCGCTTTCGCGTCCCCTACGGCACGCTGCTGTGCGTCTCCGACAAGCCCTATCACGGCGAGCTCAAGACCAAGGACGCGGCCGACAGCTTCTATCGCGAGCGCGTCCGCCAGCATCTGATCATCGGCATCGAGACCATGAGGGTGCTGCGCGAATCGATCGACACACTCCACTCGCGCAAGCTCCGCAGCTTCGACGAGCCGGCGTTCCGGTGAACGGCGAGGCCGATCTCAGCCAATTTCCCGCGGCCGAGACCAAGCACCTGCGCCTCGCCGTGCTCGATCCCGCCGACGCCGAAGAGCTGCGCGCGCTGACCGACGATCCGCGGATTACCGACGCGGTCAGCTTCCTCGCGAGCCCCTTCAGCCTGGATGACGCCCGGGAATTGGTTCGGTTCGGCCGCGGCTCCCGGGACCGGCTGCTGGGCATGCGGCGCAAGAGCGACGGCGCCCTGGTGGGTGTGTTCGGCGTTCACCTCAAAGGCGGCGATGCCGTCGAGATCGGCTACTGGGTCGGCGTCGCCCACCAGGGCCAGGGCTACGCGACCGAGGCCACCATTGGCATCGCCGCGTTGCTGACGAAACTGTTTCCGGAGCGCCGGATCATCGCCGAGTGCGTGCCCGACAATGCTGCGTCCTGGGCGGTACTGACCAAGGCGGGGTTCGTCGCCAGCGGCATCGACGGCGAGCGGCCGGGCCGCGAGCAACTAGTACTTCTGCGCTAGACAGCAGCGGCTTTAAGATGATCGTCATTGCGAGCGAAGCGAAGCAATCCAGACCTTAGGTCACTGGATTGCTTCGTCGCGGCGCTCCTCGCAATGACACATCAATTTGAGCCAAAGCCCGGCCGGTTGCATCCAGGCTGCCAGACTCTTCCGATCCTGCGTCATTTCGCTTTCTTGAAGTCGAACATCTCGAACAAGTCGCCGATCGCGGGGCCGTTGACCGGCACATAGGGATTGTCGGGCATCTGCTTGGGATTGGGCAGCCGGTCGCGGCTGCGCCGCGTCAGCGGCGGCAGTCCCCAATTGCGCTCGATGAACTTCAGTACCGAGACATGGTCGTAATAGGCGTGCACCACGCGCCCGCCCTTGCTATAGAGCGAAATCGCCAGCAGCGGGATGCGCGGCCCGTCGCCGAAGAAGTCGAGCGGCTGGATGTAGCCCGAATCCCAATAGCCGCCGCCCTCGTCGAAGGTGATGAAGATGGCGGTCGAGGCGAACAGTTCGGGCTTGGCCTCGATGCGCGCGACGATGTTGCGCACGAAGGCTTCGAACAGATCGACTTTCGAGGTCGAAGGATGCCCGTCGAGCCAGCCGTCGGGCTTGACGTAGGCCACGGCCGGCAACGCGTCGGCGGCGATCGCGTTGATCAGATCCTGCACGTCTTTCAGATGCTGGCCGCGCCTGGCTGGGTTGCCCATGACGTCGTCGGCATATTCGAACGGATTGCAAATGTTGCAGTAGGTGTTGGGCTTGCCCGCCGCCGCCCCGCGGTAGCCGCCGCCGTAATAGGCGTAGGAGATGCCGTGCTCGGCTAGCGCGTCGCCGATATGGCGCTGGTGCGTCGGCGGGACGAAATGGAACTTGGCATCGGGCGAATCATGCTCGAGCTGGCCGGTCGGTTCATAGGCCGGATCGATGTTGTTGATCATGTAGGCATGGCCCGGCTCGCAATTCGGCTTGACCGGCCGGGCCAGCGCTTCCAGGTAGGCCACCACCGCGCCCACGCCCGGCTGCGTGGGATCGGCGCATTGGGTGAAGGTGCCGTCGGTTCGATATTTGGTGCCGCCCGGTTCGGGATTGGGATCGGCCAGAAGCTTTCCGGGCGACGCCGGCTTGCCCGCCTTGTCGGAATAGAAAATATCGTCGCCATAGCCCAGGAACACGTGCTGGATGCCGGTGCCGCCCATAGCGGGCTGATGGTAGTTGTCCGCCAGCGCATATTGGTCGGCCAGCTGCTTGAGGTAGGGCGCGTCGCCCGTGCCCATATTGTAGAAGCTCAGCGACCAGGCCCCGCCATACACCGATTTACCCTGGGTCACGCTGACCCACGGGTAAAAGTCGTTCAGGCAGCCGCTCGGATTGGCCTTGGTGGCGTGCGCGGCGGCGCAATCCGACTGCTGCCACATTTGGTAGAAGCGGTGCACCGAATCGCCGGTGTAGGAATCGTAGGACAGGTTCGCCCCCGAAGCCGGGAAAGGCCCGTTAGGCAGCTTGTCGTAGTTGGCGACGCGGGTATCCGGGCCCTTGGTGACCGGCAGCCCGGTCGCGCCCGTGGTCAAAAGGTGGATGTCGCCGGGCGCGAGATCGGGTTCGAGCTGGGCCGCCTTGGCGTCGCTCGCGAAGGGAGCGGGATCGTCGAAACCAAGGGCGGGCAGATGGATCGGGTTGTCGTCGGTACCCTTCTGTGGCGTGTAGCCGAGATCGGGCGGCGGCAAGGTCGCATACGGTTCCTTCTTGTCGGCAGCGATGAAATAGCTGGCGCCGGCCGTGGGCTGGAACTGGGCGGCGTCGGCGAAATGCGGCCCGGGCGAGCCGTCGGCGTTGACGATGCCCTTGGACAGAATGTTGGCAACGGTCTGGCCCGGCTTGGGCTGATAGAGCCCATAGAGGTGATCGAAGCTGCGGTTCTCGCCGATGATCACGATGACGTGCTTGATCGGGGTCGCCGTCTCGCCCGAATCGGCGGCCATGGCCGAGGCCGCCGCCGTCAATGCCATTGCGCCTGCCGCTGTCACCATCATCAATCGCCGCGCCATCGCCCTCTCCCTTGAGCCATTGCGTTGCCGGGATGATAACCCATCGCCATCGGGTGGCGCATTTCGCCTCGGTGACAGGTGGGGCTTCTCAAGCCGCCCGCCCACCCCTAGTCTCCGCCCCAATGAACCGGTCTGAGCCTGGGCAAGCCGCGCCGCTGCGCATTCTCCACGTGATCACGGGATTGGGGCCCGGCGGGGCCGAGCGCCAGCTGGCCGCGCTGGCGCTGAATTCCGATCCCGCCCGCATGACCCACACCATCGTCTCGCTGCGCGGCGGCGGCGAATGGGCCGACCGGCTGCGGGCCGGCGGTATCGAGGTGCGCGAGATCGGCCTCATTAATAAATTGCTGGCGCCTCTGGCCCTGCCCGATCTCGTGCGCCTCATCCGCAGCCGCCGCGCCGATCTGGTTCAGACCTGGCTCTACCATGCCGACCTGGCCGGGCTGGCTGCCGCCGCGCTGACCGGCCGGCCGGTGATCTGGACCGTGCGCGGCTCCCAGCTCCGGTTGGACGTCTATGGTTTCGAGACCAGGTTGCTGGTGCGGTTGCTGACGCGACTGTCGAACCGGCCGCGAGCGATCGTCGCCAACGCCGTCGAGGGAAGGCGCTGGCATGCATCCATTGGTTACCGCGCCCGGCACTGGGAAGTGATCCCGAACGGCATCGACTGCGCCACCTTCCGTCCCGACCCCGATGCGCGCACTGCCGTGCGAAGCGAATTCGGACTCTCGGAGAACGCGCTCCTGGTCGGCAACCTTTCCCGCCACGACCCGATGAAGGATCACCCGACCCTTCTCGCCGCGTTCCGCCCGCTGTCCGATCGCGCCTGGCTGCTGCTCGCGGGCGACGGCACCGGCCCGAAGAACGCGGCGCTCGACCGGCAGATCGTCGCCGCCGGTATCGATCCGGCGCGGGTGCTGCGGCTGGGCCTGCGGTCCGACGTGCCGCGCCTGCTGGCCGCGCTCGATGTCGCGGTGCTGTCCTCGGCCTTCGGCGAGGGGTTCCCCAATGTCGTGGCCGAGGCGATGGCCAGCGGCATCCCCAGCATCGGCACCGAAATCGGCGACACCGCGCGCATCATCGGCGATTGCGGCATCGTGGTCGCGCCGGGCGATGCACCTTCCCTGTCGGCCGGCATGGCCCGGCTGCTCGATCTCGATCCCGAGGCGCGCGCCGAGCTGGCCCGCCGCTCGCGCGAGCGGATCGCCGACCGCTTCTCCATCCCGGCCATGGTCGCCGCCTACGAGCGCCTCTATGATCGGGTATTGGCGGAAGGCAAGGGATAGACATCGTGTGCGGGATTACCGGATTTTTCGATCGGTCGGCGCGAACCGGGGACGCTGAGTTGCAGTCAGTCGCGCGGCGCATGAGCGACCGGCTCAGCCATCGCGGCCCGGACGATGACGGCGTATGGTCCGATCCCGATTCGGGCGTCGCGCTCGGCTTCCGCCGCCTCGCCATCCGCGACCTGTCGCCCGCCGGGCATCAGCCGATGGTGTCGGCCTCGGGCCGCTTTGTGATTGCCTATAATGGCGAAATCTACAGCCATGCCGAGATCGCCCGCGATCTCGAGGCGCGCGGCGTGCGGTTCCGCGGCCATTCCGATACCGAGGTGATGCTCGAATCCTTCGAGATGTTCGGCATTAAACCCACGCTCGAGCGCCTGATCGGCATGTTCGCGATCGCCTTGTGGGACCGCCACGACCGCACGCTGACGCTGGTGCGCGACCGCGTCGGCATCAAGCCGCTCTATTGGGGCCGGTTCGGCGAACTGTTCCTGTGGGGCTCGGAACTCAAGGCGCTGCATGCCCACCCCGGCTGGACGCCCGAGATCGATCGCGATTCCATCGCCGCCTATGTGCGGCACGCCTATGTGCCCGCGCCGCGCTCGATCTATCGCGGCATCGGCAAGCTACCGCCCGGCTGCATGCTCACCCTGCGGCCAGGCGACGAACCCAGGATCGAGGCCTATTGGGACGCGCGCGCAATCGTCTCGGGCGCGGTGCGCGACCGGCTCGACCTTTCCGACGCCGAGGCCACCGACCGGCTCGAATCCCTGCTCAAGGACGCCGTCGGGCGCCGGCTGATCGCCGATGTGCCGCTGGGCGCGTTCCTGTCGGGCGGCATCGATTCCTCGACCGTGGTGGCGCTGATGCAGGCGCAAAGCAACCGACCGGTTCGCACCTACACGATCGGCTTCGACGAAAAGGGCTTCGACGAGGCCAAGGATGCCAAAGCGGTCGCGGCCCATCTCGGCACCGATCACACCGAACTCTATGTTGCGCCCGACCATGCTCGCGCGGTGATCCCGCGCCTGGCCGAGATGTACGACGAACCGTTCGCCGATTCGTCCCAGATCCCCACCTTCCTGGTTTCCGAGATGACGCGCCGGCATGTGACCGTGGCGCTCTCGGGCGACGGCGGCGACGAACTGTTCGCCGGCTACAACCGCTATGTGGTCGGACAAACGCGATGGGGATTGATCCAGCGCGCGCCCCGACCGTTGCGGGCGCTTGGCGCGGCCGGCATTCGGAGCCTATCGCCGGAATCGTGGGACCGATTGCTCAGGCTGATACCCAGCAATCTGCGGAGACACGCGTCGGGCCAGCGCCTTCACAGAGGCGCCGAAGCTCTGGCCCACTTGGACAGCGCCGCGCTCTATCGCGCCATGGTCAGCCAATGGAAAGATCCACATGCCGTCGTGCCGGGTGCGCGTGAACCGCATGGCGTATTGTGGGACGCCACGGTGCAGGGCGCCGTGCCCGATTTCGTCGAGCGCATGCAGTATCTCGACTTGGTCACCTATCTACCCGACGACATCCTGACCAAGGTCGACCGCGCCAGCATGGCCGTCGCGCTCGAAGTGCGGGTCCCCTTGCTCGACCATCGCGTGGTTGACTTCGCGTTTCGGCTGCCGCCCAGGCAGAAGCTGCGCGATGGCACCGGCAAATGGCTGTTACGCGAGGTCCTGCACCGCCACGTTCCGCGTCATTTGGTGGATCGGCCGAAAATGGGTTTTGGCGTCCCGGTCGGCGCCTGGCTGCGCGGCCCCTTACGCGACTGGGCCGAGGATCTGCTCGACCCGCGCAAGCTGGCCGAGGGCGGCCTAGTCGACCCCGCGCCGGTGCGGCGCCTATGGGCCACCCATCTCGCGGGGACCAGCGATCTCGAGCATCCGCTGTGGGTCGTGTTGATGTTGGAGGCCTGGCGGCGGCGCTGGACCGAGGCGCCACGGGTCGCGACCGCGGCATGATCAGCGCACACCGGTATTTCAACCGCCCCGCCGACGCCATCAGCGCCGAGGAGGAGGCGGAATTCTTCTCAGGAATTCGGCTCCCCAACCGGACTTTCAAGAAAACCGCGCCCGGCAGGCTGCGCGAACTCGACGCGATCCTGATTCGTCTCGCCAAGGCGCGCGGCTGGCTGGCACCCGCCGTGCTCGATCTCGGCGTTTCCTCCGGGATGACGACCCGCGAGTTGATGCGAGCGATGCGGGAAGCCGGACTAAAAGCCGACGTTCTCGGCACCGACATTGCAATCGGGGCCGAAATCGTCGATCTGCGCCCCGGCCTGCGCGCGCTGGTCGATGCGCGCGGCAATCCGCTGCAATACGAACTCCTCGGTATCGGTCTGCGCGCCTGGAACCGGCGGCTCGACACCCTCACGGGGTACGGGTTGCTGACGCGAGTCATGCGCCGCCTCGCCACCAATCTGCCCAAGACCGGACGCCAGGCGGTGACCCTGACTTCCCGACGCGCCGGCGCGGGCGATGCCATGCCCGAGATCGTCGAGGACGATCTCGCCCTGCGCAATCCGTCGCTCGAAGGCCGGTTCGACATCGTGCGCGCCGCCAACATTCTCAATCGCGGTTATTTCGAACCGGACAAGCTCCGCGCCATGGTCGACAACATCAAATCCTATGCGGGCGGGCCGGGCGCGCTGATCGCGGTCCTGCGAACCCTCGAGGACGGAGTCAATAACGGCACGATTTTCGAATTGGCGCCGGATCGTTCCCTGGTCGCGCTCGAACGCGTCGGCAAAGGCTCGGAGATCGAAGATATTCTATGAAGGTCCGGCGATGGCTTCCTGCAGCAGCGATTCCGTGCGCTCGACCATCGCCGCCATCGCATATTGCGCGACCACATGACGGCGGCATACCTCCGCCAGCGCTTCGCCCTCGGCCGCGCGGCGGTCGAGCTGGAGTCGGATCGCATCGGCCAGCGCGGCGGGATCGCCGTTGAGAACCGTCCGGCCCCGATTCCCGATGATGCGGTCATTGTCGCCGACATCGGTCGCCACCACCGAAATCCCGCACGCCATCGCTTCGAGCACGGCGTTCGAGGTCCCTTCGTTGGGCGAGGAGAGCACCATCAGGTCCAGCGCGCTGTAGATCTCGGGCATGTCGTCACGGGCGCCGGCCCAGATCAGCCGCGCGCCCAATCCCAGCCGCTCGGCGGTGCGCTGCAATTCTTCGCGGTAGGACGGCTCGCCGTCGCCGACCACCACGAAACGGGATCGATTGTCGGTGCGCAGAATCAGCGCGGCCGCTTCCAGAAACAGCGGAATGCCCTTGACCGGGCTGAGCCGCGCCACGGTGCCGACCAATTTCACGCCCGCCCCCACGCCCCAGGCGGCGCGCACACGCAATCCGGCATCTCGCTCGGGCCGGAAGCGGTCGACATCGATGCCGTTGGGCACCATCCGCACCCGATCGGCGGGGAAGCCGCGGCGCGCCAGATCGTCGGCGCCGACATGCGAGTTGACCAGTACCAGCCGGGCGAAGCGCGCCCCCTTGCCTTCGGCCCAATAAGAGAGCCGGTTGAGCCAGTCATAATTGCCGAGGTCGAGATTGGCGGTCCGCACCCCCCACACGACGGGCAGGCGCGGCGCGGCCAAGCGCGCCGTCAGCGCGACCAGATTGGTCATCGGCAGGAACGCGTACAGCACATCGGGCCGCCAGCGCCGGACCTCGGCCCAGAAGCGCCACAGGAAGCCGACGATCTCCCACCGCCCCGTCTTATGCAGCGAGGCCAGTTCGACGCCGGAACCGGCCAACCCTTCGCCCAGCGGGTTGAGGTCGTAGAAAGTGACGATGGAGACGTCATGGCCGCGTTGGGCCAGCCCTTTCGCCAAAGCCGCGATCTGCCGCTCGGTGCCGCCCACGGTCAGCGAACGGTAAAACAGCATCACGCGCATGAGCGCGACGCTATCCCGCCGCGATCCGGCGCGCGACGAATTCGTCGCACCCGGTCCCGAACAATCCGATCGTTCCGGCGGCATTCTCAAAGACGCGCTCGACTTCGAAGCCGCGCGTACGCAGGTATCGTGTCACCTCGTCCGGGCGGGTCGACTCGTACGGATAGCCGCCCAGCCAGTCATGGACGTCGTGATGCCAGCTCATACCGCGCCGGCCGCGATAGTCAGCCATGAACCGTCGCGGGTTCTGGCCGCGCGCCAGAAATCGCGCAAGATAGGCAGCCTTATAAATGACCCGCATGGCTTTCTGCGCCAGGGCGGACGCGCGCGAATAGATTCGCTTCTCGATGCGCCACATGCCGCAGAACGGCGTGCGGTGATAGAGCGCAATCACAAGCGCGCCACTCGGCGCCACCATCGCGGCGGCGCAGTCGACGGCCTTCCACATTGCTCCAGTGTGGTGCAGCACGCCCCAGCTATGCACAATATCGTAGCGCGCTGTCGCAGGATCGAGGTCGAACACGCTGCGCACTTCGACCGACCAGTTCTGGCCCGGCGCATGCTCAGCCAGCAGCGCTTGAGCGGTGGCGACCGAGGCCGGATCGATGTCCATACCGTGGACCGTTGCCGCGCCTAGGCGCAGCGCCGCCAACATGGACAGGCCGGAACCGCAACCGATATCGAGGAATGTCTTGCCGGCGAGATCCTGTTCGGATGCCAGCTTGGCGAGACCGCGCTCGGCCTCGGCGATCTGCGCGGCTCCGACATGGCGTGCGAATGACTGCCAGTTCTCGCCGAACTTGAAATGCTCTGAGAGATCGGTTTCCACCTTCATCCTCTCAGCGGGACGGTTCGGCGGCCCGCGGTATCCCTGGGCTGCCGCTTCACGCGGCGCGCAGATTGCGCTGACGATAGAGCAGCCACAGCGCAAGCTTGCGGCGCACGCCGAACGGAATCACCCCTCCGACGGTGCGAATGCTGCGGTTGAGCGCCTCGAACAGACGCATCTCGCGCCGGAACGACGGCCCCAGCGCGTCGATCTGGGCCCGGAAACGTAGCGCGACCCACTCGTACAGCTTCCGATCGTAAGGGTTGAGTTCCTCGATCCGGCGGCGCGTGGCTTCCGGCACCTGCGCGAGCGTCGGCCGCGCCTTGGTGGTATTGATCTCCTCGAACAGAACTTTGGCCCAGTTCCAGCCGTAGATGCGGCGCAAAAGCAGGACCAGCGCGGTGAAATCGTCGAGCGGCGCGGCGGCGACGAACAATTCCTCGATGTTGCGCTTGGCCATTTCCAGGTGCCGGTCCTCGACCGGTGTCAGCGCGATCGGCTCGCGCGCTTCGGTGCGCATGGCATCGAGCTCGGGCGCGCCGCTCAGCATGCGCACTTGGAAGTCGTAAGGGCCGAGGTCGATGCGCGCCTCCAGCCATTCGTCCAGGCTCATCGACTCAGGGATCGGCTTCGCTTTGTCGTACTCGTGGACGAAGTAATAGTGCGAGACCACCCGGTCGACCGGATCGCGCAGCACGGTGATGTATTTCGCCGGCCGGTCGAAGATGCGGTGGATGCCCATCGGAATGTGGGCCGCGGTGACGCAGCGGACCGCGACCCGCTCGGCCGGCGTCAGCGCATCGAACTTGGCGCGCAGCGCCTCGATGTCCTCGGTCCAGAGGTGAGAATGGGCCACCCCGGTCTGGGCGATGAAGCGCGAGGGCCCTGGAAAATTGCCGCGCAATACGATGTTGAGCGTGGTTCCGCCGGTCTTGGGCAGGTGGAAATGGATGAGAATCTCGGGCGCGGGTGGGACGGCGCCGCCCTCTGATCCTGAACTGCCCACACTCATGCCTGAATCCATACTGATTGCGGCCCGGTCTACCTGGTCCCTTGGCGGCGCCCCGTCTAGCCCCTTGGGCCCCAAGTGTCAACGCAGGGCCCGGTCTTTGCGCGGCTTCGGTGATCGGAACGTTGGAGGCGGGATATCATGGATTTGCGGTCAATCGATATATTCTGCACGCGCTGCCCAGGAATTTAGCAAGCCGCTTTCGCGCCTCGACGCTTGCTCGCCCACCAAGAAGCATGTGCCCGGTGTAGAACAGGCGCGAGGGCTCGTCCTGCACCTTGAACCCAAAGCCGCGGAATAAACGCCTCCAGCGGATTGGATGGAAAAGCCACATCTCGGAGACGACACTTCCCAGTTCGCCGTGCCGTGGAGGCCAGATCGCCTCCTTCGCGTGAACGAGCGCTTCAATCCAGGCGCGCCGCAGCGGGCGTTCCCCGCTCCGGCCAGTCAAAATGCGCCGGCCCGTCGCTGCGATCGCGCGCCAAAGGAACACCACTGCCTCGGGATAACCTGCTGCCACTGTCCATAACCGCCACCACTGAGTCGGCAAGATGTGGATGCACAAACCGCCAGGCTTCAGGACCCGTTTAATCTCCACCAATAAGCCCGGAAGCTCCCGCACATGTTCGAGCGCGTTGGACGTGAAGACGCAGTCGAAGCTCCGGTCGGGAAAGGGAATGTGCTCGCCATCATAGTCGGTAATTGGAAATATCCGACCAGCCGTATAATTGGATGCGGCAACGTCAATCGCTTTGACCACGAAGCCACGCCGGTCGAGTTCGAGGGACTGAAAGCCGGTTCCGGCACCGATCTCGAGAATTCGTGACCCCGCCGGGAAATAATCAACGACGAGCCCGATTTCGGCGAGCCGCAGTCGATTGAGATGATTCAGGTCGAACATGGGCCTATGGACGACCTCCCGGCAATGTGATTGCGGTGCTGGATATTATATTCATTCACTCGGCTGCCTGCCATTTCTTTGCCCTGGGCCGCCAAGCGGTTCTCGTTGACGCATCATTCTTGCGGACGGTAGAAGAATACCGCCCGTGCCGAGTCCGGGCTGGCGAGGGTAAGATCGGGTGACGATCAAAAAGGGCATCGTATTGGCGGGCGGCACCGGCTCGCGCCTTTGGCCGCTGACGCTGGCGACGTGCAAGCAGCTTCTCCCGGTCTACGACAAGCCGATGATCTATTACCCGCTGACCACGCTGATGCTGGCGGGGATCCGGGAATTCCTGATCATCACCACGCCCCATGATGTCGAGCGGTTTCGCAATCTGCTCGGCGATGGCTCCCGCTGGGGGCTTGAGATCGGATATGCGGTGCAGGAGAAGCCGCGAGGTATCGCCGAGGCCTTGCTCATCGGCGCGAGCTTCCTCGCCGGCCAGGGATGCGCGCTCATCCTCGGCGACAACATCTTCTACGGTGCCGGTCTGGTCGAGATCGTGCAGCGTGCCGCGGCCCGCGACACGGGCGCCACCCTGCTTGCCTATTGGGTGCCCGATCCAGGCAGATATGGCGTGGTCGAATTCAATGCCAATCGCCGCGCGACGGCGATCGCGGAAAAGCCCGCCAATCCTCGATCCAATTGGGCCGCGACCGGTGTCTATTTTTATGATTCGCGTGCCGTCGACTATGCGCGGGCGCTCAAGCCCTCGACGCGCGACGAACTGGAAATCACCGATCTCAACAAGGCCTATCTCGAAGCCGGGGCACTCATGGTCGAACGGCTCGGTCGGGGCTTCGCGTGGCTCGACGCCGGCAACCACGAATCATTGCTTCAGGCCGCCCAATTCATCCACACTATCGAGCAACGCCAAGGCTTCAAGATCGGCTGCCCCGAAGAAGTCGCCTACCGTATGGGCTTCATCGACGCCGGCGCCCTGGCGCGCTTGGCCGACGGGCTGACCACGAACGACTACGGGCCTTACCTGCGGAAAATCCTGGAAACGTCCGAGTGAATGGTCCCGCCCCGTCCGCCTCCGGCGCACCATTTCGCCTGACTATCGTGATCGGTTCGTTGGCGCTGGGCGGCGCGCAACGGGTTCTGGCCATTCTCTCCCGCGCATGGGTGGAACGCGGTTGGTCGGTTACCGTCATCACTTTCGACGCGAGCGACGTCGCGCCCTATTTTCCGCTGCACCCATCCATTCAATTGTGCCGCCTCGCAGTGCTGGAAGACAGCGGCGAATCGGCCTGGCGGCTGCTGGCTCCAATCGATGTTCCGGGACGGCCGGCGCACGTTTTGGTGAGTGGGACGGGGCTGACACATCTGGGCAGCGCGCGAGAGAGACAAGCGATGCATCTTGCTGTGGGGAAGGCGGGCGGGGAGACGAAGCCGGTCGAGGCAATGACAGACAGCATGCGTATGTTCGAGTGGGGAGTAGAAGGCGGGCGTCCGGCGAAGGATG
>Ga0181537_10002768_pt1 | contig 15270 bp, 16 predicted proteins | sample PEATcosm2014_Bin_39_FD_119765 | JGI IMG/M metagenome (GOLD analysis project Ga0181537, IMG submission 119765) | Peatland microbial communities from MTU Mesocosm Facility, Houghton, MI, USA - PEATcosm2014_Bin23_10_metaG | ecosystem: Environmental > Terrestrial > Soil > Wetlands > Peat | place... | reverse complement strand
GTCGCCCGTAATCACCGCCTTCGAGTTGAATCCAAGACGGGTGACGAACATCTTCATCTGCTCTGAAGTTGTGTTCTGCGCTTCGTCCAGAATCACGAACGAATCGTTGAGCGTGCGCCCGCGCATGAAGGCAATGGGCGCGATCTCGATGACGTTCTTCTCCAGGTAGCGATCCACTTTTTCGGGCTCGAGCATGTCGTACAACGCGTCATAAAGAGGACGCAGGTAAGGGTCAATCTTGTCCTGCAGCGTGCCCGGAAGAAAGCCCAGGCGCTCGCCCGCTTCCACCGCCGGCCGCGCCAGGATGATGCGGTTGACGCGCTTGGCCAGCAGTGCAGAGATCGCCATCGCCACGGCCAGATACGTCTTGCCCGTGCCCGCCGGGCCAATGCCAAACACCATGTCGTGTTTCTCGATGGCCTCGAGATAGCGGCGCTGGTTGCTGCTCTTGGGCTGCACGGTGCGGCGTCCGAAGGACCGCTGCCGTCCGGCATCGGCCAATCCGCGCAGCGTCGAGTTTGGATCGGATGTCAGCACGCGCAACATGCTGTTCAAGTCGCCGTTGTTGAAGGTATGGCCGGAGCGCTGCAGGGTTTCGTAGTCGGTGAAGACCTGCTCGGCGCGCGCCACATCCTTGGCCGCGCCCTCGAGCTCGATGGCATTCGAGCGCAGATTGATGGTGATGTTGAGACCGTCTTCCAGCAGGCGCACATTCTCATCCCGCGTGCCGAATAAGGTTTCGATGTTGGGGCTGACGCCGATGCTCTTCTTCATGCGCGGATTCATGCCTGTAGGTTCATGCTCATGTCGGTCATGTTCGTCCTTGTGTGGGTCATCCTTGTGTGGGTCCGGGTTTCAAACCCGGACAGGCCGAGCGAAGCTCGGCTGCTCTTGCGCTGCGAATACACCTTGGCCTGCTCGACCTCACGGACAAAGCAGGGTTTCGCTTGGAGACGGGACCAGCCGAAATGCGCATGCCCAGAAGGCAAGTCACTACCATTAAGTAAAGCCTAACTCCGCGGCGAAGAGAGAGTCAATGGTGGCGAGACGGCATTTCAGTCTGCCGAAACCGCTATGTAGGGACAGCCGCCCCGGCTGTCCCTCGAGCCTAGCTCGAGTGCTCGGTCCGTGGCCGCGCAGCACACGTTTGACCCGCCGGGAGCGCTTGCCTATAATAAGAAATTCGGACCCACCCCGAATATCTCGCAGTACACACAAAGGTAAAGACCAGCTATGGCAAATCATCTTTCGGCGCTGAAACGTGCGCGCCAAACCGAACGCCGCACGGCGCGCAACCGCGCCAACACTTCCACTCTGCGTACCCAGTTGCGCGATCTGCGCGAGACCATTGAAAAAGGCGACAAGGCCGCCGCCGAGATCTCCTACCGCAAGACGGTCTCCGCCCTCGACAAGGGCATTCAAAAGGGACTGCTGCACGAGAACACCGCTTCCCGCTACAAGTCCCGCCTGGGCAAGCGCGTTTCCGCGCTGAAGTAGGTTTCAGCCCTCAGCCATCCGCCGTCAGCTATCGGTTCCCAGTAAGATCGGGGCAGGCCCATCATGGCGCGCGTGCGCGCCGATCGGCAGGGCTCCCCGCCTCTATAGCATCGCGCCGGTTTTTACCGCCAGAAGATTCAGGGCCATCTCCAGCTTCGTGATGGCCGCCCCAATCTCGGGATGTTGTCCGATCTTCTGATGCACTGCCGTTAAAAGCTGGTGAGCGCTTCTCACCTGCGCTGCGGCCCTGGTTTCTGCGCACTCACCTTTTTCGTCGTAATCGCAGACCCGGCCGGGGTGTTCTTGTTTGCATTTCTCACATAGTTGAGTCGCCATTCCACTTCCTCTCAATGAGCTCGATCGCCTGAGTTCGGCAACGATGCGGTCCAGTTCACCCGGATCACGCCTGACTCTGCGTTCCCTTCAGGATCGTCACCCTCCATACAGGTGGATAACTTCGTGATTTCGTTCCGCTGATCCATCTTCTGATCCATATCCCGCCGATCTATCTCCCTCTGATTCAGCAGCAGCTTTTCGCCTTCACTCTGGATCTCCGCGATGGTGCGTGGCCGCCGGTTGCCGGAACCGGGAAACAATAGATACAGAATTCCGTCCGACTCACCTCCGTGCCGCGCGTCGGATTGGATACCCAGGGCGTTGGCCAGCTCGACCGAACCTTCGCCCAAGGTTCCAATATCGGCATAGATGGCGAAGGACGATTTGCCGTTCCGCAGGTTCACGACGACTGCGAAATCCCCCAAGCGCGCCCCTCCCCGATCCGCTACGTCTTGCGGCAACACGACGTAAGGGATCTTCGAAGCATCCACATAGCGAGTGGGATCACGGAACGTCTTGGTTTTGTCGGAAAGCGAAGTACATGAGATGTAGTAGCCCGGGAAAGGATCTCTCGCTTGCTGGATCAACGGCTGGCCGTTTTCATCGGTAATGATGCCGTTCCAATGGCCTGGCTCACCCGCGTTGGACAATTCATCCAGCCCCGCGTCATCCCCCGCGTTATCCCCTACGACATCTCCCGCTCCATCCGCCGCGACCGGGGGATGATAAGCATTGGGCGAGCCGTCTGCGTCGATGGTCATCCCCGAGAGGAAAAAAAAGGCATGGCGGTCCTGCAACTGCCATACCGGCACTTCCCGAAGATGCTGCCCGTCTTGATGCGATGCCGAAATGTCGAGCAGCGTCGATCTCGCACCGGCGCAGGCGCTCGCTCGTCTCTGGAGTGACTGGGCTCCAGCGATTGTTCCAGCGCTTGTTTCAGCGCTTGCTTCAGCGGAGTTCGTCGGCGCGCCTTCTTGACGCCTTACGCCCGCCTCACCGGTCGTCGCGCGGAATTTAAAAGCGGAACGTGCTTTCTGAACGAGAAGGTTAGATTTCTGCGCCGAACTCGCGCTTGGCTCGGAGGGGGCATTGGGAAGGAATGGACGCAGGCTTTCGCACACCGCCCCGAGTGCAGCCAGCAACACGCACCAGACGACCACAAAGAGTGCAATTCGCTTTACCATACTGCAGGCCAGGCAAGCGCCAAGCTTATGCCATCCGCCGGACGACTCGCTCTCGATTGAATCTTGACCTTAGCAGTGGGCTTGACCTTATTCTGAGCAAGAGCGCTCACTCGCAACACGGGTGGGAGGAAGTGATTTTGATTAGAGGATACAAAGCTTATGACAGACTGGTTCGCCCGCCCCGTTCTCCACGTGAGCGACGTTGAGGCTTCACTCCGCTTTTACATTGACCGGCTCGGCTTCACGAGTCCCTGGCGCTACGACGAGGACGGCAAAGCGCACGTCGAACAAGTCGACCGGGAGGCCTGCGCGCTGATCCTGGCCGACACTTGGCCGGAGAAGATTGGCAAGGGGCTGATGTTCATTTCTCTGAACCTTGAGCGCGAGGCACAGGTCGCCGCATTGGATGCGCTGCGCGCGGAGTTCGAGGCCAAAGGAGTTCCGGTCAAGGAGGGTTCGTGGGGCTACCGGCTTCTGGTAGTCGACGATCCCGATGGCAATCAGCTCTTCTTTAACTACCCGAATTAAACTGGGCGGGAAATCAAAAGCCATGGCCTGCCGCCGGCCGGGCGCTAATTCAGTTCCCGCACCCAAATGTTCCGGAAGCTGATGGGTGGACTGGGATCGCCGTGAGCCTGCAGCTTGATGGGCGCGCGGTCGAACTTCTTGTAGAAGGGCGGGCCGATGTAGCGGGTTTCGCCCTTCAACTCAAAGTGATTGTCGATCACGATGCCATTGAGAAAGACGGTCGCATAAGCAGGACTCTTAAGCGAGCCGTCGGCATTAAACACGGGAGCGGTCCACACCACGTCGTAGACTTGCCACTCGCCGGGCGGGCGCATCGGGTTCGCCAGCGGGATGCTCTGCTTGTACAGGCTGCCGGCCATGCCGTTGACGTAGGTCTTGTTGTGGTAGGAGTCGAGAATCTGCAACTCATATCCGGCGTCTTCAGGGCCGGTCGAGGCCAGAAACAATCCACTGTTGCCACGCTCCTGGTCTGAGCCGGTAACGTTGGTGGGAATTCTCCACTCGATATGGAACTGATAATTCCTGAAGGTACGCCTGGTCTCAATATTGCCGGCGTCTTTATTGACCGTGACGATGCCGTTGGCGACGATCCACTTTGCCGGGGCAGAGCGGTCCTGCGCCGACACCCACTCATCCAGATTCTTGCCGTCGAACAGGATGATTGCGTCAGAAGGAGGCGCTGCGCAGGCAGGGCCGGGCGTTACCACCTTCGGCTCCGGCTGCCAGATTTCTGTGTCTTCCGGTTTGGCGCTGGACTGCTGGCCGTAGAGAGAGACGGGTACGACGACGAGAACCACGAACGCGAAGAGCTTCCACATGGGTGTGCGCATGATGAGCGAAAGCATACACCCTAACGGCTAAACTTTGGAGCCGGGGCGACTGCAGCATGGGACGTTGTCATCCTGAGGAAGCGGAGTTGCTCACGAAGCGAGTGACTCCCGACGAAGGATCCATGCAACTTGTCGAAAGCGCCTCGCCGCCAGCAAGTTGCATGGATCCTTCGGCGCAAAAAGCGCGCCTCAGGATGACAACGATAAAACGATCAGTGGATGACAATGATAATTTCGCGAGCGAGCGGGAATCAGCAGGTTCCTCCACTGCGCCGTCGCGTTCACTCCGGTCGGAATGACAAGTTGCTCACATTCGTGTTTTGTTTGTGCATACACTGATGTATGAACATGATTGTATGTAATGTGTAACACAATGAGACGATTTCTGATCGGGACGACCGGGGAGCGCCGAATAGCACCCCGGCCGATTTCCAGGATGCCCTTTGCGGGGCCGGAAACGGCCCTGGCGTCGCGAATTATTGCCGCGCTCGTGGTTAGGGCCATGACGCGAAAAATTATGCGTCTAGCGGGGCGCTAGAAGCCCTCTACGACATTTCAATCACTTACACCAATCTTCAACAACTTGCACGAAGGCTCAACAACTTACGAAATCCGGCTGTCTTGTCATCCTGAGGAAGCGGAGTCGCTCGCGAAGCGAGCGACTCCCGACGAAGGATCCATGCAACTTGCGAGCAGCCTCGATGCTGCCGACGAGTTGCATGGATCCTTCGGCGCAAAAAGCGCGCCTCAGGATGACAACCATAGGTGGACGATACGATCAGTGGATGACAACGATAATTTCGCGAGCGAGCGAACCGCAGGTTCCGCGACTACACCGTCACGTTCACTTCGACTCCGGCAAAGTTCTTACACTGGCAATTGCTCCTGCATCCAGCCGGGGGTTTCGAGTTTGGGCTCGGTGGTCAGGTCCATGACCAGACGTTCGAGGACCATGCGTTTGCTGACGGGATTGGAGCGCAGGGCGAGGTCGGCCTTGGCGACCAGGCGGATGGCGCGAGTGAGTTCGCGGCGATTCTTATAACGGCGGGCCTGTTTAATAATATCGTCGGCGGCGAACGGGGGCACGCGGAAGCCTTGCCACAGCGCGGCCCACAGCATGCGCTGGTCGCGGACGTTGCGTTCGAGAATCACCAGCATCTGGCGGAAAGTTTTCGCCAGCATGTAGATATGCCCGATGGCAGCTTCCTCGCCTTCGCCGGAGAGCAAAATCGCATCGAGGATTTCGAGAGCGCGCACGCGGTCTTTAGACGAGATCGCATCGGTGAGTTCATATAAAGACCGCTGCTTGGCGGCCAGCACCATGGTTTCGACGTCGCCCAGGGTGATGCGCTTTTTTTCGCCGACGTAGAGAATCAGTTTTTCGAGTTCGTTGGAAATCATCATCATGTCGCCGCCGAGGGCGTCGACCAGTTCGCGGGCGCCATCGGGCTCGATTTTCACGCCACGACCGGCGCAGTATTCCGAAATCCAGCGGACGGCTTCGCCCTCCTCGACGCGCGCCAGCTCGACGATGCCGCAGTACTGGCCCATAGTTTCGCGGATGCGCTGGTAGCGTTCTTTATCCTGCATCTCCATGCGGCGGACGTCGGCGGGAATGCTGATGTGGTCGGCGACGAAAACGAGGAGCGCGTCAGGATTGGGGTTTTTGCAGTATTCCTCGATGGCCGCGAGTTTTTCTTCGTTGGAGCCGCGGCCGAACAGATTTTTCACGCCGCGCACGAAGAACACCTGAAACGGAGCCATCAGCGAAGGCGTCCGAGCGCGGTCAAGAACTTCGGCGAGATCGTTCTCGGCGAGATCGAATTCAAAGAAACTGAAGTCGCGCAGATCGGCCGGCACCAGGTGCTCGAGGATGGCATCGCGAAAGCGCTTGCGGAAGAAAGCTTCGTCGCCCACGAACACGTAGGCGGCGCGCAAGTGGCGCGACTCCAGTTCGCTGACGAAGCGGTCGGCCTGGGCAAAGGCTCTCATGGGGCGGTCGTTAGTCGTTTGGCTGCTAGTCGTTGGCTGCTAGTCGTTGGCCGTTGGTCGTTGGCCGTTAGTCGTTTGCGGTCTGTCGTGGGCCGCCAAGCTGCTTGAGCATTCAGGCCAACGACGAGCGACGAGCGACCAACGACGGTTCTTCCACCAACGGCGGTTCTGCAACTTTAACATCAGAAGCCTTCCAAAATGTTAGAGACCAGGGTACGGGCGAAATCCTGGGAGAGGCGCCGGAAAGCGGGCGAATCCTCCTCGAAGAAACTTCCCAGGTCCTGCGACACTTCGTATTGCTCGCGAAACAGATAGGCAGGATTCTGATACAGCACTTTGCCGCTGCGGTCGGAAAACACAACCTTCATGCTGACTACGACAAGCACGCTGGCGGTGCGTCCGGTGGCGGTGTCATAGGTCAGCGGCGACGCGGTGGTGGAAAGTACGGTGCCGCGCAAGGTGGCGTCGGCATCGGCGTCGGCATCGGTAAGGATGCGATAACGAGTGCGAGTGTTGAATTCGCGGACTACGGAGGCGGTCAGCATCTGATCGATGCGGTAAGTGAGCGTCTCATTCTTGAAAGCCGGGACGGCGATGGTCTTGACGGTCTCCGGCAACTGCACGGCGTGGCCGGCAGTGTGGTAACCGCATCCCGGAGTGAGGAAGCAAAATAAGAGCGCCGGTAACACGCGGCGAGACATGCTCATCGAATCTTCCCCGTCTTCACTGAATTTTCCCTGTGGGGCGGGTGGCAGTCATGCTCTCGGCGCAGTCCACGGCGGTCAATGCGGAGATGCGAAGATTGTCGGCGGCCACCCATAGCCAGACGCCATTCGGCTGGGCGGGATCGAGCTTCAGCATGAGTTGGATCTCGGCCTGTCCCGCGGCGCTCACGTTGCTGGGAGAATCTTCGTCCTCGCTCGGAATTGTGATGTGATCCCCGGCCAGAGCTTTCGACAAGGCCGGCAAGTCAGCGATATTTTCCATCTCCAGAAAAACGGCGAGCGCGTAACCGTGAAAGATGGGAGCCTGCAGCAGCAGGAGCGAAGGTTGCGGAGCGTCGTCTCCGGCAATCTTCTGGTAGTGGCGCGAGATGCGCGCCTCCAGTGAATCGAGCGTGGGCTGCGCCTTCTGGCCGAAGTGCGCCAGCATGTTAAAAGCGACCTGCGCGTCGTAGACGTCTTTGGGCAGAGGCTGGAACGAAAGCAGGTTGACGGTCTGCTGGTGCAGTTCGTCCATGCCGCGTTGCCCGCGCTCGGAGGCGGGTTCGAAAATCGTAGCGACCGCGCGGCGGATTGCGCCCGTCTTCCGGGCGCGCAACAGCAGCAGCGCGAGAGCGACTGCAGCGGGATGCGCGGTTACACAGGGGCCGGGCTGCAGCTCGGGAGTGGGGATCAGTCCACGCTCGCGCTCGACCCAGAGCGAGCGGACGCTGGCTCCGGGTTCATTTTCCAAAGCTGAAGAAAGATCGATGATGGCGCTGCCCGCGTCCTGCGCATCTTTCCAGTTGGCGCGAGTGGTCTCGGCATCGGAGGCGAAAAAAGTGAAGTCCACGTGCTCAAACTGTTCGGCGCGCACTCTCTGGATGAAGCTGATTTCGTCGCCCATGGCCTCGAGCTGGCCCATGGATTCATCGTCATCGAGCAGGCGGATATCGGCCGCGGGGAAATTGCGCTCGTTGAGCATCTCGGCAACTTCCTTGCCGCGAAGCGAGGCGGCGCCGACGATGGCGGCGCGGTAAAGACTGCCCCGAGTCACGACAGGATGCGAGGCCGACGGCGACTTGACGGATTCACTCATGAAGCCTGCGAAGCCTCCTTGTAGGGCGGTGGTGGGGGATCATTGTGGCGGCGGAATATCCACTGCACTCGCCAGAAGACGCCGGAGATCATGTAGAGCAGGGCGATGAAAAACAGCATCTGGCGGGAAAAGAACCAGATCGCGGCAAACAATGCCGCCAGAAAAACCACCAGTTGAAAGGGGTGGCGCGAGCGGAAGTCAATGTCTTTGAAACTGTAAAAGCGCCAGGTGCTCACCATCAGGTAGCCGACCGTGGTAACCATGGCGAGCCAGGTGAGCGCGGTGTACCAAGACTCGAGAGGATCGCCGGCGGTGAAGTGCACCACGGCAGCGATTACGCCCGCGCCGGCTGGAATGGGCATCCCGACAAAATACTTCTTGCCGGGCCGGCCGGGATTCGAAGGCTGCGGATTGCTGCTGATGTTGAAGCGCGCCAGGCGGCTGACGCCGGCGATCAGGAAAAGAAAGCTGGCGATCGCGCCCAGCTGAGTCAGCTTGACGTGCCAGTTGTGATGCCAATCGTCGAGCAGGAATGGAGGCATGAGGAAAAATCCCCACTTCCAGGCGAGCACGGCGGGAGCGACGCCGAAGGTGACGGCATCGGCGAGAGAGTCAAGTTCGCGGCCGAAATCGCTGGTCGTTCCGGTCATGCGGGCGATGCGGCCGTCGAGGCCGTCGAACAGCACGGCGAAGCCGATCGCCTTGGCCGCATTGTCGAGATGCCAATAATCGGCCAGGGTGGCGTGCAGGACTTCGATGATGGCGTAATAGCCCAGCGCCACGTTGGCGGTGGTAAACAGCGAGGGGAGGATGTACATCCCTTTGCTGAGCTGACGCCGCGGTTTGGGGGATGAATCCATCAGTGCGCTCTCTCGCTGGTTCCCGCGCTGCCTGCGGCCGCCAGGACGCCCTTGGGTTGCAGATAGGCGAGCACGCTGGAACCGCCTTTGACGCGGTCGCCAATTTTCACGTTGACGCGGGCCGAGGCGTCGAGCAGTACGTCGACGCGGGAACCAAACTTGATCAGTCCGACGCGCTGGCCGCGCTCCAGGCGGTCGCCGACTTTGGGATTAAACACGATGCGCCGCGCCAGCAGGCCGGCAATCTGCTTGAAGACGACGGTCTGGCCGTCGCCGTCATTCTCGACGGCAACAATGTTTTGTTCGTTCAATTCCGCGGAAGCCTGATTCATGGCGTTGAGATACTGGCCGCGCTGGTAGCGGACATCGCGAATTACACCTGTGATGGGCGAGCGGTTCACATGCACGTCAAACACGCTGAGGAAGATGCTGAGGCGGGTTTGCTTCTCGTTTCCGACGGTCACGGTGGAAACGTCGGTGACCTTGCCGTCGCCGGGAGAGACTACCGCGAATGCATCCTGCGGAATGGCGCGCTCGGGATCGCGAAAGAACCACAGAAAGAAAACCGCCAGCAAAACAGGGATGACGGCCCAGGCGGGATTGGTCAGCCAGCCGAGCAGAACGGCGGCGGCAAGCAAAGGCGCGGCGTATAGGTATCCGTCACGAACCATGGGAGCATTCAATTATAGAGCAGGCTGCGACGGGTCAGAAGGATTTGGCGGCGGTAGTGGGTCAGTTTGGTTTTGACGCGAGTGCGCTGGGGATGGCGCCACCTTACGATGAACCAATAAAAAAAGGCGCTTCGTCGCGCCGGATGCAAGATGCAATTCTCCCTTGGCGGAGAGTCCGCAGGGAGTTGGCCAGGGTTCTTAGGCTACGTTAGCGCCGTAGTGCTGCCGGTACTCGCGCGCAATGCACTCCATCTGGTCTTTAAGGCGCAGTTTCAGCTTTTTCAGACGAACCTCTTCCAGCTTTTCGTCTTCGCTGAGGTAACGTTGTTGGGTGAGTGAATCGAGGCGTTTCGAGTACTGGGTATGCTCCTGAGCCAATCTGCGGAATTCCTCATGATTGGTCAGAAGTTCATCCTTCGAAGTCAGCATCCAGCAGACCTCCAACCGGGATATGAGTCGAGGCTAGCACAGGGGAAAAGTGGGTTCAATAGCCCAATTGTGGTGCAGTTTGGTGCAGTCTCACAGTGAGAAACAGGGCTAGGGGAGGGTCAGACGGTAGAGGACAGCGCCTTCGAGAGGATTGGTGTAGTAGGACTTGCGGCGGCCGGCCGGCTTGAAACCTGCTTTTTCATAGAGAGTTCGCGCGGCGGCGTTGGACTCGCGGACCTCGAGAAACACGGCGTGGCTGTTTGTTTCGCGGGCGGCGGCGAGCAGGGCATGGAGCAGGCGGTTGCCGACTCCTCGGCGGCGCGCGGACGACGCGACCACTATGTTTTCCAGTTCCCACTCGGGGGGAATGTGGTGCGCAATCAGGAAGCCCAGAAGGCTCGGTCCTGCGGGCGGCTCGGCTGGGTCATATTTCGCTGCTTCATGGTTCGCCGCGAACGGCATCTCGGCGACCAGGGCGAGGCGTTCCGCGACGCCATTGGCGAACAGTTGGTGGTACTGCTGTTCCGTCCAGCGGGCGGCGGTTGCGGACGAGCGCTCCAGGTCGAGCATGGATGGAACGTCGGCGGGAGTGGCGAGACGAATCACGTGAATTTTCGGACGGCGTGTGTTTCAGTTTCCTGGCCGGAAGCTAGTAGCCAGGAGCTAAGAGCCGCTCTTCACAAACATCTCGGCATCCGAGCGACGCATGTAGTTCGCTTCCAACTGTTCGGGCGAGATGGTTTGGCCGGCTTGCAATTTTTTCCAACCGAAGCGGGCGATCATCTCCGGGCCGGGAGTTTCGACCGTGAAGACGGAAAGGCCGGCTTCGCGTGCTAAGGCGTCGAGCGCTGAATCTGGAGTGGCGACGGAGGATTCTCGCGCGGCGGTCAGGAAATCAGGACGCGAGAGCAGTTCCTCGCGCAGTACGTGCGCCGATTCGCCGGCAATTTCGTAGGCGCCGAAAAAAACTTCGCCGCGCCGGGCATCGAGCACAGCCGAAACTTTGCCCTGGGCGCGGCTGGCGACGGCCACAACTTCGAGCAGCGACACGGGGACGATGGGCTTCTGCAGAATTTCTGCCAGCGCCTTGATGGCTGCCAGCCCGACGCGCAGTCCGGTGAACGAACCGGGGCCAGAGACGACGATGAAACCGCCGATATCGGTTTTGGCGAGGCCGTGTTTCTGCAGTAGCGCGGCAATCTGCGGCACGAGTTGCGCCGAGAACATGCCACCTGCCAGCGAGGCGGTCTCGATCAGCTCGGCATCGCGGCGATCGTGTTCGCTGGCTCGTGCGAGGGCGACTGTGCCGTTCGAACCGGATGTGTCGGTTACCAGAAGAAGCATTGAGCTCTTTCGATTTATCTTTTATCCGTATCCGTGCCAATCCGTGAAAATCCGCGGCGGATCTTGAATTACTATCCCTGCACCAGCTCCAGCAGCACGCCGCCGGTGCTCGCGGGATGCACGAACACGTATTTGTGTCCGCCCGCGCCGGTTTTGATCTCTTCCGACACCAGGCGCACGCCATCTTTTTTTAGCCGCTCGACCACTACTGGCAAGTCCGGAACTTTCAAACACACGTGATGCAACCCTTCGCCGCGCTTGGCGATGAACTTCGCGATGGTCGAATTCTCTGAGGTCGCTTCGAGCAGTTCGAGCCGGCTCTCGCCGACCGGAATCATCACCAGGCGGACCTGCTCCTGCTCCACGGTTTCTTCTGGCGAGACGGTGAGGCCGAGTTTTTCGTAAATTGCTTTGGCCGCCGCCAGCGACTTCACCGCGATGCCGAGATGATCGATCTTAAACATTGGCTCTTTTCGGGCCCTAGATCCAAGACTCAAGAGGGCGTCGAGCCCTGCCAGAACAGCCTGACCGCTTGAAAACTCTACGCCAGTTCGCGTGAAATACTCCTCATTGCCCAGTTCCTTGAGGGTTGCCGCATGGGCGTTGTGCAAGAGGCGTAGGTCGTGCTCCGTGAGTTCGATACTCGCGGGCTTATCGCCAAGCGGATCGAATCTCGCGAACAAACGGCGGGCGTCCTCCTGGCTGCCACCAATGCGCGCATTGAAGTCGGGAATTGCAAAGCCATGGCAGATCTCGAGTAACGCGGCTCGCAGCGCTCGTGCCTCTGCTGAATCCAGTGCAATAGTCATACCGTCTTCGCTAACCCCGCTTCTGTTTTCCAGCTTCACTTGCCAATTCCTCCACCAGAGTATAGGGATCGCGCTTGTGTTCGGCGACTTCTGCCGCCAGCTTTGCCAGGTTGCCATCGCTGAACTGCGCTCGCGCTTTTTCGAGCATGGCATCGCGCAGCATTTCCACTAACCGTTCCTGCCAGTTCTCGACGCGCTTTTTCAGCGCGAGGTTTTCTTTCTGCAAGTATGTCTCGTAAGAGGTGATCGCTGCCGCCAGGTCGTTCACTCCGGTTCCGTCACTGGCGACGGTCTTCACAATCGGAGGGATCCAGCCATCGTGGCGGAGGGCCAGCGACTGCAGCGCGCGAATCTCGCGTTCGACGCGATCTGCGCCTTCGCGATCGCTCTTGTTGATCACGAAGATGTCGGCGATCTCCATGATGCCGGCCTTGATGGTTTGCACGTCGTCGCCCATGCCGGGGACGAGAATCACGACCGTGATGTCGGCGAGGCGCACGATATCGACTTCGTCCTGGCCGACACCGACGGTTTCGATGAGGATGAGGTCGCGGCCGGAGGCGTCGAGCACGGTGGTGACGTCGGCCGTGGTGCGGGCCAGGCCGCCCAGCGATCCGCGGGTGGCCATGCTGCGAATGTAAATTCCAGGGTCGGCGAAATGTTCCTGCATGCGGATGCGGTCGCCGAGAATCGCTCCGCCGGTGTAGGGGCTGGTGGGGTCGACGGCGATGATTCCGACGGTGCGATTTTGTTTTCGATAAAATCGCGCGAGCTGGTCAACCAGCGTGCTCTTCCCCGCTCCCGGAGCGCCCGTCAGGCCGATGACGCGGGCGCGGCCGCTGTGGGGGAATAACGCCTTCAGCAGGGCGGACCATCCGGGCGAGCGGTTCTCGACGGTGGAAATGGCGCGCGCGAGGGTGCGCACGTCGCCGGAACGGAGCGCGTCGACGCATGCGTGGATGTCGAGATTCAGGCGAGCGGGATTCAAGCGAACAGTGTAAAGCAGGAAGTGACAAACAAGAACTTCAGGGCCGCTGGCTGGATGGAACGGCAGGTGCGGCGCGGAGCTACGAGCCTAGTCCTTCAACAACTGTCGCGCGATCACGAGCCGCTGAATCTCGCTGGTGCCTTCGCCGATGGTGCAGAGTTTTACGTCGCGGTAAAACTTTTCGGCGGGATAATCTTTGATGAAGCCGTAGCCGCCGTGAATCTGCACGCCCTCGTTGGCGCAGCGCACGGCGACTTCACTGGCGTAGAGCTTGGCCATGGAGGATTCCTGCGTGGTCTTCATGCCCGCGTCTTTCATGGAGGCGGCGCGCATGGTGAGCAGCATGGCTGCGTCGATTTCGGTGGCCATATCGGCCAGCTTCCATTGGATGGCCTGAAAATCGCTGATGGCTTTGCCGAATTGTTTGCGCTGTTTGGAATATTTCAGGGCGGCTTCGTAGGCGCCTTCGGCCATGCCCAACGATAAAGCGGCGATGGAGATGCGGCCGCCGTCGAGCACACGCATGGCGTCGGGAAATCCCTGGCCCTCGCCGCCCAGCAGGTTCTCCGCAGGAATCACGCAGTCTTCGAAGATCAGCTCGGCGGTGTCGCTGGCCCGCAGGCCGAGCTTGTTTTCTTTTTTGCCAGGACGAAAACCTTTCGTGTCTTTCTCGACGACGAATGCGGAAATGCCGTGGGTGTGCGCGGCGCGGTCGGTGACTGCCAGCACGACAATCACGTCGGCATAGTGGCCGTTGGTGCAGAAAGTCTTGGTGCCGTTCAGCACCCAATTATTTCCCCGGCGCACCGCGGTCATGCGAGCGCTGCCGGCGTCTGAACCGGACGAGGGCTCGGTGAGTCCCCAGGCGCCGATGAATTCTCCGGTTGCGAGCTTGCTGACGTATTTCTTTTTCTGGGCCTCGTTGCCCGCCAGGAAAATGTGGTTGGAGCATAAGGAAGTGTGCGCGGCCACGATGATGCCGACCGAGCCATCGACGCGCGAGAGTTCCTCGATTGCCGTGACATATTCGACGTAGCCCATGCCGGCGCCGCCATATTCGGCAGGAAAAATCATCCCGAGCATGCCCAGCTTGCCGAGCTCTTTGACGATGGCCAGCGGGAACTCGCCAGCCTCGTCCCACTTCATGACGTTGGGCTTAATCTCGCGTTCGGCAAACTCGCGGACGGTTTTTTTCAGGTGCAACTGCTCTTCGTTCAGTTGGAAATCCAAAGGTGCCTCCAGCGAATTCGGGCGATGCGAATTGGACGATTCGCATAACGGCGCTTCGACCAGCTCAAATTGTGATTAGAACATAGCTCCAGAAGAGGAAGAAGTTACCAGTGGCGCAGGGGCGGGAGAGTATGCAGAGGCGCATGAATATTGGCGATGATGCACATTCCCGCTTGCGTGCCAACCGACCGGATGGTCTGGGAATTGCGCCTGCGGCGACGTTTTTCAGACTGGGGTGGATGGAGCGGGCACGGCGAGAAATGCCTGGAAGACTTCGTTGGAGAGTAATCGTCCGCGGGGGGTGAGACGAATGTACTCGCCTGCGCACTCGAGCAGGGCGTCGCCGAGCAATTCAGAAATCGAGGGGGACAAGTGGTCGAGGGCCGGTTGACCGAAGGTCGCGGCAATCGCTCGCAGGTCCACGCCTCGATTCAGGCGCAGACCCAGAAAGAAGCTCTCTTCCAAAGCAGCCGCCGGGGAAACGATGGTGCTCTGCACGGGCGAGCCAGCGACATATTTTTCCAGAACATCGGCGGATGCGAAACGGACCGCTTCCGGCCCACGGGGGCTAAAGCCCGGTTCCTTGGTCTGCGGCTCAGCGGCACGAGTAAACTCGTGCCCTTCTCGATCCGCTAACAGCATGGAGTGGGCGTCAACGCCGAAGCCCAGATAGGGCTGGCGCGTCCAATATTTCAGATTGTGGCGGGACTCCGAGCCGGCGCGCGCGAAATTGGAAATTTCATATTGAGTGATGCCGGCGGCGTTCAACTGC
>Ga0181537_10002766_pt1 | contig 15273 bp, 17 predicted proteins | sample PEATcosm2014_Bin_39_FD_119765 | JGI IMG/M metagenome (GOLD analysis project Ga0181537, IMG submission 119765) | Peatland microbial communities from MTU Mesocosm Facility, Houghton, MI, USA - PEATcosm2014_Bin23_10_metaG | ecosystem: Environmental > Terrestrial > Soil > Wetlands > Peat | place... | reverse complement strand
AAGGACGGCGTCACCATTCTGTTGATCGAGCACGACATGAAACTGGTGATGAGCCTGTGCGACCGCGTGCTGGTGCTGGATTACGGCAAGAAAATCGCCGAAGGGCCGGCGGCCGACGTGAAGCGCGACCCCAAGGTGGTGGCGGCTTATCTCGGCGGCGAAGTCGAAGCGGAGCCGGCGTGAAACTCCTCGAGCTGAAGCGTCTGGAAGTCGCGTACGGCGGCATTCACGCGGTCAAGGGAGTCGACCTCGAAATCGAAGAGGGCGAGCTGGTGTGCCTGATCGGCGCCAACGGCGCCGGCAAGACCACCACGCTGAAAGCGATCTGCGGCCTGCAGCCGGTGAAGGCCGGGCACGTGGATTATGCCGGCGAAAACATCACCGGCACGCCGTCTTTCGCCCTGGTGCGCAAGGGGCTCGCCATGGTTCCGGAAGGCCGCGGCGTGTTCGGCACCCTCACCATCGAAGAAAACCTTGCGATGGGCGCGTATTCGCGCAACGACAAGGCGGCGATAAAACACGACCTGGAGCATGCCTTCAGCCTGTTTCCCCGGCTCGCCGAGCGCCGCAAGCAAACCGCCGGCACGCTGTCCGGCGGCGAGCAGCAAATGCTCGCGGTGGCGCGCGCGCTCATGAGCAAGCCGCGGCTATTGCTGCTGGATGAACCCTCGATGGGGCTCGCACCCATCATCGTGCAAAAAATATTCGAAATTATCCGCAAGGTCTCGAGCGACGGCGTGACCATCCTGCTGGTCGAGCAGAACGCCAAGCTCGCGCTCGAAGTCAGCCATCGTGGCTATGTAATGGAAACCGGCACCATCACGCTCGCCGACGCCTCAGCCAATCTTCTCGCCAACGACAAGGTGCGCCAGGCGTATCTCGGCGAATAGATCGGCAAACCCAGCCGCCATGACGGCCCGCATCAAGCACCCCGGCGACGCCACTTACAGCGAAGCGCCGGACAAATTCAACCGCCGTGCGTTTCGCGATGCGCTCGGGCATTTCCCCACCGGGGTGACCATCGTCACCGCGCGCGCCACCGGCGGCAGCGCGGTGGGCATCACGGCCAACTCGTTCAACTCGGTGTCGCTGTCGCCGCCGATGGTGTTATGGAGCCTGGCGCAGGCTTCGCCCAACCTGCCGGTGTTCATGGAATGCACGCATTACGCGGTGAACGTGCTGGCCGCCGATCAGGTCGCGCTGTCGCGCCGTTTCGGCGGCACGCACCCCGACCGCTTCGCCGGCATCGACTGGGAAGACGGGCTGGGCGGCGTTCCGCTCATCGCCGGCTGCAGCGCGCACTTCGAGTGCCGGAACCAGTTTCGCCACGAAGGCGGCGACCACATTATTTTCGTAGGCTTGGTCGAGCGCTTCGCCCGCTTCGACCGCCCGTCGCTGTTGTTCAGCCGCAGCCGCTATCACGAAGTCGGCGGCATGGTGGAGGAATGATTGGCGGCGTGCTTGCCGCCGAGGATCGCGTAATGGAAATGCCAAGCCCGGCAGTACTTTTCGCAGGCGGCCTGTTCGGTCTGATCGGCTTTGCCGCCGCCACCTATGGCTGGAAGCAAAAACGCTGGCAGCCCACGGTGATCGGCGCTGTACTGATGGTGTACCCCTACATGATCGAAGAAATCTGGCTGCTGTACCTGATTGGCTTTGCATTGTGCGTGGCGCTGTTCTTTTTTCGCGACTGAAAAAAATTATGAACCTTGCAATCACCGGCTCGCGCGATGGGATGGAGGCATGAGAATCGCCGTGTTCCTGCTGTTTGCGTTGTTCGCGTCGCAGCCGCTTGCAGCATTCGCGCAAATCAAAATCGGCGTGCTCGTATCCAGCACCGGGCCGGGCGCGGTGGTCGGTATCCCGCAAAAGAACACCGCGGCGCTGCTGCCGGCGAATATCGGCGGACTCAACGTCGAGTACACGGTGCTTGACGACGGTGGCGATCCGACCGCGACCGTGACCAACGCGAAGAAGCTGATCGCCGAGATTCACGTCGATGCAATCATCGGGCCTTCGCTGTCGCCCAACGCTTTGGCGATTCTGCCGATCATTGCGGAAGCCAGGGTGCCTTTAATCGCCACCGTCGGCACCGACGCCATTATCGAGCCGATGGACGAGCGCAGGCGCTGGGCGTTCAAGACTACGCAGACCGACGACCTGATTTGCGCCGCGCTGGTCGAGCACATGTTGAAGCACAACGTCAAAACCGCGGGCTTTATCGGCTTTGCCGACCCCTATGGCGAAAACTGGTATCGCGTTTTCATGACGCTCGCGCAAAAGAGCGGCATCCATATCGTCGCCAGCGAGCGATTTCAACGCACTGACACCAGCGTCATCGGGCAGAGCGCAAAAATCATCCGGGCTGCGCCCGACGCGGTGCTGGTAGCGGGCGCCGGCGGGCCGACCGTACTGCCGGAGACGACTCTGATCGACGGCGGCTACAAGGGACTTATTTACCAAACCCATGGCGCGGCGACCGGCGACTTCATCCGCCTGGGCGGCAGCAAGGTGGAAGGCACGATCCTTGCCGCCGGCCCGATGCTGGTAATCGACGAAATCCCCGATTCCAATCCGACCAAGGCTGTCGCGGCGAAGTACATCGCCGAGTACGAGAAGCGCTTCGGTGCCAGGCCGTCGACTTTCGGCGCGAATACTTACGACGCCGGCCTGTTGCTCGCGCACGCCATTCCGCCAGCTTCGAAACTGGTTAAACCCGGAAGCGCAGAGTTTCGCATTGCGCTACGCAACGCGATCGAGGAAACCAAAAACCTCGTCGGCGCGCAGGGTGTGTTCAACATGAGCCCCACCAACCATCATGGACTGGACGAACGGTCGAGGGTGTTGGTGACGGTGGAAGGCGGGAAATTCAGACTGGCGAAAGACTAAACCATGAAAAAAGACCGACGCAACGTGTTCTTCCGGATGCTGGCGCTGCCTGCGGCCATGGTATTTGCGGAGCCGGTGTTCGCAGCGCCATTGTCGGCGCCGAACGTGGTCGAAATCACGCCTCGCCTGGTGACCGCCGGGCAGCCTTCTGCGAAGGCCCTGGCGGGTCTGGGCGCAATGGGATTCGAGGCCGATATTTATCTCGCGCCGTTCACGGTGATGGACGCCGTGAAAGACGAGCCCCTCATCGTCGGCAGGCAGGGCCTGGTCTTCATCAACATCCCGATCCAATTCGGCAACCCCACCGAAAAAGACTTCGAGACCTTTGCCGCGGAGCTGACGAAACTCGGCGATCGCAAAGTGCTGGTGCATTGCCAGGTGAACATGCGCGCCTCGTCCATGGTGTTTCTTTATCGCGTGATTGTAAACAAGGAAGACCCGAACACCGCCTATAAAGCAGTTGCCCAGGTGTGGACGCCGGAAGGGTCGTGGAAGCGTCTGATGCAAGACTTGTTGAAAAAGAACAACGTGAATTTCGAGCCTTACTGAGCTTGCTAATCGTTCGATTGCTTTTGCGCCGTAGCGGGCGATTCGCTCTCCGCCGCAATCGTAAAAGAATCCGCAAAGAACTCTTCCTCCGGCAGCCCGCGCTGCGCGACGAATTCCTTTTGCGCGGCGTCGACCATCAGCGGATTGCCGCAAGCGTAGACCTGGTACGGCGACAAGTCGCCGAAGTCGTCGAGCACCGCCTGGTGTACGAGGCCGGTGCGGCCCTCCCAGGCGTCCTCGGGTTTGGCGTCTGACAGCACCGGCACGTAGGTGAATCCCGAGTGCTCGGCTGCCCAGCGGCGCGGCAGGTCGTCGAGGTAGAGATCGGCCTTGCTGCGCGCGCCCCAATACAAAAGCAGCCGGCGGCGCTCGTCGAACCGGCGGTGAAAAATGTGCTCGAGCATGGCCTTGATCGGCGCGAAACCGGTGCCGCTTGCGATGAACAACATGGGTTTGGGGCTGTCTTCGCGCAGAAAAAACGTTCCCAGCGGCGCTTCGAAGCGCAGGATTTCGCGCTCCTTCATGCTGCTGAATACGTGTTCGGTGAATTGTCCGCCGGGCATGTGCCGAAGATGCAGTTCCAGCTCGCCGCGCTCGCTCACTTCGTGCGGCGCGGTGGCGATCGAAAAGCTGCGGTGACGGCCGTCCTTGAGCTTGAAATCGAGGTACTGGCCGGCGAGGAACTGCAGGCGGTCGTTGGTCGGCAGCTTGAGCGTCATGACGGCGACGTCGGGCGCGGGGCGCTCGATTTTCTGCACGCGACAGGGCAGTTGCCGCACCTGCACGTCTTTCAGCGCGGAAATTTCGCGGCAATCGATGCTAAGGTCGGTAAGCGGCTTGGCGCAGCAGAACAGCGCGTAACCCAGGCGCTTGTCGGATTCGGTCAGCGCGTTGCCCTGATATTTGCCGTAGTCGACGCGGCCTTCGAGGAGCTTGCCCTTGCAGGAGCCGCAGGCGCCGTCGCGGCAACCATAGGGCAGGATGAAACCGGCATCCAGCGCGGCCTGCAGCACGGTACCGCCTTCCGGCACCGTGAACGTGTGCTTGCTGGGCTCGATCGTGACCTTGTGTTCGCTCATGGCGGAGATTGCGGTGGGCTGGGTTAAAATCGGCGTATGCAACGCTTGTTGATCGTCGGATGCGGCGACATTGCGCGCCGCGCCATCCCGCTGCTCATCGATCGCTATGAATTGCTGGCGCTGATTCGCGATCCGGCACAGCGCGCCGTTCTCAAGCGGCTCGGCGTGGCGCCGGTGACGGGCGACCTCGACCGGCCCGTAAGCCTGGCCAAGCTTGGCGGCACGGCGAATATCGTTCTGCATTGCGCGCCACCGCCGAAGTCCGGCGAGATGGACAACTGCCGCGACACCCGCACCGCCAACCTGATTCGTGCTTTATCGATGGCTGCAATTTTACCATGGCGTGTTGTGTACCTCAGCACCAGCGGCGTATATGGCGACCGTGCCGGTGCGTTGACCGATGAAAGCGCGCCGCCACGGCCCCGCACGGATCGCGCACGCCGCAGGCTCGACGCTGAAATGCGTCTCACGCGCTGGGGACGCGCGCGCAATATCGCGGTGAGCATCCTGCGGGTGCCTGGAATTTACGCGGCCGAACGCCTGCCACTCGCGCGGCTGCATGACGGTACGCCGGCGCTGACGGCGAATGACGACGTGTACACCAACCATATTCACGCCGACGACCTGGCGCGAGCGGCAGTGGCCGCGATCGAGCATGGACGGCGCGGCCGGATTTACAACGTGTGCGACGACAGCACACTCAAGATGGGCGATTGGTTCGACCTCGTTGCCGACCGTCACCAATTGCCGCGCCCGCCGCGCATACCGCGCAGCGCCGCGGCTTCAGCGCTGACGCGCGAGCTGTTGTCGTTCATGTCCGAATCGCGGCGGCTCGACAACACACGCATGAAGCGCGAGCTGGGTGTCATACTTCGTTATCCGACGGTGGTGGATGGATTGAAAGTGGAGAGTCTGTGACAAGCCCGCCCCCTTTTTCAAAGGGGGGTCCCACATTTCCCTTACGGCGAAGCTCTTTTTCAAAGGGGGGAACGAGCGCAGCGAGTTGTGGGGATTGCCCTTCTGCCCCTTTTTCAAAGAGGGGAATGAGCAAGGCGAGCTGGGGAAATTGATGCTCTGGATCAAAGCGTTTCACATCGTGTTCATGGTCACCTGGTTCGGCGGGTTGTTTTATCTGCCGCGACTGTTCGTCTACCACGCGATGAGCAACGATGCGGTGAGCCTGGAGCGCTTCAAGATCATGGAAAGAAAACTCTTCTTCGGCATCATGACGCCGGGCGCGGTACTTACCATCTTGTTTGGCGCGTGGCTGTGGCTGGGTTATGGCTTCGACGGCGGCTGGCTGTACGCAAAAATGGCGCTGGTAGGATGTCTCGTGGTGTATCACGGCCTGCTCGGCAAGTGGATGCTGGACTTCAAGCACGGCCGCAACCGCCATGGCCACGTGTTCTACCGCTGGATTAACGAAGTCCCAATTGTTTTCCTGGTTGCAATTGTGATCCTGGTCGAAGTCAAGCCGTTCTGATGCAGAATTATCTGGAATCTGTTCGCGAGCAATACGAACGCTACCCCTATCCTTTGCGCAATCCGGAGGACGAGCGGCAGCGCCTGCTCACGACCTGGAACGACCACCTCGCGCAAATCAACCATTATTGCTTCGGTGGGCGGCAGAGTTTCTGCGGCGGGTTCCAGGTACTGGTGGCGGGCGGCGGCACCGGCGACAACGTGATTTTTCTCGCCGAGCAGTTGCGCGATACCGGCGCGCACATCGTGCACCTCGACTTGAGCGCGGCGAGCCTGGCGGTAGCAAAGGAGCGCGCGCGCATCCGCGGGCTCACCAACATCGAATTCATCCAGGATTCGTTGCTCAACCTGCCGAAACTGGAGATCGGGCCGTTCGATTTCATCAACTGTTGCGGCGTGCTGCACCACCTCGCCGCCCCGGAACAGGGGCTCGACGCCCTGCTCTCGAAACTGAAACCAAGTGGCGCGATGAACCTGATGGTTTACGCGCAGTACGGCCGTACCGCGGTCTACCAGTTGCAGGAACTCGGCCGCTTGCTCACGCGCAACGACACCGACCCGGCACAACAGGTGAAGCGCATGCGCGACCTGATCGCAAGCCTGCCGAAATCCAACTGGTGGAAGCGCAGCGAGGACCTGATGCCAAGCTCGCTCGCGAGCGACGTCGACCTGTTCGATACTTTCCTGCACTCGCAGGATCGCGCGTATACCGTTCCCGAGCTCTACGCCTGGATGGTGGATGGCGCCGGGTTGCATATGCAACTCTCGGACGTCGGCTTCGGGCAATCATCCTACGTGCCCGAGCGCCAGCTCAGGAACCAGACGCGATCGCTCAAGGAGTCCGTCGCAGCGCTGCCGCCGCGCGAGCGGCAGGCGCTCGCGGAACTTGCGAGCGGGCGCATCCTCACGCATTCGTTTTACGCGACCCGCGCAGCAGATGCGGCCGCTCGGCCGGGTGATTTGGACAATGTGCCCTTCATGTTTCTCGATCCGGTGACCGGCGCCGAGTTAGCACCCCACTTCGACCGGCGCCCTGGCGAGCGCGTGCAAATCGACCATGCGCATACCGGCGTCACGCTGGAGTTCATCGCCGGGCGCTACAACAAATATCTGATGCGCCATCTCGACGGCAAACGCACGCTGCGCGAAATCTTCGAGAAAGTCAAAAACGAACCGGAATTGCGCCGCGAGCCACCGGCCGAATCTGAACTCGCTGCCGAGTTCGCGGCGATATTCGGGCAATTCAACGAAATCGAGCGCATGCTTTTGCGCCACTGTTCGCTTCCGGCTTTTGCCAACGCGGATGCGCTGCAGGCCGGCGCCAAGGCGCACTTCGCATGAGCGGCGCCGCCGCATTGAACACCATGAAATTCTTTGCTTCCTGCCCGCGCGGGCTGGAAGCGGTGCTCGCGGATGAACTGGGTTCGCTTGGTGCGAAGAACATCGCCGCGGCGCAAGGCGGCGTTCACTTTGACGGCAACCTCGCGGTCTGCTATGCCGTCAATCTTTACAGCCGCATTGCGAGCCGCATCCTGTGGCAGCTTGCGCACGGACCTTACCGCACCGAAGACGACGTCTACCGCGCGGCTGCTGCGCTACCCTGGGAAGACTGGTTTTCGCAACAGCAAACCATTCGCGTCAATGTCACCGGCAGTCAGTGTCCGCTGAAAAGCCTGGATTTCATTACGCTCAGGATCAAGGACGCGGTATGTGACCGCTTTCGCGAAAAAACCGGCGCGCGCCCCGACGTCGATACCGCGGCGCCGGACATGCGCATGCATGCGTTCATCGACGCCACCCACCTGACCCTGTATCTCGATACCTCGGGCGAGCCCTTGTATAAACGCGGTCTGCGCCAGGAATCCAATGAAGCGCCGTTGCGCGAGAATCTTGCCGCCGGCATTCTCGCGCTCGCCGGGTGGGAGCCGGGCGTGCCGTTGCTCGACCCGATGTGCGGCAGCGGTACGTTTCTGCTCGAAGCCGCGCAGATCTCTCTCGATATCGCACCCGGTGCGCGCCGCGGTTTCGCTTTCGAGAAAATCAAGAACTTCGACGCGCCGCTGTGGCAGCGGCTGCTGGCCAAGGCCCGCGGCGCCGAACGGCCGGCGGAAGCGCTGCCGTTATTCGGCAGCGATCTGTATGGCGACGCGCTGAAGGCGGCGCGCGTGAATTTTGAACAAGCCGGCCTGGCCGAGACGGTATCGCTAAAGCAGGCCAATATGCTTGAAATCTCCGCGCCCGCTGCCTCCGGCATCATGGTGACCAATCCACCCTATGGCGTGCGCCTGGGTGACGACGACGAGCTCGCGGAGTTCTATCCCAAGCTCGGGCATGTGCTGAAGCAGAAATTCAGCGGCTGGAACTGCTACTTCCTGACCGCCGACTTGCGACTCGCCAAGCTCATCCGCTTGTCCGCGTCAAAGCGCACGGTGTTATTCAACGGTGCGCTCGAATGCAGGCTGTTTGAATACAAGATGGTGGCGGGGGGGAACCGGAAGGAGAAATCTTCGGTTTGACCTGCAGTGCGCCGTGCCCTGTTCCACCCTTCGACAAGCTCAGGGTCCCTACGGGACCCCAAGGGGCAGGAAACGATCCACCCCCATCCCAACCTTCCCCCCTCGAGGGGGAAGGGGTTAATTTGCCGTTCACCCTTCGACAGGCTCAGGGCGAACGGAGGTTACGATCTGGATTCCCGCATTCGCGGGAATGACGTCCAACGCGAGGGTGTTTGTCTTTACGCCTGGCGCTTATTGCCTCACCAACTTCCGTCTATCGCTCAGACGATATTCAGGTGATCGATCCCCGTCATGATGTCGCGATCCGCCGACTCGCGCCCATGCAGCTTGATGTTGAGGCGCAGGTCGTTGAGCGAGTCGGCGTTGCGCAGTGCGTCTTCATAGCTGATGAGGCCGCTCTCGTAGAGGTCGAACAGCGCCTGGTCGAACGTCTGCATGCCGATCTCGCGCGACTTTTTCATGATTTCCTTGATTTCGTGCACCTCGCCTTTGAAGATGAGGTCGGAAATAAGGGGTGAGTTCAGCATGATTTCGATCGCCGCCACCCGTCCCTTGCCTTCCTTGCGCGGGATCAGCCGCTGCGACACCAGCGCGCGGAGGTTGAGCGACAGGTCCATCAGCAACTGCTGACGCCGCTCCTCGGGGAAGAAGTTGATGATACGGTCGAGCGCCTGGTTGGCGCTGTTCGCGTGCAGGGTGCCCATGCACAGGTGGCCGGTTTCCGCAAAGGCGATGGCGTGATCCATCACTTCGCGGTCGCGTATTTCACCGATCAGGATGACGTCAGGCGCCTGCCGCAACGTGTTCTTGAGCGCGGCGGTCCAGGAATCGGTATCGACGCCGACCTCGCGCTGGGTGATGAGGCAGTTCTTGTGTTCGTGCACGTACTCGACCGGATCCTCGATGGTGATGATATGCCCGTAACTGTTTTCGTTACGGTAGCCGATCATCGCGGCGAGCGAAGTCGATTTGCCGGAACCGGTGCCGCCCACAAAAATCACCAGACCGCGCTTGGTCATGCCGACGTCTTTCAGCACGTTAGGCAGGCCGAGGTCCTCGAACTTCGGGATGGCGGTGGTGATGGTCCGGCAGACGATGCCGATCCTGGATTGCTGCACGAAGGCGTTTACGCGAAACCGACCGATCCCCGCCGGGCTGATGGCGAAGTTACATTCCTTGGTCGCCTCGAACTCGGCGGCCTGCTTGTCGTTCATGATCGCGCGCGCAAGATCGGCGGTATGCTGCATCGTCAGCGCCTGGTTCGACACCGGGGTCATTTTGCCGTCGATCTTGAACGCGGGCGCAAAGCCGACGGTCAGGAAAAGGTCCGAACCTTTCTTGCTGAGCATGAGCTTCAGCAAGTCGTTCATGAATTTGACTGCCTGTTCGCGTTCCATTGTTGCCTCCTAGCCGGCGGAAACCTCCTTCAGCCGGGGAAGTTGTTACCGTTGCCCCCTACCCGCCAGCGAAAAGCTAGCGTACCTCACACCTGCGTCCAGGTCAAAACTCCGATTTCCCCGCACTGGCCGGGAACTGTCGTTTTGGCCGCTTGACCAAACCTTGCACTTAACCTTGCTGCGCAAAGTGAGCTTACGCGGTTATTTCCAAGGCTAACGAAAGAACTAGCCCGCGAAATTGTCCTTATTCGCTGCCTTGTTGCGTGCTTCCGCAGACGCCACTACATTTTTCTTTACCAACTCGGCGAGGTTCTGATCGAGCGTATACATACCGAAGTTCTGCCCGGTCTGGATCGCCGAATACATCTGCGCCACTTTGGCTTCACGAATCAGGTTGCGGATTGCCGGCGTGCCGACCATGATTTCGTGCGCAGCGATGCGCCCGGCGCCATCCTTGGTCTTGAGCAGGGTCTGCGATATCACCGCGCGCAGCGATTCCGACAACATGGCGCGGATCATTTCCTTTTCCTCGGCGGGGAACACGTCGATGATACGGTCGATGGTCTTCGCCGCCGAGCTCGTGTGGAGCGTCCCGAACACCAGGTGACCGGTCTCCGCCGCCGACATCGCGAGGCGGATGGTTTCCAGGTCGCGCATTTCACCTACCAGGATAATGTCCGGGTCTTCGCGCAGCGCCGAGCGCAGGGCGTTGGAGAACGACAGCGTGTGCGGGCCGACTTCGCGTTGGTTGACCAGGCACTTCTTCGATTCGTGCACGAACTCGATCGGGTCCTCGACTGTCAGGATGTGCCCATGCTCGTTCTCGTTGACGTGGTTGACCATCGCCGCCAGCGTAGTCGATTTGCCGGAGCCGGTCGGGCCCGTCACCAGCACCATGCCGCGCGGCTGGTTGGCGATTTCGCCGAAGATCTTCGGCGCCTTCAGATCGTCGAGGCTGAGAATTTTCGATGGAATGGTCCGCATGACCGCGGCTGCGCCGCGATTCTGCACAAAGGCGTTCACGCGAAAGCGCGCCAGGTTGGGGATGGCGAACGAGAAGTCGCACTCGAGATTTTCCTCGTAAAACTTGCGCTGCCCGTCGTTCATGATGTCGTACACCATGCTGTGCACGTCCTTGTGCTCCATCGCCGGCAGGTTGATGCGGCGAATGTCGCCGTGCACCCGGATCATCGGCGGCAGGCCGGATGACAGATGCAGGTCGGACGCCTTGTTTTTGACGACGAAGGCTAATAGTTCCGAGATATCCATTATAATTTCCCCGCGCTCGCGGACGCCCGGCCGGCGGCGAAAAAGGTCCCGCAGGCGTCTCGTCCAGAATCGAAGGATTATGGCAACAATCGCCGCCAACTTGCAAGCCGTAAAAGACCGGATTCGGCTCGCGACGCAGGCGGCGGGCCGGGACCCTGGAAACATCGTGCTGCTGGCTGCCAGCAAGACCTGGCCGACCGCGGCGGTGCGCGAGGCGGCCGCCGCCGGACAGCGCACTTTTGGCGAGAATTACGCTCAGGAGGGCGCAGAGAAAGCCAGGGCGCTCGCCCGCGAGGATATCGACTGGCATTTCATCGGCCCCGTCCAGAGCAACAAGACTGCCACCATTGCCGCGAACTTTGACTGGGTGCACACCATCGACCGCCTGAAAATCGCGCAACGCCTGTCCGCCGCGCGCGTGGAAAAGACCCCGCTGCAGGTCTGCCTGCAGGTCAACGTGAGCGGGGAAGCAAGCAAAAGCGGGGTCGCGCCCGGCGAACTTGCCGGCCTCGCAGCCGCGGTGGCCGCCTTGCCCAACCTGCGTCTGCGCGGGCTGATGGCGATTCCCGAGCCCGCCCATGAACTGGAAGCGCAACGGCGGCCTTTCAGATTATTGCGGGAACTGCTTGAGCGCCTCAATGCCGGCGGCCTCGAATTGGATACCTTGTCGATGGGCATGTCGCAGGACCTGGAAGCAGCGATTGCCGAGGGCGCAACCATCGTGCGCGTCGGCACCGCCATTTTCGGCGAGCGCGCCCGCAATGCGTTGCGGGAACCCGCATGAAAATCTGCTTCATCGGCGGCGGCAACATGGCAACGGCGCTCTCCGGCGGCCTGATCGCCAGGGGCACGCGGCCCGAATCGATTTCCATTGTCGAGCCGCGTCCGGAAGCCCGCAGCCAGCTTGAAGCGAGTTTCGGGGTCATGACATACGCCGGATGCGAAGGCGCCACGACAGCGGCCGAAGTGATCGTGCTGGCGGTCAAGCCGCAAAAAATGCGCGAAGCAATGGCGGACTTGCGGGCGCATATCGGCGGGCAGCTCGTGATCAGCATCGCGGCGGGCATCCGGCTTGCCGATATTTCGCAGATGCTGGGCGGCCACCAGCGTATTTCCCGTACCATGCCCAACGTGGCTGCGCTCATCGGTGAAGGCATTTCCGGCTTATATGCCCCGCCTGAAGTGGGTGCGGAAGACCGGCGCACCATCGAGACCATCATGGCCGCCGTGGGCGGCACGATTTGGGTCGAGCATGAAGCCATGATCGACGCCGTGACCGCAGTTTCCGGCAGCGGCCCGGCTTACGTGTTTTATTTCATGGAAGCCCTCGAAAGCGCGGCGGTAACATTGGGTTTTAACCCGGCGGATGCGCGCAAGCTCGCTCTGGCAACATTTCGCGGCGCAGCGCTGCTTGCGGCTGGGAGCAGTGACCCGCCGGCGGTGCTGCGCGAGCGTGTGACGTCGAAGGGCGGCACCACCGAAGCGGCGCTGGCGGCGCTGCGGCAAGCCGGTGTGGCGGATACGATCGCCGCTGCCGTGAGTGCCGCGAACCGCAGAGGCCGGGAACTCGGTGAAGTGCGCGGTGAAGTGCCGGGCCCACAATCCGCCAGCGATAAAAATCCATCGGGGAGCAAAAACTGACGTGCTGATCCAGATTCTCACTTTGGTGCTGGAGACTTTTTTCGGCCTGTTCATCCTGGTACTGCTCGCGCGCTTCTACATGCAGGCGTTCCGGGCATCGTTTCGCAGCCCGGTCGGCAGTTTCGTGCTCGCGCTCAGCAACTGGATCGTGCTGCCCGCGCGTAAATTCATTCCGTCCATGCTGGGCCTCGACATGGCCTCACTGGTCATCGCCTGGCTCGCCGAAACCCTGCTGCTGTTTTTGCTGTTCAGCCTGACCACGGGCTTTGGCGCGCCGCCCGAGATTGTCACGGGGCTCCTGTTCATCATCGCCCTGCTCGAATTAGTGCGCTATTCGATCTACCTGCTGATGGCGGTGGTGATCCTGCAGGCGCTGTTGTCCTGGATCAACCCCTATTCGGCGGCGGCGCCCACTCTGAATGCCCTCACGCGCCCGTTCTACCGCGTGTTCCAGCGGCTGATCCCGCCGATAGGCGGCCTCGACCTGTCACCTTTGTTTCTGCTGGTCCTGTTGCAAATCGTATTGGTCATCCTGACCTACAGCCGCCCCACGCTGACGCATATGCTGTGAGTTGGCATCGCCTCGACCCGGCGAGCGGGACGCTTACACTCACGATTCACGCGCAGCCCAATGCTGCGCACACCGCGGTCGCCGGCCGGCACGGCGACGCGCTCAAAATCCGCCTCGCCGCCCCTGCCCTGGATAACCGCGCGAACCGTTGCCTGCTCGAATTTGTCGCGGAACAGCTCGGCGTCAAACCGGCGGCCGTGAAGCTGCTGTCGGGTGAGAAGGCGCGCCGCAAGATAGTCACAGTTACCGGCGTGGCCGACGCGAGGGCCTTGTTTCCGGATTGACCTGCACCCTCAGGCTTCGAACACTACCCTGCCTTCCACGAGCGTATACCGCACCTTGCCCGGCACTTCGTAGCCGAGGAAAGGCGTGTTCTTGCCCTGGCTTTTGAGGTTCGCCGCGTTCACCATCCAGTGGGCTTGCGGGTCGAATACGCAGATATCCGCGGAATGGCCGACTGCGAGATGCCCGGCGTCGACGCCGATGACCGCTGCCGGCTGGTGCGTTATGAGGGCGATCGCGGCTGGGAGCGCTACTTTCGCTTCCGCCGCCCACTTCAGCGTCAGCGGCAGCAGCAATTCGAGTCCGGTGGCGCCGGGTTCGGCTTCGCCGAAGGGCCGCAGTTTGGCGTCTTCGTCGACCGGCGTGTGATCCGAGCAAATCGCGTCTACCACGCCGCCGGCGAGCCCCGCGCGCAAGGCGTCGCGGTCGCGCAGGCTTCTTAGCGGCGGCACCAGGTTGCAGTGCGAATCGAAGTAACCGATGTCGATTTCCGACAAGTGCGCGTGATGAATCGCGATGTCGCAGGTAACGCGCAGGCCCTCGCGTTTTGCCGCGTGCACGAGTGCGAGGCCGGCCGCGGTCGAGACGCGGCAAAAATGCATGCGCACGCCGGCGACCCGCGCCAGCTCCAGGATGGTCGAAATCGCGATGGTTTCGGCGCAGGCTGGAATACCGGCAAGACCGAGCCGCGTCGCCACTTCGCCGTCGTGCGCCACGCCGCCCTTGGCGAGGTAGGCATCCTGCGGCCGCAGCCACACCGGAAAATCGAACGTCGCGGCGTATTGCAGCGCGCGCAGCAGCACTAGGTTGTCGGTGAGCGGGTGGTCGGCGTGCGAGAACGCCACGCAACCCGCCTCGGTAAGCTCGGCCATTTCGGTGATATTGGCGCCGGCCAGGCCGACCGTCAGCGCGCCCAGCGGATAAACGTGGGCAAGATTCAGGCCCCGGGCGCGGTATTTCAACATTTCCACCAGCCCGGGCTCATCGAGCGGCGGGTCGGTATCGGGCGGGCAGGCAAGCGTGGTGACGCCGCCGGCCACCGCCGCCAGCATTTCGGATTCGAGCGTTGCCTTGTACTCGAAGCCGGGCTCGCGCAGCCTCGCCGCCAGGTCGACGAGACCGGGCATCACCACGAGGCCGGTGGCGTCAATCACGCGGTTGGCGGCAAAACCCGCAGGCGCGGCGCCTGTCGCGAGAATCTTGCCGGCGCCGATATAAACGTCGGTGACGCGATCGACGCCGTGTTTCGGGTCGATCAGGCGGCCGTTTTTGAGATGGACTCTCATGAGATCATTTCCGTCTCAATTCCCCGCCACGATGCTCATCACCGCCATGCGCACGGCAATGCCGAAAGTGACCTGCGGCAGGATGACGGAATTGGGGCCGTCGGCCACCGACGAATCGATTTCCACGCCGCGGTTCATCGGGCCCGGATGCATGACGATGGCGTCGGGCTTGGCGAGCGCGAGTTTTTCCGCGGTGAGTCCGTAGGTCTTGAAAAATTCCTGGGCCGAGGGTAGCAGCGCGCCGCGCATGCGCTCGCTCTGCAGGCGCAGCATCACGACCACGTCGGCGCCGGCCAGGCCCTGCTCCATGTT
>Ga0181537_10002765_pt1 | contig 15274 bp, 16 predicted proteins | sample PEATcosm2014_Bin_39_FD_119765 | JGI IMG/M metagenome (GOLD analysis project Ga0181537, IMG submission 119765) | Peatland microbial communities from MTU Mesocosm Facility, Houghton, MI, USA - PEATcosm2014_Bin23_10_metaG | ecosystem: Environmental > Terrestrial > Soil > Wetlands > Peat | place... | reverse complement strand
CGAGAGCGACATCCGTGCCAATCTTGTTGCGAAACTTGAAACAGTCGGCGACGGTTTTTGCCGGCGTGTAGACCTTGAGCACTCCTCCGCGAACGGGATATTCCTTGACGCCAAAGTGCATGGCTCGTCCCGACATGCGCACAAAGCGAATGAGGGAAGTGCTCGTGCGTGGGGTCCATGCTTTGACATCAATGGCCATCCAGACCTGATGCGGCGACTGGGTGGTGAACTTGTGGAACTGAAGGGCGGACAGCAGACATATGACTCCTTTCGGAACCCTCGAAGCCGCTTCGATGAGAGACATATGCTCGGTTACGGGCGACGAACTCGAAGAGTAGAGACCGCGCGCGATCTTCTTGAGGACACCTTTCCGAACCAGCCGCGGCAGATAGTTCAGCGGGATGCCGAGAGCGGACGCATCCTTCGAGCTTATGATCTGCTTGTGGGCCGCTAGATTGATGAGGCTGTGAGACTTAGATTCCATGGGAGGCACTCTACAGGAGTGTATCAAATACTAGGTAAATGTCAATAAGTACCGAGGATATAGAACATCTGACGCGCACGCGCTGCGATTCCCTATACTAAGGATAGAAAGACAAGATCCGCCCCGAACCGCAGATGCCACACGGGGATTCGAACGCAAGAACGGGCCGCGTCCCAGACGCGGCCCGCGCATGCATTTGAAGGCTAGGACCTACGCCTGTTTTGCGGCCGCCGTTCTCTTTCGCGAGCTTCCGTCACCCAACTTCTTCTCTGTAAGCTCGGAGCGCACCCGCGCTGCGATCTTTGAGACATCTACCTTGTAACGTACGGCAGTTCGAGCAAGGTTTGAGTCTTTGGCGAGCGCCTGTCCGGGATTGTATCCAGGGCAGTAGAGGTCGGATGCGAGAGCGCAGACGATGAGAAATCGCTGAACGTCCGGTGTGCTCATCTCACAAATCGCTTTTGCCCCAATCGACTTGTAATCCACGACAGCATTCGATGGGCGCTTGGTTTTTTTCTCGCCCCATCCGTAGGCTCGGCACAAACGGCGGTGGTTGTCGTGACCCAGTCGTTCGAAATAGTCGAGGACAGCCATTTCAAGGTCGGGGCGCGACAGCGCGCTCGGCAGTTTCCTGCGAACCGCATTCAGTGTCTCAAACCGCGATTGTTTTTCGACTCGCTCGGCCAATGCCTCCTTGGCTCGGACGGCCCGTTCCTTTGGTGAAAGGTGGTATCGCGTCACCGTCGAGTGAATCGGACACTTTTCTTCGCGACAAACATGGAGGACACGGCCCGCGCCTTCACCGTCCACAACAACGGCGGACTTTGTGTGCGGGCACTCCGCCGCTTTTCCAACCGTGCGGAATTGTCCGTTATACAGGACTTCAGAATCGCGGTTGCGTACCTGCCACGGCGGAGTGTGAGACACGCGGAGCGGTTTTTCCCCAGCTGTTTCAAGTGGTCGAATTCGAATCTGAATAAGCGCTTCCACCTTGCGGCGATAGCATGCAGGGTCGCTGCAGATCGACTTCCGGCGCACCTCGGGAAAAAGAAGCGGATTATTCCCGGTCCGCTTTGGACACTTCGCGCAGCTTCCCGCCGAGGGAACGAGCTGTTCGTCATTTCGATCAAAGGGAGCAGTCGCGAGGTCGAGGTGGATTTCCCGAGCAATCCAGTCACGCAGCTGTCGCACGCTCGTGGCTTCCGACCCCTTATCTTTGATGGCTGCCCCTACGGTGCGATGATTCGGAAAGCATTCCGCGAAGGCGCGTCGCTGATCTTCGGGTTCCAGCCGCGCGATTTCGAAAGCATGCGCAACCGAAAGCTTCCCGCTGTAGAACGCCTGTTGAATCTCCTCGACCAGATGCATCAGCCGGAGACGGGAGTAGACGTAGTTTTCCGAGCGGCCGATCTTTTCCGCGAGAGTTTCAACGGTATAGACCTCGGGTTCGATCTGCATCAGGGCAGCGTAACCTCTGGCCTCGTCCAGTTCGTGCACGTCGGCGCGTTGCAGGTTTTCGATGAGTTGCAGTTCCAGGCACTCGGCATCAGTGAGTTCGCGGATTGTGGCGGGAATCGATTCTCGTCCCGCAAGACGCGAAGCACGGAACCGCCGCGCCCCGGCCACGAGTTCGTAGCAGCCCGGTTCGCCGCCCGGAAGAGGGCGTACCAAGACGGGCTGCAGAACGCCGTGCTGCCGGATGTTGCTCGAGAGCTCGGACAGTTTGGTTTCGTCGAACTCCCGTCTCGGGTTTGCCTTGGATTCCTCGATGCGCGAAAGCAGAATGTCCTGAGCGAGCACCGCGTTTGGGGCGACGGCTTGCACTTCATTTACAACGACAGCGGATGCCATGGTGTTCTTCTCCTTTTTGTCTTCGTTTTTCATGGATCAATACTCGTCGGGAAGCAGGATGGTGGTGACGGAACGGTCGGCCTCGGTGATGACCCAGGCTCGGTCGCCAGCCAAGGTCCGGTAACTGCTGAGGAGCCGGAAGCCGTGCTGGACGTTCAGGTAGTTTTCGGTTCTGTCCTCTACCGGAAGTTCACCCCAGTCGCCGGTCACGTGCCGCGCCAGAAACTGGGCGGCGGTCTCGCCGGTCTTTTCCAGTGCGGCGAGCGCTCCGGGCGTAGCGACGATCTGGCCGACACCGAACAAAGTCGGTTTGGCTATCTTCTCGATCATCTGTTTTCCCCTTTTTCTCGATTTTGGCTTTTGTTTCGAGAGGCGCGGCGGTGAGTCGCGCACTCGAAGCAAATACCCTTCATGGCGGGGAAAGGCGCCTGTCCGTCCGCGCTGTCAAGGCCGCCGGGTTTGCGTTCATCGGAGCGAAGCGGAGAGCCTTGACAGAAGAAGCGGAGGGTGCGGGCGCAGAATTTAGCCAGGAAGGGTATTGGGAAGAAGTCTTGTGGGGAAAAGCGAAGCGTGTCCGGCTGGCTATCGGCTGCTCTATTCAAATCGAAGCACATTCATGGTGTTGAGGAAGGAAGATCGACGGGCCGGATACAGGCCCGAAGCAACGGCGACGAACGCGGACGAACTGAGAGCAAGATTCCCGAAGGCAGGACGGGCACGATACACCCGGGAATTTTAACGGCGAGCACCGACACAATTATTCCACCGACCACACCGATGAACCCGCGCAAGACCGGGGAGCGCCGCCTCGATCAGAAACATGATCGATTTTCGTCCGGCTCCCACGGCTCGGCGGATTCCAATTTCGCGCGACCGCTCGGTGACCGCGACGAGCATGATATTCATGATGCCGATTCCACCGACGACAAGGACACCGCAGCCAGCGCCGTGAGCAGTGGCTTGACGATGGAGGTGACGGATTCGGAGGTCTGCAGGAGTTCCACCTGGGGCTCGAGCTCGAAGCCGTTTCCCGGACGCTGGAGATCTAGGAAGCGTTTGAGTCGGCGACCGTGGCGGGAATCTGCGCGCCATCCCGTGCGGTGACAGCGATGATTTGAAGATCGGTTCAGCCGAATACGCCGGCGTACAAAACAGAGCAAGACAGCAGACCGACCGCTATTGCTGGATCATCACACCACGGTACGGTAGTCGAGATTGGAAGCTCTACCGCAAACTCACGCGCCTTATGAATATCTCGTGACTGTGCGGAATTGCACAGCTTTCGCGGATTGTGTCGTACATGATTGCCCGGCTGTATTCGGGGTGTCTATGTACGCACAAGAATGCCGAGGTCAGCCGACGTTTGTGCCATCCGCTCGCGTTCGAACTCGTGGCTGGAAACGCGAAGTTGAAAAAGCCACGCGTGAGCTTGACCCTGATCGTCTGACTGCGTGTGTACACGATGCAGAATGGGCGATATTTCAACGATGGCAGGAACTGGGTGCTCGCAGCGGCCACACGGAAGAGCGGACCGAGTTGGCAGTAGGAGTAGAGCAACTTCTCTCGATCAAGATACACAAACTCAAATGGCCCGATTTCCGTCCAAATCTTCAACGCCTCGCTGAATCATAACGGCGCTCAACAGAAGCGCGAGAACATTTAGGAAGCTGTCGCCCCACGATGGCTCCTTCAGTTTCGCGCACAAGCCGTGATCGATATCCCGCGTTGGCACTGCGCGGCCGGTTGGAGGGTGGTGGTTGGGGCTGCCGTCTTCCATCTGGCTTTTCCTTAAACTTTGGTTGCGTCAGGTGCAGCGTTGCTCAACGGCCAGCTTTTCGCCGTTGGATTTCTTTCAATTTAAATGAAACGAAATGCAGCACGCCTAACAGCACGACGAAAAAAGCAGCGATGCTTGGCAGTGTCATGAGCCGGACAGTACGTCAGAATCGTGAATCGAAGCAAATCACGATAATGGATTCATGGAATAGGAAAATTGCCCAAGTCGAAACCATCCCAGCCGCGGCCCCGGCAACGACAGCGCCGGCACCAGCCCACTCGAAAGATTTCCATGTAGCCCCGATAAGTAACTCGGAGGAGCGAGAGACTTCTTTACTGTCGGCATGGAGGGTAGCCGAGCATCTCGGCCTCCGTGAGCTTTCCGAACGGTGTGAGAATCAACTGACCGATTCAACCGTAGCCCTCAGAACGTTGCACACCTCTTCAACCTGGGCGCTCTCAATCCGGTTGAAGAAAGGAAGCGCGAGCGTGCGTTCCGCGACCGACTCTGTGATTGGGAGTTTCGATTCGTAGTGGTGAAAATTCCGATAGACGGGCTGGAGATGAATCGGTGCAAAGTATCTTCCGGCTCCGATCCCACGCGCCTGCATTTCACGAAAAATCGAATCGCGGTCGGTCTGATCAAAACTTTGGCTCAACCGAACGACGTACACAAACCAACTCATCTTACGATCGGGAAACGAAAGGCCGGGGCGCGTTAGCCCCGAAATACGGGACAACCGTTCGTCATATTCACGGGCGACTGCAGCCCGTCGTTCGAGAATCGAATTGATCCTCTTTAGTTGCTCGATTCCGAGCGAGCAACTAATGTCTGAAATTCGATAGTTGTAACCGAGCTCGCTGTGCTGCAGCCAAGCTCCGCTGTCGTTTCGACCTTGATTGCGAAGGCTTCGAATCCTATCCGCAACTCTCACATTGTTTGTGACGACTGCGCCGCCTTCACCGGTGGTGATTTGCTTATTGGGATAGAAGGCAAAGGTCGCGACGTCTCCAAAGGTTCCGACCTTTCTCCCTCGGTACTCCGCCCCAATGGCTTCGCACGCGTCTTCGATCACCAGCAGACCGTGCCTTCGAGCAATCTCCATAATTCGATCGAGGTCCGCGGGACATCCGAAGGTGTGAACGAGGACGATGGCCCGTGTTCGTGGTGTGATCGCGGCCTCAATGAGATCGGGATCGAGATTGAGACTGCGCCCCTCGATATCGACAAACACCGGAGTAGCTCCCTCGTATCGAACGGCATTCGCGACGGCGATGAAGGTAAACGAAGGCATGATGACCTCATCGCCTTCCGAGATTCCTAATGCGCGAACGCATAGATGAAGCGCAGCGGTTCCGGAACTGACTGCTACGGTGTGGGAAATGCCAACGTATCGAGATAAATGGTCTTCGAACTCTGACAGCTTGGGTCCAAGGCTCAGCGACGGTGTCCGGAGAACATTTACGACCGCTTGTATCTCTTCCTCTGTGACATCAGGTGCGGAGAGCGGGATTCTCACGGGTTTTCCGATGTGGCGGAATGGCGTTTGACGAGTAGCTCGGGTGTCAGCGGAATTGTAGTCAAGACTCTCAAAATCGTTTCAGACGCGACACCGTCGCCATAAGGGTTCGTCATTCCGACTAATGAATCACAGAATGCTTTCGAGCGAGCCCGTTGAATCGCTGAAACTATCGATTTCTGTTCGGGCTCCGCGTCAATGACGTTTTTGGCGCGTTCGCGGCCCTGCTGGCGGAACCCCACGTTCACCGTAGGAAGCGCAAACGATGCTGTCTCCATAATTCCGCTGCTCGAATTTCCTACGAACAACCCGACCTGGCGAAGCAGACTGAGATAAGTTAAGGCATCAAGGTTAGTAAATATGCCACCGCGTGCCTTGGACTCGGCGAACGCCCGCGTTCTGCCAATCAAAGCCCGGCTCCCTGCATCCGCGTTGGGAAAGCAGAACAGGATTTGTTCCTGTAACGAATCGAGTGCTCCAAAAAGGGCGTCGATTTCTGACAAGGTGTTGCGATTTATTGTGACCGGATGGTACGCGACGAGAATCGTCTCCTGATCTAAGGTCACACCAAGTTTTTCAATTAGTGCTGCTCGATCGAGAAGCTTTTGCCTTCGAATATGATCCAAAGATGGCGCACCCGCCCGGTGCACTCTCCATTCTTCCTCTCCGAGTTGAATCACCCGTTGCCTTGCTCCATGAGTCGAAGTGAAGTGGATGTGACTCATCTTCGTCAATGCGTTTCGCACTGCATCGTCGATAGCACCTTCGCTGATTTCTCCACCTTCGATGTGCGCAATAGGTATGCGCAAAGCGAGTGCTACGGACGCCGGAGCCAACATTTCGTATCGATCCGCGATCAGTAGAACTAAGTCTGGTCGCATATCTGCGAACAGATCAGCAAGGCTCAGAGTCGCCAATCCGATCGTTTTTGCCATTCCGACGTCGCTGTCCGAACTCAGCAGGCACTCAATCTTCGCCGCGACCTCGAATCCGTCCTTTTCGATTTCGCGAATCGTCGTTCCGAACTCAGGAGAGAGATGTGCTCCAAGAGCGACGATCTTGAGATCAACATCCGGGTGCGCTGCAAGATCCTTGAGCGGCCAGTACAAGTGGCTATAGTCAGCGCGAGAGGAAGTAACGACGGCGATCTTCCGCTTCATTAAGCGATCAACTCGCGTACAGGCCGCATCAGTGTTTCCGACGGCTGATATTGAGGCACCAATCGGCGGATCACCTCTATCGTGGCGGGAACGTTGCGCGCTTCGACTGCGCGTGAAAGTGAATTGATCTCGGCATCAAAACTGTCTAAGGGAGCAATATCGGAGACAACGCGGAACAATCGGGGATCGATGGTCGAATGTGCGGCCTCATCTGCATACAAAAACTCTTCAGTCAGCTTATCTCCTGGCCTGAGACCAGTGAAGCTAATTTCAATATCGTTATGATTTTCGCTTTTGGACTCTCTAATAAGTTCAAGCGCCATCGCGTGGATGTTGATTGGTGCGTTCACAGTCGGGATGAAGATTTCGCTAGCATCCTGCACAGCCACAGAAAGTACTAAATCGACCGCCTCTTCGAGCGGGAAGAAATAACGCGTCGCCCGCGGATCCGTCACAGTCACGGGGCCGCCGTTGCGGATTTGGCTCAGAAAGAGCGGAACGACGCTTCCTTCCGTTGACAACACGTTTCCAAGGCGTACCGCCGTCATATGCGCAGTCGTGGTTCGGGTGTGGTTCAGTGCCAGCTCCGCAACACGTTTCGAAGCCCCCATGATGCTGATCGGATTTACCGCTTTGTCTGTCGAAAGCAAGATTAGATTTGAAACTGACTTTTCGCGGCAGAGTTTGGCGAGTTCATAGGTTGCGATCGCATTGTTGTGAACGGCTGCAATCGGGTTCAACTCCATTAATGGAACGTGCTTGAAGGCTGCTGCATGAAACACGATCTGCGGGCGATAAGTCCCAAATATTTCGGCAAGTAAATCTAGGTCGGATACGCTCCCGAGTACGAAAGAGGTGCGGGAATTATTGTTGGTGATCTTGCTTCTGATTTCGTTGAGATTTCTTTCCGAATGATCCAACAGGATTAAATGTCGAGGTTGGAAAAGCGTTAGCCGTCCGGCGAGCGCAGATCCGATAGACCCACCGGCACCCGTGACGAGAACAACTCTGTCCTCTACAGCTGCCCTAACATTTGAGTCTTCCAATTGCTATCGCTCCGAAACCTAATCTTATCTGTTACATCCAGCCGTTCCAAGGTCAACAGTTCCCCGGGGCTCTCCTAAGCAGCTATGGAGACATTTGTACTCTAGGCGCGCCGGATGGCTCGCATGTAAATTGCGCTGTTCAGTTCGAGGAACGCGAGTGCACTCCAATGAACGCTTCAATCGAGGCCTAGTCCGGCAGTATCACAAATGGATGATCGCAAACCACTACGTGAAAAGCTCGCAGGACACATATCTGAGAGCGCTGGGACAATACGTTCAGTTCCTACATAAGCGATCCGTCGCGACCGCGCGTCATACCGAAATCCGGCTTTTCATTGCCCATGCTTCGGAAAACGGTGCGACTTTATCGACCGTCTATCGATACTTGGGCATTCTGAGACAGTTCTACGATTTTCTGAACCTCGGAGGAGTCGTGGACTACGTCGCACCGCGATTCGTGCGTCTTCGTGTTCCTTGGCGCAATCGACTGGGAACTCTGACGCGCGCGCAGATGCGTGCGTTGATTGCAGCGACAGAAACGGCGCGGGAACGGGCGCTCATCGAATTCTTTTACTCGACTGGGTGCCGGTTGAACGAAGCCGTTCAGCTAAAGATTGCAGACTTGGATTTTGCGGTTCGACAAGCGAAGGTTCGTGGGAAATTTGGCAAAGCCAGAATGGTACTGCTCTCGGAAAGTGCAGTGAAGGCGCTGCGAAGTTACATTGGCGATCGAAAAAAGGGTTATGCGTTCGAACCGGATTATCGGCCGGACCGAGGCCATTTTTGCGCGATGGGTAACGCGTGGATATCCACCTGGAGATACACGAGAAAAAGCGACAATAGAAGGAGACAGAAATCAATCGTCATCGGGTCAACCGAACGAATGACTCTCCAAGAGGCCAAACGAAAGCATGAGGCACTGATGAAGACGGTGGACTATTCCGTCCCGCCGAGATCGAAGCCCATGTCAAAGATGGGACTCGCGGACATCATCACAAAAATTGGCGCTCGCGCCGGGCTGAAAAACGTGACCGCGCACACCTTCCGTCGAACCTTCGCGACTCATCTTCACGAAGGAGGTGCGAGCCTCGAGGTAATTAGGAGTTTGTTGGGGCACGTTTTTATACAGACGACTCTAAGATATGCGCGGATTGGCCCAGACAGTTTAAGTAAGAGTTTTGAACGCCATCATCCAATGGGAAACCGCTATGAAAACTCACCGGAATAGGCACGCTACGTCGCGACAACGGAATCGCGAAAGGATGCCTAAATCGCAGCTAAAACTAGCAGAAGACATCTTGCTTCAGCCGTGGTTCTTGCCGAAGCGGGTTGCATGCGCGATTCGGTCGTTGGTTACCGTCGATTTTCACAACAAACTGCGCTACGTCTTTGACGATTATGGCTGCCTCCTTTGCGGCGCAGAAACCGAATATCATTCGAACGGAATGTGTCAGCCTTGCTACACGCGCACCAATAATAAAATATTGCGCAGCCTGCGACGACGGGGCAGACAAGGCGGCCACCCACGCCTGGACCTCGAGCTTTTTCGCCAAGAGAAGATCGCGAAAAAGCTACTTTCACGTTTTGTGGGCACGACCCAGAAATTTCGCAGGCGACCGCACCGCGGGATTAAGCAAAACAACCCCGTGTACGAAGCGTTTGCCTACAGACCGGACACGCGCCAGACGCGACGGTCCGCCCCCAGCTCACGATTCTAGTGCGCCGCTAAAGTTCCTACAGCATTGGTCGATGAGCCTCTTCGGAGGGCTATATGACCAACGGAACTATCCCTGCGGCGCAGTATCTTCGGATGTCCACGGAACACCAACAGTACTCGACCGCGAATCAGTCCGCAGCAATCGCAAGCTACGCCGCGGAGCACGGATTTGAGATCGTCCGCACTTATACGGATGAGGCCCGGAGCGGGGTCGTTCTTTCTAGGCGGGTAGGGTTGAAGCAATTGTTACGGGACGTGGTTCAGGCCAGCGTCCCGTTCCGCGCCGTGTTGGTGTACGACATCTCGCGGTGGGGCCGATTTCAGGACTGCGACGAAGCGGCTCACTACGAATTCCTATGCAAATCAGCTGGAGTTCCTGTCCGGTATTGCGCCGAGCAGTTCGAGAACGACGGGACTGTCAGCAGCTCGATCATGAAAGCGCTAAAGCGATCTATGGCTGCCGAATACAGCCGCGAACTAGGCGTCAAGGTTCTCGCGGGGCAGAAGCGGCTCGCTCAGCTTGGATTCAAGCTCGGTGGTCATCCAGGTTTCGGGTTACGCCGAATGCTAGTGTCCAGCACTGGCGAACGGAAGCAGCTCCTTGCGACCGGAGAACGCAAAAGTATTGCGACAGATCGCGTGATCTTGGTCCTCGGTCCGCAAGCGGAAGTCGAATGCGTCCGGCGGATCTATCGAATGTTCGTCGAGGATGGCGTCTCTGTGGCTGATATTGCGCGGTCGCTGAATAGGGCAGGAGTGTTTCCTCGCTGGAACTATCAAACCGTGCACAAGGTTCTGACACACCCAAAGTACGCAGGAACCTATGTGTTTGGTCAACGGTCTTCGAAACTTTACACTCCGGCGATAAAGCTTCCTCGATCAGAGTGGGTATCCGCTCCGGGCGCAATCGAACCGATCATTGATCGCGCGGTATTCGAGTGCGCTCAAAAGGCACTATGTGCTCGCACCTTCAACAAATCGGATACAGATCTTCTGGATGACCTGCGACGGCTTTTGCGGACCGAAGGGCGTTTGACGCTGCAACTAATAAATTCCGCACGCGGTTTGGCGTCGCCGTCTGCGTATCGATACCGCTTCGGCAGTCTGGGCCGAGCATACCAACTCATCGGTTACGATCGTCCAGAGACTTTTGGTCCGTTGGAACAACGGTCCAGGACCCTTAATATCCGGCGGCAAGTTGTCTCCACGGCGGTTTCGAAAAGCAGAGGGGCAATCGTAGCAGTAAGACGCTGCGGTCGTTGGCGCGAAGTTCTACAGACTCGGCAGGGGACAACCATCTCTGTAAACGTGGCCCGGTGCATCCGGCGTCGCGGTGGCAGCCGGCGTTGGAACGTTGATCCTCACCCAACCGAGAGCAAATTCACGTCGCTTCTCGTTCGTCTCGCTGAGGGGAATAAATCCATTCTTGATATTCAGCTCTTTTCACGAATAGGGCGCAAAACCAGGATGCCGCTTAGGGACAATGATCCACGGCTACAATCTGGACGAAAGCTGCGTAGTCTTTCGCAATTGATGCGTGCGATCGCAGACGTAAATCGAGATGAGTCACGTTTCGAACTGAAGTAAGCAGGCCGTCAGTAGCCAGCGCCCACGACTTCCATGTGCCCCTCGATCAAAGTGTCCGCGCGAAGCCACGCCTCATACCGAACGAGAATCCGCGTCCCTTTTCGGGCGATGAGCATCCAGAGACCGTGCATATACCCTAGTCGAGCGAGCAGGTCGAAAACGGTCTGGATGTCGTTCGTGTTCGGCGCGGTCAGGTCGTCAACGCGTTTCGCGATGATTTCCGGACGCGAATACCCTAGAAGAGTACAAAAATTGTCAGACACCTGAATGTATTTCCTGTCGCCGTCGATGACCGCAATATAGTGGCGATCGACGCCCGACAGGAGGGACGAATTGAGTTCAGCTCCCTGTCGGACAAGTTCAACGGTGCTCTGGGCCCATTCCGGATATTCGGCTTGGATTCTGTGACGGATGACGCGAGGAGGAGAGTAGGGTTTGTTAGGCATTAGTAGTTCCTCACAAGAACCTTACATCCGATATAAATAGCTCGGCCTAGGAACTGAGAGTTGGCGTGCCGCGTCCGTTGATACACTGACTACCGTACGTAATCGTCCGCGAGCCTCATCCGTATTTCTACTGATACGGTTTGCGGCTAATACGAATTGACATCCATTACCGGAAGAGTAAGTTAACAATCGTTGCCCGAGCCTAGAGCAGGTTGCGGACAAAGCGGGGGGCCCCCGTTGCATTTCTTGTCCACACGGAACCCAATGAACAAGCAGCAGACTGTCTCTGTTTAACGACATGTTGGACGCTCTTGCGCGATGTGGGCCGGATTGCGTGTTTGCCAACCTCGGTGTGGCGGTGGCCATCGTGGCCCTGGGAGCGCCCTTGAGCGCTTGGCAGAGCCCCTACCGAGCACTGGACATCGTCATGATGCTCAAAGAGAAAATTTTGAAGCGGATGCCAAGATCGACCGCCTTCGAGTCTGAGCGCTACTTGCCCACGGGTGCTCAGGGCTCGGACTGCGGAGGCCTAATCGCTTGAGCCGCATCTTCGAGGACTAGCAAGGAGTTCAACGATGAAGGAATTCCAAGTTACATGTATCAACAAGCCGGACCGATGGAGCTCTCACGAGCACATCACGCATATCGGTAATTCCGTTGGTGCGTGGCGATTGACGCGCGATGAAGCGATTCGTCAAATTGAGTCCAAGGTGGCAGTCTTCTACACCGTGGATCGCACAACAGGCAACAAAGTCTACGTGGGGGTCTTGCGGAATGACGGAGCGAAGGCACCGTATCTGAGGACTCATGCTGACGGAAAATGGAATGACAACCTTCTGGCACTGGATGAGTGCGCATCGACGATTAAGATCGTCGGATAGTGCCATCAAGGACTCATCACTGCGGGGATCTCAAGGACAATCAGATCAAACAGTTATTCATACGCAATATGCCGCGAGTTAAGTCTCGACGCGTAAATGGTTGAGCACGTAGAGTGGTGCTTAACTGGAGAAGTCATGCCGAAGATCAGGCGGGTAGTTGCGTTAGTGGTGTGCCTCGCCATCGCCACATGGTCCCAACAAGGCAACACCTTCGATCGTATTCGCTACAACGGTGGCTCTGTCAATTCAATTGTCGATCCTAAGGATTGGCACAATAGGTTGACGGTTACGTCCGACAAGATTTCGCTCGTTTTTAAGGACGGCAAGGAAGTCGATATCCTACCTAAGAACGTCATCACAGGGGAAACACAACATTACGGTTAAGTTGGCTGGGTTCAAAGACTGGACACGGGACATCACGATTCAGCAAGAATCGGACGTTCAACTGACGGCTACTTTGGAGCGACTCTAGCGAATAGCCCGGTCGATCGTCACAGGACTGCTGTGCATAGACTGTGTATGAATGTCTCCTTTTCAGAGGGTTGGGGTTAGCTTTGAGCGGAAAGCAGATTCCCCAAATTGTCGAAAAGATTGGAAACTGAATGAAGAAAGGGGCCCAATGGATATGGGTATTTTGCTTTGCAAGCAGGCGCCCACTGTATGGAGCTAATGGAAACCAACGGAGCGTGTAGACGGTGGTTCTTGTGATTGGGGGCAGCGCCGCTGCCTGATGAGCATGGGGTCGAGCAGGCACAGCCACATCGGCAAAATCTCCGTAGATGGGAATTTCGCGGGGGGGCAAGTCAGTGTCGCGCTACGACCTCCACCTGGTCGGGGACTGTACCTAAAGCTATGTAGGTTCCAATAAGCACCGACACGTTGGAACAAGCGGAGTTCCATCCTTAACTCATAGCTAAGGCCGCTAGATGCGCGCCTTTTAGATACAGGCGATTCGACAGTGCTATGGCTGGTTGCAACGCATATTCCAAATACTTAGTTCAATGTCCATTCCGACGCGGAGGCGCGTCATACGCAAGTTTTTCGGGCCGCAGAGGATGGAAGGAAACATCGGCCGCGACGTTCGGCCAAGTGAGAAGGGCGCGATCGCGAGCCGGCCAGAGAACTTCCTCGTGAGTTACGGTAAAGGGAGAGCTGCGCAGGGTGCTCGCTAGGTCTGGCGGGAAAGAAGGATGCGCACGACGGTGGACGACACACCGGGTGCGAGATATTCGGGAGGAACGTTCCAAACGGGTGGCTTGCTGGTGACGAGTCGCACGAGTGGAAGGATTTGTTCGGGGTCGCAGCCGGCAAGAACGTTGGAACCGCATTCTAGCGTTTCGGGGCGCTCGGTGACGTCGCGGAGAGTGACGCTAGGCACGCGGAGGATGCAGGCTTCCTCCTGCACGGTGCCGCTGTCTGACAGGATGCAGAAGGCCGATTTTTCCAGGCGTAGAAAATCGAAAAAGCCAAAAGGCTCGAAGAATTTCAGGCCGGCCCGATCGAGGCCGAGCCCGAGCTCTTTCGCACGCGCGCGGGTGCGCGGATGAAGCGAGCAAAAGACGGGGAAGGCGTATTCGGCGTGCAGTCGCTCAAGGGCCTCGATGGCACCTGAGAGGCGATGCTCCACATCGACGTTTTCGGCGCGATGCAGTGTGGCGAGAAAATATTTCCGCGGGGCGGCGCCGAGATTTTCGAGGACCGGGCTCGCGTCGATTTCATTCGAGAAGTACTCCATCACTTCAAAAATCGGATTGCCGGTGACGAGCACGTTTTCGGGCGCGAAGCCTTCGCGGAGCAGATTTTCGCGGCTGCGATTTGTGTAAGGAAGCAGGATCGAGCTCACATGGTCGACGATGCGGCGGTTGGCTTCTTCGGGAACGCGGAAATCGTAACAGCGATTGCCGGCTTCCATGTGGAAGACGGGAATGCCCAGGCGGCGGGCGATGACAGCGGAGAGGCTGCTGTTCGTATCGCCGAGGATGAGGACGCGATCGGGCCGGCGTTCCGTGAAGACCTTTTCGACACGCGCAAGAATCTGCGCGATCTGCTTGCCGAACGATGGGCCGCGAGCGCAGAGCGTCACGTCGGGCTTGCGCACCTTGAGTTCGCGGAAGAAAAGGGCGCTCAAGCGGTCGTCGAAATTCTGGCCGGTGTCGACGAGCGTGTGCTCGCAGGCGGAATCGAGAAGCGGAATCACGCGGCTGAGGCGAATGATCTCCGGGCGCGTGCCGAGAATCGTCATCACCTTCAACGCAGCACCTCGGCGAGGTCCGGCGCAACGTGTTCGGGCATCAGGCGTTCGGCTCGCAGCAGGCGGGCGGTTTCTTCCAGCGACATCACATCGTCGGCCGAGCTGTATTCCTTGGTGAGTGGGACCGGCGCGGAATCACGGCGGCGAAGTTCGGGAAGCATCGAGAGAATCGCGTAGTAGGCGCCGCGCTCGACGGTGCGGTGCGCTTCCTCGTCGCTGACCAAAGTTTCGTGGACTTTCTCGCCGGGGCGGATGCCGACGATTCGGGTTTCAATGGCGCGATGGCCGATCAGCGCCGTGGCGATGTGCATCACAAGCGCGGATGGCACGCGCGGAATGTACGTTTCACCGGCGGCCCCGGTTTCGACGGCGGCGAAGATCACGTCCACGGCGTCGTTGAGGCTGAGAAGGAAACGCGTCATCTCCGGCGTGGTGATGGTCAGCGGGCCGCCGTTGCGAATCTGATCGTGAAACAACGGAATCACGGAGCCGCGCGAGGCGAGCACGTTGCCGTAGCGCACGCAGACGAAGCGTGTGTCCGGGCAGCGAATGTTG
>Ga0181537_10002764_pt1 | contig 15277 bp, 14 predicted proteins | sample PEATcosm2014_Bin_39_FD_119765 | JGI IMG/M metagenome (GOLD analysis project Ga0181537, IMG submission 119765) | Peatland microbial communities from MTU Mesocosm Facility, Houghton, MI, USA - PEATcosm2014_Bin23_10_metaG | ecosystem: Environmental > Terrestrial > Soil > Wetlands > Peat | place... | reverse complement strand
GTGGACCCCCGAGATTGTCGTTCCGCTGAAGGAGATTGTGGAGCGAATCAGCCGCACACTGCCCCTCGTAGAACTGCGAGCCAACGAGCCGAGCGAGACCGCGAGGCGATACACGTTTGAGGATGGAGTCGGCGAGATCGGTATTATTGCCCCGGTCAGCCAGGCCTTCTGCGGAGCGTGCAGTCGCCTGCGGCTCACCTCAGACGGAAAAATTCGCACCTGCCTCTTCAGCCAGGTTGAACACGATCTTTATGGCCGGATGCGTGCCGGAGCCCCGGACGCGGATCTCAGCGCCTATATTGTCAACACCGTTCAAGGTAAGGAAGCCCGCCATCACATCGGCGAGCCGGGGTTCCTCAAGCCTTCGCGGTCCATGGTGCATATCGGCGGGTGATGGGTGAGTGATGTGCCGGTGATGGAAGGTCTTGCCGCAGTCCGATTTCCCGACGAGCGCGGGCGCGATTCTCAAATGACCAACAAATTCCTATCGCATCTGCCTGACGCTGTGCCAGAATGCTCTGGCAAGCGGGGAATGAGATGAAGACCGAGACAGAAAACCGCATCCCGCTGAAAGACCTGCTCGTCTTCCATCAATTGACGCGCTCGCTCACTTCGAGCTTCGATCTGGATACCATCCTGCGCACCATCCTGGAACACATGGAGCGCATAATCGAGGCGGAATTGTGGACCCTGCTGATGCTGGACGAATCCACTCAGGAGCTCTATTACGCGCTGGCGGCAGGCGGAGAACAGGAGGCGCTGCGCGATCTGCGCGTGAAAGTAGGCGAGGGCGTAGCAGGGTGGGTGGTCGAGCATGGCGAGACGCTCATCGTTCCCGAATCAATCCAGGACCCGCGGCTGAAGAAGGAAAATGGCGTCAATCCGAACAGGACGCGGTCGGTCATCGCCATGCCGCTGCGGGGACGCAAAGGCACGCACGGGGCGATTGAGATTTTCAATCCGCGCGCCGAGCAGATGACGGATTACACCATCGCCTTCCTGCACATTCTCGCCGACCACGCCGCCATTGCCATTGAAAATGCCCGCGACGTTGCGCGCATTCAGCAGTTGACCATAACGGATGACACCACCGGCCTCTACAATGTGCGTTCTCTCTACGATGTTCTCGGCAGGGAGCTGGACCGCTGCGGCAAGCTAGGGCTTCCAGTAAGCCTGGCCTTCATTGACTTGGACCGCTTCAAACTGATCAACGACGCGCATGGACACCTGGTAGGCAGCGAGCTCCTGGCCCGCGCCGGACAGCGAATCCGTGATTTAAGCCGCAAGCAGGATTGGTGCTTCCGCTACGGCGGAGACGAGTTCGTAATCATGATGCCGGAGACCGGACCCGAGGCAGCGCTGGCCCAGGCCGTGGAAGTCCACCGCTCCCTGATCGAGACTTATTTTCGCATGAAGAATGGGCTCAACCTGCGCGTCGAAGCCAGCGTAGGAGTGGCAACCGCTCCCATGGATGGCAAGACCGTCCACGAGACAATTGGCGCCGCCGATTCCAGAATGTACACCGTAAAAAACGGTGGGCGAGGACGCGTACGCGGGGCCTGAAGCCATTCGGAACGCCTATCGAATGAGACCGAACACACCGCACCCCCTTCGAGTATTGAGCAGTTTGTTACATTCCGCATAGCAGGGCGCGGGTAGACTAACTCTCTATGGCTGCAAAGAAGTTGAGGAACATCCCATGAGCGCAACGGCCAACTCATTTCACCCTTTCAGTGTCAGGGCCATGACCCTGGAAGACATTCCAGCGGTCATCGACCTGCAGGTGCGCGCGTTTCCAGGGCTGCCTCCGTGGAGGGTGGAACAACTTCAGAACCATTTGAAAGTCTTCCCGGATGGGCAACTGGTGGTTACCGACTCGACCGCCTGCATCCTGGGTTCAGCAAGTTCGTTGCTGATCGATTGGGACGACTACGCCGAGTCCGCCAACTGGTCTTCAATTACCGGCGAAGGAACCTTCAAGACTCACAATCCCTTGGGGAAAACCCTCTATGGTGCGGATATGGGCGTCGATCCCGCAATGCGTGGACAGGGGATCGGCACGCTGCTCTATGACACACGCAAGGAACTGATCAGGGAGCAAGGGCTCAAGCGTCTGTTGACCGGCGGCCGCATCGCCGGCTACTCCGCTGTGGCCGACCAGATGACCGCCAAGGAATACGTCGCCGAAGTCGTTGCAGGGAAACGCAGGGACCCAGGGCTCACCTTCCAGCTTGAGAACGGGCTTGTGGTCCTCGATGTGGTTCCGGGCTACATGCAGGACATCGAATCGTGCGGCTTTGCCACCGTGCTGGAATGGCTCAACCCCGAGTACAGTTCCTCGGTGAGCCTGCAGGCAAGTTTGCAGCACGCCGCCCTGGAGCAGGCCGCCGCCGAGGCAATGCGCGGCACTCCTCGCCCGCGCCGCGTCCGCATCGCCGCCGTGCAATACCTGCTGCGCCCCATTGCCTGCTTCGAGGACTTTGCCAAACAGGTTGAGTTCTTTGTCCACAGCGCCAAGGACTACAAAGCCCACTTCATTCTCTTCCCTGAATTCTTCACCATGCAGTTGCTCAGCTACATCAATGAGCCAGCCCCGGCGCTCGCCATACGCAGGCTTGCGCGCCTGGCGCCCGAGTACGAGGCGCTCTTCATCCGGCTGGCAAAGGAAACAGGCATTTACATCATCGGCGGCACGCATCCCATCTTCCAGAGAGGCAAAGTCTTCAACGCCGCACATCTGTTCACGCCCAACGGACAAGTCTTCCGTCAGAAGAAGGTCCACCTGACCCCAACCGAGAGTGGTCCTTACCAGTTGAGCCGCGGCCACGGCCTCTACCTCTACCACACCGACTTCGGCAACATCGCGATCCTCGTCTGCTATGACGTGGAGTTTCCTGAGGTAGCGCGTGTCATGTCCGAAGCCGGCGCTGAGATTCTCTTTGTACCCTCCTGCACCGACGGGCGCGAAGGCTTTTGCCGTGTGCGCTACTGCGCGCAGGCGCGTGCCATCGAAAACCAGGTCTATGTGGCCGTCACCGGCACAGTGGGCAATCTGCCGCTGGTTCCGTATATGGCCGCCAACTACGGACAGGCCGCCATTCTTACGCCGTCGGATTACTTCTTTGCGCGCGATGGAATTGCCGCCGAGGGGACCATCAATCAGGAGCAGATCATCTTCGCTGATGTGGATCTCGACCTGCTCGACGAACAGCGCGTCAACGGCAGCGTGATCCCATTGCAGGACTTGATCAAGGACGCATACGACAACGTGGTCCACTTCTCCGACTACAAAGGACAAAAAGCAACCAAGCCTGAGGCAGCCGAAGTAGTGTTGAGCAAATAACCGTCCTCGTCAGGCGTTACCGACTCGAAGCCGATGAAACTGGGTGCCCCACCCTCGCCACGTCTCTGTTTTTGTGGCTAGGCTGGGATCGCGACGTGCCTGCGGCCCATCGAACAACCACCGTTTACTCCTCGTCGTCGGACGGCCTCTCCGTAATCTGGTCGCCAGCCAGCCGTTCCAACTGATTCCGCCAGTCAAGAGACTCCACAAACGCCTTGGAGTCGCGCCAGTTGGGCTCGACGATTACGCGAAGTTCCAGATAGAGGCGAGTGCCGAGCAGCGACTCGATCTTGCGCCGTGCAGCGGTGCCGATTTCCTTCAGCTTTGCGCCGCCCTTGCCGATCAAGATCGCCTTCTGCCCATCGCGTTCACAGTAGATCGCAGCGGCGATCCGCGTGAGCGGCAATTTGGGCGGGGCCGACCCTTTCTTTCGCGGGCGATCGGAAACAGGCGCAGCCTCCTCGAATTGTTCGATGACTACCGCGGAAGCGTATGGAACTTCCTCGCCGGTCTCCACCAGAATGCTCTCCCGAATCAGCTCGGCAACCATGAAACGCTGTGGCTGGTCAGTGTATTGGTCTTTGGGGTAATAACGCTCGCCGGTAGGCAGAACCTCGACAATCTTGCGGACCAGAATATCCAGACCATCCCGCTTGCGCGCGCTCACAGGGATAATCTGCGCAAAGTTGAAGTGCCGCGTCAGCGTGTCGATCGACGGCAGCAAATGATCCTTGGGCACCAGATCGATTTTTGTCAGGACCAGGAACACCGGGCAGTCAAGCTTGCGAATGAGTCCGAAGAGAAACTCATCTTCGCTAGCCCAATTAGTCCGCTCATGCTTCTGCGCTCCAGAAGCCCCGGTTGGACCAGGTCTCGATTCTGAGACCTGGGATTCATTGTCCTCTCCAGCGGGAATCTCAGGTCCGGCGGCTTCCTCCAGCTGCACCTTCCGCGTAGCATCCATCAGGACAAGCACGCAGTCACGCGTCTCCAGAGCCTCGTAGACCTCCTGCAGCATTCGGCGATCGAGATGCGACCCCGGCTTGTGAACGCCAGGCGTATCCACAAAAACAATCTGCGCGGCCGCCTGCGCAGGTTGCCGCGGGCCCTTCGGCACCGCAGGCACCTCAACCACGCCGGCGATGCGGTTCCGCGTAGTCTGCGGCTTGGCGGACACAATGGCCACCTTCTCGCCAGTGAGTGCGTTCAGCAGCGTACTTTTGCCGGCGTTCGGCCGGCCCAGAATAGCGACGAATCCAGATTTCAAAGAAGACTCCAACTTTCATTATCTCGGATTCGAAACCGCCTCGGAAAAATGGTACACTTGTGTACGCAATGGTACTCAATGGAGAATTCATGGAGACACAGAGAGTTGGGATCAGAGAGTTTCGAGATAAGCTGGCCAGCTACCTCTTGGAATCCGATAAAGCGCTGGCCATCACGCGGCACGGGGACACGATTGGCTACTATCTCCCGGCACGGCGCAGGCGTAGCGAGGCGGAAAAGGAAGCGTTGCGCCAGGCTGGGGAGCGGATGCAACAAATGATGGAAGCCAGCGGCGTCACCGAAGACGATATCATCGAGGACTTTAAGCGCCTAAGAAAAGCCGGACGCAAGTGAGCGAGACCAAAAGGATCGTGCTTGATGCCAATATCCTGTTGCGTGGAGTATTTGGAATCCGGGTTCGCCATCTGCTCACTGCCTACTTTGAGACGGTCGTCTTCTATACTCCGGAGATCTGTGTCGAGGATGCGCTGAAGTACATCCCCTCCATCGCACAGAGGAGGCGTCTCGATCCCGATGAGAGCGAAGCCAACTTCCGCCAACTCCTGCAAAGCTGCCTGACCCTCGTAGAGCGCACGCTCTACGAGGAGTTTGAGCCGCGTGCCCGAGCGCGAATCGCCCCGCGTGATGCGGACGATTGGCCCGTGGTTGCGACGGCGCTACTGCTCAATGCGCCTATATGGACTGAAGACCAGGACTTCTTTGGGAGCGGCATCGCAACCTGGACCAGCGGCAAGATCGAGTTATATCTCCGCGATGGTTAGGTCTCTGACCGTATGATTTTGTAAGTCGCAATAAAGCCACCACAAGTGAGACCCGCTATTCAGCCAACATTGGCGGAAGCGAATACCGGGCGCTCCCTGCAGCCCACCGGCTCAATCCGATTCGGATTTCGCTTCGACAGGCGGAAACACCCGCAGCCGGTCAACACGCCGATCGGTAGACTCCACAATTTCGATCCGTACGCCGGGGGGCTCAAGCATCACCGCCTCGCCCGCATGAGGAATCCGCCCTTCGATTTCACTCACCAGGCCGCCGAGAGTCGTTGCTTCGTACGCATTGTCCAGATTGCCGAATCCATCCACTTCACCGAATAGATCGGAAAGATGATCGACCGGAAAACCGCCGGGCACAAGCCACACTCCGCCTGGCTCGCGCTGAGGCTCTTCAACCGTTGTCTCCTCTTCATGCTCGTCGCGTATGTTGCCCACAATCTGTTCCAGCAGATCCTCAATGGTCACCAGGCCGGAAACGCCGCCATATTCATCGATCACGATGCGCATGTGCTGCTGTTCCCTTTGCATCTCGCGCAAAAGCTCATAGCCGCGCTTGGTTTCAGGAACAAATTCAGCGGGCCGCTTGATGCTGGCCACCGTGCGTGTGCGCGCTTCTTCATCGGTTATCTGCAGTAGATCGTGCGCGAATGCAATGCCGGCCACATTATCCAGAGAACCGGAATACACCGGCACACGCGAGTAGTTGTGCTCCCGGAGTTGTACAAGGAATTGCTCAAGAGTAATGCCCTCGGGAACAGCAAACACTTCAGGCCGCGGCGTCATCACTTCCCTCACCAGTTTGTCGCCGAATTCAACTGCGGAGCGAACCAGGTCGATGTCATTCTCTTCCAGAATGCCTTCTTCTTCGCCGGCTTCGAGCAGCGCCTCCACATCCACCGCGGTCTCCTCCGCCGGACTGGCTGGCCGCTCGGCAAGCGCTGCAACCGAGAAGAAGAAACGGATGAAGACCGTAATGGGAGTCATTAGCCACAACAGCAGGCGTATGGGCCACACAAGCCGTCGCACCCATCGGCCCTGCGTGCGGTTGAAAAGCAGCGATGGCAGAAGCTGGTTGCAGAAAACGACAACGAGGATCACTCCGAGGACAGCCTGGGCAATTTCTGCGTAAGTGGGCCGGCCCATGTGAGGCCCGCGGTCAAAGAGCACCGCGCCGAATTCGAGAGCGATGATGCCCAGCGCAAGTTGTTGCAGCACTGCCGCGCAAATGGCCGCGTGCTCGCGCGTCAGGCCAAGTTGCGGCTCAATCAACTCTTCCCACGCGTCAAGATTCTCTTCAATCTCACGCGTAAGAATCTTGCCGAACTCCGCGTAGACGCGGCTGATGTAGGCACCCAGCGTCTCCACGGCAGCCAACACAAAAACCATCACAATGGCAAAAGTGCTCATGCGCGTTTGGCCTTGGGTTGGGCAGCGCGCTCAATCAGCCCCTGCGGCAACTTCAGCTTCCCACGAAGCAGTCGCTCGTGCCGGGCCATCAGGCCGTTGTCCGCCTCATGATCGTATCCGGCCAGATGCAGCAGCCCATGAAGAATCAGCACCTTGATTTCCGTCGAAAGCGGATGCCCCTGCTCTGCCGCCTGGCCCAAAGCCGTGGTCACGCTGATGGCCAGGTCGCCGGCAATCGTTTCGGCGCCCGTTCCGCGATTCGGCCCTTCGGCGGGAAACGAGAGCACATCCGTAGCCTTGTTCTTGCCCCGAAATTTGCGGTTGAGCTTGCGGATGGCGTCGTCCGTAGTCAGCAGGACTGTCACCTGCCCGCGCACATGCACCGCAGCCTGCGCCAAAGTGAGAAAACGTGCCAAAGTGCGCGCTGTAGGTAGCTCTAGGTCGCGTGAGTGAAGCGAGGAACCGGCAGCGGTCCGCTTTGCCGATTTTGAGTTCGGCAAAGGGTCGGGGTCCAAATCTGGGTCGAGGAGGATCATCGTGCACATGGCTCCGCCGCGGCGGAGCCACGCTTCATCTTTGATTCTACGCGAAATGCGATCTTACTGCGGTTTCGCCACTTGCAGCGGCTGCGCCTGCCCACGATTCTCGCCTTGCTGCGCTCCCACCCCTCCCAAATTGATGGCATCGCCGGCGTTCAGCGGCAATTCCTGCTGCTGCGGCTTAACGGACTCGTAGGCCCGCACAATCCGTTGCACCAGCGCGTGCCGCACCACATCCGTGTCTTCAAAGTGGCAGAAGTGAATCCCCTCCACCCCGTTGAGAACATTGATCGCATCCACCAGGCCACTGCGCCGCGGGTTGGGCAAATCGATCTGAGTGATGTCGCCCGTGATCACTGCCTTCGAGTTATTCCCCATGCGCGTGAGGAACATCTTCATCTGCTCAATAGTGGTGTTCTGCGCCTCGTCCATGATGATAAAGGCGTCGTTTAGGGTCCGGCCGCGCATGAACGCCAGCGGAGCAACCTCAATCACATTTTTCTCCAGCATCTTGTCCACCTTTTCCGGTTCCAGCAGATCGTAGAGCGCGTCGTACAGCGGGCGCAGATAGGGATCAACCTTTTCCTGCAAGGAGCCGGGAAGAAAGCCTAGCTTTTCCCCCGCTTCCACCGCCGGCCGCACCAGCACAATGCGGCTCACTTTTTTCGCATTGATGGCTGCCACCGCCATGGCCACGGCGAGATAAGTTTTGCCCGTGCCCGCCGGGCCAACGCCGAAGGTCATATCGTTCTGCTCAATCGCCTCGACGTACTTCCGTTGGTTGATCGAGCGCGGCTGAACCACCCGCTTCACACCTGCGGAGCGCTGCTTTCCCGAGTCAACCAACGAACGCAATGTCGTTGCGGAGTCGGCCACCACCAAACGGAGCATCCCGTTCAGTTCTCCGTTATGTAGATTGATGCCCTGGCGGCGCAACGCTTCAAAATCCTCAAAGATTCGCTTGACTCTGCCAACGCCGTCGTCAGTTCCCTGCACATGCACGGCGTCGGAGCGAAGGTCGATCCGCACGCCCAGCTTGTCTTCCATCAGCCTGACATTCTCATCGCGAGTCCCAAACAGGGGCTCAAGGTTGGGCGTGATCTCCAGAGCGATCTTCAAAGGAATCGTTTGCCTCCAGTGCAGCGTTTACGGGTGAATTGAAACCGGCGACGGCTCAAAGGAGCCGCACTCGGCGTGGCGACAGGGCGGTCTACGGCTAGCCAATCCATTTTCAGGATTGCCTTACACATGAGTAGAGTCGTCTTCCGGCATGCGGGATGCCCGATTGCCGGCAAGTGAAAATTGGAAGATTGACGTAACCGCAAGGTGCGAGGCAAGGACGAGCGGGAGCTCTTGGCTGCCTGAGGAAACCGCGGGATGGCGTTGGCGACCAAATCGGGTATCTGCGCTTGAGATTAGCGCCTATGCCTTTCGGCGTCAATGACCCGGACGATGAATTTTGACCCAGTTTGTGCCAAAGCAGGTACCTGCCGACCCATCTATTGGGAAATTGCAGGCCCCAAAACGATCCGATTCCTGAATTCGCTCCCAGAATCTGCGCACGGTCCCACGTCAATTTACACGCGATGCCAAAGGCTGACCAGCGGCCCGCCCCACCTCGAATCGAATCGGAGGCGGGAAAAACCACTTCCTTCATTCGTTCCGCAGTGGCGGCATCGGGAGCCGAGCGGCAATGTCCAAGCTAGATTGTTTGCCCATAATTTACCTCGCGAGGCGCACAATGAGATTGAGAATCATTGAAGCGGCTCCCGAAGGCTGAGCCTCTTGGATTGTCAAGCATGTCCCCGGTTCAATCTGTCAGGGCTGTAACCGGTCTTTACCACCCAAACAGGTACCCCACCCCCCCCGTTTCTATGAAAACAATAGGGTTACGTGATCGTCAGAGAAATATCCGTTGAAAACAAACAACTTAAAATTAGGACAAAGTCGGAAATCCGCCGTTTTGGGGCGGAAAAGCAGCAGTTTTGGAGCCCTGCCGAAGCCGTCCTGTCAGTCAACGTCCTGTCGTCGGCCGTTCATCCAATTGCCCTGGCGTATGGGAGAACTGGCGTCCGGGGCGTGTTCGATTCTTGATAATATGGACATTCCATGCAATCTTCTGCCACAAATCGTCGACGCGGAGTCGTCGTCATCCGGGCCGTGATTGAGATTGCGTTCATTGTTTTTCTGTTTTATTCAAATCTCCTGATGGGAGAATTTACTGTCTCTGGTGGACGAGGGAAGACGCTCGCTTACGCATTCAACGACATACTGACCGAAAAAAACTTTGCGATCGCTTTGATTTCCGCAGTGATTGGGTATGTAGTTTTCGAGCATCTCCGCAAAAGGCTCTGATATTAGCGATGTCGCACTGGAAGCCGGGTTCCTTGACCCCGCGCGGCTGACTTCCGTATGCTGCCAGCGTTCCCGTGGGTTGGTGGACGAGCCCACTCCAATCCGCCTGAGGGAGAGCCCGCATGAGCGTTATGTCCCCGGTCGCAACTCCCGCCCAGCCGAAGCCTACGATTGCCTTGCCGTTTCTGGTCCGCCGGGCCGCTGTGCTTGGAGCGGGGACGATGGGTTCCCGGATTGCCGCGCACCTGGCGAATGCCGGGATTCCTACGCTGCTACTGGATATGGTTCCAGCCGGTCAAGGCGCTAGAAACCGCTTGGCGGTGGCGGCGCTGGAGGTACTGGGAAAAGCAAAGCCCGCTGCCTATTTCGATTCGTCTTTTGCCGCGTTGATTACGCCCGGCAACTTCGATGACGATCTGCCCAAACTGTCCCAATGCGATTGGGTGATTGAGGCCGTTGCCGAGAATCTGGGGATCAAGACTGCGCTGCTTGCGCGCGTGACGCCGCATCTGGCTGCCCACGCTGTGCTGACTACGAACACCTCCGGTCTGCCGGTCAAGCAGATCGCCGCGGGTCTCCCGTCGCATCGCGGGCGTTTCTTCGGGACGCATTTTTTCAATCCGCCGCGCTATATGCGGCTGCTTGAGGTGATTCCGACCGGGGAGACCGATCCGGCTGTGGTCGCTGCTTTTTCCGCCTTCGCCGACCGCATCCTGGGCAAGGAAGTGGTGCTTGCCAACGACACGCCGAACTTTATCGCTAACCGGATCGGCGTCGCGGTGATGTTCAACGCGGCCAACTTGATGCTTGAACAAGGCCTGACCATCGAGGAAGTGGACGCGCTTACGGGTCCGGCGATTGGGTGGCCGCGGACCGGCACCTTCCGACTGGCTGACCTGGTGGGTATCGACATTCTGGCCCATGTTGCGGCGAACTTTCCTGAGGGCGTTGCCAAGGGGGGTTTTACGCCTGTTCTGGACGAGATTGTGAAGTGCGGCTGGATTGGAGACAAAGCCGGACAGGGTTTCTACAAGAAGATTCGCGGCGCAGGCGGGAAAGACGAACGACTGGTTCTGGATTTGGCCACATTCGAGTACCGCCCGACGGCCAAGCCTGTTCTTCCGGCGTTGGAGATGGCCAAAAATGGCGCCAGAGTGCAGGAGCGCCTTCGTCTTCTGTTAGCCAACGATCCCGCAAAGGACAAGGCCGCGGCCTTCCTTTGGCCGTTTCTGGCTTCGTTGTGGAACTTTGCCGCCGACCGGATTGGCGAAGTGGCTGCCGACGCACCATCAATCGATGAGGCCATGCGCGCCGGGTTTAACTGGGAGCTTGGTCCGTTTGAGATGTGGGATGCGGCTGGGGTCGAATCCACCGTGACGCGTATGGAGGCGATCAGAGAGCCGGTGAGCCCACGCGTGGAGGCCTTGCTCGCAGCCGGTCAGGCCTCGTGGTATTCGCTGGACGGCCGCGCTTGCTTCCAGCCCGAGACGAAGAAGTCCGAGCCGGTTCCCGCCATTCCCGGCCACGCCCGGATCGCTGATTTCCGACGGAGCAACGGAGTGATTCGAGCTAACGCTGGTGCGTCGCTTATCGACATCGGCGACGGCATCGCCTGCATCGAATTGCATTCGCTGAAAAACGCCATTGGCGGCGATGTGCTGTCGCTCATCTCTTCGGTGCTGAACCCTGCTTCCGATGCGGTTCGGGATTTTGCAGGTTTCGTGATTGCCAGCGACCGCGAGAATTTCTCAGTGGGCGCCAACCTGATGCAATTGCTGCTTGCCGCGCAGGAAGGCGAGTGGGAGGAACTGGCCCAAGTGATTCAAGGCTTTCAGCAGATGACGGCGGCTATCAAGTTTTGCCCTCGCCCGGTGGTTGCGGCGCCGTTTGGCCTGACCCTTGGCGGTGGCGCGGAAATCTGCCTCCACGCTGTGCGCCGCCAACCCCATGCGGAAACCTACATCGGTCTGGTGGAAGCGGGAGTCGGACTGATCCCGGCTGGTGGCGGGACCAAGGAAATGTTGCTGCGCGCGGTCGATTCAGCCATGGCTCTTGCGCCGCCTGACCCCAAGGACCCGCTTTCGCGCTTTGCTCAATCCGCCGAGATGTCTACGGCACTGAAGCGCGTGTTTGAAACCATAGCCATGGCAAAGACCTCGACATCGGCGGCCGAAGCCAGGCCTTTGGGCATGCTCGCGCCCGCGGACCGCATCACTATGAACCGAGAGCGCCAGCTTCTGGATGCCAAAGCGCAGGCTGCGGCGCTTGCCGGGGCGGGCTACGCCGCACCCCAGCCGCGCACGCAAATTCCCGCGCCCGGGTTGGCGGCGCTGGCTGTGATGGAAACCGGAGTTTATCTGATGGGCGAAGCCAGCTTTGCCTCAGCGCACGATCAGAAGGTGGCGCGGTGGGCAGCGTATATTCTTGCGGGCGGCCGTGTGACTGCGGGCACACCCATCAGCGAGCAGTACCTGCTTGACTTGGAACGCGAGGCTTTTCTTTCGCTTTGTGGCGAGCGCAAGACTCAGGAACGCATCGCCCATACGTTGAAGACGGGAAAGCCGCTGCGGAATTGAACTCTATGCCATCATGCTTTTGAATTATGGAAAGGTCTGAATGGATCGCGAAGCCGTTGCTGCCGAAGGTAGTTGGGATGATGAATCTGCTTTGCTTGAAGGTTATCGCCAAATGGCTGCCGACCAGGAACAGGAAGAGGAAGCGGAAGAATGGACGGAGCATATTCTCTTCGATTTGGAGTAATGCGAGCTGCGTCCATCCTGAGCGTGTTCTGTTGCGCCTGTTTTCTCGCTCCAGCCCAGCAGCAACCTCGGCCGCCCCAATTGAATGAATCAGGGCAGATTGTTGTCGCGGGCCAACCGACTCCGTACCTCATCCGCCATTTGCCGGTCAGCTCGTTTCCCGATCTTCCCGCTGAAGTGCAGGTGGTGCTGGCTCAGCGGGGCTGCCTGATTCCCCAGACCTACGAAGCGCACCGGCCGGAGAACGTGGTCCATGCACGGCTTGAGCGTGCCGGTTCTTTTGACTGGGCGGTGCTGTGTTCGGTGGAAGGAACGGTTTCTCTGCTCGTCTTTTTCTCGAGCGCGCCGGCGCAGCCGATTGTGCTGGCATCAGCTCCGGAGACCCAGCGCCTGCAAGCCCACGGATCCGGAAATGTTCTTGGTTTCAACTGGGGCATCGATCCCGCGTCGCCGGAGCAGATCCACGAGGCCCAGAACGGATTGGAGCATCGACCGGCGTGGGTGGATCATGACGCGGTGGCCGATTCGGTTGTAGATCACCGAACCATCTACCATTTCTACGTGAAGAATGCCTGGACTCTGCTGGAGATGCCGTAAGAGGTGACTGTTGCGCATCCATGCCAAATGAGTCGTCTCAACTTTCCCGTTTTCCCAAGGAGCAACACGCATGCCGGAAGCCGTACTCGTTAGCGCCGTTCGTACTCCTGTTGGCCGCGCTCCCAAAGGCGCTCTCTCGACCACCCGTCCTGACGATCTGGCGGCGATTGCATTGAACGGGGCTTTTTCGAAGGTTCCTGCCCTGGACAAGGCTGAAGTCGACGATGTGATTCTGGGCTGCGCCCAACCGGAAGGCGAGCAGGGATGGGATATTGCACGCTGGGCCGCACTGCGCGCGGGGTTGCCCGTGGATGTTCCCGGAGTTACCGTTAACCGGCTTTGCTCCTCAGGACTGGAGGCGATTGCGCTGGCCGATTTGCGCATCCGTTCCGGCGGGGACCGCGTGGTGATTGCCGGCGGTGCGGAAACCATGAGCCTGCTTCCTTTTGGCGGACTGAAGCCCAGTCCCAACCCCTACCTGGCTGAGCATTATCCCGCGTCGCTGCTGACGATGGGCCTTACGGCTGAGCGGGTTGCGCGCCATTATGCGGTTTCAAGAGAAGGTCAGGATGCTTTTGCGCTTCGTAGCCACCAGAAGGCGTTGGCGGCGCAGGCCGACGAACGATTTGCCGATGAGCTGATTCCCGTTAAAATCACGACCGCTGCGCCCGGCGTGAATGCGGGGAAGCCGGTTGTGACGGAATGGGTTTTCTCCGCCGATGAAGGACCCCGGGCGGACACCTCGGCGGAAGCGCTGGGCAAACTCAAGCCTGCCTTTGCCGCGCAGGGAAGTGTGACAGCAGGCAATTCCTCGCAGACCTCGGACGGGGCCGCTGCGGTGATACTTATGGATTCCGTACGTGCGCGAGAGTTGGGCATTGAGCCTCTTGGCCGGTTGGTTGCCTATGCCGCTACCGGCTGCCTGCCGGAGGAGATGGGCATGGGGCCGGTTACGGCCATTCCGAAGGCTTTGAAGCGCGCAGGACTTACCATCGACCAGATTGGACTTATCGAGCTGAATGAAGCTTTTGCAGCGCAGGTGCTTGCTGTGCTGCGCGAATTGGGACGGAATGGCTTCGAGATCGATACTGAGCGGGTCAACGTGAACGGCGGCGCTATCGCGCTTGGGCATCCGCTGGGGTGTACCGGCGCTAAATTGACTGCCACGCTGCTACATGAGATGCGGCGTCGCCAAGTTCGCTATGGGATGGTGACGATGTGTGTGGGCGGCGGAATGGGCGCGGCTGGGATCTTCGAGCTGCTATAAGTCTGTTTTTCTGGGATTGGACGCTATGGGTGATAGATGATCCCATCGACTTTGATGTTCAAGCACCAGAAGCAAAAGTGGATTTCCCTTCCGGGGTGCAATTCGCTCAGTTCCAGTTGACGCCACTGGTGCAGACCGAGGTAGCAAAACAGACTCTTGACCGCATTCGACTCGTGCTCGCGATGTGGCCACAGCTTTGCCAACGACGCGATGAGCGCCGGATTGGCAGGTCCAGGGGCGTTTGCTTCTGAAGATCGTAACGTTCCTGATTTCCCCCTATCGGTTTTGACACCTCATAGACTCAGACACTTTGAGGCTTGCATTTGATCCCGCTCCAAATTATTGTGCAAAAAACAAAAACAGCCGGAGCAATGCCGGCTGTTCATGCTGCTATTAATTCTTCGGGTTACGTCGTTTCGGGCTAATTCCGGCTATGCCTTGGCGAGAACCAGGGCTTTGAGGCGCGCGTTGAGGCGGCTCTTGTAGCGGGAGACGGTGTTGTCGTGGAGGATGCCCTTCTGCACGCTTTTGTCGAGGGTGGAGACAGTGGTGCGGTACTGCGCCTGGGCTGCTGCCACGTCGCCCTTGGCCAGCGCTTCGCGCAGGGCACGCAGGCTGGTGCGGACGCGGCTGCGGTTGGAGCGGTTCACTTCAGTGCGAGTGACTGTCTGGCGGGCGCGTTTCAGCGACGATACATGATTTGCCATTTTTGATCCTTAACCTTGAAGAAGATGATGCGGGCCAGAATGCAAGCCAAGCCGCACTCCTCGCAATTTCTTAGTCTACGGGAAATCGGGATTCGGGTCAATCGGAAGCTGATTAGGATGCAGGGCAATCGCATTTGAAATTCAGTTGAACCACGGTTGGTACTTACATTGGCCATTTGGAAGTCCGAGGTTTCTTGCAGGAGGATTCGATGTCCAGCAAAGAAACCCTGGAGCAGTTTGGTT
>Ga0181537_10002763_pt1 | contig 15282 bp, 8 predicted proteins | sample PEATcosm2014_Bin_39_FD_119765 | JGI IMG/M metagenome (GOLD analysis project Ga0181537, IMG submission 119765) | Peatland microbial communities from MTU Mesocosm Facility, Houghton, MI, USA - PEATcosm2014_Bin23_10_metaG | ecosystem: Environmental > Terrestrial > Soil > Wetlands > Peat | place... | reverse complement strand
CTTTTAGTAGCCGTGCACCCTGCAAACGACGTTCCTCCATCCACTCATAATCCCTTCTTTTGCTCATGCCTCCGCGAAGCAGGAAGCGCACCACTATGTCAGTCTGTTATGCAGAGCTTAGTAAACGGAAAAAGGCATTATGATTTGATTTTAAACGCCGACAGCATGACGGAAATGGATCTGGATACAGCTAAGTTATATTGGAAACAAATTAAGTCCTCAACGAGCACATTCCTTTCGATAAATCATGAGGCAAACGCGCTCAGGGTTCAGGATTTGATTGCAGCTGATTTGGCGAGTATCGATGTCAATAGATGCCCCTATTGGATGCGACGTGGCTACGTTGAAGAGGTTATTAAAATAAGAAGTAAAACAGGTGAAGACATGTTTGCGGCGGTTCCTTCGACAGGCTCAGGATGACAGAAGGGTGAAGACTAAACTTCCTCGCCGAGGGGGGTGGGCGCGTGGGGATCGGTGATCGGGAAGAGGAGTTTGAATCGGGTGCCCTGGCCGACTTTGGATTCGACCTGCACTTTGCTTTGGTGGTTCTCCATGATTTTTTTGACGATGGCCAGACCGATGCCGGTGCCGGAGTCCTTGGTGGTGAGGAAGGGGGCGAAGAGGTTGTCGAGTTGTTCGGGCGACATGCCCTGGCCGTTGTCGCGGACGGCGAGGACGAGGTGGGGTTCCCCTTCGAGTTCCTCGATGGCGGCGCTGAGCCGGATGAGGCCTCCTTTGGGCATGGCTTGCGCGGCGTTGAGGATGAGGTTGAGGAGGACTTGTTCGATTTGTTCGCGGTCAGCGCAAAAGAGCGGGAGATCATCGGGGACGGTGCTGCGGACATCAATGTCCTGCTGCTGGAGTTTGTGGCGGGTGAGGAGGAAGACGTCGTCGAAGAGTTGTTGCGCGTGGACTGATTCCTTGATCGGTTCGGAGGAGCGGGCGAAGGAGAGGACCTGGTCGAGGATGCGGTTCATCTGGCGCATTTTTTCGCTGATGAGTTCGGCGTCGCGCCGGGAGGTGGAGTCGAGTTGCATGGTTTCCACGAGAGCGTGGAAGAGCATTTGCATGACGGTGAGGGGGTTGCGGATTTCATGCGCGATTTCGGCGGCGAGCAGGCCGAGGGCGGAGAGGCGTTCGCTGGCCCTCAGCTTTTCTTCCATGTCGACGACGCGGGCGAGGAGCCGTCCTTTTTCGATGGCGACGGCGGAGAGGTCGCCAAGCGTGGTGAGGATTTTGATTTCGTCGTTGGAAAAACGGTGGCGTTGCTGGGTGTAGACGGCGAGGACGCCGACGGCTTTTTCCGCGAAGGTGAGCGGGACGGCGAGCATGGAGACGAGGCGTTCCTTGCGGGCGATGTCGGTCTGGATGTAGCCCTTTTCCCGGACCACATCGACGACGGCAACCGGTTTGTGGCGGGTGACGACGCTGCCGAGGAGGGAGTCTTCCGTGCGGAGATTCGGTTTGCCGCGATAGAGTTCGGTGCCGCCGCGGCAGGCGCGCAGGACCAATTCCGTGCCGTCGTCATTGAGGAGGAAAACGGAGCAGAGGCGCGTTTTCATAAGGCGGAAGGTCTGGACGGTGATCTGTTCGAGGATTTCGTCGAGGTTGGTTTCGGAGAGGATCAACTGGGCGGTGTCGACGAGGCTGGTGAGCTGGCGGCTTTTGAGGCGCAACTGGTCGATTTCCCAGGCGAGTTCGAGCCACTTGGCGGCTTCGGAGGCCATGTCGACGAGGCGGGCTTCGTCGGTGGCGCTGAAGGCGTCGACCTCAGTGGAATCGACGTTGAGGAGCCCGATGACCTGGCCACGCATTTCGACGGGGACGGCCATTTCAGAGCGAATTTTGGCGTTGATCGCGATGTAGCGTTTTTCCTCGCGGACGTCGCCGGTGCGCAGCGGTTTTCCGGTGGTGGCGACCCAGCCGGTGATGCCTTCGCCGGGACGGAGTTTGACCCGCTTCGCGCGCTCGCTGAGACCGTGGCTGGCTTCGATGTCGAGCAGGCCCGAGTTGGGGTTGACGAGGATGAAGGAGCCGGAGTGAGCGCGGGTGGAGCGGACAGCGGCGGCGAGGATGCGGTCGAGCGCTTTCTGGGGATGCAGCAGGGTGCGCAGATCGCGCCGTCGCAAATCGGAGAAGAGCGTGGGGAGCGTGGTTTTCTTCATGCCGCGATTCGATCTTGCAGATGGCTTCTGAGGAAGACAGTAACGGAATTACCAAATTTTCCAAATTAACGGAATTTTTTGAGAAGAAAAAAGGCAGGAAAATTTACTGCCGTGCGCAGCACCTGCCCTCTGCAGGAGTTCATACTGCAATCCCTTTGCGCACTTCTTCGATCAGTTTGGCGAGCGTATCTTCGTCTTCGATTTTTTTACCGTTCCGATCGGTGAGGTAAAAGGTGTCGAGCGCGGCGCCCTTTTCAGTGGTAATGCGCGCGGAGGAAAGGTTGAGTTCCGCGTCGGCAATGGCGCAGGCGATGCGGTAGAGGAGGCCGGGATAGTCGGCGGTTTGGACGTCAAGCAGGGCGTGGGTGCGTGAGGCGCGCAGGTCGACCGAGACCTGGGTGGGGAATTCGGAGGGGTCGTAGACGGGGAAGCGTGGCTTGACCACCCGCTTCGCGAAGACCTTTGCGAAGTCGAACTGTTCCGTGCCCATGGCCTGCCCCAGAATTTTTTCAAACGCGGCCCGGTCGCGGGGATCGGTCGCGGCTTCGAGCCGTTCGGTGGCGACGTAAAAGGTTTCGATGGCGATGTCGTCGGCGCGGGTGAAGATGTCGGCTTTGAGGATGGTGAGGTTGCAGGCGGTGAAGGAGCCGGTGACGCGTGCGAAGATATGGTACCGGTCCCAGGTGACGACGGTGACTTCGGAGTGGCCCTGCTCGGGGAAGTTGCGCCAGTGGACGATGGGCTGAAGGGAGGCGTCGTCGTGGGTGAGCTGATATTTCAGGAAGCCGTGGACGATGCCGATATGCTCGCGGATGAGTTCCTCGGACATGGTCTCGAAATAGCTGGGGGGCAGGTTTTCGAAATGGGCGACGACCTCGGCGGGGTCGAACTGGCGGTCGAGGTTTTTGAGCAGCCGCTGCTGGATTTCCGTGCGCGCCTGTTCCGCCATGGCCCTGAATTCTTTGACGCCGCTGAGGGCGCTCGAGGTGCGGTGGTAAAGTTGCCAGAGGAGGAGATCCTTCCAGTCAGAATAACCGCGCCCGGAGCCCGTGCCGAGAGTGTCGGCAAAGGTGAGGAGCATGAGGAGGTCGAGCCGTTCCTGGGTCTGGACGATGCGGGCGAATTCGATGATGGTGTCCTCGTTGTCGAGGTTCTTGCGCCGGGCGATCTCGGACATGGTGAGATGGTGGTCGACGAGAAAGACCAGGGTGGAGAGATCGGCGCCTTTCAGTCGCATGCGGCGCGCGACGCGGACAGCGTTGATGGCGCTGCCTTCCGCATGGCGCTCGCTATTGTCCGATTTGCCGGTGTCGTGGAGGAGCATGGCCAGGTAGAGGATGTGGGGCCGCGCGGCTTGTTGGAGGATGGTGCGGTACTTGGAGAAAGGTGACTCGGTGGCGTCGATGATTTTGTCGAGCGTTTCGATGCAGACGAGGGTGTGTTCGTCGGCGGTGTAACGATGGAAGAACTCGTGCTGGACAAGGCAGGTCAGTGGACGGAATTCGGGGAAGAAGCGACCGAGGAAGCCGAGTTCGTGCATGGTGCGCAGGGCGCGGCCAACCTGTCCCTTGCGTGAAAGGATGGCGAGGAGTGTTTCGCGCACGGCGGTCTGGTAGATGAACCGGCGGTCGATCATGTAGAGGCGGCGGCGGAGGCGGAGTTTCAACTCGGGGCCGAGTTCGGCGTTGTGATGCTGGGCCAGGAGAAAGACACGCACGAGGCGCAGGGGCTCGTCGCTGAGATGCGTGGCGGTGGGAAGTTCCAACTCGCCATTTTCTAAAACGAAGCCGTCGATTTCCTCGCGTTGCGTGGCGTGGAAGGGAAGGAAGGCCCATTTGGTCTGCGCTTTGCCGCTGCCGCAAAGCCGATTGCAGAGGGTGTTGCCGAGATTGAAGAGGAGCGAAGTGCGTTCGTAGTAGTCGCGCATGAAGGCTTCCATCCGGCGGAGGATGGTCCGGTGCTGGTAGCCGAAGCTGTCGGCGATCTGGCCCTGGAGACGCAAGGTCAGGACGTCGCCAGCGCGTTTTTGCTGATAATGGAGTTCGGTGCGGATGCGGAGCAGGAAGTCGTAAGCGCGGTCGAGTTGCTTGCGCTCGGTGGGTGTGAGCAATTGCGCGTCGACGAAGGCCTGGGTGTTGGCCAGGCCGCGCTTGACCTTGCCGACCCACATCAGGTTCTGATAATCGCGCAGGCCGCCGCAGCCGCTTTTGACGTTGGGTTCCTGGAGAAAGGGGGTGTTGCCGGCCTTTTCGTGGCGGTCGCGCTGGTCGCCGACGCGCCAGGCGAGGTATTCTTTCTCATGTCCGTGCAGACATCGGCGCTCGAAGGTCTTCTCGAATTCGGCAAAGAGTGGCTCGTCTCCGCAGAGAAAGCGGGCCTCAAGCAGCGAGGTCTTGGTGCGCAGGTCGCCGTTGGCCTGGGTGACGAGGTCTTGCATGGTGCGCGTGGCGTGTCCGACCTGAAAACCGATGTCCCAGAGCATGTAGAGAACGTGCTGGACGATGTCGTTTACCTGGCTCGTGTTCTTCGCGCTGTTGTTGGGATAGAGAAAAAGAATGTCGATGTCGCTGTAGGGATTGAGTTCGCCCCGTCCGAATCCGCCCACGGCCAGCAGGGCGATGCGGGGAGGGGTGTCCAGATTCGAGCGCAGATGGGTTTCCCAGGCGCTGTTCCAAAGATGGCGCAGCATGACGGTGATGGCGTCGGCGCGCTTTTTGCAAAGATCGCGTCCGCCTTCGCCGTGGATGTGCTCGAGCTTGAGCCGGTGCTCCTCCAATTTTAAAAAGCGGCGGTAAATGTCGAGGAGATCGGTCGGGCGCAGATGGGACTGATGGACGAGCTCCCGTTCGGCGTGGCGCAAGACCTTTTCGAGATAGACCGGTGGCATCGCTTGAAAGTAAGCGGGCTGCGAAGGCAATTCAATGGGGAAGTCAATTCCTGTCCCGGAGGGACACCCGAAAGTAGCCCGGCGATTTATCGCCGGGTACGTAGCGTTGAGCACCGCGTCCCGTTAGGGACGCTTGATCGGCATCCAACATGAGCTTTCTCCAGGGCTCTCAAGCGTCCCGATGGGACGCCCTTGCTTTCTCCGATGAACCCGGCAATGAATTGCCGGGCTACTTTCGGTCATTCCTCCGGAATGATGCACGGCGCGGCAGGAGGAAATTTAATTTGGATGTAAAGCTGCCTTGCAAGCGGCTATTGTGAGCGATTCAAAAAGGAAATAATTATGTGCCACCAAATACTGAACACTATCGGATTAATCCTGAATATGGCCGGAATAATTATTCTTTTTCGCTAGGGGTTTCCGCAACCATCACATGAAGAAGAAACGGGATTAGCCATAAGTGGTCCAATTGCCGATAAAAATGCTGAAGAGGCGAGAAAAAGAAAGGCTAAATACGTATGCCTTTCGATAATGGGATTAGCCCTGATCCTTATTGGTGTTGGTTCTCAAATTTTGGCCACGTGGATTGCAAATTAGGATACGACGCACAGCGGTATTGCCCTCTTTTGCCCAACGGCCCTAGTTTGGAGCAATGCCTGAACTTGGATTGAATATTGATCATGTGGCCACGCTGCGCGAGGCCCGTTACCGCGGATGGAAAGCAGGTCTCGCTCCCGAACCGAACGTTCTTGAAGCGGCGCGGCTCGCGGAACAGGCCGGGGTTGATGCGATTACCGTGCATCTGCGGGAGGATCGCCGCCATATCCAGGAGGCCGACGTGAGGGAATTGTCGCGCGCCATCCTGATTCCACTGAACCTCGAAATGGCCGCGACTCTGGCGATGGTTAAACAGGCGCTCCGCTTCAAGCCGGAGGAGGTCTGTCTCGTACCGGAAAGCCGCGAGGAAATCACCACCGAAGGCGGGCTCGACGTGGCGGCCGATGTGAAGCGCCTCAAGAGCGTCATCGCCAAGCTTCACTCCGCGAAGATTGACGTGAGCGCGTTCATCGATGCCGACCTGGCGCAGGTCGAGGCGGCGCATCGCGCCGGGGCGCAGACGGTCGAGTTGCATACCGGGGGCTATGCCAACGCGACGACCCGCGGTGCGCGCCGGAAGGAGCTGGCCCGGCATGGACGCGCGGCGGCCTATGCGCACGAGATTGGCTTGCGGGTGAATGCCGGTCATGGCCTCCACTATTGCAACGTCCGCGAATATATCGAGGACGTGCCGCACCTCCATACGCTGAACATCGGGCACTCGATTATTTCGCGCGCCATTTTTGTCGGGCTGGAACAGGCCGTCCGGGAAATGCGGGAATTGCTCGGTTCGCACGAGTTCGCGCCGAATGCGGATTGATCTGGAGGGACGCGCTCCCGCGCGTCCGCGGACGACCGGGAGGTCGTCCCTCCAAGGCACGACCGCCTTATGGCGGCGGCTACAACCCGCGCAGTTGCGGGGCGGTTTCGACCTTTGGGGCGGGATTTTGTGTCGTGGCCGGGGGCGGCCCGCCGGAGATGTCGCTCTGGTATTCGGTTTGGATGCGGGCGTAGAGGTCGTCGGTATTTTGTTGCGCGTTGCGGGCGAGGAGATCGATTTGCTGATCGAGGAATTGGGCCATCCGCGCGGTTTTCGGTTCGATCCGGGGAACGAGCGCCTGGCCCAGCGCTTCATAACAAATGGCTGCGGGCGAGGTGTCGTCCACCGGCTTTTGGATGGAACTCCATCCCGCGTGGACGGGTTGAAACGCCAGGTATCCCGCCAGCGCGCGCGCCGCTTCGGTTTGCGAGGATTGGGCCGTAACGGCCCAGCCATTGACGCGCGCCAGGCTGGCCCGGGCCAGGTCTTGCGGCAGAAGGGTGAAGGCGTAAGGGAAGGAGGGCAATGAGGACAATGAGGCGGTGAGGTCCGACGGGGCGATTAAAAGCATGGCGCGTTGTTGCGCGAAGAGCTGTCCCGGAGGCTCGCCTGCTTTCGGCAACGGCGCGGTGATGCTGAGTTCCTGGAAGATTTCATGAATGAGATCGAGCGCGCGCATTTGCGATTCCTTGGTGTCGGTGTCCGCGAGGTGCCAGACGCCGAGGTCGAGCGCGGGATGGCCCGCCTGGGTGCAGAGGATGTTCCAGAAATCGAAATCAGCAGGCAATTCGAGCGGGTAGACCGGCTGACCGGTGGCGTTCGTGAGGTTGAGTGATTTCAGCGCGCGCGCGTCCCCTTCGAGGATGTCCCAGGTCCAATGCCGGCCGGGATAGCCGATGCCGGCTTGGTCGAAATAGGTGGGATTGTAGAAAAGCACATCGACCGAAAATTCATCCGGCACAGCCTTGAGATGTCCGTCCACGGTGAAGGCGTCGAGGCAGCGCGGAGCGGTATCGAGACCAGGTGCAGGCGTTGCGTCGGCCAGATCGCGGGCGGGATCGAGGCCGGAAAAATCGCGCGCGGAGATCAGGCACACGTCGGGCGGCGAGCTGGAAGCGAGGGCCTGTTGCAAATCGCGGCGATAGCTTGTCTCGTCGCCGTCAATGGTGAGCGAGGCGTGCCGGCCGGTGGCCGTTCCGAAGGCGTCGGCTTCCGCTTCAAGCGTCTGCGTGTCGGCTCCGGTGGTCCAGGCCATGACGCGAAGGGTCGGGCCGGGTGGCACCTTGGGCGTGTTGGGGTGCGGAACGGTTTCCGGCACCGGTACGCCGTTGGGGGCATTGGGGCTTGGCTCAGGCACGGAGGGGAAGGGGCGCTGGTTATTGCTGGCGGGGATTTCCTCCTTGGTGCGCGGGAAGGTGAAATAGACGAAAATCGCAGCGCCGATGAAGGCGAGCAGGAAGAAGGTGGCAACGGCTTTTTTAGGCACATTTAAAAGTTAGCTTAAAACGAAGCGAAACTCATCTTGAAAGAATTATTTTAAAGCTTGCCGCTGATTCAATCTTGTCAGGAGCGAATCACGCTTTCCCGAACGCTTCGAGCCCGCTATCTATTAACGATGGAATCACCGGACAGTCCCGTTTCCGCCCGTGAGGGCCGGTGGACGTCGCTTTGGGTCGTGGCGCTCGTTTCGCTGCTGGCCCAACTTGGGTTGTGCCAATTCTTTTCCTTCGGCGAACAGGTTCCGGTCTCGATCGACATCAATCCATCGAATCTCTGGAAGTACGGCTACCATTTCCCGCCGGCGGGGACTTTCCAAGTGCTCAACTGGCTGGGGCTCCCTTATCCGGCCCAGTCGCTGAATCCGCTGAGTCTTGCCATGGCCCACTTTTCCGTCTGGTTTTTTTTCACGAGCTACGCACCGATCATTTCCACGTTCGCGTTGCTTGCGATGGCGGCCTTCTTGCGCGAACTGGGCTTGTCCCGGCCCGCTGCTCTATTCGGCGGCGTGATTTATGCCTGGCAGGGCGATCTCCTGCCGTTCGTCTATCCCGGTCATTATGGCTATATCACATCCTGGCCGTTCTTCGCCATCGGAGCGTGGGGAGCGCTGCGCGCCGAGCGGACGGGATACTGGGCCTATCCCGTGATCAGCGGCGCGTCGTGTGGGATCATGGTCAGTCTGCTGACGAACGCCGATCGCGGGGCCATCTCGAGCCTTTTGATCGCCGCGCTTTATCTCGCCCCGATGGGTCGGCGCTTTGCCGCCTGTCGAACGATCATCGATCATTTGAAAAACCTGCGCCAACTCGCCTTGTGCATCGGCGTGGCGTTGCTCATCGCGTTGGCTCCTTTGCTAGCGCTATTCAAAGGAAACATTGTGGGAGTCAAGATCGCGGGCATCGCCGATCGGGAACAGACTTACAAACTCGTCACCCAGTACAGCATTGGCCCGGCGGAAACGCTGACTTATCTCGCGCCCGGCTTTTTCGGCTGGCACAGCAATAACAACGACGGCCCTTACTGGGGCTGGATTGGAGAATGGCCCGACTGGCCGAAAAATCATCAGGGCTCGAGCAATTTCAATCTGGCCATCAGCACGACGGGGACGGTTGCCACGGTCCTGGCCCTGATCGGCGCGGGTCTGCTCCTGCCGGGGAATCTGTTTGGACCGAGCCGGATGACGGAGCGGCAACGCTTTTACGGGCAGGTTTTGCTGGTGCTTGGTTTCGTCACGTTGATTCTGGCCTGGGGCTGGCACACGCCGCTTTACCGGCCCTTGTTTGCCCTGCCGCTGATGGATAAATGGCGCAATCCGCTGAAGTGGCTGGAGATGACTAATTTTGCCCTGGTCGCTCTCAGCGCTTTTGGCGTGCAACATTTACTGGCCTCGCTCGAACCCGGCGCGCCCGAGACGAGGATCGCGCGGCGTCGTCTGGCTTGGTTTACCATGGGATTTTTGATCCTGCTGGGCTTGGGATTAGCGGGCAGTTATCCCCTGGCTCTCGTTCTCACACCGATGCTTCTGGCGGAGGGTAGTGATCCACTCGCCGTCGATAAAATGATGAGCACGATGCATAACTCGCTGCTCTGGGCGTTTGTTCTCATGGCTCTTTTTTGCCTGGTGCTGCGCGCCCTTTGGCGGCCGGACAAGTTGCGCGGTCTGACGCTCATGAATCCCTTGCTGCACCGTCTCTGGCAAAGAATGCTCCAGCCGGACTATCTGCCGCTGACTCTGGCGCTGGCGCTGGCCGCGTTGGCCGCTGTGCAACTGGGTTGGGTGGCGAACCAATTCATCCACCCTACGCCGCTCGAGGAGTTGACCGCGACCAACCCGCTGTTGGAAGCGCTCAGCAGCGAGGGCAATCGGGTCCGGGTCAGTGTGCCGACTGACGACCCGTTGCTCAGGGATGATCTGCTGCAAAACCAATTCGCCGCCATGCATATCTCCTGTCTTGATATTTCCGCGGCCTCGCGCATTCCGGATGATCTCAACACTTTTTTGCAGACTCTGGACAACGATGAGGCGCGTCTTTGGTTTCTCGCGGGGGTAAAAAATATTGCCGTGCCCGAGCGAGCCCTTGCGCAAATGCAACAGGATCCCGCTGTCGCAGCCAATATCGACCATGCCGACGGCTATACCCTGGAGCAGACCGGTTCGCCGGACCTTCCCTCCCACGCCCTGATTGGGATGAAGGATTACCTGGCCAAGGCGACGTTTGTCCCCAACGTCGATTTTTTTGCCACGGATGAGGCGCTGCTGAAGCGGCTCACGGATCCGGCATGGAATCCGCGCGCAAGCGCCTTGCTCCAGCGACCTGTTGCCATCACCGTGCCACCGGCGCTGGAACCTCCCGGGACGTCCGACCTGGTCGAGTTGAAAACCTACACGCCGACGGAAATCGATATTGATGCGCAAACGACGCGCAGTGGTTTTATCCTGATCAACGATCAATACGATCCCGACTGGCAGGTGAAGGTCAACGGCCACGAGGTTCCGCTTCTGCGCGCCGATTATATCATGCGGGCCGTGGCTATCCCGGCGGGCGATTCGACCGTCACGATGCATTATGTCGAGCATTACCATGTCGCCGGCCTGAGGCTGCCCGCCGAGGCCGTGAATAATTTCAGCGACAGCGTGATGCTGACCGCGTGGCTGGTCGCCGGTTTCGCCGTTTGGAGGAGAAGGTCAATGTAGCGGCGGTCTATGACCGCCGACAATGAGACGAGGAGTGTTGAGGAAAGATTCTCCTCGTTCCCAAGTTGCACTTGGGAACGCTACTGCCGTCCGCAGGACTGTTCATTGCGAAATTCCATTTCGCGCTGATCCATCTTGTCCAATTTTGAGTTCACACCCTACCATTGCGACTTGAACGCGACGTCATCCGCTTCCACCGCGCCAATCGACTGGCGTCAGTGCCTGATCGTCTTTCTCGCCGTGCTGGCGCTTTCGCTGCCGCAGGCCGCGCTGCTGCCGCTGCTCGATCGCGATGAGCCGCGCTTCGCCGAAGCGAGCCGCGAGATGCTGCAAAGCGGCAACTTCATCGTGCCAACCTTCAACCACGCTCCGCGCTATGCCAAGCCGCCTCTCATCTACTGGTGCCAGACGATTTCCTACACCATCCTCGGCGAAAATGCTTTTGCCGCGCGGCTGCCATCGCTCCTGGCCACGGCGGCCACGGCGGTGCTTCTTTTGACCTGGGGCACGCGGCTAGGCAGCGCACAGATGGGTGCGGGCGCCGGGTTGCTTTATGCGTTTTGCCTGCAAGCGGTGCAGCAGGGGCGCGTCGCCACGGCGGATGCGCTGCTGATTTTCTTCATGACGCTGACGGCTTTCACGGGCTGGCTGATTATCCGACCGAAGGAGCCAGGGCGTGTTCGGGGCATTTGCTTCATAGTGCTCGCGCTCGGATTCGCCGGCGGATTTCTGGCGAAGGGACCTGAGGCGTTGCTTCCTTTTTTACCGCTTTTGTGGTGCGCACGAGGTGCGGGCCGGAACGTCGTCACCGGGTTGATCGCCAGTTTAGTCGTTGGCCTTGGCCTCGTTCTGTTCTGGGCAATTCCCGCTTATATCGAGACGAATGGCAATTATTGGCGCGAAGGGTTAAGCGAAGGCGTCGGCGAGCGGATGGTCGCGGGTCTCCAGGGCCACGGCGCTTCGACGTTCGGCTGGTATCTGCTGAGCCTGCCTTTTTATCTGCTGCTCTTCTGGCTGAGCGCGCTGCCCTGGTCGCCTCTGCTTGTCATTCATCGCAAAAAACTTTTCACCGCGTGGAAGCCGGACCTCATCGACACGTACCTGCTCCTTAATGCCGGACTCATCTTCGTGGTCTTCACGCTGATGGTCACGAAGCTGCCTCACTATACGCTCCCCGCTTTTCCCTTCCTTGCGTTCTTGTTTGCGCGGCGATGGGAGTCGGTTGGATTGCCGAAATGCACTCTTGCAAAGTTCGGCTGGATTAGCGGTGGCGTACTAGCGCTGGTAGCTGCCGTGCTCATTCCCGTCGCCATCGCGAATCACGCCACGCCCTCGCCGGTCGGCGAGTTGGTACGTGATGCGGGCGACACGCTCATGCCCGAAACCGAATTCGCCGTCGTCGATTTTCAGGAACCAAACGCGATCTGGGAGATGCGGCGCGTGGTGAAAGGCTATGGACGCTCCATCTCGGAATCGGAGGTCATCCCGTTCATGAATCAGACCGAGTCACGAGCCGTCTTGCTCTCAACGCCTCTTTGGCGGCGAATTGAGAGTACCGCTCACATTCCATGGAAGGTTTATACAGCGCGCGGTTTCAATGCGGCCAAAGGAACGTTCATTGACCTCACTTTGGTCGTTCGGACCTGATTGCTCCCAAGCGGCTACTTTCCAATGCAGAAATTCTGGAACAGCCGCGTGAGAATATCTTCGTTGTCCGTTTCGCCGATCACTTCCGCGAGATCGTGCAATGCATCGCGCAGTTCGACGCTGACCAGTTCCAGGCCGGTTGAGCCGCGCAACGCCTCCAATGCGCGGTCAAGCGATTGCGCCGCGCGTTGCAGCGTCGCGTTCTGGCGTGCGTTGATCGTGAGGACGGTTTCCGTTTCGTCCGCAACATCGGCTAGCAGCGCGGATTCGATTTTCGCCTCAAGATCGCCGAGGCCTTCACCCTTTAGCGCACTGAGAAAAATCGCGTTTGCAGGAAGCGAGGCATGTCGTCCCAAGTCCGATTTATTCGCGATGAGGAGGATGGGAATATTTTCGGGCAACTCGATTTTCGTCGCGGCGTAAGGCTGATGCGCCTCGACGACGTGGAGCAAAAGTTGCGCGCTGGGCAGCAGGGCGCGGGCGCGGCGGTTGCCCTCGATTTCGACGGGATCGGTCGAGTCGCGCTGCCCGGCGGTATCGATCAGGCGCAGAGGCAGTCCGCGCACGTTGCACATGGCCTCGATCAGATCGCGCGTTGTGCCGGGCGTCGGCGCGACGATGGCGCGGTCCTCGCGCAGCAGCGCGTTGAGCAGGCTCGACTTGCCGACGTTCGGCTCGCCCACGATTACGGCCAGCGCGCCTTCCTGGAGAATGCGGCCCAGTGGCGCGGTGCGGATGAGTTGGTTGATTTTGTCGCGGATCATTTCGACGCGTGCGGAAAACTCGGGCCCGACGCGCGGCTCGATTCCTTCCTCCGCAAAATCGAGGCTGGCTTCGAGGTGGCTGAGCAGATCGATCAACTCGGCGCGCACCGCTTCGAGCGCGTGGCCGAGTTTTCCATCTTTCATTGCGCGGGCGCAGGCGAGCGCGCGTTCCGTCGGCGCGTAGAGCAGGTCGAGCAGGCCCTCCGCCTGCGTGAGCGAAAGCTTGTTGTTAAGAAAGGCGCGCTGGGTGAATTCGCCGGGCCGCGCGGCACGCGCGCCGAGAGCGAGGCACGCTTCGACGATGTTTTCCACAATATGCGGATTGCCGTGGCACGAAATTTCGACCGTGTCCTCGCCCGTGTAGGAATGGGGCGCGTGCCAGAACGTAAGCACGATGTCGTCGAGCGTTTTGTCCTGATGCGCGAGCGTGCAATAGACGGCATGGCCCGGTTTTCCATCGACCTTTTCCGTAACGAGCTGGTCGATGATCGCGCGGCTTTCTGGCCCGCTGAGGCGAATGACCGCGAGGGCCGCAACGCCGGGCGGCGTGCTGAGAGCGACGATGGTGTCGGTGGTCATTTACTTTGAAACGTACGCCACATACGGCAACCCGTGCGCGTCGGCGACCGCCTGGCAGGTGAGCTGGCCGTCGAGCACATTGACGCCCTGCGCCAGGCCGTCGAATTTCCGGCACGCTTCGGCGAGGCCGTGTTCCGCCAGCGCCTCGATGTAAGGATAGGTCACATTGGTCAGCGCCTGCGTCGCGGTGCGGGCATAGGCGCCGGGCATGTTGGTGACGCAATAGTGGAGCACGCCTTCCTCGACGAAAACGGGATTGTCGTGTGTGGTGGGCCGCGAGGTCTCCGCGCAGCCGCCCTGGTCGATGGCGATGTCGACGAAGACGCTGCCCGGTTTCATTGAGCGCAGCATCGTTCTCGAAATAAGCTTCGGCGCTTTCGCGCCCGGCACGAGGACCGCGCCGATGAGGAGATCGACCGCGGGCAAAAGTTCGACGAGATGCGCTTCGCTGGAATAGAGCGTGTGGGTCGAGCTCATCGTGATGTCGAGAAAGCGCATGCGCTCGACATCGACTTCGAGGATGGTGACGTCCGCGCCGAGGCCGGTCGCCATACGCGCGGCGTTAACGCCCGAGGTGCCTCCACCGAGCACGACGACTTTGCCCGGCAACACGCCAGGCACGCCACCGAGCAGGACGCCCTTGCCGCCGTGGGGCTTGGCGAGAAAATGACCGCCGACAATGACCGACATGCGCCCCGCGATTTCGCTCATCGGTTCGAGCAGGGGCAGGCGATGATTGTGCGTGACTGTTTCGTAGGCGATGGCGGTCGCGCCCGATTTCAGCAGCGCGGCGGTGAGATCGAGGCTCGCGGCGAGATGGAGATAGGTGAAGAGGATTTGGCCTTTGCGGAGAAGCGGATATTCGCTCGCGATAGGTTCCTTGACCTTGACGATGAGGTCGCCGCGAAACGTTTCTTCGTGGGAGTCGGCCAGCTTCGCGCCCGCCGTGGCGTAGTCGTCGTCCGGATAGCCGGCGTCGATGCCCGCGCCGCGCTCGACGATGACCTGATGGCCGTGCTTGATGAGTTGATACGCGGCGGAAGGAAGCAGCCCGACGCGATGCTCCTGCGCTTTAATTTCCTTGGGGACGCCGATAATCATGCCGAGGGAAGCATGACGGAATTACGGAATGAACGGAATTACCAAATTAACGGAGAGAAATTTCGCACAGAGGACGGAAGAGAAAAGAAGCAGAGAACCGAAGAGGGGAGGCAAGAGACCGAGAAGGAGGAGCACCCCTCAATACCGAACGCTATTTGGAAACGAGGGGAACCTTCCTCCTATCCGCCTGCCTTTCCTCTTCAGCCCTCTGTCTCCCGCCTCTTCTGTCCTCCGTGCGAAACGTTCCCCTGCCTTTAGAATTTGAGGTTGAGCACCACTTTCGTGCAACGCTCGCACAATTCGGGGTGCTCGGCGTGCGAGCCGACGTGGTCGTAATATTTCCAGCAGCGGACGCATTTTTTCATGCCGTGGTCTTCCGCGCGCGTGACGGTGATGGTTTGATATAGATTTTGGTACTGCGTTTCATTCGCTGTTCCCGCTCCAAGGGTGAAGGTCGGAATTGTTCCGTCCGGAGGAGTTTTCAGAACGACTTTGGAAACGAGGAAAAGTTCCTCCAATAACGAAGG
>Ga0181537_10002761_pt1 | contig 15291 bp, 12 predicted proteins | sample PEATcosm2014_Bin_39_FD_119765 | JGI IMG/M metagenome (GOLD analysis project Ga0181537, IMG submission 119765) | Peatland microbial communities from MTU Mesocosm Facility, Houghton, MI, USA - PEATcosm2014_Bin23_10_metaG | ecosystem: Environmental > Terrestrial > Soil > Wetlands > Peat | place... | reverse complement strand
TTCGCCTCCGCCACATGGGTCGCCTGCTGCGCAAATGTCCTCACCGTGGCGAACTCGGTCTTCTGCCCCGGCACAAAGATCGCCTGGCTGGGAGCGAAGTCGTACTTATCTGCGGGCATCGCCTTCACCGCGCTCATCATCTCGCCTTCAATCACGCTCAACTGCGAATCGAAAGCCGCGGCCGGCGTGACAATCGTTCCCGGCTCTGGTCCTTTCGCAGTGCCACCCATCTGTGCCGTCGCAGTCAGCGAACCCAACCCCAACAAACAACACGCTGCCATCCACCGCATGTGCATTGCAAACCTCCAAGTAATGTGTCTTCGACAGGAGTCCACAGGTTATCAGACTGAAGAGCTGGATTTAGATTCAATGTAATGCCTGATGAATGCTTCTGATCGCGCTCAAGTGCTCAAATGGATTTTTTCTTAGGTAAAACCGGAAGCGATTCGGTACACAAAGAGAGATAGGAGCCGGCAACCGCGCCCGGAGGGGGCAGGATTGCCGTCGCAAAACGAATGCAGGACAATCCTCTTTTTCGCGGGGAAGAACTGACGACAAAGGCGTCCCGACGACGGCTCAGGGGCAACCGTGCGTTGATCTTCGGCCTCATCACGGCATCCACGGCCGCGCTCCTCGTTTGTCCCTGCGACTACACGGGCGAAAACCCACACGCCATTGCTTTGATCGCGATCTCGATCCTCATTGGTGGCGTCGCGGCGCTCCTCATCTATCGAGAACTGCGGAGCAGAAGCGATATCACGGCCTTCCTGAAAGCCGTCATCGCCGTTGGCATCGTGGTTGCTGGAGTGTACGCAGAGTTCGCCGTGGCAGTGGAGTGCATTGCCTGGCTTGCGCGGCGCGGAAGGTAGCGGCAGGCTAAGTCCGACCTTGCACGGCCTCTTCGTAGACGCGCACGTATTCCTTGGCCGGACCAGACCAGCAGTAGTCGCGGGCCATGCCGTTGCGCATCAGGCGCGTCCAGCCCTTTTTGTCGCGGAAGGCCACTAGTGCGCGGTCGATCTCGGCGAGCAGGGCCTCGGGAAGGTAGCCTTCAAATTTGAAGCCGGTGCCAGTTCCCTTCACCGCGTCCCATTCTTCAATGGTGTCGTCCAGGCCGCCGGTGGCGCGCACAATGGGCACGGTACCGTACTTGAGCGAGTACATCTGGTTCAGCCCGCTGGGTTCGTAGAGTGACGGCATGAGAAACATGTCGGCGCCGGCTTCGATCTTGTGCGCCAGGGTGTCGTCGTAGCGAATCTGCACGGCTACGGTGTCAGGATGGCGGAAGGCCCAGCCGCGAAAGAGGTTTTCGTAGTAGGGATCGCCTGTGCCCAGTGCGACCACGGCCAGATCGCGATCCGCCAACTCTTCGACGATCTTGGCCACGATGCCGAATCCCTTTTGCGTGGCCAGGCGCGAAACGATGCCGATGACCGGAGTGGTTTCCGCGATTTTTTCGAGACCAAACGCGTGCAGCAGATCGGTGCGGCATGCGCGCTTGCCTTCGAGATTCTCCGGCGTGTAGTGCGCGGCGAGGTGGCCGTCGACGGCCGGACTCCACTGCCCGTAGTCCACGCCGTTCAGGATACCGCGCAGGTCAGCCGCGCGCTGATGCAGAACGCCTTCCAGCATTTCGCCAAATTCAGCGGTCTGGATTTCCTCGGCGTATTTGCGGCTCACGGTAGTGAGCAGATCGGAAAAGACCACGCCACCCTTCAAAAAGTTGAAGCGATCGAACTGCTCCACCTTGTCCATGGTGAAGAGTTCCCAGGGAAAGAGGAGTTGCTCGGTGGTGTTGGGCGGAAATTTTCCCTGGTAGGCGGCATTGTGAATGGTAAGTACCGCGGCCGCACTGCGCAAGACGGGATCTTCGAGATAAGTGGTGCGGAGATAGACGGGAATAAGCGCAGCCTGCCAGTCGTGAACGTGGAAGACGTCTGGCACGCCAAGAAGTTTCGACGCCTCAATGACTGCGCGGCAAAAGAGAGCGAAGCGCTCGGCGCTATCGGCATAATCGACCCCGGCAGTGCCGTAAAGCTCCTTGCGATCAAAGAGTTCAGGACAATCGATAAAGTAATACTGCACGCCGTCGCGCTTGCCTCCGTCGACGACGCCGGCGAAACGATTGTAGGTACTGAAGGGGATCGTGATGGAGCGAACTGCGTAATTCGGCTCGCCTTGGATGCGCTGCCGGATGCGCGTATAAAACGGCAGGAAAACCGTGACCTGGTGCCCGAGCTTGACCAGTTCGGGCGGCAACGCGCCCACGACGTCGGCCAGCCCGCCGGTCTTGGCCAGCGGCGTGCTTTCTGAGGCGGCAAACGTTATTTGCATCGAGCGATCTCCCGTTGCGCAACCAAGGGCCAGTCTACTATGCGCATCGGCGGCGGGCACAGGCTAGCGCCCACGTGCAATATGATTGGGTGGGCGCACCAAGGAGACCGGTACATGGATTGAGCATGTGCGCTGTTGAAAGTGCGCGGCGTCCAAATTTCAAGCTTGCATCACAGGAAAGACATTTATGATCGGCACAACTAAACTGCTCTCTGCTCTCGTCGTCGTTGCTATGTCTGTTTCGCTTGCAGACGCATGCGTAGCGCAAGCCGCCGGCCCATCGGGGTCGGGCGGCGCGGCCCCTGCGCATCACACGTTTGGTGTGGAAGGCGGAAAGTTCGTGCTCGACGGCAAGCCGTTCCAGATCATCGCGGGCGAGATGCACTATGCGCGCATTCCTCGCGCGTATTGGCGCGCGCGGCTGCGCATGGCCAAGGCCATGGGATTGAACACGATCACAACCTATGTGTTCTGGAACTTTCATGAGCCGCAGCCCGGCGTGTACGACTTCACGGGCCAGCACGACGTAGCGGAGTTTGTGCGCGAGGCGCAGAGCGAGGGACTATTGGTGAATTTGCGCCCGGGCCCTTACTCGTGCGCGGAGTGGGAGTTTGGCGGATTTCCGGCATGGCTGCTGAAGGACCACAGCACCGTGGTGCGCAGCGCCGACCCCAAGTTCACGGAGCCGGCACGGCGCTGGCTGCTGCGCCTGGGCAAGGAACTGGCGCCTCTGCAGCTCGCCAATGGCGGGCCGATCATCATGGTGCAGGTCGAGAACGAGTACGGCTCATTCGGCAGCGACCACGCGTACATGGAGCAGATTCATCAGGACATCGTGGATGCGGGATTCGGCAAGTCGCTGATATACACCGCTGATGGGCCCGAGCAAATCCCGAATGGCTCGCTGCCGGGATTGCCGGCGGGAATCAACTTTGCTCCCGGCAATGCGCCCAAAGCTTTCGCAACACTGCACAAGCTGCGTCCCGAAGGTCCGTTCATGGCGACGGAGTGGTGGGACGGATGGTTCGATTGCTGGGGAGTGGCGCATCACACCACTCCGGCCAAAGCGCAGGCCGACGAGCTCGAATGGATCCTCAAGCAGGGCTACTCGATCAGCATCTACATGGTCCACGGCGGCACTAGCTTCGGCTGGATGAACGGCGCAGACATGGATCACACTCCCTACATGCCCGACATCACCAGCTACGACTACGATTCAGCCATCGATGAAAGCGGCCGCCCTGGCCCCAAGTATTCTCTCTTCCGCGACTCCATCGCCCGCGCCACCGGCGTCACTCCGCCACCCATCCCCGATGTCGATCCGCCTGTTGCAACGCCTCCCGTCGACTTCAAAGAATCCGCTTCGCTCTGGCAATCGCTGCCGCAACCGTTCATGTCCGAGCAAATTCAAACCATGGAGGATCTCAACCAGTCCTTTGGCTACATCCTCTACCGCACCACCATCGACCAGCCCGTTTCCGGCGACCTGGTCCTCGATGAACTTCACGACTACGCCAAAATCTACGCCAACGGCGCCCTCATCGGCTCGCTCTACCGCGGCAATCAGCAGAACCAGATCCACGTTGACCTCAAAGATCCAAAAACCCGCCTCGACATCCTCGTCGAAAATTCAGGCCGGGTGAACTTCGGCCTGGAGATTCGCGGTGAACGCAAGGGCATTACAAAGCAGGTGACATTGGCAGACAAGCCGCTCACCGGCTGGCAGATTTACTCGCTGCCCATGAGCGATCCAGAGAAGTTGCCGTTCCGCACTGCCGTTTGCACGGGCGCGTGCTTTTATCGCGGCGCGTTACAGGTAGACCACCCCGGCGACACTTTTCTTGATACCAGCAACTTCGTGAAGGGAATGGTGTGGGTAAACGGTCACGCGCTGGGACGGGTGTGGAATGTAGGGCCGCAGAAGACGCTTTACCTGCCAGGTCCGTGGCTGCATTCGGGAGCAAACGAAGTCATTGTCTTCGATCTCGACGGCGCACCGGGCAGAACCGCCGCGGGAAGGACCACGCCGGTTCTGAATGCGCCGGTGCAGAAACCGTAGAAAACGGCAGAGAGCAAGAAGGCGACGTTAGTCCATTCCTGCGGCTTCGGCCGGCGTGGGAACGGGCAGGAGCTCCCCTGCCCTGCTGCGCTCCCTGACGCGCTCACGCAGTATCAGGATGGCCTCGCAGCCCAGGATTACAATCAGCGGATCGACCGCACGCAGGTGGTAAGGCTCGGGGTGCGAGAAGTAATACATGAGCGGAAAGAGAAACAGCACGCCTGAATAGCGAATGGCCTCGTAGGGAGTGTTGCGCCACGCCATCATGATTCCAAGTAGGCCGAGCAGCGTGAGACACGTAGCAAAGGGAATGTTGGCCGGGTCCATGGGCTCGAGCGCGAGATAGTCGGGATCGAAGCTCCAATAGCCGGTCCAGATGTAAACGGCGCGGCGGAAACTCGTCCACGCGTACCAGGCCGGATGGTCATGGATGAACGCTTTGGCCTGTTGCGATTTGAGATTCATGTAGGCGAGCTCTCCCATGGAGTTGTATTCAGTAAGCTCCTGTGCGTCATGGAGGGGATGAATATCGTCACTGGTCCACCGCAAATCGTAGCCGTTATTGCCCATCCAGAGCTCAAGACCCATATTGTCGCGCATGGGTATGAGGCGGTGAAAGACCAGAGCGTTGCGAATCATCCAGGGGGAAAGCGCAGCGGCCACGGTGAAACAGGCCACACAGCCCGGCAGAAGCCAGCGCTTGCCGTCACGGAAAAGCCGCCAGCAGGCGAGCGCCAGCAGAAATGGAATCACAATCAGCACTGAGGGCTCGGTAAGTCCCGCGAAGGCGGCGAGGAGCCCGAATCCAGCCCACAAACCCAGCCGTGAAGATTCCTCCATGTGCTGCGCCAGCACGAGCAACCAGCATAGGCAGAGCAGAAGCAAGTGCGTGGACCAGGCCCAGGCCGCCGCAAAGTAGATTCCATAGGGCGAGAACGCCCATCCCCACGCTGCCCACCAGGCGACGCGCACGCCGAAACTGCGGCGAGCCATGAGGAAAACGGGTATACAGGCCAGGGCCGACAAAAGGCAGTCGAATGCGTGGACTGCAAAGATGGACGCGGCAGTGTGTATGCCGAAGAAGTAGTACGAGACGGCGACGATAATGGGAAAGACCGGGGGCATCATGGCCGAGGTCTGATTCGAATACAAGGCGCTGCCAAATCCACGGCCGGCCACCAGGGCCTCGGCCACGTTGCCCGGCTCCCAGGCATGGCGATGATCGGCGTCCATCAGACCTTCAAAGTTTGGCGTAACCGTGACGGCGAGCCGAAGGGTGAGCGCAATCAAAATGATCAAGGCCAGCACGCGCCGAGTTTTGACTCGGCATTCCGTGGGGGAAGTTGGAACAGTCTCAGTCGGCATTTAGCACTTTATTCTTTTGACGCGAGTACCGATGGTTGCGATTACATCGAAAAAAATTTCTTAAAAGTCTGTAATCAGCGCTTTATTCAAGGATATACGATTCCGGCTGCCTGCTTGGAGCAGTCACGGGAAGCTGAAACGCGAGGTCCTGCTCGATCCGAAAGAGAGGCAGGACCTACTGTCCTGCCCCTTTCTGGATAAGGTGGGTGGTGGAACGGCCGTCGACGAGTGGAATGATCCGAACTTCTCCGCCCCAGGATTCCACCTCTTTGGCGCCGACTACCGTATTCAGGTTGTAGTCGCCGCCCTTCACAATCACATCGGGCTTGACGGCAACAATCAGCTCCAGAGGCGTCGGCTCGTCAAACACCACCACCGCGTCAATGGCGGCCAGCGCGGCCAGAACCGCAACGCGTTCGCGCTCGCCCACGATGGGCCGGTTCGGGCCTTTGAGCGCGCGCACTGAGGCGTCGCTGTTGACGGCGACAATCAGCCTGTCACCGTAGCGGCGGGCCTGCTCCAGCAAGGTGATGTGGCCGATGTGCAGCAGATCAAAGCAGCCGTTTGTGAACACAACTCGCTCGTTGCTGGCCTTCCACATCACTACGCGGTCGGCCAGTTCCTCGCGGCTCAAGGCCTTGTTCGCGGCGGAACGGGCGATCTCAGGAGCCAAAGCGGCCAACAGTTCGTGCTTTTCCACCGGCACTGTGCCGACCTTGCCTACAACAATTCCAGCGGCCAGGTTGGCGAGTTGCACCGCCGTCTCCGGTGATAGCGCGGACGCCAGGCACAAGGCCAGAACCGCGATCACCGTATCTCCCGCGCCGGAGACATCGAACACTTTGCGCGCTACCGCGGGCGCCGTAAAGATTTTGCCTGGCCGCACCAGCGCTATGCCCTTTTCACTAAGGGTCGCGGTAAGAAAGTCCAGATTTAACTCCCGCACCATCGACTCCGCCGCGCAAAGCGGATCCTCGATGCCGTGCACGCGCGTCCACTCCGGCTCCCGAGCCGCCGCGGAAATCTCCGCCAGATTGGGACAAATCGTGGTTGCGCCACGATAGCGCGAAAAGTCCGCGCTCTTGGGATCGACCAGAACCGGAATGCCCTTCTCGCGAGCCGCCTGGATCAGTGCCTGGCAAACCTCAGAGGAGAAGGAGCCCTTCGCATAATCGGAAAGAACCAGCGCATCGCACCCGGGAAGCCTCGCCAATACACGCTGAATCAGCTGTTCGTAGTCGGCCTGTGGTCTGGGGTCCGAACGTTCCGTGTCGAGGCGCAGCATCTGCTGCTGACCTCCCAGGATGCGCGTCTTGACAATCGTCGGAAAGCCTTCGGAGACGATGAAGTCCGAAGCAACGCCGCTGCTGCGCAGGCTCGCCTCAAGGACTTTCCCGTTCACGTCATCGCCGGTAAAGCCCATGACGCAGGTCTGCGCACCCAGCAGCGCCATGTTCATGGCCACATTGGCCACGCCGCCCGGACGGGCACTCCTGTATGTCACTCGAACCACGGGCACAGGCGCTTCCGGTGAGATGCGCCCCACCTCGCCCCAGATGTACCTGTCGAGCATGACGTCGCCGACCGCAAGCACGCGCTTCGTGGCCCACGAATGCTCGATTTCGTGAATGACTTCGTTCAGTTGCTCGATCATCGCGGCTCTCGGTCGCCACCTGACGACACTTGTACGAACTCCCGCCCCGCCTTCTTATCACTGTTGAGCACGCCGCGGACCGACTCCATGACGCGCTCCGGCGTGATCAAGCGCATGCACACCGCGTCATTGCAAGCAGAGTTTTTCTGGTTCGTGACACTCACGCATGGCGAGCAGGCCAACTCCGCAGTAATCGATTCCGTATTGCCCAGACTGCCATAGAGCTTTGGCGTCTCCGGGCCGAATAGCACAATCGATCGGATCGGCGTGATGGCCGAGAAGTGTCCCGGCCCGCTGTCGTTGGTGACCAAAACCGCGGAGATATTGTAAAGCGGAATCAAGGCATCGAGTTTGTGCATTCCGGCGAAGCTGCGAACGCGTGGATGGCCGATCGCGTCCTGCATGCGGAGGGCTTCTTCGCGCTCACTGCGCGAGCCAGTAATCAGCACCAGCGCGTCCTCCCACTCACGCACCACCATTGCGGCCAATGCGGAAAAATTGGCCCTCGGCCACCGCCGCTGGGGCAGCATCTCCGAGCTGTTGGGATTGAGGAGCACGATGCGGCAACGCTCCGGCTCGTAAGCGGGATAGACTTCGCGCACCAGTCCGCGCACAAATTCTTTCTCGCTCTCCGCGACAGGCCGCACCGGCACGCGGATTTCTTCGTCGGAAACATACGTCTTGGAGTAAGGGACCTCCGGCTTCGCAGCCAGGAGCGCATTCACCATGCATATAAAATTCTTGGCTGCGTGGATGTGGCCGTTGAAATTCACGCGGTGGGTCATCATCTCGCCGCGGTAGAGCCCCTCGGAATGAAATCGGTAAAAGCCCACGCGTCTCCTTGCGGCTGTCAGGCCGGTAAGAAGCGCGGAGTATCGCGAAAACAACTCCAGGTCCACTACCGTGTCGATCTTTGCCTTGCGCACCCAACGCAGAAAGCGAAGCGAGTCCAGCGTCAATGAAGTCAGGCCGTTGTCGCGAATTAGTACGATATTTGATTCGGGAACGGTGTCCACCAGGCGCAGGCTGTCCGCGTTTCGCTCGAAGATCAAAAAGAAGATCTCCGCACCCAGCTCCTTCTTGGCCTTTTCCATCGCGGGGTTGGCGATCACCGTGCTGCCCATCTCTGAAAGCTCGATAAAGAGCAACCGTTCCGGCTTCTCCGGCCCCTTGCGGCTTCCAAGCAATCGCATCAACTGGGTACACAAAAAACACAGGGGCACGCCGATCCAGTAATCCACGGCCCGCATGGTGTTCAACTTCATTTTGCAGATCCCTCGCCACTTTCGAGCAATGAACTTGTTTTCAATCCTGGCGATCCCGGTGGCTTCCCTGGCCAGTTGCTTCCCCTGGTTGAGCCCTTTGCTTCTCCTGCCAGTTGCTACTCCTGACTGATCGGAACCGGGTCGTTCAGGCAAATGCTTTTTGTTTGCGGCGCTTTCTCCATTCAACGCGGGTAGACATAACCCGGTCAAGTACAGCTCTTGATCCTCCCATCTCGCCTGAACACGGTCACATTTCAACCTGGATTCTTAACAGCACGGGGTTTCCACGCTATCCTGAATCTGCCCCCGGAGGTTCGAGCATGCTCTCCCTCACTGCCGCACCGCCCGCCACGCCAACCCCAGTGGAAGAGGTCGCGGCGGCCATCGTGAATATTGGCGCATTGCACGACCTGCCGCTTGAAGATCGCTTGTGGCTGGCGCGTCACGGCCAGGAAGTCGTCGCCAATCCCGGCGACATTCTGTTTGAAGAAGGCGCGCCTGCCGAGCACATGGTGCTGATCCTCAAAGGAGAGATTCACGTGCGCCGTCAACACGAAGGCCCGATGGCTCTGTTCGTCGGCCGCATGGGGCAAATGACCGGCGTGCTGCCCTTCTCGCGCATGAAGGCATACGGCGGCCAGGGATTTGCCGTGTCGCCAGTGTGGGCGTTACTGGTTCACCGCTCGGTTTTTCCTGAAATGCTGGCGGCCATCCCTTCGATGGCGCAGAGAGTGGTATCGGCACTGCTGGACCGCGTGCGCGAAGTGACGCGCATCGAGCAACAGGCGGAAAAATTGGGTGCCCTGGGCCAGTTGGCCGGGAATCTAGCCCACGAATTGAACAATCCTGCTTCTGCCGCGCAGCGTGCCGCTGCGAGTTTGCTCACGGCCCTGCGCGCAAACCGCAGCAACCGCCTGAAGCTCATTCTGCTTTGTATGACTGAGGAGCAGGTACGAAAGCTCGAAGCATGGGAAGAGAGGATGCTCTGTCACACCGGTGGAACGCCGGCGACGGCAGAGGAAACGGATGCGCTGGGGTTCATCTCCCGCGAAGAATCGGCGCGGACGTGGCTGACCGCCATTGGCTGCCCCGACGCGTGGGAAGTGGCCGCCCAATTGGCTGAGCAACGGGTCACCACCGCCGACCTCGAGGAGATGCGCGAATTCCTCGGCGATCAGGCAATTTGTGTCTGTTTGCAGTACTTCGCGCGCTTCGTGCGATCCGCGCGGGCGGCCGAGACCATTGTGAACTCCACTGCGCATATCTTCAACCTGATCGGCGCCGTCAAGGACTACTCCAACATGGACCGCGCGCCGATTCTCGAAGTCGACGTGCCGGCGGGGTTGGACGCCACATTGCAGATGTTCCGCTCACGCATGAGCAACGTGGAGATTGAGCGCAATTATCAGCCGGACCTGCCGCGTATCAGCGCCTATGGTGGCGAGTTGAACCAGGTGTGGACGGCGCTGATCGAGAATGCCCTGGACGCGCTGGGAAACACGGGCCGCCTGCTCGTCGCCTGCCGGCTGGAGGCCGAGATGCTGCTGGTGGAGATCTGGGACTCCGGCCCTGGCATTCCTCCCGAATTGCAGGAGCGTATCTTCGAGCCGTTCTTTACCACCAAGGCGCCCGGCCAGGGGCTTGGCCTGGGACTCGACAACGCCATGCGCATCGTGCGCAAACACCGCGGACATATGAGCGTAAAGTCGGAGCCGGGATCGACGTGCTTCCGCGTGCGCTTGCCGCTCGATCAATTGCAAGCGTACTGAAAGGTTTCAGGTGTCATCGGAGGGTGACAGGCGGACGATGTCATTTCTGATCCCTGACACTTGAAACCTGTGTCTGCTATTTCATAATTTCGACGCCGCGCCAGAATGCGACATAGCTCTTGAGCTTGCGCGCCGCGGGCTTGGGGTCCGGGTAGTACCAGGCTGCATCCTGGTTATCCTGCCCGTCGATCACCACCGTCATGTACCGCTTCTGGCCGGTTGCGGGATCGGTTGAAGTTGTGGAGCTGGGCCGAAAGTACTCGCGCTTGAGGCTGGTTTCGGGAAAATAGACAGTCCCATCCACTTCCATAATCTGATCGCTTTCGGCAATGACTCGGCCGTTCCAAACTGCTCGCGCCATGGATTTTCCGGTCGCTTTCAATCGTTCGCCCCGCCATTTGGCCAGAGCACGAAGCCGGCCAGGCAAGAGGAACCGATACGACACTACCAGACTTTGGGCGGCGTGGCGAGTCCTAACGGGGTACGTATGGGGCGACGGCCCTACTTTGCCGCAACAATCGAGTCAATATGCATGCTCTTGTGCGCGGGATCTTCGGTCGCCGTGACCGTCACATGGGCGCCATAGAAGTCGGGCTTCACCGCCTCGGGATTGTCGATGGCCCACACCTGTTTATCGGGATCGACAAATACCGGCTTCATTCCGCCTTCGATGCATTTCTTGACGCACGCCGCACCGGTTGTGGTGTGCTTCGCGCCGCACATGGAGTCGGAAATCCATCCCGTGCTTGTAGTCGAACCGGCAGCTTGCGCCTCAACGACGGCCAAGGCGCACAAAGCCGCCAACAGAAAAATGCTTCGTTTCATGGGGACCTCCGGGGGACGAACCTTCACTGGCTCCTATGATGCTCCCGTCGCTGCGATTTCACAAGAGCGGAGTTCAGGGCTGTTTTGGGCCCAATACCTGTTATTGACACCGGCAAGGGAGTGCAGCGAATTTCTGGGCGGTTTTGAGCTCCTTCAGCGCTTTGGGGTAATCTTCGCAGAGAAGGAATGCGCTACAATTCTCCCGTTCCGCACTATAAACGTATCGGTCCCGGCGTCGTAAATGTTATCTGAAGTTTCTGCATTCCAGCGAATGTAGGCGTAGTCACCCTCGACGCACCGCTGGTGCAGGGCGAACTGAGTGCCAGGTTTTGTAAACTCCGAAAGTATGTGCCGGAATACAGGTCTGATCGCTTCCACGCCCTTGATTAGTCCGGTGGGCATGAACAACACCGCGTCCGGTGAGTAGTCTGCGAGAACACCTTCGAGGTCGCCTTCGCCGAAACACTTCAGACGGTGACCGAGAACATCGTTTGTCGAGGTCATCCCTGGACTCCTGGATCAAGTTGGAGCTGTCCCGAAGAATTGCGGGAGTAGCTACTTCGAATTACGGGCGCTCCGCGTGGCGTCGACGCGCTTGAGGATGATCTCGTAGCGCTGCGCCGCGGCGGAAAAGCGGTTGATCACTTCCGATGTCTTGCTCATAAAGTAAGGATTTTTCTCGCGGATGGCATCCAGGATGGGCGCGAACTTGGCCAGCAGAAAAAAGCCCTCGCCATTGGAGTCGACAAACAGCTCCGCCGAAACGGCGCCGTGCAGCACCATGGCCGCTGCCATCTCCCAGTAAGTGATGACTTGCCGGAACCAGGCATTGTGCGGGTCGGCCGGGTTATCTGCCACCGCACTGAATTCTTCCAGCGTCTGGGGCCAGAATTCGCCGCCGATCCAGGCGCGCGCCTGGCGCATTACGGCTTCTGTGCGCAATTCATAGAGTTTGAGAATAATTTCTGCATCAGCCGGTGTTGCCAGCATGCGTTCCATATGGGGGTATCTCCGCTGTCATGGTACAGGAATCAGCGGAGGCGTGTCGCCGCACGGTGCCGGCTGAGAGCGCCAGCCGGCTTCATGACTGATTTATGCCGGCTGCAACTCGGGCTTCTCGTCTTTCTTTTCCACCACCGGCCCGTGCGTCTCAGCCGTTGGTGGGGGCGGAGGGTCCCCGATGCGTTTGGAGTAGGTGCATACGACTTTGCTCCCCTCCGCAGGCGCTGCGACGGGCTTCTTCCCGCGCTTCTTGGGCGCCGCGCTCTCTTCTTCTGCGGACTTCTTCTTGTTCGGGCATTCCAGATAGACGCCCGACTTGAGCGTTTTTTCGACGAGATAGGGGCTGTCGCACTTGGGACACTTCTTGGCCACGGGTTTCAAGTTCGAGGTGAAGTCGCACTTGGGATAATTTGTGCAACCCCAGAAGACATTGCCGCGGCGCGCGCGGCGCTCTGCGATGTTCCCCTCGCCGCACTTGGGACACTTGAGGCCTTCGATAAGGTTCTGCTTGACGTACTTGCACTTGGGGTATCCCGAGCATGAGACGAACTCGCCGTACGCGCCCTGGCGCAACACCAGAGGCTTGCCGCATTCGGGACAGGCTTCGCCCGTGGGCTCGGGCGGCTTCTGCTGCTGCTTCGAGCTCAGCTTGCGGAAGGTCTTGCACGGCGGATCGGCGTTGTAATCGGGGCAGGCCATGAAGGGGCCAAATAGTCCGCGGCGCATCACCATCACCTTGCCGCAGTTTTCGCAATACTCCTCGGTATCGCCCGCTTCCTGCGCTTCCGGCGTGTTCAAGTCCGGCTTGGCAGCAATGTTCTCCTTGGTGAAGGTGCAACTTGTGGGGTCCTTCTTGTTGTAGGCCGAGCACGCGAAGAAGGTGCCGAACTTACCCCACTTCAAGACCAAAGGAGACCCGCAGACTTCGCACTTTTCGCCGGTCTTTACCTCCATCCGCTTGATGTTTTCCATCTTCTTGCCGGCGTCTTTGAGCTCGCCTTCAAAGTGGTCGTAGAAGGCGTTCAGAAGATCCGTCCACTTCTCTGTGCCTTCTTCAATGTCGTCGAGTTCGGTTTCCAGCTTTGCAGTGTACGTGGTGTCGAAGATGTAAGGAAAGTTCTTGATCAGCAGTTCGCAAACCACCACGCCAATCTCCGTGGGATAGAAACGCCCGCGCGAGCCGCCGTGCTTGACCACATATTCGCGGTCCTGGATGGTGTTGATGATCGAAGCGTAGGTGGAAGGTCGACCGATACCGCGCTCTTCCAGCTCCTTCACCAGCGAAGCTTCGTTGTAACGTGGGGGCGGCTGCGTAAAATGCCCCTCGGGAAGCAGCTCGTCGCGCTCCAGCGTCTTCACGCCGTCCAGGCTGGGCAACCGGTTCGCGGACTCATCGTCGTCCTTGCTGTCTTCCGAAACTTCATACAGCTTGAGGAATCCGTCAAAGCGCATCACGGAGCCGCTGACCCGGAAATCGTATTTTTTATTGGTTTTGGATGAATGTGCCGCGATATTGGCTGTCGTAACATCGAAGATCGCCGGAACCATCTGCGAAGCCACAAAGCGCCGCCAGATGAGCGTGTAAAGCTTGAGCTGCTCGTCGCTCAGGTAGCGTGCCAGCGACTCCGGAGTGCGCGCGGCATCGGTAGGCCGAATGGCTTCGTGCGCGTCCTGCGCGTCCTTCTTGCCTTTGTAAACATTGGGCGAGCCCGGCAGATACTGATTGCCCAGTTCCTTGCCGATCCACTCCCGCGCCGAGACAATCGCCTCAGGCGCCACGCGCGGAGAATCCGTACGCATATAGGTGATGAGGCCCGTGGTGCCCTCGGCGCCAATGTCCACGCCTTCATAGAGCCGCTGCGCCACGCCCATGGTGCGGCGAACGTTGAAGCCCAGCTTGTTGGCAGCGTCGCGTTGCAGTTGGCTGGTGATGAACGGCGCCAGCGGCCGGCGCTGCTGCTCGCGAGCCTGCACGCTGGTGACGGTCCACGCGGCTTTCTCGACCGCCGCCAGAACCGCGTCCATCGCACTCTTGTCGGGCACGGCGTTGGCAATGAACTGCTCTTTGCCGTCCTTGTCTTGACCGTTCGGCACGCGGGCCGGCTCGCCTTCGATGCCGATGAACTTTGCTTTGAACTTTTGATCGGCCTGCTTTTCCGGATGGAGCAATGCTTCCAGGGTCCAATATTCGACGGGCTGGAAGTCGCGAATCTCGCGTTCGCGCTCCACGATCAGCCGCAGCGCCACGGTTTGCACGCGGCCGGCGGAAAGCCCGCGGCGCACTTTGTCCCACAGCAGCGGCGATATCTGATAACCCACCAGGCGGTCCAGAACGCGGCGCGTCTGCTGCGCATCCACAAGGTTCTGGTCGATGTCGCGTGCGTGGGTGAAGGCCTCCTGCACGGCCTTCTTCGTGATTTCGTTAAAAGTGACGCGGCGAATTTTCTTTCTTTCTTTGGCATTGGTTCCCAGCTGCAACGCCAGGTGGTAGGCAATCGCCTCGCCTTCGCGATCCGGGTCAGGCGCGAGATAGATTTCGTCCGCCTTCACCGCCATTTTCTTCAACTGCTCGACAACTTTTTCCTTCCCCGGCGACACCACAAGGTTCGGCTCAAACGTCCGCTTCTTCAGCTCCACGCCGAGTTCGTTCTTGGGCAGGTCCATAATGTGACCCACCGATGCGCGCACATCGAATCCCTTGCCCAGATATTTTTCGATCGTCTTGGCCTTTGCCGGCGATTCGACGATCACTAATGCTTTAGTCGTTGCCATTCCTGACCCAATTCCCTCTTTGTCTTCCTAATACCCTGGAGAATTCTTTCTCCGAAGTCGCCGCGCACTCAGCGCAACTTTGCTTTGGACTCGTTTTGCGCCCTTCGGTTTCGCTCCCGCGCAGCGCAAATCCGTATATTGATGCGCGCCCACATCCGGACTTAAGAAAAAATGGGCCGCAAGTGATGCACCCTACCACGGAACACCATCGCATTTCCACCAGCGGACCGCAATTTTTCTTCATCC
>Ga0181537_10002760_pt1 | contig 15292 bp, 13 predicted proteins | sample PEATcosm2014_Bin_39_FD_119765 | JGI IMG/M metagenome (GOLD analysis project Ga0181537, IMG submission 119765) | Peatland microbial communities from MTU Mesocosm Facility, Houghton, MI, USA - PEATcosm2014_Bin23_10_metaG | ecosystem: Environmental > Terrestrial > Soil > Wetlands > Peat | place... | reverse complement strand
GCTGGAGAACGCCGCGGCTGTGGTCGCCGCCACCGGTGGCTCGACCAACGCCGCGTTGCATCTCCCGGCCATCGCTAACGAGTGCGGCATCAAGTTCGATCTCTTCGACGTGGCCGAGGTCTTCAAAAGGACGCCTTATATCGCGGATTTGAAACCGTCCGGCCGCTATGTCGCCAAAGATATGTTCGAAGCTGGCGGTGTTCCGCTTTTGCTGAAGACGCTGCTCGACCATGGCTTCCTCCACGGCGAGTGCCTGACCGTCACTGGCCGCACCTTGGCCGAGAACCTCAAATCGGTGAAGTGGAACAAAGACCAGGACGTGGTTCGTCCGGCCGACAAACCGCTCTCTCCGACCGGCGGTGTCATCGGCCTCAGAGGCAATCTCGCGCCCGAGGGCGCGATCGTTAAGGTTGCCGGCATGGAGCGGACGCATTTCTCCGGGCCGGCTCGCTGTTTCGACGGCGAGGAAGCGTGTTTTGAAGCGGTGAAGAATAAAAAGTACAAGGAAGGCGACGTGTTGGTGATCCGCTACGAGGGGCCCAAGGGTGGGCCGGGCATGCGCGAGATGCTCTCGACTACGGCCGCCCTCTACGGACAGGGCATGGGCGGCAAGGTCGCGCTGATCACCGACGGTCGTTTCTCCGGCGCTACGCGCGGTTTCTGCGTTGCTCATATCGGGCCGGAAGCCGCCGTCGGCGGCCCGATCGCGCTCGTGCGCGACGGCGACATCATCGAGCTCGACGCCGACACGGCGTCGCTGAACGTCAAACTGACAAAGAGCGAACTTGAGAAGCGCGCCCGCGAATGGAAGCCGCGGGCAAGCGAATATACCTCAGGCTATTTGTGGAAATATGCCCAACAGGTCGGACCGGCGCGTGAGGGCGCCGTTACCCATCCCGGCGGGTCGGCTGAGACATCGTGTTATGCGGACATCTAAGCGAGCAGTGCCTGCCGCGCGGAGCGGCGTCGGGGTCATTGCGATGTGCGGGCTTGGTCTCGCTATCGCGGCCGGATCGGCTTTGGCCTTCGACGGTTCGAGCAACCCGAATACGGCGTTGCTCGCGCCGAGCGATGGAATGCGCGGTCAGGGCGGCCTAGCCGACGGCGGTGACAAGGCCAGAGCGTTGACTGCGCTGGAGTATGCTGCCGATCAGGGACACATTGCGGCGCAATGGAAGGTCGGTCGCATGTATGCGGTCGGTGACGGCGTGCCGCAGAACGACCAGCGCGCCTTCGACTATTTCAGTCAGATCGCCAATACCCATCCGGAGGAAACGCCCGGCACGGCGCAAGGGCGCATCGTGGCCAACGCATTCGTGGCTTTAGGGCATTACTATCTCAAGGGTATTCCCAATTCGCAGGTGGTGCCGGATGCCGCGCGCGCACGTGAGATGTTCGCCTATGCGGCCTCATTCTTCGGCGATGCCGATGCGCAGTACCAGCTTGGCCGTCTTTATCTCGACGGCGCGCCGAGCGATCCCCACCAGGCGGCGCGCTGGTTTCAGCTCGCCGCGACCAAAGGCGATTGCCGAGCCGAAGCGGTGCTGGGCGATATGCTGTTCCAGGGTCAAAAGGTGCCGCGGCAAGCGGCGCGTGGCCTGATGTGGCTCACGCTTGGGCGGGATTGCGCCGGCAGCGATGAAGGCTGGATCAAGCCGCTTTACGAGAGCGCTTTTCACCGCGCGAACGACGACGAGCGCGCCTTGGCGCTGGTGTATCTCGCAGACTGGCTGAGGGGCCGCCGGGATTGAAAGCGGTGCGAGTGCCGCTCGGCTCAGAGCTTATAGGCCGAGCGAAAGCCGCCCCAGTGCTTGCCGAATACGCGAATGGGCGCATCGATTTCGCGCATCATGATGGTGATGCCGTTTCCCATGTCGCGCGGGTAAACCTGAATGATGTAAGGACGTACGTTCCGCCCGGCAGCGAGTCCGGCGCGGTCGTCGAAAATCCGCCGGTTGCGTGAATTCGCGGTGTTCCAGGCGTGCGCGCCGGTCCGCTGCGGGTAGGAATACTTGCGGTTATGAACGGGAAGGTAGCCGTTCCGGTCGACGGCCGCGCAAAAGATCATCCGCGGATCGCTCGCCAGTAACGGCTCCTGAATCGGCGGCAATACATCCTCAAATACGGAGAGAAAGCGTGTCCGATGCTGAATCGGGTCGGTGCCATCGATGGGGACATAATCGTTGTCGAATAAGTCTTCTTGCTTCAACTTTCCTTGTGCAACGAGCGCTTCGAACAGACGGGAAATCTCGTTGGCGACATCGACCGCCCGTGAGATGATTTCGCGGTTCTCTTCGCGAATCGACGCAAGCTTGCGCTCCAGCTCCGCGCGGGCAACCGAGTCCATCCCCAGAAATTCGAGATGTAGTCCGAGCGGCGAGGTGTTCGCCACGCGGATGCGGGTTGTGCCGATGTCATCGATCCTGGCTTCCAACAACGCTCCCGGGGCGAGCGCCGGCGTTCCCTCGATGCGTACCAGCGCACCTCCTTCCGAGAGATCGGCGGTCCGGCCGCGAAATACGCCGGCATCAGTCCGTAATTCGACACCGATCTCGCACGGCAGGCGGTCATGCCGCCGGCGATCTCCGGCTTGGCTTTGACGCAGGAAGATCGTCATCCGCATCTTGAGCTTTTCGGCAAGCGCGATGACGTCCTTGCCGTGTTGCTCGACCGACACCCCATGAGACGTCGCACCCGCCGCGGCGTCGCGGATTTCTGACGCACCCTCAGACACGGCGCCGGTAAACCGCAACGTCTCGTTGGCGTTGCGGGCCACGGCCGTCGTCGCGCTGTTTTGTTGTTCGATCGCCGCGGCGACGTTTCCAAACAGCGGCCGCAGGACTTTGATGACCTCGGTGATCCGCTGCACAGCTTCGAAGCAAGCCGCAGCGTCGCGTTGCAGCGCGCTGACTTTCTGCGAAATCTCTTCCGTTGCCTTTTGTGTCTCTTGCGACAGTTTTTTTACTTCCGACGCAACCACTGCGAAGCCGCGGCCTGCCTCCCCGGCGCGGGCGGCTTCGATCGTCGCGTTCAGCGCCAGCAAATTCGTTTGTCGTGCGACCGTCGAAATCAGGCTCAACACGTGGCCAATCTGCGTCGATGACTGCTTGAGGCCTTCAACGCCCCGCCCGGCGAGCGCGGCTGATTCATTAGCCTGATTGGTGAGGTCGTCCGCTTTGCGCACTTGGTAGCCGATGTCATCCGATGAGCGCGCAAGCTCCTCGATCGCCGCGGCGAGCTGCGTCAAGTCGCGGCTCGCCGTGCCGGCTTGGGCGACCAGGCTTCCCGTCTTGCGCGTGATGGTGTCGGTGGCTGCAGCAGAATCTTCTGCCTCGCGGCAGACAAGTTCACAAGCCCGGTGCACCGCCCCGATCATGACGCCGAGATCGGATTCAAGAAGATTGATGGTCTCGCGGATGCTGCTGATCTGGAGCGTCTGATCCTCCGGCTGCGGAGTTTGCAACGGCTCCGATTCGCGGCCCGCCGCGTGGTCGACGGGTTCCGGCCGCTTTTTGGTCAGGAGCCATTGCATCGGGTGCCAAGGGTTCGAACGCCGATACAATTTGGGTGAGGGTGATGTATGTTTAGTTAAATTTGCCAATCCACGTGGGCGCCGCGGCCTTACGTGAGTTTATGGCCGTCTTGCCGGCTCGATCGCCAGATCGAGCCAAACAGGGACATGGTCGGACGGCTTTTCCCAGCTCCGCACGTGGCGATCGATGCCAGCGCCGGTGAGGTGGTCGGCGGCTTCAGGGGAAAGCAACAGGTGATCGATGCGGATGCCGTTGTTCTTCTGCCAGGCGCCGGCTTGGTAATCCCAGAACGTATACAGTCCTCCGTCATCGCTCGTTGCGCGCACCGCATCGGTGAGGCCGAGGTTGGTCAGCGTCCGGTACTCCGTGCGGGTTTGCGGCAGAAAGAGCGCGTCGCTGAGCCAAGCATTCGGAGTGCGCGCATCCGCGGCGGTCGGGATGACGTTGAAGTCGCCGCCTAGAATGAGCGGCTCGCCCAGTGACAGCCGTTCGTGGGCGTAGGTGCGCAACCGCTTCATCCAGCCCATCTTGTACGCGTATTTTTCGGTGTGCGGCGGATTACCGTTGGGCAGGTATATGGTCGCGATCCGCAGCGCGCCGCGCGCGGTCGACACTACCGCCTCGATGAAGCGCGCGTGATCGTCGGTGTGGTCTCCCGGTAGCCCGTTAGTCACTTCGTCGAAGGGAAATTTCGAGAGCAGGGCGACGCCGTTGAAGGTCTTCTGTCCGTGGACGGCAAGATTGTAGCCGAGGGACTCGAACGGCTCGCGCGGAAAGGCGTCGTCGACGCACTTAGTCTCCTGCAAACACACTATGTCGGGCTGACGCTCGGCGAGCCAAGCCAAAGCCGAATCGAGGCGTTGTTTGATTGAATTGACGTTCCAGGTGGCGATGCGCATGGGCTGCGCCCTATTTCGTAATAAGGCGCTAGAGCGCGAAGCTCGTGCCGCAACCGCACGAGGCGGTGGCTTTCGGATTATTGATTTTAAAGGCCTGGCCGATCAGATCGTCGACGAAGTCGATTTCCGAGCCGGCCATGTAATCGAGCGAAACGGGATCGATCAGTACCGTGGCACCGGCGCGCTCGATTACGATGTCGTCCTCGGCCTTGGCGCGTTCGGTGCCGAATTTGTATTGGAAGCCGGAGCAGCCGCCGCCCTCGACGCTGACGCGCAGCATGGTGCCTGCCGGCTCCTGGCTCAGGATTTCGCCGATCCTGCGTGCCGCCCGCTCGCTTACCGTGACGTTTGCCACCATGATCCTCTCCAGCCGGGCGTGCAGCGATTGCCACGGCGTTACAACGATAGTTATGTGCGGCCCGTGCTAAGGTCAATCAGCTAGTATCCCGGGAGCGGGCAGACCGATGGCCATTGCTGCCGCAGCTTTTCGTGCGCCCTATGCGTGCGACCCGGAGCAAAGTCGCGGGCGATTGCATCCGGAACCTCTCAGCAAGGGCCGCAGCCCTTTCCGCCGCGACTGCGACCGCGTCATCCATTCGACCGCGTTTCGCCGGCTCAAGCACAAGACGCAGGTGTTCGTGTTCGACGAGGGCGACCATTACCGCACACGGCTCACCCACACGCTCGAAGTCGCGCAGGTGGCGCGGGCGCTCGCCCGGGCGCTCGGCCTCGACGAGGATCTCGCCGAAGCTTTGGCGCTCGCCCACGATCTCGGTCACCCGCCGTTCGGACATGCGGGCGAACGCGCGCTCGACGAGCGCCTGAGCGTCTTTGGTGGTTTCGATCATAACGCGCAGACGTTGCGGGTGGTGACGATGCTCGAGCGGCGCTACCCGAGCTTCGACGGGCTCAACCTCACCTGGGAAACGCTGGAGGGCCTGGTCAAGCACAATGGACCGCTCACCGTCCGCGACGGAAAGCCGCTTGGCCGGTATCGCACGCACGGAATTCCCGAGACGATCCGGCAATATGTCGGGCAGCAGGACTTGCAATTGTGGAGCTTCGCGAGCGTCGAGGCGCAGGTCGCGGCGTTTGCCGACGATATCGCCTATGACGCTCACGATATCGACGATGCCTTGCGCGCCGAATTATTCGCTATCGACGACATTGCTGCCGTCGCGCTTCCGGGAAAGATTATCGCCGACATTCGCGCGACTTTTCCTGCGCTGGACTCGGCACGGCTCGTGCACGAATTCGTCCGCCGGCTGATCGGATTGTTGATCGAGGATGTGATCGCCGAGACCCGGCGTCGGCTCGCCGCTCTGGCGCCCAGCTCGGCCGACGATGTGCGCCAGGCGCCGGGGCCGGTGGTCGCCTTTTCACCCGCGACCGCGGAGGCCGAGCGCCTCATCAAAGGCTTTCTCGAAACGCGCATGTATCGGCATGCGCGGATCCAGCGGGTGATGAACGACGCCGCCGGCGTCGTTCGCGACCTCTTTGCCCGCTATAGCGCCCGTCCCGACGACTTGCCGGCGGAATGGCAGGAAGGGCTCGTCGGCGCGGACGATGCGGCGCGTGCTCGCCGCATCGCCGATTTCATTGCCGGCATGACCGACCGCTTCGCGCTGGCCGAACATACACGGCTTTTTGACTCGACCCCGGAATTGCGTTAGGCGCGCGACGACAAAATGTCGAACCCGTCCCGGCCGATCAACGTCTTTTCCGATACTCTGCAACGCGTCCGCGCAGCGGCAGGACTCGTTGTTGCTGAAGGTACGGATCTGTCGCGTATTCAAGTCGAGCCGCCGCGTGACGCCAGTCACGGCGACATAGCGACCAACGCCGCCATGGTCTTGGCGAAGGATATTCGGCGAAATCCGCGCGAACTTGCGGAGGACATCGCGGTCCGGCTGGGCACGGATGCAACCGTGGCCAAAGTTGATGTCGCCGGCCCAGGGTTCATTAATCTCACGCTTAAGCCCGAGGTCTGGGTCGGGGAACTTCGGCGCGCGGTCATGGCCGGCGGCGATTATGGCCGCAGCGACATCGGTGGCGGAGTGAAGGTGAACGTCGAATATGTGTCCGCCAATCCCACCGGCCCCATGCATGTCGGTCACGGCCGCGGCGCGGTTTTTGGCGATGCGCTGGCGAGCCTTCTTGAGTTCGCCGGCTACAAGGTGACGCGCGAATATTACGTCAACGATGCCGGCACGCAGGTCGATGTGCTGGCGCGCTCGGCCTATCTGCGGTACCGCGAGGCTTTGGGCGAGAGCATCGGCGTTATTCCCGACGGGTTTTATCCCGGCGAATATCTCAAGCCGGTGGGACAAGCGCTTCGCGCGAAATTCGGCGATGCGCTGACGAAGCGGCCTGAGGCCGAATGGCTGCCGATCGTTCGCCTCAATGCGATCGACATGATGATGGCGGTCGTTCGCGCCGATCTTGCCGCGCTCAACATCGAGCACGAGACATTTTTCTCGGAGCGGTCTCTGATCGAAGGTCCGGCGAACGAAGTGGCCGCGACGATAGACTGGTTGCGCGCGCACGCCCTCGTTTACGAAGGACACCTCCCGCCGCCGAAGGGCGCGCCGATCGAGGACTGGGAAGATCGCGAGCAGACCTTGTTCCGTTCGACGGCCTTTGGCGACGACGTCGACCGGCCGCTAAAAAAGTCCGACGGTTCGTACACCTACTTCGCGTCCGATATCGCTTACCACCGCAGCAAGATCGAGCGCGGTTTTCGCATGCTCATCGATGTGTGGGGTGCCGATCACGGCGGCTATATCAAGCGAATGCAGGCGGCGGTCGCAGCGCTGAGCGACCACAAGGCCGAGCTCGACGTCAAGGTCGTCCAGTTGGTGAAGTTGTTGCGCGCCGGGGAGCCCGTGAAAATGTCGAAGCGGGCAGGGGAGTTCGTGACATTGCGCGAAGTGGTCGAAGAGGTCGGGCGCGACGCTGTCCGCTTCATGATGCTGTTCCGCAAGAACGATGCGGTGCTCGACTTCGACCTCGCCAAAGTCATCGAGCAATCACGCGACAACCCGGTCTTTTATGTCCAATACGGCCACGCTCGCGGACAGTCGGTATTCCGTAATGCGCGCGAAGCGTTCCCCGATCTTCCATCCGGCGTTTCGGGATTGCTGGAAATCGCCAATTTGCAGTTGCTTTCAGACCCCGCGGAACTCGCCTTGATCCGCCGCATGGCGCTCTATCCGCGGGCCATTGAGGCCGCCGCGGCGGCGCATGAGCCGCACCGGATCGCCTTTTATCTGTTCGATTTAGCCAGCGAATTTCATGCTCTTTGGACGCTCGGCACCGCAACGCCACATTTACGCTTCATTATCCAGAATGATCGACAACTAACCGTGGCTCGGCTTGTGCTTGTACAAGGCGTGGTGACGGTGCTGTCATCGGGGCTCGCCTTGCTTGGCGTCGGGGCGCCGAATGAAATGCGATAGTTCCCCTCGGGACGTTGGGGCATTGCAAGAATTGCAAAAGCAGTCGCCAGGAATCGCCGTTCGCTTTAGTTTGAACGCCACGATCGGAGCTTAAGCCCGATGGCCGACGATAATTTTCGCACCTATCGCAGCCGCGATCCGCTGCCTCGGGACGAAGCCGATCATTTTTCCGGCGACGAAAGCGATCCGCTTGCTGAATTGGCGCGCCTGATCGGGCAGAGCGATCCTAATTCCGAACGCCGCCGCACCGAGTCGTATAGCTCGGCTCGGTCAGACGATCGGGGATCGGCGTCAGATGCGGATTGGGCAGCCCAAGACGATTATGCCGACGAACATGACCGGGCGGCTGATCGCTATGTTCCGCCCCCGCCTCCGGCGCCCGGCCCGTTCTACGCGCCAAAGGAACCGGCTTACGAAGACGAAACGCCATCGGCTGGCCGGTATTTTTCCGGCCCCGCCGCGCGGTTCAATGGCTTTCGCGAAGAGTCCGACACTGGCTACCGCGAGCAGCAGGTCCCGGTCCTGCGCGCCCGGGATTTGCCGGCCTACGCTACCGCAGAGACTGACGAGAGCTATGAACCCGAAGAGCCGGAGCACGATGGCGGCGAAGGCTATGCCGCGGACGAGTATTACGACGAGGCGCCGAATCCGCGTCGGCGGAGCGGCGTTCTCGTCTTCATGGCGGTTTTGGGCCTGGCGGTGGTCGGTTCCGCGGGTGCGTTTGGCTACCGGACAATGTTCGGCGGTTCTGTGCTGCCGACGCTTCCGCCGATCATCAAGGCGGGCAACGGTCCGATCCGGATCGTGCCGAATTATGGCGAGACGCAATCAAACAATTCAAATCAGTCGGCCAGTGCGACTTCGAGCGAAAATCTCGTTTCGCGCGAGGAGCAGCCGGTCAATATCGAGCCGCCGAAACCGCCACCACGTGTCGTCGCGACGATTCCGGTAAGTCCAGCCCAGAACGCCGCAGGTCCGTCCGGGGTGGCAGGCCCGCCCGGGGCGTTTGCCTCGGCTCCGAATGCCGCGCCGGGGGCTTCGCCCTGGCCGCCCGCGCCTCCGCCGATGCCGACGACCACGCTACCGGCGCCGGCCTCGAGCCAAGCGCAGGCGGCGACTGAGCCAAAACGCATACACACCGTCACGATCCGGCCCGACCAGGCCGCTCCGGTGGACGTGGGCAATCCAGCGGCATCGCCGCCGCCGGCTGCGCGCAAGGTGACACGACCTGCGCAAGCGACGACGCCAAAGCCGGCCGCTGCAGCAAGCCCGCCTGCGGCCGGGTCTAATGCACCTCTTTCGATCGTTCCTGGTGGCCAGACAGACACCAGGGGTCAAGCTCAAGCACCGGCCCGCAGCCGTACGGCCGTGACGCCGGCTGCGACGCCAATGTCGGTCGCGAGCGCCGGCCCGGTGACCGGGGTTGCTGCTCCGGCCCCCGGCGGGCGCTACGCCGTTCAGATTACCTCCCAGCGGAGCGAGGCCGAGGCGCAGGCTTCATTCCGGGAACTTCGGGCCAAATTTCCCAATCAGCTCAATGGGCGTGAGCCGATGATTCGGCGTGCCGATCTCGGCGACAAGGGCACCTATTACCGCGCGCTTGTTGGCCCATTTGCCTCGATGGAAGAAGCCGCCGGATTGTGCAGCGGGCTCAAAGCTGCCGGCGGCAATTGCATCGTTCAAAAGAACTGAGGCTCGAGCGCTTGACGCTCGCGCGGGCAGCGGGCTAAGCGGCCCGATGCGCGCCTTTATTACCGGTCTTTCCGGACCTGCTTTGACCTCGAGCGAACGCGCATTCCTCCGCGAGGCGGAGCCATGGGGCCTTATCGTATTTCGGCGCAACGTCACCACGCCTGAGCCCTTGCGGCGGCTAATCGGGGAGGTGCGGACCGCGCTTGGGCGCGTGGCACCGGTGCTGATAGACCAGGAGGGTGGCCGGGTGCAACGCCTCGGGCCACCGCATTGGCCGGTCTATCCGCCCGGGGCCGCTTACGGCGCCCTTTACGACCGCGATCGGGAAACGGGCTTGGTAGCGGCGAAGCTCGGCGCCCGGCTGATTGCGGCCGATCTCGCGGCTTTGGGCATCGACGTCGATTGTATGCCGCTTGCGGATGTTCCCGTGGTTGGGGCCGATCCGGTGGTTGGCGACCGCGCTTACGGCACCGATCCGACCAAGGTAGCCGCCATTGCCGGAGCCATCGCCAGCGGCTTTGCGGAGGAGGGGGTGCTGCCGGTCGTCAAGCACATACCAGGCCACGGCCGCGCCACAGCCGACAGCCATAACCGGCTGCCCGTGGTCAGTGCCGATCGGGCGACTTTGGAAACGACGGATTTCGCCGCTTTCCGGCCGCTTGCCGGCTTGCCGCTCGCTATGACCGCGCACGTTGTGTTTAGCGCCATCGACCCTATCGCGCCGGCCACGATTTCGCGAATTATAGTGCGTGATGTGATTCGCGATTCGATTGGTTTCAAAGGGCTCTTGATGAGCGACGACGTTTCCATGGGGGCGCTTTCGGGCTCCATCGCCGAGAGAAGCCGCGCGGCTATCGCCGCCGGCTGCGATGTGGTTCTTCACTGCAATGGCGAGATGCCTGAAATGCTTGCCGTTGCCGCCGAAGCGCCGGCGCTCGCCGGCGAAGCGGGGCGCCGCGCGGCTGCGGCTCTGGCGCTGCGGAGGCCGGCACCCGCGATCGATCTTACTGCCGGCCGTGCCGAGTTCCTGAAACTGATGGCCGGCGCCTGGCAGCCGGCGCAAGGTTACGCATGATCTCCGAGGATATGCAGTTCACGACCGACCTTGCCGAGCGGGGCGCGGACGAACCGGCGCTGGTCATCGACGTCGAAGGTTTCGAGGGACCGCTCGATCTTCTGCTCACGCTCGCCCGCCAGCAAAAAGTGGATCTCGCCAAAATCTCGATTCTGGCGCTTGCCGACCAGTACCTTGCTTTCATCGAGGAGGCGCGCAAGCTGCGGCTTGAACTCGCCGCCGATTATCTGGTGATGGCGGCGTGGCTCGCTTATCTGAAATCGCGCCTGTTGCTGCCCGAGCAGCATGAAACCGACGGTATCAGCGCCGAGGACATGGCGACGGCGCTGGCGCAGCGCCTGCGACGCCTTGAGGCGATCCGACAGGTTGCCGAGCAATTGCTCAATCGGCCGCAGCTTGGTCGCGAGGTTTTTCAGCGCGGCTTGCCGGAGCCGATTGCCGAAATCAAAAAGCCGGAATGGTCGGCGTCGCTCTACGATCTGCTGTCGGCCTATGCCGGCAGGCGGCAAACCCAAGCGCGATCGTTTGTCCGCATGCCCAAGCGCACGGTGTGGTCGCTGGCCGAAGCGCGCGCGGCGGTCGAGAAGCTGATCGGTGGCGCCACCGATTGGTGTGTGCTGGACGAATATCTTATCGCCTACATGGTCGAGCCGTCGCTGGCAGCGACGGTTCGTGCCTCAAGTTTTGCGGCGACGCTTGAACTGGTTCGGGAAGGTCGCATGGAAGTGCATCAGCATGCGGCATTTGCTCCGCTCTACGTCCGCAGGCGGGATCCGGACGGAAGCGGCGCTGGGGCGCAACCGGTCAACGGATGAGCTGGAGGTTGAAAATGGGGTCGAGCGTGGCAAAGATGCGAGTGATCGTTGGCGACAAGAAGGATGAGGAACGGCGCGCAGAGGAGCTGCGCATCCTTGAAGCTTTATTGTTCGCCGCCGACGAGCCGCTCGACGAAAAGATTCTGGCGGCAAGGCTGCCGGCCGGCATCGATGCGCAGGCGCTCCTGTCGCAACTGCAAAAGGAATACGCCCCGCGCGGCGTCAATCTCGTACGGGTCGGTGGCAAATGGTCGCTGCGCACGGCGAGCGATCTCGCCTGGCTATTGACGCGGGAGACCGTGGTCACCCGAAAGCTGTCGCGCGCCGCCATCGAGACCCTGGCAATTGTCGCTTATCATCAGCCGGTGACGCGCGCCGAAATCGAGGAAATTCGTGGCGTGACCACCTCGAAGGGGACGCTGGACGTCCTCTTGGAGACCGGTTGGATCCGGCTGCGCGGACGGCGCAAGGCGCCGGGCCGGCCGGTGACCTATGGCACGACCGAAGCGTTCATGTCGCATTTCGGCTTGGACGCGATTGCCGACCTTCCCGGTCTCGACGAGCTCAAAGGGGCGGGGCTGATGGAAAAATCACTGCCGGCTGGCTTCAGCGTGCCAGTTCCTTCCGACGATCCGGAGCTGCGGGACGACGAAGATCCCCTGGAACCGGGCGAGATCGATCTTGGATTGGCGCCGCCGGTCGGACGCAGCGAAGAGTAAGGCGGTTTACGACCCCGCCAATAAAGCCCGCTTGCGCCTTGGCGGCGCCTCCTGTTGTGCTTGTTTTTGCCGCCCCTGACGCCTAGTTTCTGGCTAAATCGCGAGTGGCGCGGGCGCTGCTGCGCACGGAGGACTTCATGGGCTCTTTCAGCATGTGGCATTGGCTGATCGTCGGCGCCGTTCTGCTGCTGGTTTTCGGCGGGCGCGGCAAGATATCGGACATGATGGGTGATGTGGCCAAGGGCATCAAAGCCTTCAAGAAGGGCATGTCCGACGAGGACGCTGCCAAGGCCGACGTGCCGGTCAAATCCATCGATCATCAGGCGGCGGCCGAAGCCAAAAGGCGCGCCGACACCGAAAGCAAGGTCGGGGGCACGCTGTAGCCACCCCGGCGGCCTGGTTCTGGCGGGACATTCGGCGGCTAACGCGGAATGGGCGGGTGAGCCGGCCGTGGAGTTTCCATGTTCGATATCTCGTGGACTGAATTCCTGCTCATCGGCGTTGTCGCGCTAATCGTGATTGGGCCGAAGGAACTGCCCGCGGTCCTGCGCACGCTTGGGCAATATACGCGCAAGGTGCGCAGCATGGCGGCCGATTTCCAGGGCCAGTTTCAGGAGGCCATGCGCGAGGCCGAAATGGCCGACCTCAAGAAGCAGGTTGACGACATCGCCCACGACATCAAGAGCTATGACCCGCTGAAAGACGTGCGCACTGACGTCGAAGCGGCGGGCAAGGACATCCAGACCTCGCTCGAAAGACCCACGCTGATGACGTCGGCGGAACAGGACGTCGTGGCGGCGGCTACCGGCCCCGTTGTTCCGGAAGTTGCGGAAGATTCAGCGCCGCAACTTCCCTCTCCTGAGCCGAGTGTCGCGGCCCCAGAAGGCGAAATCGTCGCCGCCGCGATCGGGCCCGCGGTGCCGCCAGCGAACGAAGACGCTGCCGAACCGGAAACGACGGGGCGCAGCTGATGGCGCGCGACGAAGAAGAAGAAAAACGCATCGAGTCCACCAAAGCGCCGCTGATGGATCACTTGATCGAGCTGCGCGGCCGGCTCATCAAGGCGCTCGCCGCTTTCGCGCTCGCGGCCGTGGTCTGCTTCTTCTTCGCCCGCAATATCTACAACGTCCTCACCTGGCCGTATGTCTGGGTGGCCGGTCCGGAGAATTCCAAGTTCATCTACACCGGGCTCCTTGAGTATTTCATCGTGCAGCTCAAGCTCTCCATGTTCGGCGCGGCGTTCATCGCGTTTCCGGTGATTGCTTCGCAAATCTACATGTTCGTCGCGCCCGGGCTCTACCGCAACGAACGGCAGGCGTTTCTGCCCTATCTCGTCGCCACGCCGATCTTCTTCCTGATGGGTTCGATGGTCGTTTATTTCGTCGTGTGGCCGATGCTGGCGCGGTTTTCGCTTTCTATGCAACAGGCGGGCGGTCCGGGCCAGGCGACGATCGAGCTGTTGCCGAAGGTCGAAGACTATCTCTCCCTGATGATGAAGCTCATTCTCGCTTTCGGTGTGGCCTTTCAGCTGCCGGTGGTCCTGACGTTGCTCGGCCGCGTCGGCATCATCACCTCTACTCAGCTCAAAGCGAAGCGCCGGTACTTCATCGTCATCGCCTTTGTGATCGCCGCGATCCTCACGCCGCCCGACGTGCTCAGCCAGATGTCGCTTGCGCTGCCGCTGGTCGCCCTTTACGAGGGCTCGATCTGGTCGGTGCGTTTCGTGGAGAAGCGGGCGGCGGACGAGCGCGCGGCCCAGGCCGCGGCGGCGGCATCGAAGCCCGCGGAGTGATGTTTCGTCGTTCAATTTTCCCTGCCGCGGGCGTGCTAAAAAGTTCTCCCGATTCTTTCGAGCATTAAATGCACGACATCCGCTTTATCCGCGAACATCCCGACGCCTTCGACCGGGCGCTCTCGCGGCGCGGGCTTGAGCCGCAGGCGCTGCGGCTGATCGCACTCGACGAAAAGCGCCGAGAGAAAATCCTGGCGTTGGAGACCGCGCAGGCGCGCCGCAACGAAGCGTCAAAGCTCATCGGCGCAGCAAAGAAAAGCAACGAAGAAGAAACCGCCCAGGCGCTGATGGCCGAAGTCGCCGCGCTCAAGGAATCCATTCCGAAACTGGAAGTGGAGGAGAAGGCAGCGTCAAAGGCACTCAGCGATGCGCTTGCCGAAATCCCCAATCTGCCGGCCGACGACGTACCCGATGGTAAAGACGCAAATGACAATGTCGAGCGCCACCATTTTGGAGCGAAGCGCGATTATGCGTTTAAGCCGAAGCAGCATTTCGATCTCGGCGAAGCGCTCGGCCAGATGGATTTCGAGACGGCGGCGAAGCTCTCCGGCGCGCGCTTTGTGGTGTTGAAGAAAGGTTTGGCACGCCTCGAACGCGCACTCGGACAATTCATGCTCGATGTGCATACCAGCGAGCCGCACAATTATACCGAAGTGGCGCCACCGCTTCTGGTGCGCGATGAGGTGATGTTTGGAACGGCGCAACTACCAAAGTTCGTTGAAGATCAATTTCTTGGAACAACTGTCGATGAAATAGGCGCGTGGAGCGAAAATATTCTTTACCAAATTGAGAAGGGCGTAAGCACACCGGATCTCAGTGGTCATTTGCAAAAGAACACAGGCCGCCTACTCACGCATCAAAACTGGCGCTGGCTCATCCCTACCGCCGAAGTGCCGCTGACCAATCTAGTCCGCGAATCCATCGTCGACGAAGCGGAATTGCCGATGCGGCTTACGGCCTGCACGCCGTGCTTCCGCGCCGAGGCGGGCGCCGCGGGTAAGGATACGCGCGGCATTATCCGCCAGCATCAATTCACCAAGGTCGAGCTTGTCTCCATCACCACGCCGGAGCAAAGCAAGGACGAGCATGAGCGCATGCTGTCCTGCGCCGAGGAGGTCCTCAAGCGCCTCGATCTGCATTATCGTGTGATGACCTTGTGCGCCGGCGACATGGGCTTTGCCGCACAAAAGACCTACGACATCGAAGTGTGGTTGCCAGGGCAGAATATGTACCGCGAGATTTCGTCCTGCTCGGTGTGCGGCGAATTCCAGGCGCGGCGCATGAATGCGCGCTATCGCACCAAGGAAGG
>Ga0181537_10002759_pt1 | contig 15293 bp, 7 predicted proteins | sample PEATcosm2014_Bin_39_FD_119765 | JGI IMG/M metagenome (GOLD analysis project Ga0181537, IMG submission 119765) | Peatland microbial communities from MTU Mesocosm Facility, Houghton, MI, USA - PEATcosm2014_Bin23_10_metaG | ecosystem: Environmental > Terrestrial > Soil > Wetlands > Peat | place... | reverse complement strand
TTTAAGGCCATCCTGCGGACCGAATGTGCGCCCCGCGAGGAGGGGGATGCGCATGGACTCAAAGTAGCCGGGCATGGCAAGGCCAAGAGACTCACTGGGCTCGTCTCCCTTGGCGATTGGCCGTCCTTCGATGGAGAACGAAACGGTGGCGCTGCTCTGGCTCATGGGGGCCGGCCATCCCGCCGAGGTCGACTGCACGCCCGGCAATGAGGAGATGCGCGCGAGCAGTTCCTGGTAAAACTGGAGATTCTGACCGTGCCTTGAACCGTCGATCGGTACCCGGAGCCTTGCGGTCAACACGCGCTTTGGGTCGAAACCGGGGTCGACGTTCATGATGCGGGCAAAGCTTCGTATCAGCAGCCCGGAGCTCACCAGGAGCACGAGGCCGATGGCCGTCTGCGCAATCACCAGCCCGCTCTGAAGACGATTCTGTCCGCGCCCTCCCATCACGCTGCGGGTGCCTTCGCGCAGAGCCTTAGCCGGCGCCGACCGCGCCATGCGCCATGCGGGGAGCACTCCGAAAAGAAGCCCGGTGGCCAACGAAACGCCCAGGTCGAACAGGAGTACGGCGCCATCGATGGATGCATCCTGGATGCGCGGTACATCGAGCGGCATCAGGTTCACTGACTCGTGTACCAGACCATAGGCCAATGCCACGCCCGCGACTCCGCCACAGAGAGACAGCATGATCGACTCCACCAGCAACTGCCGGAGAATGGCTGCGGGAGTTGCGCCGATGGCTGCGCGCAATGCGAATTCCGGACTGCGCCGCGAACCGCGAGCCAGCAGCAGACCTGAGACATTGGCGCAGACGATCAGCAGCACCAGCGTGACCGCGCCAAAGAGCACGCGCAACGCAGGCCGGGTATCGCCGGTCATGTGCTGCAGTTCCGGCTCAACAAGTGCAGAGCTGTACTGCTTGTTGTTGTCGGGGTACTGCCTGGCCAGATTGCCCGCAATCAGGCTCAGATCCGACTTAGCCTGTTCGGCTGTAATCCCGGGCTTCAGCCGTCCTATCACTTCAAGATTGTCGAATCCGCGCTGGCTCGTTGCCGGATCTTTTCCCTCTGCATCGTCTGCAATCGATTTCCATAATTCCGGCCCCGGATTTTCCATCGGAAACTGAAATCCTTTGGGCATGACTCCGGCAACCGTGTAACTATGGCCGTCCATGCGAATGGTCTTGCCGGCGATGTCTTTCGCGGAACCAAAGTGTGACTGCCACAGAGAGTAGCTCAACATGACGGCGCGATTGCCGGGTTTCTCATCCTCCCAGCGAAAATCCCTGCCGAGCATGGGAGCGGCGCTGAGCACCTGAAAGAAGTTCGAAGAGACCTCTTGCGCATCCAACCGCTGCGTCTCGCCGTCCGATTCCAGGGTTACCCCGCCGCCCGTGTAGGATGCCATTCCGCTGAACGTGCGGTTCTGCGCGCGCCAGTCAAAATAATCCGGATAACTGAGAGCCTCCGGCGCAACTCCGGGCAACGAGTGGTCCTGCTGCGCCAGCCACATCAATCGATTCTGCTCAGGGAACGGCAGAGGCCGCAACAGGACCGCATTCACCAAACTGAAGATAGCCGTGGTGGCGCCGATGCCGAGAGCGAGCGTGAGAATCGCGGTGAGCGCAAAGCCGAGATTCTTATAAAGCTGGCGGAAGGCGAACTTCGCATCTGCCCAAAGGCTCTCGGCCAGCGGCCACATCCATGCTTCGCGGCCACGTTCCTGCATTCTGGTCACGTTGCCGAATTCGCGCTTCGCTGCACGCACCGCCTCTTCGCGGCTCATTCCTTCGGCCATCAGAGCCTCAGTCTTCTCGTCGAGATGTTGCTGAATCTCCTCGGACAGATCGCTGAAGATCTTCCGCCGGGTAAAGAGCTGTTGGAGCCACTTCATGCTGCCCTCCTAAGATTTGAGAGGCGAAAGAACCAGATTGATTCCTTCGAGCATTCGTTCGAAGCTGGACATTTCGCGCTCGAGATGTTTCTTGCCCGCGGGTGTAATCCGATAGGTGCGCACTCTGCGGTTTGTGGCGGAGGTTTCCCACTCCGCCTTCAACAGTCCCTCGCGCAGCATCCTCTGCAACGCAGGATAGAGAGAGCCTTCTTCAACTTGAAGAAGCTCGTTGGAGCGCTGCTTGATGTGCTGCACGAGGGCGTAACCATGCATCGGCTCACGCTGAAGCGAGCGAAGGATCATCATCTCCAGCGCGCCTCGAAACAGATCGCGCTGCTCATTTTTATTGGAGATCGTCATAGGCATATTCTGAACATGCCTATTCTAAAATAGTGTTCAACCAACGTCAAGCGGCAACGTGAGCCAGGGACAGGAAAGAGGTTTGACCGTTGCATTTGATGAACCGCGCGGAGGAGCGATGACCTACAATTTCAGCAAACAGAAAGCACATCCCGTTTTGACCGGAGATTCTTAGATGCCAGTGAAAATGCTTCGCTACTTTCCCGCGGTCTGTTTGGCCGCGGCGATTTTGCTGCACGCCGCAGACAAACCTAAAACCGCCGCTCCGGCGGTCACAGATCCGTATGCCGAGGTTCAGCCGGCCACCGAGACATTGGACCTGGCGATGTACCAGCGGATTCGCGACGAGGGCCTGAACCACTCGCACGTGATGGAGTTTGGCACCGCGTTGATGGATGGTATCGGGTCGCGGCTTACCGGGTCGCCGAATCTGGCGAAAGCCAACGCGTGGACGCGTGACACGCTCACGAAAATCGGCCTTGAAAACGCGCACCTTGAAGACTGGGGCGAGTTCGGACTGGGGTGGCAGCAACTGAACACCTGGGCGCGCATTGTCACACCAGACACCGCAGTGTTGATTGTGCAAGCCACGCCCTGGTCGCCCTCAACCGCCGGACCGGTCACAGGAGACGTGGTTTTTGTCGACATTAAAGATGAGAAGGACTTCGACAAATATAAGGGCAAGTTGGCCGGCAAGGTTGTGTTGTACGGGGCCATGCGCGAGGTGCCGCCAGTGGACAAGGCGCTTTTTGAGCGCTACACGGAGAAGGAACTCGAAGACATTGCCGACTTCCAAGTGAGTGCCAACGCCGGTGGCATTACCCCGGAGATGCAGGTGCGGTTGCGCGAGCGGATGGAGCGCATGCGCTTGATCGACAAAGTGGCGCAGTTCTTTTATGACGAGAAAGTGGCCGCGGTGATCGAGCCCAGCCGCGACGCGAAGAATGGCGGCGGTTCCGGCGGGACGATTTTCGACGATAACGGCGCAACGCTGGGCCGCACGCCCTACGTTGCGGAAAAACGCGTCAAGGTTCCCGTGGTTGTAGCGGCGATTGAAAGCTACGGGCGCCTCTACCGGCTTACGGAAGCGCACGCCCCGGTCAGCGTGGAGATCGACGTCGACACGAAATTCACCGGCGAGCACGAGCACGGATTCGATACGGTTGCGGAGATCCCCGGCACCGATCCCAAGCTGAAGGACCAGGTAGTGATGGTGGGCGGGCACCTGGATAGCTGGATCGCCGGAACCGGCGCAACCGATAACGGCGCAGGGACTATTGTCGCCATGGAAGCCGTGCGCATTCTCAAAGCTCTCGACGTAAAGCCGCGGCGCACGATCCGCATAGCGCTGTGGACCGGCGAAGAGCAGGGAATCTTTGGATCGAAAGGTTATTGCAAGATCCACTTCGGGTCGGCCGCGCTCTCCACTGCACCGGATCAGGTGGCGCTGCCGGAGTTCATGCGCCGCGTCGTGGGACCGCTGGAAACGAAACCGGAGCAGAAGCTCGTCTCCGCCTACTTCAACGTGGATAATGGCACGGGCAAAATTCGCGGCGTTTACACGCAGGGCAACTCGGCGATCGCACCTATCTTTGCGCAGTGGATTGCGCCGCTGAAGGACCTGGGCGTAACCACCATCACCAACCGCAACACCGGGGGCACTGACCATCTGAGTTTCGACGCAGTGGGCATTCCCGGCTTCCAGTTCATCCAGGACATGCTGGACTACGAGAGCCGCACGCACCACTCGAACGAAGATGTAGTGGAGCGGCTGCAGCCTGCCGACCTGAAGCAGATAGCCACCGTGGAGGCCATCTTCCTCTACAACGCGGCACAGCGCGATCAGATGCTGCCGCGTAAGCCGCTGCCGCAGCCCGACCAGGACGAAAAGAAGCGCGCGCCACTTAATGTCTTTCCCGGCGCAACTCCACCTGAGGACGAGAAGAAGTAACGCTTCGGAAAAACCAGCTTCAGAACGAGCCCGCTTCGGACACAATCTGCCGGAGCGGGCTTTTTTAGTGCACCGGTTTGGTGCCCGCGGAGCCGGCCGACAACCCCGCCCCACCCCGGATTCTGCTACACTGATCGAAGCGCATTCAAGGGGTACAACGCGCCAGGCCGCGCCCCATCGATACGCTCCTGCAACCCATGTTCGGGGAGTGGCTCAGCCTGGTAGAGCACCTGGTTCGGGACCAGGGGGTCGGAGGTTCAAATCCTCTCTCCCCGACCAATAAAATCAATAACTTATAGCCGTTTATCCCGATTAAAAATCCAATGTAGACGATTTTGTAGCGGTGAAAGCCTCTGAGTTCAATAAGCTGAACTTCAACGACGTCGGCCATCGCCATTTGCAGTTTGAAATCCCCGCTTCGAACATCGAGAAGTAATTTGCGCCCACTCGAGAGATTCCCGAGTGCCTATTCGGTGGCATTCGCTCACGGCTATCTGGAGAGTCCGACCCGGCGGACGAGGTCATCGAAGCGAGCGTCAGAGCGGAGGGGATCGAGACAGGGATCTATCTTTAGATACAGGAGGCCGACGTCATGAGCCTTGTAGGCCTCTTCAAGCCATTTGAATGCTTCCTGCTTCTCACCGAGGCCGGCGTAGACGAGAGCTATTTCGTATCTTCCCACACCATCCTTCATTACAGTCTCCTGTAATTCAGCGATGGTTTTCCGGGCGGCTGCGGGCTGACCGCTGCGAGCATATGCATTGCCCAGATGGCCAAGGGAATCCGGTCCGGTGCCAGACCGGATGAATTCAGAGATTGCTTCGCTATACTTGCCTTTTTCGGCGTAGACATCGCCTAGTAGAAAGCTCCAGTCGGGGGGCTTGATGTCGAGCGCGCGAACCCGCAGTATGAGCGAAAGCGCCTGGTCGTACCTGTGGGAGAAGTAATAGACGAATCCTTCGTAGTGGAAGGAATGCCATGAGACAGGATCGAGGTCCACTCCGCGCTCCACTTCGGCAAGGGCTTCGGGCAGTTGGTCGGTGCGAACCAGGTAGAACGCATATTTCTCGTGGATGGGCGCTGAATTTGGATTCAGTTCGAGGGCGCGGTGAAATTCCGCTGCAGCGGATGACCAGTCCCAGTCGAGGGTCATGGCGGTGTTGGCGAGTTCGGCATGTCCTTCGGGGAGGGAGTCATCCAGCTCGATGGCGCGGGTGGCTTCGGCCTTCTGCCTGGAAAATGCCTCCTTGTACGCCATGCGGCCGGACTCACCCATGCGTCCGTAACAGTTTGCCAAGGCGGCGTGCGCCTGAGCGTAGTTTGGATTCTTCTCGATCGCTTTATTGAAAAAATCGACGGCACTCTTGCATTCGTCCGCCTCTAATTGGAGGAGGCCGCGCAGGTATAAATCCTGGGCTTCCGGGTCGATGGGCCGGTTGCGGGCGAGGCGCGCCTGTTCCTGCGGCGTCACGTTGATGCTGATCTCGCCGGCAATGGACTGTGCCACTTCTCCCTGCCATGCAAGGCCGGAGGTAAAGTCGCGCTCGTAGGTACGCGCCCAGATGGGGCGGTCGCTGCGGGCATCAATCAGTTGTGCGCTGATTTGTACTTTGTTGCCGGCGCGAAGGACGCCGCCTTCTACCACTCCGTCCACAGCCAGCTCGTGGGCAATCTCAGGGAGATTCTTCTTTGTGCCCTTGTAGCTCATAGCAGAGGTCAGCGAAATGACACGCAGAGTAGCGACCTGGCCAAGGTCGTTGATTAGCTCTTCTGTCATCCCATCGGCGAAGTACTCCTGACTGGCATCTCCCGAGAGGTTTTTGAGCGGCAAAATGGCGATTGAGCGAATTTCCGATCTGGGGCGGGAATCGCTGGACCATTTTCTGTATACGGCGTAGCCAATCACGGCAAGGACGATGAGCGCGATGCCGGATGCCAAGTGCCAGGAACGCAGGGCTGTCCGTATTGAGGGAGTGACGCCATCCCCTTTGGCGTTTTCGGGCGCCGCGATCGCCGGATGCGAGGCTGAGGCTGGAGCAGATTGGACGTTAGTTCCGGTGTCAGAGGGGGGCAGGGCGAGCGGCGGCTCGAAATGAAAACTTGGCACATAAGAGCCACTGGGTAGCTCAATACGCACCGCAAAGTGTTCTTTGGCTTCAGCATAGAACTGGACCAGCTTCTTGCGGACCTCGGTGGCCTTGACGCGGACCACAGAATCGCTTCCAGTGTCGTAGTCGACCGGTCGCCCGAACATTTCCGCACCGATCATGCGCTCGCGCAACAGATCGAATTCGCCTTCCAGGGTGTGGGTGATGATGAGTTCGAGGAAATCCTGGGCGCGTTTACTGCCGGCAAAAATGTGGCTGGCCAATACCTGCTTGAGGTGTTGCCGGATCAGCGCGGTCTGTTCCGGGCTGGGCACTGCCGGTTCCCGGGTTACGGGTGGATGGCCTGTCGACATAGCTCAATCAATTGCCCCCGGGTCGCTTGCCTCGATCCCTCACTATAGCACCGCACGATTTTCCGGGTGGATGACACCAACAAACGGGAAGACCGAGGTGTGACGTCCGCGCAAGCGTATGTTCAAAGTGAAGCAAATAAATCACTTAGTACAACAAACGTCCCAAGAAGCTGTTAATAGCGTTGCACTTCGAGTTTTTCGGGTGTTTAAATCGCGACGCTCTTGAGACGGATTGTACCTGGGTTTTGAAAGACATGTGCTCAGGTCTCGAGAGATAGGTGAAAACGCTTACCGGATTATAGATCGTATTTTTTGGCGGGTCGTGAATTGATAGCAAACGGGCGTTTTCCACACGAGGGAGGCACGCCAGATGACGAGAGTGGAGGGGAGCGATGGGCAACCTTAGACGGAATTGGAGCTTGCCAGGCTGCGCAGTGCTGATGGTTCTGATTGTTCCCGCGCTGGCTCAGACGCCGCCGGACGAAGCTGTCAGCAAGTCGATGCAGGAAGGTTTTGCGCAGATGAAGGCAGGGAACTTTGTCCAGGCCGCGGAGGCCTATGGCAACGTGACCAGGATGCAGCCGGGCTTTGCCGAGGGGTATTTCAACCTTGGACTGGCCGAGGAAAAGGCCGGCCAGCTGGACCAGGCACGCACTTCCCTGGGGAGGGCATTGCGGCTCAAACCAGGTTTGCGCGGTGCGAACCTGTTTCTGGGCACCATAGCTTATCGTCAGAACCGATTCAAAGAAGCGGAAGGCAATCTGGTTGCGGAGGTGCGGCTAGATCCGCGGAGCGCCAAGGCATTCATGTGGCTGGGCGTGTGCCGCCTGGCGGAGGACAACCCGCAGGGGGCGATCCCTTACCTGGACAAAGCGCACACTCTGGACCCCTCCGACGTGGACATTCTCTATCACCGCGGGCGCGCTTATCTGCTGGTGGCTAACGCCTCCTACGACGCGATGTTCAAGCTCGACCCCGATTCAGTGCGTGTGCATCAGGTGTTGGGCGAGGCTTATGCGCAGTCCTATCGAAACCAGGAAGCAATCAACGAGTTTGAGTTGACGGTGAAGATAGCGCCCAGCCAGCCGGGACTCCATGAGGAACTGGCGGACCAATACTGGATCGTAGGCAACGCCGACAAGGCGGGCGCGGCTTACCGGGAAGAACTCCGCATCGACCCCAGCGCGGTTACCGCAATGTACAAGTTGGGAAGCCTGTTGGCGCTTGGACAGGGGACTGCTGAGGGAGTGCAGTTGCTGCGCGGTGCTTTGCGTCTGGACTCGACTTTGAGCGATGCGCACTATTACCTGGGCGTGGGGCTGATGGGCACGGACCAGGACGAAGATGCGGTTCAAGAATTTCAAATGGCGATTGCCGCCGATCCCAAGAGCGATCGCGCAATGAGCGCTTATTACAAACTGGCGCAGGTTTATCGCAAACTCCATAGGCCGGCCGATGCTCAAACTGCGCTCAAGAATTTCCAACAAATGAGGGCGGATGTGAAGGGGCGGCAGGATCACAAGTCCACGCAACTGGTACGCAAACGGACGGAGCTTCCTGTGGAGGAAGAGACGGCGGAGGAACACATGCCGGGCGACCAGTGAGTGACTGACGGTTTTCTCTCATGCGCGCGGCCTTCACTCCAGGGGAAGGAGACGTTCAAGAGTCGGGCAAAGACAGACAAGAACAACTTGAGACGCGGCAAAGAAGAAAGTAGTTACAAACGAAACCGATTTTCAGAAAGCGTTTGCTCAGGAGGCAGACACATGATTGATGGCTCTGAATCCATGCAGTTCAGAAGAGGAAGTTTGAATTTGCTCCAGTCAGGGCTGCCGTCATTTGGGGCAGGCCTGGTGTTCCTATTGATGGTGCTTGGCTTCAGCGCTTCCGCGCTCGCGCAGCTCGATACCGGCTCCATCAGCGGCGTAATCATCGATCCGGCAGGGAAAGTGGTGCCAGGGGCTGCGGTCAGGGCCGACGAAACCACGACCGGAACAACCTATTCCACAACCACGTCACTTACCGGCTACTATACGTTTCCTTCGGTGCGCCCCGGAAGTTATGAGCTGAAGGTCAATGCGACGGGATTCAAGAACGAGATCTATAGCGGTGTTGTGGTAGCCGTCGGCGCAAGTACGACGCGGGATATTACGCTCGCCGTCGGCTCAACCAGCGAAGTGGTCAACGTTACTGCGGGGACTGTGACGCTGGAGAGGGAAACCTCAGAAGTCGACGCGACCATCGCTCCCGAACAGGTGGCGGATCTTCCTCTTCAGGTTTCCGGGAATCTGCGTTCGTTGTCAACGCTGGAGTTTCTTGTCCCCGGTACTGTGGGTCCAGGCACATCCTCAGGCGGTTCCGGATTCCAGATGACCAAGATCAACGGTGGCCAGGAAGAGGGAACAGACTACCTGGTGGACGGCATCACCACCAACCGCATGGAGAACGGTTCGGGCTCGTTCGATATCGTGGCCCCTTCTGTTGAGGCGGTCAACGAGTTTCATATCAGTCTCTCCGGGCTGCCCGCGGAACTTGGAAGAACCACCGGCGGACTTGCCAACTTCAACACGAAAAGCGGAACCAACAAGTACCACGGCGCCGTGTTCGATATTTACAAGAACGCCGCCTTGGACGCCAACAACTGGTTCAACAATGGATACCTTGCCCAAACTCCCGAATCCAATGCAGCGGCAAGAGATCTTCTGCAACGCCCGCCAGACACCAAGAACGACTTTGGTGGCAGTCTCGGCGGTCCATTTCGGATCCCTCACGTTTACAACGGCAAAGACAAGACCTTTTTCTTCTTTGGCTGGGAACAGCTGCGCTACTCTACTGGCTCGGCCATCACAAGCCTGATTCCGACGCCGGCGGAACTCGGCAGCAATGGCCAATACTTTGACTTCTCATCGACGCTAGGCGGGCCTATCCCCGGAGGCACCACCGCCTGCAACGCTCAACTCTATTACGGTGAGATTTTCGATCCGGCGTCCGAAACGAACCAATGCCGCAACACCCCGTTCCCAAATAATCAGATTCCCATCAACCGGGAAAGCGCGGTGGCTAAGGCGGTATTGAAGTACATGCCGGCGCCTAATCTGACCGGCGGGGGCACAAATAATTTTGCCTATGACAGCCAGGATACCCTTGCCCAGACTGTCTACAGCTTCCGAATCGATCAGAACATCGGAGCGAAACAGAAAATCTGGGGATTTTGGAGTTCCAGGCAAAACACCGACCAGGGCAATGGATTGAATCTGCCTGAGCCCCTTACCAGCGGCGGCGGCGGACAGGTGAATCAACTGGGCAAGCTGTTCCGTCTAGGTTGGGAATGGATAGCGTCTCCGACTCTGGTTAATTCACTGACCTTCGGCACCAACCGCTCCAATAACTACAATCAGTCGCGCGCGGTTAACATGAATTCGAATTGGGACTCCACGCTCGGGATTGCCAATGGTTCCGGACCGGTGTTTCCAGGTTTTGTGTTCATAGGTAGCCCTTACCCAGGCTTTGGTGAGAACGATGACGCTCAGGACGTAGACAATGTGATCGCGATCAACGATATCGCGCAGTGGCAACACGGCAACCACAGCTTCAAGTTGGGTGGCGAAGACCAATATCACCAGTTCTCCTTCGTGAGTAAGATCGGCGGCACTTGCAGCGGCACTTCGGGATGCTTCACGTTCTATGACAACCAAACCGCTTCAGATACAACCTTCTGGGGGCGGGATGGCAATTCATTCGCCGCGTTTCTCATTGGTGAGTCCGCCACGGCCAACGCCCTTAGACAACTGCACTCTCCACGCTGGCTGGCTCACTACGGCGCCTTGTTCGCGCAGGATGACTGGAAGCTGCGCCCCAACCTCACAGTGAATCTTGGATTCCGCTGGAGCTACGATACACCGCGTCACGAAGTGGACGGCGATACCGCGGTTCTTGGTCCCACCACCCCGAACGCAGCGGCGAACGGCATTCCCGGCGCCCTGGTTTTTGGCGGCATCGGCGCGGGCCGCAATGGAAGCAAGAACGAAACCTGGGCCAACGTCTATCACAAGGACTTTGAACCGCGTGTCGGGTTTGCCTGGGACCCCGGGATCCTCCAGCACAAGGATGTTCTTCGCGGAAGTGCGGGAATCTACTACGGACCTCTGGTCGATGCCGATTTCGGCCAAGGCACCTTGCAGGGATTCACGGTAAATCAGACCCTGTTTACGGCCGATCCTCTGGACGGTCCGCAGGTCGATGCGGGTTTACCGGTATTATCCACCGCACCCGACCTCGATCCAACCCAGGTGAATGGACAAGGAATAGACAGTGTTGGCACGTCCTTTGGACGGCCGGCGATGGTCGAGACATGGAGCCTGGAAGATCAGTACCAGATCAGTGACAATCTGTTCGCATCGTTAGGCTATCTTGGCATGCACTCTGTACGCCTGCACGGCCTGATCGATTATCCCAATGATATGCCGCTCAGCGGTCTGGCTCTGGGAACCAATCTGTTCAACGTTGCGTCTGGGTCGCAACTCCCGTACGCCAACTTCCAGAACACCTGGGGCGGCGGAGGCAACGTGTCGCAGGCCCTTCGTCCTTTCCCGCAATATGGCTACATCAACCAGGATAGCTATCTGCAGAACGTTGGGCAGGCCAGCTACGACGCGTTGACAGCTAAATTGGAGCGCCGCTTCCACAATGGCCTTAACGTCCTGGCTTCGTACACCTTCTCTAAAACGCTGACTGACGCCGACGCCATCCAACCCTTCTACAGCACTCTGCAAAACCAGGGTGGAACCGAAAACCCATACAACCACAAGGCGGAAAAGGCTGTCAGTAATGAGGACATCCCCAACAACTTTGTGGTTAGCTACCTCTACGAGTTGCCGGTCGGCAAAGGCAAGAAGTTCCTTGCCACTTCGCCGAAGCCGGTCAATGCAGTGATCTCTAATTGGCGCATCAGCGGCGTACAGCGCTATCTGGGTGGGCAGCCCATCAGCTTCTTCGGGGCTAACGGCATTCCGGGCTTCGACAATGGCATTCGTCCCAACGCCGTGCCCGGTCAGTCCTTCAAGAGATCGGGACCGTTCAATCCATTCAGCTTCAGTAATACAGGCACCAGCGGCTACAATCACGCGTCTGGCGCTTGCACTACAGGCTATTGGAACTGCTCCGCTTTTGCGGATCCCAACCCCAGTCCCGGCCCCAACGTTCCCTACGTATTCGGGAGCTTTCCGCGCAACTCGGCCAACATCCGCGGTTTCGCGTTCTACGACGAGGACTTCGGCATCAACAAGGCCATCCCCATCACCGAAAGATTGAAGATGGACTTCCGCGGTGAACTATTCAACGCATTCAACCGACACTCGTTCAACAAGCCAGACTCCGGCGTACAGGACGATAACTTCGGGCAGATCACAAGCACATTGCTTGGCCCGAGAAATGTTCAATTCACGATGAGGATTACTTACTAGCCCGCATCTCTCCGGCCCATGCACCCATGGGCCGGAGAATTCGCAAAGCACTGCCTGTGCATGTTGGTTCGGTTTTCTGTATGGGCTTTTGCGCATATTCCAGAACAACGGGTACTTCAAAGCCAGAGAGAGAGAGTCCTCATGCGTTACCGTCATCTTCCGCTCGCTGTATTTGTTCTGTTGCTCACCCCATCGCTTTTTTGTCAGGAGCCCCATGCGTTTACCCTGAGCGGCGACTATCCAATCACCCATGATCCTTCCATTGCGCGCGAAGGGAACACGTACTACGTCTTCGCGACGACTTCTAAGGTGAGCGAGGGGCAGTTTCCTATTCGTTGCTCCACCGACCTAAGGGCGTGGAAGCTCTGCGGCCACGTATTCGACACGATTCCCGCATGGATTCACGAAGCAAGCCCTACGACCAAGGAATTGTGGGCGCCCGACATCAGTTATTTTCAAGGCAAATTCCACCTTTACTACGCTTACTCCGCCTTTGGGGTTAACACTTCCGGCATTGCACTTGCCACCAATGACACTCTCGATCCGCAGAGCCCCAGGTATCACTGGAACGATGAGGGCCTGGTGCTGAAGTCCACTCGGGAGGACAACTTCAATGCGATCGACCCGAACATTGTTCTTGATGCCAAGGGGCAACCCTGGTTGAGTTTCGGCAGCTTCTGGGGCGGGATCAAGATGCGATGCATCGACGCCGCTACCGGCAAGCCATCGGCCGCCGATTCCACACTTTACTCCGTCGCCGCCCGCGCCACGCCCGAACATCCGGATCCGCCCAAGCCCGGATTGCCGGCGGACTGGCAGGCTATCGAAGCGCCCTTCATCGTGCGCCATGGCGATTACTACTATCTGTTTGTGTCGTTCGACCTGTGCTGCCGCGGCACGAAGAGCACGTATCGAACCATGGTTGGGCGCTCACAACAGGTCACTGGCCCGTACATTGACGAGGACGACAAACCGATGCTCAACGGCGGCGGCACACAACTGCTAACAGCCAATGGCCGCTGGCTTGGTCCTGGAGGCGAGTCTGTATTGCAGCGTCCGGAAGGCGACATTCTCGTCTTCCACGCCTACGATGCAGTCACCGGCAAGCCGGCGCTCCAAATCTCAACGCTCACCTGGGACAACGGCTGGCCGCACGCAACTCTGGGGACAACCGGAGAATCGAAATAGGGCGATGCTCCCACTTCTGAAAAGTCAAATCGCGAGTTGCAATCTTCGGGCGGCAGCGAGATTTGCTCGCTTTGCCTGCATGGGAACAGCAGTCATCTCAGTGTCTCTTCTGGCGAGCTGTGGAGGCGCCGGCTCAAGCGGATCCAGTGGCGGGGGCGGCACCACGCAGACACCGGACATGGGCACCCTTACCACCGTGAACGACAGTTATGGGTACACTCTTGAGAATGCCGCCAGTTCTCTCGTACTTGGCATTGAGGGTCAGAGCCAGGCCGCAGGTACCAACGTGGCGCAGGAGGCCAACAGCGGATCGATCGATGCGCTTTGGCATTTTCTGCCCATGAACAACAGTGAATACAATATTGAGAACATGCTCACGCACCAGGTGATGGGGGTTCAGGCCGCATCTACCTCGGCTGGAGCGCAAGTTCTGCAATGGGCTGACAGCGGCACCAGCGATCACTTGTGGGAGTTCTACCTTCTCAAGGATGGAAACTACCTCATCCAGAATGTGAATAGCGGTCTCTATCTTCAAGACGCCGATTCCGGTACTACATCGTCCGCCACCATTGACCAGGGGGCGCGCGCTACCAGCGGAACCGGCTGCACCTGCCAGGAATGGACGCTCACCTCGAACAACACATCGCCCTACCCGGCGCCCATTTCGGTCAATGTCTCGTACACTGGTTCCGACTCAGACTCCATTGGCATTCACGATCCCTCGATCCTGAAGATCGGGTCGACTTACTATCTCTTCTCAACACACGGTCTAATTCACGCGCATACATCACCTGACCGTGTGAACTTTTCTGACGAAGGCTATGCGCTTCCTTCGCTGCCCTCTTGGACAAATGCCTATACCGGCGGAAGTGGTGACCTGTGGGCACCAGACGCTTCGGCACACAACGGCGACTACTGGCTCTACTACGCGGCGTCGACCTTCGGCAGCACAAATTCTGCCATCGGGCTGGCCACCAGTCCCACAGGAACGCCCGGCAGTTACGCCGATTCCGGCGCAGCGGTGTACACCTCGACCGACTGCGCCGGGTCCAACGCTATTGATCCAGCTTCAGTCGTCGATGCATCGGGTAATGCCTGGTTAGCTTTCGGTTCCTATTCCAGCGGCATTCAAATTGTGCCCGTCAACAACAACACCGGGATTCCAACCGGCGCGGGCTGCACCCAGTTGGCCTATCATTCTTCCGGGACCGGAATCGAAGGTTCGTATATCTACCCGCATGGCGGCTACTACTATCTTTTTACCTCTATTGACATTTGCTGCGATGGGGTTAGCAGCACTTATCGCATCGTAGTGGGCAAGTCGACCAGCGTCACGGGCCCCTACATCGATCGCGGTGGCGTTGCGCTCACTTCCGGCGGAGGGACCATTGTGCTCAGCGCGCACGGAAACATCAACGGCCCCGGCGGTGAGAGCCTGTTCACCGATGCCGACGGCACCATCCTCGTCTACCACTATTACGACGGCAACAACAGCGGATACCCGGCCCTGGGCATCAATGTTCTCAGTTGGACCTCAGACGGATGGCCCTATCTTCAATGAATTGAATGCACCTTTTCAGTTTTCGAGTGCCAAATATTTGCTGTGAATGATTCACTCAGAATTTGGGTAGCGCAAAACCGGCCAGCCGAGGAGCTTCGATCAGACGATCTGGATTTGATCGATCCTCACTCGGTTCTCGATATCCTCGAACGCCGTTTCGTCTAATGGCTTTCTCGACTGATACCAAATCGCTTGTGCACTACTCGGTCCAACCGTCAGAAGCAGGATGCTGCGTGAGGGCGTGTATCGTGGCGGCATGCCAGCGGCGAGGAGACTGCTTGTATGCGAAAAAAGATCAAGAAGCCCATTCGGAGGAAGATCGTTCTCCGTCTACCTGATCTGGACCACGCGAAGTCCGCGGTCCTCTCCGGCCTGAGTTCGCCCAACTCACGGCGGAATTACAAATTCGCGACAGAG
>Ga0181537_10002758_pt1 | contig 15295 bp, 15 predicted proteins | sample PEATcosm2014_Bin_39_FD_119765 | JGI IMG/M metagenome (GOLD analysis project Ga0181537, IMG submission 119765) | Peatland microbial communities from MTU Mesocosm Facility, Houghton, MI, USA - PEATcosm2014_Bin23_10_metaG | ecosystem: Environmental > Terrestrial > Soil > Wetlands > Peat | place... | reverse complement strand
GTGTTATTCCCCTCCAACAGCGGCTTCAATTCCCTCGGCGGCCTGGGGCAGAAAATAGCCCCATCCGTGCTTTGCCGCAGCCACGAGCAGCGCGGGCGAGGGATTGACGGGGTACGCGTGCCGGGCTATTTCGAGCATGGCGAGGTCATGAATGGAGTTGCCGAAGACGGCGTCAGGGTGGGGCAGTCCGATGCGCGCGAGGGTCGCGGCCTTGCCCTCGTCGGTGGGCACGTCCACAAGATCGCTGGTAATCAGGCCGGCTTTTACGCGGACTTCCGCAGCCAGGACATGGTCTTCGGGAATGTGGAACGCGCGGACGCCTTCCGCGACCACCCAGCGGTTGGTTGAACTGACAGCCCAAATCTCCACGCCGGACTGTTGCAGCGCGGCGATGAGCGAAGCCATTTCAGGGAAGATGCGGGCGTGCACAAACTCGCGCACATAGTGGGCGGCGGCAGAGCGCAGTTCCTGATCGCGCAGCCCGGCGTAAATTTGCACCATCTCGCCGCAGATTTCCATCTCGCTGACTTTGCCAGCGCGGTAGGCGCGATGACGGCTGTCGATCCAGTCGCTGGTGGAGCGAGAGACAAGGCCCTGCTCAAGAGACCAGATCATGAATCCCAGCCCCGCGTCGCCGCTCCAGAGGGTCCCATCGCAATCGAAGACGGCAACTTTCGGATCGCTTTCGAGAACCAGGCTTTTAAACTCCCCGGCAGTCCACCGGGGGACTTCAATCTGAGTTGTGGTCAAGCTGCCTCACACATTTAGAAAAATTTGTCTACCCTATTCTCTTCCAAAACCGGATGCTTTTGCACGTGAACGTTTGAAGAAGGCTCAAAAGGGAGGACACAATGAGGAAGAAATGAGGTGGGTTCGGAAGTGGGGTAATGATGTTGATTCCTGATGAACGAGGTACGGGCTGCGGCAGGGCGGCGGCCGTGATGGTTATAAGCGGCCGATAATCGGGAGTATGGAAAGCACGCGCAATCTTCCGCTCTTGAAGGACTATCAGGCGTATCTGCGCGTGGAGAAGGGGCTGCGCCCGCTGACGTGCGAGGCGTACGACAACGACCTGAAGACGTTTGCCGAATTCATTGAGGGACGCCAGGGCGTGCTGTTGACGGCGGAGCAGCAGGATGTGGCAGCTTTCCTTGAACATTTGCGCGCGCATGGGATCGACCAGCGTTCGGCGGCGCGCAAGCTGAGCTGCCTGCGCGGATTCTATAAATGGCTGTTGCTGGACCGCAGGATCCATCACGACCCCACGGTGAATATTGAGTCGCCGAAGGCGTGGAAGGTGCTGCCGAAGTCGCTGGCGGAGCCTGAGGTGGTGGAGATGCTGGAGCGGGCCGGCATGGCCGCATCGCATCCGCAGGCGAAGGCCACGGCGCTGCGCGACTCCGCGATTCTTGAGCTCTTGTACGCAGGCGGGCTGAGGGTCTCCGAGGTGACCGCGCTTTCAACGAGCGACCTGGCCCTGGACGCGGGCCGGGTGCAGGTGCGCGGCAAAGGCGACAAGGAACGCATTGTGCCGCTGGGGCGATCGGCAGTGGAGGCGCTGGAGGCTTATCTGCGCGAAGGTAGGCCGCACCTGGCGCGTATCGGGTCGGGAAGGAAGGCAAGTGTTCCGCGACCCGATGCGCCGAGGCAAGACGCGACGCGGCTTTTTTTGGGGCTGAGGGGGATGCCGCTGACACGGCAATGGGTGTGGCACCTGGTGAAGATGGCGAACAGTGGCGCGAGCCCGCACAAATTGCGGCATAGTTGCGCAACGCACATGGTGGAGCACGGCGCGGATTTACGCAGCGTGCAGCTCATCCTGGGACACGCCGATATCTCTACCACGCAGGTCTACACACATCTTGCGCTGGGACGGCTGAAGGCCGTGCATCGGATGCATCACCCGCGGGCAACGCGGCGGGGCGTTGAAGCGGAGGCGGCGCACGATATTGAGCAAGTTGCGGGGCAAGACCCAGAGCTGGCAATGCGGTCAGATCCGGAGCCGCGCGCGTTTGAGGTGAAGGCGTGACCGAGTTGGCTGCTCCCGCTGTGACGCCGGCGATTGGCTTGCTGGTGGCGGATTATCTACGCGTGCTTGCCAATGAGCGCGGCGCTTCGGAGCATACGCTTCGCGCGTACAGCCGGGAGTTAGCTGGCTTTGCGGCTTTTGTGGTGGGGCGATATGGAAACGATCATGCCGTGGATGCGATTGAGCATACTCAGATTCGCGCGTACCTGGGAACGCTTTACGATCGCGGGTTGTCCAAAGCATCTGCGGCGCGGGCGTTGGCGGCCATCCGGAGCTGGTTCAAGTGGCTGGCGCGCGCGGGCTACGTGGATAAGAATGCGGCGTCTCTGGTGGCGACTCCTAAGTTGCCCAAACATTTGCCGCGAGTTCCTTCCATTGAGCAGATGAATCGCGTGGTGGACTCGGTTAGCGAAGATGCGGCAAGCTGGCCGGGGCGCGACAGGGCCATCCTTGAAATGCTTTATGGATGCGGTATACGAAATGCGGAGCTGACCGGGCTGAACCTGAATGATATCTATTGGGCCAACGAGGCAATCCTGGTGCGCGGGAAAGGGAAGAAACAGCGGTACGTGCCGCTGGGCGACGCGGCGGCCTATGCGCTGCGCGCGTATCTCGCCGAGCGAACGGCGCGACTGGCTGCGCTTGACAAAGTAAAGGGCAAGTCAAAGGCAACGCCGGCATTGTTCTTGAATCTGCGATTGCGCGGGCTGGGCAAGCCGTGCGGCCAAGCACGGTTAACGGTTCGCAGTGTGGGCAGGATCGTGAAGCGGATCGCGGTACTGCGCGGGCTCTCCGCGGATGTGCATCCGCATACGCTTCGCCATGCATTCGGCACACATTTGCTGGAGGAGGGCGCGGATTTGCGCGCGATTCAGGAGCTGCTGGGGCATGAGCGGCTGTCAACCACGCAGCGGTATACACAGCTGACCACTGCGCAATTGACGCAGGTGTACGACCGGACGCATCCGCGCGCGAAGTAGGGGATTAGATCTAAATTCATTTCTAGTTCAAGAACTGCATTGCGTAATAACATTGTTATTACCTGGAGAGAATTATGCTTACAACGATTCGTCGTCTCGGGAACTCGCATGGAATCTTAATTCCAAAGCCGCTGCTGCAGCAGGTGGGACTTGTGGACCAGGCTGAGATGCGGGTGGAGGGTGATGCTCTGGTGCTGCGGAGGCCCAAAGCCGCGCCACGCAGTGGCTGGGCTGAGGCGAGCAGGAAACTGGCAGCGGCGGGCGACGATGCTTTGGTGCTTCCTGAGTTTGTGAATGAAGAGGATGCGGAACTAACGTGGTGAAGCGCGGCACTTTGAAGCGCGGCGAAATATGGCTCGTGAATCTCGATCCAACGGTTGGCAGCGAAATTCAGAAAACCCGTCCCTGCGTTGTGATCTCTCCGCCTGAGATGCACGATTATTTGCGAACCGCGATTGTCGCGCCCATGACTACTGGAAGCCATCCTGCGCCATTCCGCATTGCGGTCAGGCATGGGGGTAAGAGCGGCCTCATCCTCCTCGATCAGATTCGCAAGATCGATAAGGTGCGATTTGTAAAGCGCACAGGCTCATTAAATCCCCGCGTATTGAGCGCCACTCTGGCTGCACTCAGTGAAATCTTCGCCGAGTGACAGTTCACGATGGCTCAGCACTCCGTAGTGATTAGCGCACGGCGATCTTCGCCGAAAACCGCCGGGCGGCGAGACTAGGCGAGACTAATTGCCGGCTTTCGCAAAAGCGGAGTCCAGCTCTTTGCGGAACCCGGCCACAATGTCCTCACGCACTTCGGCGGTGAACAGCCCTTTCCGGGTCAGGTACTTTTCCATGTTGTGGATGGGGTTGTTGCCGGCATTGTGGACGGAGTCTGCGGCCTGCCAGCGGCGGCACTCGATCGAGGTGGGTCCGCGGCCTTGCCGAGCCTTTGAAATCGACTCGAAGGCGACGCGATAGACCGCGACCACGTCATGGCCGTCGACGGGGATAGAGGGGCATCCGAGCGCTTTGGCGCTTGAGTTGTGAGCGGCGTGGGAGACAAAAATGATGGGGAGGGTGTGGAGCGAGGCAAGCGCCAAGGCTTCCTTCCATGCGCGGCGTGCGGCGGCGTCGCGGCCCGGGAAGGCGACGGTGATGGTGCGTTTCCCGCTTGCCTTGTCGGCCATGGCGGCGGCAACTGCCTGGGGAAGCGCGTAGGTGGCTGGGGCCGAAGAACTGTTTGCGCGGGCGACGAAATTGATGGAAGTGAACAGCTTATCCAGTGGCGCGCCATTGACGAAATGGGGCATGAAGCTGCCCGGTGGCGAGACGATGGTGTCCTCCGAAACCAAATCGATGAGGACGCCGGCGAGAGCTGCTTCGCGGCCACGCGTGGGAAGCCAGGAAGCTTTCAAGTTGCCAGTCGAGTGGAGGTTGCGAACGGGTTTGGCCTTGATTCGCCCGGTCTTCATGCACTCATCCAGCATCCGGCATTTGAGCATGGTGGCGTAGAGCTGGAGGAGTTTCTGGTTGGAGATGAGCGAGAAGCCGTTGTGGTTGGACGCAGGTTCAGGAGCGGCGACGGGTCGCCTGGTTTTGGGAGCCATGGGCAGGGGTTACTCTCCGGTAAGTGGGATTGTAAATGGCTGAGCGAAGATAACGGCCTGCGAATTTCAAGCGCGAATTTGGATCGGGAATTCTGGTGGAGGTAAGGTAGGGGTTCGGCGGCAACTTCTGCCCGCGACGAAATTCGTAGAGAATATTAGTTATGAAATCTACGCTCGAAGAGTTTTTGTTGGTGCTAAAGAAGTGGAAGACCGATTCCGCAAGGGTGCGCGTTGCCGCAAAGTCTGAATCTGCGACGGGATATTCTTCTGCAACAGTTCTTGAGGGGACGTTGATGCTCGACGAATCGGCATCGACGCTGGCGATCAAGTCTGAGGACGGATCAGTATTCATGACGGCCTATTCGGGCGCGGGAGTAGGCTTTTCAACATCCGAGGAACAAGCCATTCGTGGTATTCCAGACGTGCTCGTATCCCACAAAGAGTACGAGGAGATACTGGTAATCAACGATATATCGGGGTCGATTGTCTGCTTGTTTTCTCTCAAATCATGATCCCCTCAAACTTAACCGGGACCCGAATCTGTAGCGGAATTCCGCCGTATTTGGATCCGTCGGGGATTCTTGTTACTATTAAGAAGCACATGAATTGCGCTTCCCAAAGCCGCTCTTGTTGTTGCCTGTCGAACATTTTCGACGGGTGTACGCGCTAGTCTCTTTTCCCTGCAAAACATTGAAAAGACGCACCCGTAGCTGAAATGCCGGGTCTGTCTCCGTCGTGCGCCGGCCTTCAGCAACCCCCTGAGAGGTAAGCCATGCCGGTCGCCGAAGACGCAATCCCGAATCCCGCAATCCGAAGCATTGATGCCGCGCCGCGAGGTTCTGGGCATTTGAGCCACCTGCGGCTGCTGGAGGCGGAGAGTATTCATATTCTGCGCGAGGTGGCTTCGGAGTTTGAGCGGCCGGTGATGCTGTATTCCATTGGCAAGGACTCCTCGGTAATGCTGCGACTTGCGCAAAAGGCGTTCTTTCCGGGGCCGATTCCGTTCCCACTGCTGCATATCGACACTGGATTCAAGTTTGCGGAGATGCTCGAATTCCGCGACGCGACGGCGCGCGAGGTGGGAGCCGAGTTGCTGGTGTGGCGGAATGAGAGCGCGATTGCGTCGGGGACGAATCCGATTGCGCTGGACACGAAGCGCTGCTGCGGACTGCTGAAGACGCAAGCGCTGCTGGATGCGCTGAAGCACTACAACTTCAACGCGGCATTTGGCGGAGCGCGGCGCGATGAAGAGAAGTCGCGCGCCAAGGAGCGGATCTATTCGTTTCGCGACGGCGCGGGGCAGTGGGACCCGAAGAATCAACGGCCCGAACTTTGGAATGTGTATAACGCGAGGATTCATCCCGGCGAGAGCATACGCGTGTTTCCGCTGTCGAACTGGACGGAGATGGACGTGTGGCAATACATCCACGAGGAGAAGATTCCGGTGGTGGATTTGTACTTTGCCAAAGAGCGGCCCATGTATTTGCGAGGCGACGCTCTGCTCCCCATCGAACAGGAATTCGTAGCGTGGCCGGGTGAGAAGCCGCAGATGGTGAAGTCGAGGCTGCGGTCGCTGGGATGCAGCCCCTGCACGGGGGCAATCCGGTCCGATGCGGAGACGATTCCGGAGATTATTGCGGAGCTGATTTCGTTTCGTTCGTCGGAGCGGGCGAATCGCGCCATCGACCACGATCAGGAAGGGTCGATGGAGATCAAGAAGCGGGAAGGGTACTTCTAAAGACAGTGAAGAAGTGAAGAAGTGAAAAAGTGAACAAGGGGCAGGGGCTGGAGGCTTGGTTGGCGGTTGCGGAAAAGATGAATCCGGGATTTGAGATCGAGGATTTCCTGCGGCAGGAGCGGGAGAAGGATCTGCTGCGCTTTTCCACGGCAGGCAGCGTGGACGATGGCAAGTCTACGCTGATCGGGCGGCTACTCTACGACACGCAGAGTGTGTACGAGGACCAGGTTCGGTCGATCGAAGGCAAGGGAACGACTGCGCCAGGGCAGATCGATTTTGCTCTGCTGACCGATGGACTGCGGGCGGAGCGCGAGCAGGGAATCACCATCGACGTGGCGTACCGCTATTTCTCCACGGCGCGGCGGAAGTTCATCATCGCGGATACGCCGGGGCACGAGCAGTACACGCGCAACATGGCGACGGGGGCTTCGACGGCGGATGCGGCGGTGGTGCTGATCGATGCTTCAAAGGGTGTTCTGATCCAATCGCGGCGTCATGCGTATATTGCGTCGCTGCTGCGCGTGCGGCATGTGCTTGTGGCCGTAAACAAGATGGACCTGATCGGTTACGACGAGCAGCGGTTCCGTGAAATCGAGCGAGACTTCAGCGCTGTGCTCGAGGAGATTGCAGCGGACACCGGAAACCCTGTTGAAGCGGCGTTTGTCCCGGTGAGTGCACTGATGGGGGACAACATCGTCCATGGTTCGGATGCGATGTCATGGTACGAGGGAGCCTCGTTGCTCGAATTGCTAGAAAGGCTTCCATCATCGGTGGACACGCGCAATGAAGCCTTTCGTTTTCCCGTGCAGCGTGTGCTTCGGCCGGATGCCACGTTTCGCGGATTTGCGGGACAGATCGCTTCCGGGACGGTTCGCCCTGGCGACGAGATTACCGTGCTTCCATCGGGGAGGGGCGCCGCAGTTGAGCGAATTGTCACGCGGGATGGGGATCTTGCCGAAGCGAATGCACCGCTAAGCGTGACCCTGGTGCTGAACAGGGAACTCGACATCAGCCGCGGCGATCTGATTGTGGCTTCGCATGCGCCGGCCACTGTGGCCAAGAGCCTGAAGGCCGCCTTGGTGTGGATGGATCAGAAGCCGCTGGCTCTGAACCGGCGTTATCTGTTGAAGCACACCAGTCAGACGACGCCGGCATTCCTTACTGCGATTGAGCATCGTACCGACATCGGCACGTTGGCGCACGAGGCAGCCGAGACGCTGGAAATGAATGGCATCGGCGTAGTGACGCTGGATTTGTTGCGGCCCGTCGCGGTGGACATCTACGGAGAAAATCGCTCGACCGGCGCCTTCATTCTGATGGACACGGAGAGCAATGCGACGGTGGCCGCGGGGATGGTGACCGGGGCTCGAAGCCACACGGGGAGCGGAGATAGTTCAGGAACGGCGCTCACTGGACCTGTGACCGCGCGCGAGAGAGCGGTGCGCTGGGGACATCGAGGCGGTTTGCTCGAACTGAGCGGGACAAAGGAACTCATCGATCGGGTAGAACGGTCGCTGTTTTCGATTGGCGCTGTCACCGCGCGCATCAACACTGGTGACGAACCCTTCAAGACGCGCCCCAGCCTGGTGGAAATGGTAGTCAAGCAAAATGTCCGGTCTGGATTCCTTGTCCTTGTGGCAGCTCCGCTGGAAAGCGGCAGACTTATCGCCCGAGCGGAAGGCCAAGAGATTTCGTTGAATGCAAACAATGCTGATGAGGCAATCGCGAGCATACGTGGGCTGCTGACGCGCGCAGGAATTCTGAGGGCAACGGACAGTGTGGATTGGGAAATCTAGAGCGGGAAGAGGACAGGCGGGATGAGCATCTTTGAAATAAATTCGCAGGTGAGCGCAAAGCTGGACGAGGTGCGGGCGGTGCTTGCCCGCGAAGTGACCGGCAAGGGCGATGTTTGCCTGACCTGCAGCTTTCAAGCCGAGGACGTGCTGCTGACGAAGCTGGCGCTGGAACTGGATGCGAAGATTCCTGTTCTGTTTCTGGAGACGGGCTACCACTTCAAAGAGACCTACGAATATCGCGACCGGATTGCGCGCGAGTGGCACCTGAACCTGATCAACCTGCTGCCGGAAAAATCCGTCTCCGAGCAGGAAGCGGAATATGGGCTGCTGTATCAGTCCGCGCCCGACCAATGTTGCAAGATGCGCAAGGTGGAACCGCTGTTCAAGGCTGTGGCCGGGTATCGGGTATGGCTAACGGGATTGCGCAGGGAACAGGCAAAGAGCCGGGCGGCGCTTGAGGAGTCGGCGCTGTTCACGCTTCCTGGCGGAAGGCAGGTGCTTAAGCTTGCGCCGCTGGCTGCGTGGACCACGCGGGACGTGTGGTACGCGTGCGAAGAGCTCTCGATTCCGTTGTTGCCGCTGTATGCGCGCGGGTACTCGTCGATTGGCTGCGAGCCTTGTACCTCGCTTCCATTGGATCCAAACGATCCGCGGTCGGGCCGCTGGGCCGGCCGCAAGGTTGAGTGCGGTATTCACATTGAAGGAGCGCCGGCGCAGTAAGAAGGGCGCGGAGAAGTTGAGGACCAGATGCAATACGTGATTGGGTTTGTAATTGCGCTGTTCATTGCGCTGACCGGGGTGGGCGCGGGCACGGTAACGGTTCCGGTGCTGATCCTGTTTTTGGGAGTGCAGGCTCCGGTGGCCGTGGGAATCGGCCTAATGTTTGCAACCGCGGTGAAGTTGATTCTTGTGCCGGCACAAATTGCGCGCGGCAACGTGGCCTGGCGGACGCTGGCTTACATGCTTGCGGGCGGAGTGCCTGGCGTCATCATCGGGTCGTTGTTCCTGAGGCACCTGGTGACTGTTGGGCCGCAGACCCTGTTAAATGCGCTGCTGGGCGGGATCCTGGTGACGACGGCGAGTTGGCAGATTTATGTATTCTTCAGGCCACTCAAGGCGAACGCAAACCAGCGTGACCGGAGTCCACTGCTCGCATGGCTCATGTTGCCGGTAGGCGCGGAGGTAGGCTTCTCTTCAGCCGGAGCGGGCGCGCTAGGTTCTGCCGCGCTGCTGAGCCTGACGCCTCTGCTGCCTGCCCAGGTGGTTGGAACCGACATTGCGTTCGGCTTCATTGTCTCGCTGATTGGCAGCGGGGCGCATTGGTTCTCACGCACCGATAATCTCGACCTGCTGATTCATCTAATTGAGGGTGGCGTGGGCGGCGCGATTGTGGGAGCGCTGATCAGCACCCGCGTGCCGCGCAAGCAGTTGCGTTTCGCGCTGTGGGTGTGGCTGTTGTTCCTGGGTGGCCAGTTCATTTTCAACAGCTATCAGGCGTGGAGTGCGCCGCAGAAGGCAGCCGTGATCCATACGCAGGCGGCGAAGGTGAAGTAGATTTGCGTGAAGAAGTGAAGACGTGAAAAAGTGAATAAGTGAAGAAGAACCCCGCCCATGTTGCTTTCGATTCTGAATGATCATTCTGCTATGCTCTACCCGTGCGCGGGGCTGCGGGGATTTACGTCGAGATTCTCATCCAGGGCGAACTGGAGCATATTTGGCGTCTGACTCAGGATCCCGCTCTTCACCAGCGCTGGGACCTGCGCTTCAGTCAGATCGAGTATCTTCCCCGATCAAACCCTGCCGAGCCGCAGCGCTTCCTCTACAAGACGCGCATTGGATTCGGTCTCAGTATTGCCGGCACCGGGGAAAGTGTGGGGGAACGAACCTCGGCCAGCGGTGATTCAACATCTTCGCTCAAGTTTGCTTCCGCCGATCCGAAATCACTTATCCGCGAAGGAAGTGGTTACTGGCGATATATCCCCACCCCGGCCGGTTTGCGCTTCTTGACGTGGTATGACTATTCCGTGCGCTTTGGGGCGGCAGGGCGCTTGGTGGATCGTCTTGTCTTCAGGCCATTGATAGGTTGGGCTACGGCGTGGAGTTTCGACCGAATGCGGCTGTGGGCGGAAGACGGGCAGCTTCCGGAATCGTCCCTGGCTCTCTCCGTGATCCATGCGGTTGCGCGCATTGCAATTGCAACAATCTGGATTTGGCACGGACTCATCCCCAAGCTTGTCTACCGCAACGTGGACGAGCAGACGATGCTGGCACAGGCTGGAGTGCCCCTTGCATTTCTTCCGTGGCTGGGCGGGATCGAAGTCCTTTTCGGCCTTCTTGTGCTCTTCGCCTGGCGCCGGCGAGCGGTATTCATCGCGAACATCGCGTTGATGATAGCTGCCACCATCGGCGTGGCCGTGAACTCACCGATCTACCTCAAGGCCGCATTTGATCCGGTGACCCTCAATCTCGCTGTTATAGCTCTTTCAATCACGGGGTGGATCGCATCCAGACGGCTTCCGACAGCGCGCGTTTGCGTGCGTACTGCTCCTAAGGAGACGCCATGATGTCGATTTATCAGCGAGCGCTTGGCTCCGATTTCGCCAGGTTGCACCCGGAGATTCAAAGACGATTCTCGCTTACGCCGGATGGAGGCGTGGCGGCCGTCGGCACTGGAACAATGGACCGTTTATGGCATGGCGCTCCCTACACTTTGCCGTTTCTCTACCTCGGAACCTGGCGCAGCATCATGTTCCCGGAGCAAGGCAGGGACGTTCCATTTAACATTCAGAACTACGCCTATCGCGATTCGCTTGGCCGCAACACAGTAACCTGGGTGCGGACCTTTTCCACGTCCAGGGTGCGCAGGTTCGACGCATATATGATCTACAGCGAAGAGCGCGGCTGCATCGTTGATTACCTGGGAACACATCAACACCTCGCCGTCGATCTGGAACTCAAGGTAGAGTCCAACGGCGGTTTGCGGTTGCGTTCGGGAGCACAGCGATTTTACGAAGGGCCTGTAGCGTTTTCGTTTCCGCTGTTGTTCTCAGGTGTTGCCGATGTATGCGAATGGTACGACGACCGCGAGAAATGCTTTCGTATCGAAGTCAGCGCATCGAATCACAGGTGGGGAAAGCTCTTTGGCTATTCAGGACGATTTCAAGTGGATTGGAAAAACGTCGAGCCTGACTACGTTCCGCCAGCGATCCTGCCGCTCCGTGTTGAGCGCCGCAACTGAGACGGGCGCGGTTGATTGATTATTCCGTTGAATAGAACGCGAGCATGAAACGGTAGTAAGACCAAAGGTCGACCTTGGAAGACATCTCATAGGTTGCGTGCATACTGAGCAGCGGGATGCCGGTGTCGAGTACCTCCATGTTGCGCTGGGAAAGAAAACCGCCGATAGTGCCGCCACCGCCGACATCGACTCTGGGCGTCTGGGTTTGCCAGGCAATGTGATTGGCGTCGAGGATGTGCAGGACGCGGGCGGTGAATTCAGAGTTAGGATTGAAGCCGGCGCCGTACATTTTGATGGTGACGCCGTAGCCGACAACGGCCGCGTTGGAGTTCTCAGAGTTCTGCGGGAAGATAGGATTGACCCCGTCGTTGGTGTCGGCGGAGAGAACTTCGGCGTGAGTCAGCGCTTTGCGGACGTCGAGCGCAGTTGCTGGTTTGGCCTGTGCGTCAATGAGCGCGGTGAAGGCTGAGTCGAGAAAATCGGAGCCCGCCCCGGTGTCATTCGGCGATCCGACTTCTTCAAAGTTCACAATGTAGGCGAAGGCTGTTTGACGCGGGGTTCCTTTGAGATCGAAGAGCGACCGCGTGGCGGAGTAGGCTGAAAGTTTGTCGTCCTGTCCCCAGGAGCCAATGAGGCCGCCGTCGATGCCCACATCCGCGGGCTGCGTGGCGGGAACCAATTCAAGCTCCGATGCCACGAGATCCTCATCGTGAATCTTATAGCGCTCTCGCAGTGTGGCCATCACCTGGTCCGCGACCGAGGAGTCCGGCCCGGGAATGCTACCGATGACGGGGGTCATCTCTTCGCCGCCCAAAACCTCTGTGTAAGTGCGGGTGCGCAGCATCCGGTCGGAGTGGGGCGCGGCATCGGGGATCACAAAGACAGGATCGCCGGGCGCAAAGCCGATATTCACATCAATGTGACGTCCGTCCACAGTGTCGATGCGGCCAACAAGCGCCATGGGGAGGTTGGCCCACTGATAGCGTTTGATGCCGCCGTAGGGAATGGTTTTTAGCAGAGCGACGGAGCCGGGCGCGTTGACCACGGGCCGGGCCTTGAGATTGATGTGCGGCGAGTCCTGATGAGCGGCAACCATGCGCGAGCCAGCTTCGATTGGCTCATTGCCGATGACGGCGAACAGAACTGCGCGGCCACGGTTGCTGATGATGAGTCGGGCGCCGGGCTTGACCTGCGAAGGTGAAGTGAAATCTTCAAAGCCGGCTGCGTGGGCCAGCCGCATCAATTCAGCCGCGGAGAGCGCGGCGGACTTTGCGTGCCGCATGTAGTCCTTGAAAGGCTCCGCAAACTGCATGACCTGGCTTTTCTGTTCTGGAGTGAGAGTGAGCCACGCGGATTTTGCCGCGACCTTGCCGGCATCGTTGGCTTGATCTTTGGCTTGCGCGGAGCACGCGATAGACACCGCGCAGAGAAAGAGGGAGAAGCACAGGTTCCGATTGAAGCGCATGAAAAAGACTATACCTTGAGGGTTGGCGACGTGTCATCAAAGCCCGGTGGGGTCCGCGGCTAGTAACTCGGGGTTCGCAGAGAGCGAGATTTTATTGTCGCGCGCAGGACAAATCGTCACTTCCCACCACACACACAGTTCTTAAATCCATCGGCTATTGCATGATCGAGACTGCAGACATAGCCCTCCCAGAATGGACCCAGCGGAATGGGCGTATGACCTTTGTAGAAATGTGTCTGGTAGGCAAGGCTCTCTGCACTTGTACCGGTCGTGTCTGCGCGGAAACGGCCGATGAGATCGTCGAGCGCTTTGGCGGTGAAGCTGGTTTCGCCATAGGTCTCGTCAAACGAATACTCCCTGGTCCAGGTTGTATTCACGCCAGTTGTGTTCGACGCAATGTATGCGGTGTAGTCCAATAGCGTGGCCGAAGCCGGATCGACTTTAGCCACTGTAACGGACGGGGTGTTTCCCTCAACGGGCGAAACGGACGGGATTATTTTCATCGGGACTTCGGCGCCTTTAGTCCCGACAAGATGCAGCTCATCCATATGCGTGTGCCCGAAGATTGCAAGGCGCACCACATCGGCGTGAACGGACAGTGCATTGGACAACGCATCGGAAGAAAGATACGCATCGGCGTCTCCCTTCGTGCACAAAGTCGGGTTCATAAGTGAGCCCTTAGGATTGACAGCCGGCGGCACATGGCCCAGCACCCAGACGCGTTGGCCCCGCTTTCGGGCGTCGTCCAACTCTTTGGTCAACCATGCCATCTGCTCCTGCGCGCCGTTCTGATCTGTTTCATCCGCCTCGCAGTTTGCGAATTTCGACATCATGTAGATATCGTCCAATACCAGCAGACGCGTATTCTGCATGGGCGCGGCCATCGCGACGCCGTAGTAACCGGCAGAGCCGTAGGTCGTCAGCGCCAGCTTTCGCTCCGGTTCACTAACCCCCACAAGGCCGTCGACCACAGCCTGGCCGGTCGCCTGCAGGTAGGCGTCATGCACATCGAGGCGGTTGTGATTGCAGCGGGAATCGTTGTTGCCCAGTGCGAGATAGACGGGGATTCCGGCAAAGACCTGTTCCACCTGCTTCATCACAAAGACGGTGGTCTTTTCAGCGAACGCCGCCGACACTGACTGGTCGTCGCCGGCGGCCTTGGGCAGCTTCATCGACGCGCGATAACGGCAATCGAGATTGTGGACGAGCAGGTCGCCGCTCACCACGACGAATTGTGCATTGACCGCCTGCGCCTTCGCCGCCTTCAGGCCGCTCGCCAGCAGCGCGTAGGGCGAGTCGAAACTTTGTTTGCCCTTGCAGGCACTTTGCACTGCGGCGAAATCCGCTTCCTGCGAGGGCGAGTCCGGAGAACTGAGAATCGCCTGCCACTCTTCTACCGGAGCCTTGACTAGCTGCGGTGCTTTTGCCGGATCGTGAAAGGGATCGAGGTGCAGATCGCTGAGCATCACAGCGGAAACCGTGGGAGCGGGCGGTGCTGCGCCGGGCTGAGCCAGCGCAGTCGAATGGACCAATCCGGCAATCGTCCAGGACGCAACGAGAATGGCTACAACCCCGCGAAAGCTGCAATGAATGCTCATAACCCGACTCCAGTCTCCGCCATATTACCGCATCGCTCGAACACGCCCAGTTAAGACTCGTGCCATCAGCTAGAATTCTTGGCATGCCCGGGATTCCTTTGCCTCTGTCCCCGATTCAGGTTATCGATTCTCACACGGCCGGTGAACCGACGCGCGTGGTGATCTCGGGAGGGCCGGAACTGGGCGACGATGCGCTGGCGAATCGGCTGCGCCGATTTGCCGCTGAGCATGACGCCTTCCGGTCAGCAGTTGTGAATGAGCCACGGGGATCGGATGTGCTGGTGGGCGCGCTGCTGTGCGAGCCGGTGGATGCAGGGTGTGCGGCGGGAGTGATCTTTTTTAACAACGTGGGCTACCTGGGCATGTGCGGGCACGGCACCATTGGCGTGGTTGCGACGCTAGCTCACCTGGGGCGCATCGGCGCGGGAGAGCACAAGATTGAGACGCCGGTGGGCACGGTGCGTGCGACACTCCATGCAAATGGACGGGTGACTGTAGAAAATGTGCCAAGCTACCGTCACAGGACCGGCTTGGTTGTGACCGTGCCTGAATTCGGAATAGTGAGCGGCGACGTTGCCTGGGGCGGGAACTGGTTTTTCCTGGTTGAGGACCCTCCGGTCAAACTGGCGCTCGATAACACGGAACAATTGACAGAATTCACGTGGTCGATTCGCAACGCGCTGCGTGCGGGCGGCGTGACGGGTGCGAACGGAGAAGAGATCGACCACATCGAGTTGTCCTACTGCGCGCAGTCCGCAGACGAGGACAGCCGGAACTTTGTGCTGTGTCCCGGAAAGGCCTATGACCGCTCTCCGTGCGGAACTGGAACGAGCGCGAAGCTGGCCTGCCTG
>Ga0181537_10002757_pt1 | contig 15295 bp, 16 predicted proteins | sample PEATcosm2014_Bin_39_FD_119765 | JGI IMG/M metagenome (GOLD analysis project Ga0181537, IMG submission 119765) | Peatland microbial communities from MTU Mesocosm Facility, Houghton, MI, USA - PEATcosm2014_Bin23_10_metaG | ecosystem: Environmental > Terrestrial > Soil > Wetlands > Peat | place... | reverse complement strand
GGGTTTTGAGTCGGGAAACGTGTCCACGCTCGGCATCGGCTTCAGGTGTTCCGCAAAGTCGGCGTGGCTGTAGGCCGCGATCACGCCGGAGTGCCGGCGGGCCGCGTCGAAGTCGATCGCCAGGATGCGCGCGTGGGCATGCGTGGATCGTATCACGACCATCTCGCATGAGCCGGGAAGCCGGATATCCGCGATGTAGCAGCCCTTCCCGCTGAGGAGACGATTGTCCTCCCGGCGGGGGATTCGGCGGCCCACATAGCGGGGCGGTTCGGGGGAGCCGCTCATTGGGCCGTCCGGTTTTCCCTGGCGACGCGCCGCACCGCGGCGAGGATGCCGACGTAACCGGTGCAGCGGCAAATGTGGGCGCCAAGGGTGGAGGAAATCTCTTCGTCGGTCGGGCTTGGGCATTTCCTGAACAGCGCGGTCAGCGTCACGATGAACCCGGCGGTGCAGAAGCCGCACTGCAGCCCGTGGCATTCGTGGAACGCCTGCTGGAGGGGCGACAGCGTGGTGCCGTCAACGAGTCCCTCGATGGTGGTGATGGCATGCCCGTGAGCTTGGACGGCGAACATCAGGCATGAACGGATCGGCTCGCCGTCGAATAGCACCGTGCAGGCGCCGCAGGCCCCGTGCTCGCACCCCACCTTGGTGCCCGGAAGCCGCAGTGTGTCCCTCAGGTAATCACAGAGCAGCACGCGCGCCTCGCCCTCGGACGATACTTCCTGGCCGTTGACCGTGAACGTGGTCGTATTCATGACGCCGGAGCCATCTCGGGCTACCGCGCCTATTTTGGCAACGCTCCGACAACCCCTTCGACAAAGAAATTCATGGCCGTGACCTTCTCGGGCGGCAACAGGGTGCCGGCAGGTATGACGATCGACCCGTCCTGTGCCCGGACCGGACCGCTCCACAGCTTTCTCGACCCGCTCGTGAATTCGGCGGTGACCCGTTCGAGGACCGGCTTTGCCACCTCCGGCATGCCGGGGCCGTAGGGAGTCAACCGGACCTGGCCGCTGGCTAGGGTCGCGGCGATGGCGCGCTGCTTCCATGTCCCCTCCTGGACCTGCTTGATGATGTCGACCATCATCGGGCCCCAATAGTAATAGCTCCCGATGAGCCACGCGTGGGGCGCTACCGAGCTCGCGTCGTAATACTGCCCTACAAATGAAATACCCCGCTTCTCGCACACCTGGGCCATCGTCAATGTCGAGTCGACCTCCTCCCCGAGGACATCGATGCCCTGGTCGATGAGTGAATTCGCGGCCTCCGCCTCCCTCGTCGGGTCCTTCCAGATGTCCAGGAAGATCACCTGGACAGTTGCCTTCGGATTGACCGACCGCGCGCCAAGGGCGAAGGCGTTGATCGCACGGAGAATCACCGGTATCGGGTGGGCCGCCACGAAGCCTAGCTTGTTCGAGGCGGTCTTGTATCCGGCGGCGATCCCGGCGACGTACATAGCCTCCTCCGTCGACCCGAAGTAATTTCCGACGTGGTAGGCGGTCTGGCCGTCGCCGCTGTGCATGAAGATGACGCCGGGATACTGCTTGGCGACACGCACGGCCTTGTCGAAATAGCCGTAGCTTGTCGCGAAGATCAATCTGGCCCCGGAATGAACCATCCGCTGCATCAAGCGCTCCGAGTCTGCGGTTTCCGGTATGTTCTCGGCCACCATGATCCGCACATCGGGCATGTGCTCCTGGACGTAGAGGCGTCCTGAATCCTGGGACGCGTACCACCCGGCATCAACCTTTGGGCCCTGGTAGATGTACCCGACGATGAAAGGCTCCGCCCAGGCGCGGGCCCCGAACGCCAAAAGGACGGCCAGGGCGAGCATTGCCTTGGCCATCATTCGAGAACGCAGGGGGAAGTGCACATGGGAGGGGAGCACTCGTCGCCCTGTGGGCAGGGACGACCTTAGGGCCCGTTCATTTGAGATGCTCTGGTATTTCGTTGAGGTGCCAGTTCGCATCCCCTAGAACCTCGGTGCGTCATTCCAGCCGGGTCTCAGGCTTTTCGCGCCGATGTCCTCGTGCCAGATATCCGGGTGGGCCTTGATGAATCCCTGCAGCAGGTCGAAGCAATCCGAGTCGTTGAGCACCTCGACTTCGATCTCCTTCATGTCGAGAAGGTATTCCGCCCCCCTTGATGTACGGTTCTCGCCGACGACGCATTTCTTTATCCCGTAGTGCACCATCGTTCCGCTGCACATGTGGCAGGGCGAGAGAGTGGAATAGAGGGTGCATCGCCGGTAGACGCTGGGGTCCATCCGCCCGGTGTTCTCGAAGCAGTTCATCTCCGCGTGGTGGATGACGCTGCCGTTCTGGACGCGCCGGTTGTGACCGCGACCAATGATTTTCCCGTCGCATACGATCACGGAGCCTATCGGCAAGCCGCCCTCGGCAAGCCCAAGCCGCGCTTCTTCAATTGCGGCGCTCATGAACGGGTCTTCACGGTGCGTGGTCATTTGTATCGGTGGCATGGTCGGTGGGGTTAGGGTTGGGGAAATGCGCGCGTCGATGCCCAAAGAGAGGGGTTCGGCGACGGCGGCCTTGACGAAAAGCGCTGCGATGAAGCGAATGTCCGCGCAGCAGCGAATGCAGTACTCGAATTACTCATAGGTAGTCCCTGACAATGGTTTACGTTTGAAGGTAAACAGGGTAACCCCGAGGAAGGCCAAAGGGTTTGATGGCGCCATGCCGCCCCTTGTGATGACCCCACGGTTTGCTAATTTACGTGTTCGATCTGAAAAGCATTCTTTGTGCCATTGGCGACCGAAAACATCGGCGATTCCAGCCGCCGCCGTTTCCTGTTCGACGGATCCGGTGGAGATCTGAAGCGGAACGGGCCGTGCTACGCTTGAACTATCTTCCGACAGATTCACCCCGAAACCCCCGATGCCGGACTACGTGATCAACCTCGACGCCTATTGCGCCCGGATAGGCTACTTGGGCGAACGCACGCCAACGCTCGCCACGCTGCGCGACATCCTCAGGGGCCACGCAACCTCGATTCCCTTTGAAAACCTGGATGTGCTCCTGGGCCGCAGGATCTCCATCGAGCCCTCCGCGGTGGAGCAGAAGCTCGTCCACGACCGTCGCGGCGGCTATTGCTTCGAGCAGAGCACGCTGATGATGCACGCCCTGCGCGAGCTGGGGTTTGATGTCTCGCCCCTGATCGGGCGGATTCGTTGGCAGGTCCCGCCGGACGTGCTCACAAACCTCGGCCATATGCGGCTCCGCGTCGACCTTGGCGGCGTCGCCTATGTCGCCGATCCCGGCCTGGGGAGCCTCACACTCACCGCGCCACTCGAGCTGGCCGAGCGTGGCGAACAAAACACCCACCTCGAGCGTCGCCGTCTTATCCCGGAGGGTGCTTTCCTGCGGGAGCAGGTGAACTTTGGGGAATCCTGGTCAGACGTCTGCATTTTCAGTCCCGATGCGGCTTCTTTGCCTGATTTCGAGCTCGGCAACTGGTATTACTGCACGCACCCCGAATCATTGTTTGTTCGCAACCTCGTGGTCGCAAGGCCCGCCAAAGACCGGCGATATTCGATTTTCAATCGGGAGTTCGCTGTCAGGCATGCGGACGGTTCGTCTGTTAAGGAGATCATCGCGTCGCCCGAGCAGCTTCGCTCGCTCCTGCACGAGCATTTTGGACTGGATCTGGATCCTGGACTAAAACTCCAGTGCCCCGGTCTCGACTTCGGCGAGACGGACCGGACGGAATAAGGCCTCGTCGCGCAGCCGAGCAAAGACCGGAAACTCGCCCATGTTCGTCGGTCAAGTCTCACTTTGAACTCGTTGTTTTTCCCCAAGACATGGGCATAGCTAGGGTTGCCGGCTTGGGTTCCATGGACAATTCAACTACCCAAAATGTCGAGCGAGGATGCCCCGCGCCATTCTCCACATGCCGTTGCGAGCAAATAGCTAACCGCGACTCGCATCATTCAGTCTTAGGCAAGGACGGTGCCGCGGGAGCACTTACATTCTAATTGTTCGCTGCTAAGAATCCATTTGGCGCCGCTTACATTTCAATTGGCAGCATTAACACTTTGAATTGTTCGCCGACATGAAGACGCCGACTCAGGCCGGCAACTGAGGACGCTTCGGGTCGGGCCAGTCCAGATGGAAGAACTTCCCGCGGGGCTGGTCGACGCGCTCGTAGGTGTGCGAGCCGAAGTAGTCCCGCTGGGCCTGGAGCAGGTTCGCGGGAAGGCGGGCGGACCGGTAGCCGTCGTAGTAGGCGAGGGACGCGCTGAAGGTAGGGGCGGGCACTCCGCACTCTGCCGACAGGGCGATCACCTTGCGCCAATTCTCCTGGGCCTTCTTGAAGGTTTTGTTGAAGTAGGGGTCGAGCAGGAGGTTCGCGAGGTCCGGGTTGGCGGCGTAGGCCTCTGTGATCTTCTGCAGGAAGGCCGCGCGGATGATGCAGCCGCCCCGCCAGATCTGGGCGATCTGGCCGAAGTTCAGCTTCCACCCGTATTCCTGCGCGCCGGTGCGCATCAGCTGGAAACCCTGGGCGTAGCTGCAGATCTTCGAGCAGTAGAGCGCGTCGTGGATCGCCGCGAGGAGCGCCTTCTTCGAGCCGCGGTATTTCTTGGACGGACCCTTCAGGATCTTCGAGGCCGCGACGCGCTCGTCCTTGATCGCGGAGATGCACCGGGCAAAGACGGCCTCGGCGATCGTCGGGGCCGGCACGCCCATGTCGAGGGCGTTGGTCGAGGTCCATTTTCCCGTGCCCTTTTGGCCGGCCGTGTCCAGGACCACGTCGACGAAGGGCTTCTTCGTGACCGGGTCCTTCTGCTGGAGGATGTCGCTCGTGATCTCGATCAAGTAGCTGTCCAGGATCCCCTTGTTCCACTCGGCAAAGATCGCGCTCATCTCGGCGGGCTTGAGCCCGAGGAGGCCCTTCATGAGGGCGTACGCCTCGCAGATCATCTGCATGTCTCCGTACTCGATCCCGTTGTGGACCATCTTGACGTAATGGCCCGCGCCGTTTTCGCCGATGTAGGCGGTGCAGGGCACGCCGCCCACCACCGGGTGGCCAGGCGTGGCCCCCATGAGGGGCTTGCCGGTCTTCGCATCGACCTTGGCCGCAATGGCCTCCCAGACCGGCTTCAATTCGAGCCATGCCTGGTAATCGCCGCCTGGCATGAGCGACGGGCCGAAGCGCGCGCCCTCCTCGCCGCCGGAGACGCCGCTGCCGATGAACCTCAGGCCTTTCTCTCCGTAGGCCTTTTCCCGGCGGATCGTGTCGGTCCAAAGGGAATTTCCCCCGTCGATCACGATATCGTCCTTCTCGAGGAGCGGGGTGAGCTCGTCGATGACGGCGTCCGTTCCCGGGCCGGCCTTGACGAGCAGGATGATCTTCCTCGGTTTCGAGAGCGACTTCACGAAATCCGCCACCGTCTTCGTGCCGACGACACCGCCGGGCGTGTTGGGATTCTCGGCGACGAACTTGTCGGTCTTCTCGGTGGTACGGTTGAAGACCGAGATCTGGAAGCCGTGGTCGGCGATGTTTAGGGCCAGGTTCTGGCCCATGACAGCAAGGCCAACGAGCCCGATGTCGGAAAGTGGTTTAGCCATAGGGTCGCCAATCTCCCCGACCGGGCCCCCGAAACCAAGCAGTTTCTCGGCCCGTTACTTCTTTGAATCGCCCGGGTTGGTGGCCTGCTTCGCGTCGTAGGCCCCGGCGGAGGGGAAAAAGGGTGCAATCCGGTCGACCAGGGGGGTCAGGAACTTCGGCTCCGTGCGGTGGTAGATCCAGTTGAACCACATCAGCCCGCCCCCGATAAATAGGACACCCCCTAGGATGAACTTATTTATCTTCAATACCTTCTGTATGATGATGAATACGATGATGACCCCGACGATCCCCGCGCCCATCTTGAGCCAGAAATCCCTTGGGATCTTCTGGAGCCTTTCGAGCGTGGTTTCCGCAGCAAAGAAGAGATGGGTGCCCATGTTTGTTACGTTCTCCGTAACAATGGCGGCTGGGGCTGTCGAGCCGAAGGAAAAACCGGCGGACGCCCGTTTTTGACGGCTATTTGACCGCGCCGCCGTCCGCAGTGCCCCGCGTGGCGCAGTTCACCCACTCGGCCGCGCCCCCGGTGTAGTGCTCCTTCTTCCAGATCGGCACGCGGGCCTTGGCCTCGTCGATGATGTACCGGCACGCCGCAAAGGCGGCGTCCCGGTGCGCCGCCGTGACCGCGACCCAGACCGCCAGGTCGCCCAGGGCTAGGCTGCCCGTGCGATGCACGCACCGAGCGCCAAGGATCCTGAACTTCTCCCCCGCCTCCGCCATGATCCTCGCGCCCTCCTTCTCCGCGAGCGGGCCATAGGCCTCGTAGTCCAGCGCCGTCACGCCCCTGCCGTCATTCGTGTCGCGCACGCGGCCCTCGAAGGTGACGCACGCGCCGGCGCCGGGGTTGTCCATCCCCGCGAGGAGGGCCTTGGGCTCGATGGGGACGTCGGTGAGCGTGAAATCCATGGGATTCATCCGCCGGCGACCGGCGGGATGAAGACGAGCGCGTCGCCCTCGCGAAGCGCGGACGTCCAGGCGACAAACTCGTCGTTGACCGCCACCCGCAGCCTTCCGGCGGCGAGCGTGAAGCCGTGGCGCCCGCGCAGCTCCTCGTAGAGCTCGCCCGCCGTCGACGCCCCGGTCGAGACCTGCTCCTCGCCGATCCCCCGCTGCTCGCGCAGGATCGCAAAATACTTCACGCGGACGGTCTTCTTCACCGGGCCTTGTAGTCGCGCTTGCCGCCGGTCTTCTCGAGGAGCCGGACCTCCCGGACCACGATCCCGTGGGAGACGGCCTTGCCCATGTCGTAGAGCGTGAGGGCCGCGATGCTGGCTCCCGTCATGGCCTCCATCTCGACCCCCGTGCGGGCCCGGGTCCGGGCGCTGCAGCGCACCTCCGCCTCGACCGATCCGTCCGACGCGGCCGGGCGCGTCGTGATCTCCACCCGGCAGTCGTCGAGAGGGAGGGGGTGGCAGAGGGGGATGAGCTCGGATGTCCTCTTTGCGCCCATGATCCCGGCGAGGATCGCCGCCTGGAAGATGGGTCCCTTGGGAGTGCGGATTTCGCCGTCCTCGAGCAGCTCGGCAAGGGCCCTCGGCAGCACGACGAGGGCTGCCGCGCACGCGGTGCGCAGGGTCACGGCCTTCCCGCCGACGTCCACCATCTGGGGAAGGTTCCGGGAGTCCACATGCGAGAGTCTGCGCTTGGGGGCCATCTTCGGCCGGATGTTGAGCGCCCCGTGCGGGCCACCGCAACCCTTCGGTGCGGACCCCTCAGACCCAGGGCCTGAAGGGCGCCACGTACCCGGCGGGGAATTCCTCGTGGCCGGCGGGCAGCTCGACGAACCCGTCCGTGCCCACCAGCCCCGCAAAGTCCCCGGAGGAATTGAGGGGGGCCGGGGTCGCGACGAGCTCGCCCCGCGGCCCGCTCGACAGCCCCACCGGCAGGAGGGCGGCGAGCTTGGGATTGATGGAGACCGGCTCCGCCAGCGCGGCGCAGAGAGGCGCCCGCGGCGTGAGCCCGCTCGCGTGGTCGAGGGCCGGAAGCACGTACCGGTGAAGGCAGGTGTAGGCCGAGACCGGGTTGCCCGGGAGCGCAAACACGGGGGTCATCCTGCCGCTGAGACCGAACCAGAAGGGCTTGCCGGGCCGCTGCGCTACGCCCTGGAAGATCTTGCGGACTCCCTGGCGGCTCAGCTCCGAGGGGAGGAAGTCGAACTTCCCCTTCGAGACGCCCCCGGTGATGAGCACGATGTCGTACTCCGCCAGGATGTGCCAGAGCATGTGCTCGATCTCATGCCGGAGGTCGCGCAGGTGGAACCGGTCGGCGCGGGGATAGCCCGCCTGGATCAGCGCGGCGCGCAGCGCGTGGTCGTTGCTGCGGCGCACCTGGTGCGCCGCGACGAGGGCGTCGACCTCGACCAGCTCGTCGCCGGTCGAGATGACCGCGACCTTCGGCGAATGCGAGACGGTGAGGGCCGGGTGCCCGCAGGAGGCCGCGACCGCGATCTCGCGCCCGGTGAGCCGGACCCCCGAGCGCACGATGACATCCCCCTTGGGGTGGTCCGAGCCGCGGCGGTGCACGTGCCGGCCCGGGGACGAGGGAACAGCCTCCTTCGTCACGGTCATCCGGTCGCCCTCGCGGGTGGTCTCCTCGTAGGGAACGACGCAGTCCGCTCCCTCGGGCAGGACCGCGCCCGTCATGATCTCGATGCACGCGTCCTCCCCCTCCCCCAGCGTGAAGGGCCTCATCCCGGCGGCCTGCGTCGCCTCCACCCGGAAGACCGAGTTCCCATTCGCGCGCGCCGAGGCGCGCATCGCGTAGCCGTCCATGGTCACGCGGTCGAACGGCGGCAGGTCCCGGTCGGCCTTCAGGTCGGCGCGAAGCACCCGGCCGTGCGCCTCCGCGATCGCGCAGTCTTCCCGGTGGAAGAGCGGGATCGCGTCCAGGATCAGCCTTTCGGCGCCTGCGGGTGTGAGCATCCCGCAAGCGTAGCACAGAAATCCCTCCTCGCGAAAATAACCATTTGATGCTTTTTTCGGGGCGATGGCCGCCGTGCACGACACCCTGGGACGCCCGATAAGGGACCTGCGCGTTTCGGTCACCGATCGCTGCAACTTCCGCTGCCCGTACTGCATGCCGAAGGAGGCCTTCGGGCCCGACCACGTCTTCCTGGCCGAGGGCCGCCTGATGTCGCGCGAGGAGCTCTCCCGGATCGTGCGGGCCTTCGCCGGCCTGGGCGTCGAGAAGGTACGCCTGACCGGCGGCGAGCCCCTCCTGCGCGCCGACCTCCCCGGGGTCATCCGGGACCTGAAGCAGGGCCTCGCCGTCCCGGACGTGTCGCTGACGACCAACGGGTGGCTCCTCGCGAAGCGGGCCCCCGAGCTGCGCGCCGCCGGGCTCGACCGCCTGAACGTCTCCGTCGACGCCCTCGACGCCGCGGTCGCGGGGCGGATGAACGGCCTCGCCTTCAGCGTGGACCGGGTCCTCGCCGGCATCGACCAGGCCGCCGCGGCGGGCTTCCCCATCAAGGTCAACTGCGTCGTCCAGCGCGGCGTCAACGACTCCGAGATCCTCCCGCTCTGCGCCTATTTCAGGGAGCGCGGGCACACGCTTCGCTTCATCGAGTACATGGACGTGGGCAACACGAACGGCTGGAGGCAGGCGCAGGTCGTGCCGGCCCGCGAGATCGTCGGGCTCATCTCCGCCCGGTGGCCGCTCGAGGCGGCGGAGCCCGCCTACCGCGGCGAGGTCGCCGCGCGCTACCGCTACGCGGACGGCCGCGGAGAGATCGGCATCGTGAGCTCGGTCACGGAACCCTTCTGCAAGGACTGCAACCGGGCGCGCCTTTCCGCGGACGGAAGGCTCTACACCTGCCTCTTCGCGTCCGAGGGCCGGGACCTCCTCGGACCCCTGAGGGCGGGCGCGTCCGACCCGGAGATCGCCGGCATGATCTCGGCGATCTGGGGCGCCCGCCGGGACCGCTACAGCGACGAGAGGGCCGCCCTCCTCGCGGGCGGCGAGGGCCGCGAGAAGGTCGAGATGAGCTACATCGGGGGCTGAGGCGCCGCCTCAGGCCCCGACCTTCTTCAGGATGGCGCGCAGCGCCGCGAAGTCCTCGTCCCGCGTCCTGCTCTCGATCACGAAGTCGAACTTGGACGCCTCGCGCAGCTCCGCCTCGGCCGTCGCCATGCGCCGGGCGATCTCCTTCTCGTCGTCCTTCCCCCTCTCGCGCATGCGCGCCTCCAGCCGCTTGTGGTCGACGATGATGAACACCGTGGTCATCGCCTTCCTAAGGAATTCGCTCTTAAGGGCGATCCTTCGCAGGCTCTCGACGCCCTGGACGTCTACGCTCATCACGAGCTTTCGGCCGAGGAGCAGCGGCCCGATCACGCTCGCGGTCAGCGTGCCGTAGCGGCGGTCGCCGTGGACCCAGGCCCATTCCATGAATTCCCCGGCAGCCACCTTCGCCTCAAACTGCTCCCTAGTGAAGAAGTGGTAGTGGACGCCGTGCACCTCCCCGTCCCGGGGGGCCCGCGTCGTGCTCGTGACGACCCGGCTGAAGCTCGGGTCCGCCGCGACCAGGCGGTCGCAGAGCGTGCTCTTTCCCGAGCCCGCGGGTCCGGCGAGGACAAGCAGCACCGCCTTCGGGGCCCCGGTGCGCGCTGCGGGGTCAGCCTTCATCGCAGCTCAAACGCGGCCGCGCAGAGGATGAGCCCGTAGGCGAAGAGGAGGACCCCCATGCCGCGGGAGCGCAGGGGCCGCGCGAAGAGCCAGCCGAAGAAGTCCCGCAGCCTCCAGGGCTGAGCCCCGAGCCAGATCGCGAACGAGATCGCGACGTACACGAAGGAGACCATGAACAGCCGCGCCGGATGGGAATACTCCATGTACGCGGACCCGAGGAACGGGCCCGCGGCGATGAGGATGAGGGCGCATGCGCCGCGGACGCCGAGGAAGTCCGGCACGCACTTGAACGAGAGGACGGCGACCGCGGCGAAGGCCGCGAAGAGGTAGTACCGGTATTCGCCGAAGTCCGCGTTGGAGAGGTGGAGGATGTTGTAGAGGAACCAGGCCGCGGCGGCGCTGAACACCACGTAGCCGGCGGATTCCGAGCGGGGGAAGGAGCGGATCGCGGCCTTCACGCCCGAGACGTCCAGGAGGAGCGGGAGGCCGAGTAGGACCAGGATGATGCCGGGGATGATCGAGGAGGCGAAAAGCGACATGAGCCGTGCTCCCTCAGAGTGACGCCGCGGGCTGCGGGGATTGCAAGCCGGCCTCCGCCGTCACGATGTTGCCGTAGAGCGTGCTGATGCTCGCCCGGGTGACCTCGACCCGGACCAGCGTGCCGACCAGCCTCGGCGCCGCCTCGAACACCGTGGCCCGGTTGCCCCGCGTCCTGCCGGTGTAGCGCAGCCCCGTCTTGTCGGGGCCCTCGACCAGGACCTCCTGGACGGTCCCCACGAGCGCCTGGCTGCGCCGGAGCGATCCCGCGCGCAGGTCCTCCAGGAGGACGCGGTTGCGCTCCTCCCTGACCTCGTCGGGCACCTGGTCCGGCATCGTCGCCGCGGGCGTGCCGGTGCGAACGGAATACTTGAAGATGTAGGCCATGTCGTAGTCGACCTCACGGCAGATCCGGCGCGTGTCCTCGAAGTCCTGGTCGGTCTCTCCCGGGAAGCCGACGATGACGTCGGTCGAGAATGCCATCGCCGGCTGCGCGGCGCGCAGCGAGGCGACGATCTCCAGGTAGCGCGCGCTCGTGTAGGGCCTCTTCATCGCCTTCAGGATCCGGTCGCTGCCGGACTGCACCGGGAGGTGGACGTACTCCCCGAGGCGGGGCATCCGCGCGAAGGCGTCGGCCAGGTCCTGGCGGTACCCCCGCGGGTGGGGCGAGGTGAAGCGGATCCGCTCGATCCCCGGGACCGCGTTCACCCGCTCGAGGAGCTGGACGAAGGGCGAGATCCCCCCGGTGTGGGGGTAGTCGCGCCGGCCGTAGCTCGTCACGATCTGCCCGAGGAGCGTGATCTCGCGGGTGCCGCGCGCAACGAGCTCCTCGCATTCGCGGACGATGTCGTCCATCGGGCGCGACCGCTCGTCGCCGCGGGTGGTCGGGACGATGCAGAACGCGCAGTCCATGTTGCATCCCTGCTGGATGGAGACGAAGGCGCAGACCTGGCGGTCGGGGCCCTCCATGTGGTCGCGGATCGTGTTCTGGGACCCGGCCTCCTCGGCGGTGTCGACGATCGCCTCTCCCATCGGGATGCCCGACTCCCGCGCCGCGCGCAGGTTGTCGAGGTAGTCGGGGACCCGGTGGAACTTCTGCGTGCCGACGATCAGGTCTACATCGGGAAGCCGGTCGAGGAGGCCCGCCCCCCGGTTCTGCGCCATGCAGCCGAGGATCCCGAGGACGAAGTCCGGGTTGTGCTTCTTCCTCTCGAGCGAGTACCCCGCCTTGCCGATGGCCTTCTGCTCGGCGGCGTCCCGCACGCTGCACGTGTTCAGCAGGAGCACGTCGCAGTCGTCCTCGCTCCCGACGATCCGGTAGCCCCGGGCGCGAAGCATCGCCGCGACCGCCTCGCTGTCGCGCTCGTTCATCTGGCACCCGTAGGTCTTGATGTGGACCCGGTTCATGGTTGGGAGGGTTTACGTAACAGGGTGGCAAAACGCCGGTCAAACGAGGAATTGGCCCCCCGAGGGAGCGGGTTTCCCCGGGAGCCTCCAATTCTGTTCGCCACGGGCCTCCCGGTCGATTTGCTCGCGAGGATGGGTTTCTTCGACCGACTGGCCGGCAAGCCGGCCTCCCCCTCCCCCGAGAACGGCGCGTCCGCGAATGCCGGCCCGCTTGACGTCTCGGTGTCGGGCGTCGCGCCCCGCCTGATCGCGGCGCGCGAGAAGCTTGAGGAGAAGGACCTCCCCGGGGCCCTGGCGATCTATGAGGAGGTGCTTTCGACCGCGGGGGACCGGGCCGACGTGCTGGTCACCATATCGGGCGACCTTGGCTCGACCGGGAACATCCCCCCGATCATCGAGCTCGTCGCCCCGCGCTACGACGCGCTTCGCCACGGGCCCGCGACCGGGATCAACCTGCTGCAGGCCTACCTGGCGGTCCGCGACGCGGACGCCGCGCAGCATGTCCTCGACATCCTCTTCTCGCTCAACCGCCCCGAGCTCGAGGAGCGCCTCCACGGGTTCTCGAACGCGGTCGCCGAGCTCCTCGCCCACGGCGTGGTGCCGGGCCTCCCCCACTTCGATTCCAAGCCGCAGGAGAACACGGTCGGCGTCGCCCTGGTGACGATCAGCAGGCCGATCTGGTCCTACGGCCTCGAGACCGTGGACGGGATCCTTCCCAAGAAGGACGCCAAGCCCCGCCGCATCGCGTTCACCCAGCTTTCGCTCCCGGAGGCCTATCCCGACCCCGACGAGGCGACGAAGCTGCCGGAGGACGAGCTGGGGCGCCTTTCCCGCGCCATCCCCCTCTGGTTTGCCGAGACCTTCGCCTTCTCGCCGCGCTACACCTCCGTCGCGGCGCTCGGCGCCGTGCACGAGGCCGACGGGTCGCGCCGGCCCGCGATCTTCGCGACGGACTGGACCGTCGAGAACCTGAAGAAGCTCGTCGACACGACCCCGAGCGGCCTCGACTACATCTTCACGGGGTCTCTCAAGCGCAACGGCCCGGAATTCGTCCTGATCCTGCGGGTCTGGGAGGTGAAGAAGATGCGCGAGCGCAAGCAGATGACCGTCCAGTGGACGGCGGCGACCGCCGACGCGGAGCTGGTGAAGCTCCACGAGTATGTCCGCGCGTTCATGGAATGGACCCCCGCCCCGGAGGGCGACGGCATCCCCTACTCCGCGCCGTCCTCCCCGACGGTCTGGCTCGATGCGCTGGGCGCGATGCTCGGGCTTTTCCTGGTCGAGAAGAACCTCCTCCCGAAGGAGCAGCTCCCGCCGCTCGCCCCCGTCTTCGACGCGTTTGCGCCGCACGCCTTCAGCCCGCCGGCCGCGTCGCTCACATGGATATCGCTGCGCCTGAAGGCCTCGGCCCTCGGGATCGCGCCGAACCTCTCCGAGGTGCTCCTCAGCCGCCACGCGACGGTCGTCCAAGCCCGCACGCTGATCGTCGCCTGATCGGCCGCGCCTGAACCGGCAGCCGGCATGCATCAGCCCACCTCAGACCTTCGCATCCGCGCGACGATGCCGCTGCCGGCTCCGGCGGCCCTCGAGGCGGAGATCCCGCTGGACGACGCCGGGGCCACCCGGATAGCCCATGCGCGCCGGGACATCGCCGCGGTCATGGCGGGGCGCGACGACCGGCTCTTCGTCGTCGCGGGCCCGTGCTCGATCCACGACCCCGAGGCCGCCCTTGAATACGCCGCGCTCCTGCGCGCCGCGGCCGACGCTCACGCGGGCGAGCTCGTGGTCGCCATGCGGGTGTATTTCGAGAAGCCGCGGACGGTGATGGGATGGAAGGGCCTCATCAACGACCCCTACCTCGACGAGACCTACCAGATCGGCAAGGGCCTGCGCACCGCGAGGAACCTCATGGCCGACATCACGGAGGCGGGGCTGCCGATCGCGACCGAGTTCCTGGACACGACCCTCGGCCAGTATTACGCCGACCTCGTGAGCTGGGGTGCGATCGGGGCGCGCACCGTGGAGAGCCAGGTCCACCGGGAGCTGGCCTCCGGCCTCTCGATGCCGGTCGGCTTCAAGAACCGCACCGACGGCGACGTGCAGGTCGCCGTGGACGCGATCCGGTCGGCCCGCCACCCCCACTCGTTCCCCTCCCTGGCCCGCGACGGCACGCCCGCCATCATGCAGACCTCCGGGAACGAGGACACCCACCTGGTCCTGCGCGGGGGCTCCCACGGCCCGAACTATTCGGCGGACTCCGTCGGGGCCGCGGCCGCGCTCCTCGCGAAGAACGGGCTCGCCGCCCGGGTGATGGTCGACTTCAGCCATGCCAACAGCGGGAAGGACGCCGAACGCCAGGCGGTCGTCGGCGCCGAGATCGGCGAGCGGATCGCCGGCGGCGAGCAAGCGGTCGCCGCGGTCATGATCGAGAGCAACCTGGTGGGCGGCTCGCAGGACTACCGGGCCGTCCCGCTCGTCCACGGCCGGAGCGTCACGGACGCCTGCCTGTCCTGGGAAAAGACGATCCCGCTCCTGGGGGTCCTGGCGGCGGCCGTCGCCGCCCGGCGCGCCTCAGGGCGCTGACGGCTCGGAGGAGCTCTCGGCCGCCGGTGCCGTCGGCTCCTCGTGGACCTGCGGCAGATCCTCCGTCGAGGCCTCGCCGTCGGGCCTCTTCTTGGATTTCGGGCGGCGGCCGTCGGAATACTTCGAGACCTTCGCGTTCAGCCAGAGTTCGCCCTTGCCGTTCAGGTTCAGCCAGAAGATCTCGCCCGCGTGCTCCGCGAACACCGGCTTCTCCCGCGACTTCTCCGGGATCCGAAGGCCGGAGGCCGTGAGCGCGCCGAGAAGCTCGTCGACCGACCTGCCGAGCTCGCCGGCGAGGCGCTCGACGGGCGCGGCGACGGAGCCGGTCTTCGTGGAGATCGGCGACGAGACCTGGTGGCTCAACAAGGACAGCCGCGGCGGGATATGGATCAATGCCCGCGAGAAGCGCATGGGCGAGTCCGCGGCGCCGTCGCAGGCGCAGGCCCCCGAGGGTTCGGCCCCGGCGCCGGGCAACGTGTTTGCCGCGGTCAGGCTCCTTCTCAAGGAGACGAAGACCGGCTCCGTCGCCGCGCCCGTCGAGCGCCTCGCCGGCGAGCTCGGC
>Ga0181537_10002756_pt1 | contig 15302 bp, 12 predicted proteins | sample PEATcosm2014_Bin_39_FD_119765 | JGI IMG/M metagenome (GOLD analysis project Ga0181537, IMG submission 119765) | Peatland microbial communities from MTU Mesocosm Facility, Houghton, MI, USA - PEATcosm2014_Bin23_10_metaG | ecosystem: Environmental > Terrestrial > Soil > Wetlands > Peat | place... | reverse complement strand
CGCGGAGCGTCGGCATTGAGTACGAGCGCGCCATCCATTCTCCTTATAATTCGCGCGGGAGCTGGGACAAGGAGATCCATTTCGGGCGGCCTGCGCCTCCCGCGAGGATTTATTGCTTTGCGGGATCTTATCCTGATTGGGCCCGGGAATTTTTCCCGAAAATTCGCCGCTGGATCGCGAATGGGGTGCGCAACGGCTGACGCCGAGGCTCTTAGGATCGCGTCCCCATGCCCGCGCCGCGGGTGAAGGCCCAGTCCATCCAGCGGCTGATCAGTCCGCCGCCGAGACTGGCGCCGGTGACTCCGTCGAGGGTGAACTGCGCCCCGTTCACGATGGCATGCGCGGCATGTTGCCCGCTGCGGATGGCGGGTCCAATCCCTTCGCACAGATCGCGCGTCGCTAGGCCTGCGGAATCGCCCGTGAGGAATGCATTGCCGATGCGCATCGGCTCTCCCGATCCGCGCACATAGTAGCTATAGCCCTCGGGATGGCCGGGTACGGTGATCCCGAATTGGCGCTGCAATTTCGCGGCCAAATGCGACCAGTGTTCGCGAATGTTCTCGCCGCGCCGCTTGAGCCGCGATGCCATGCCGCCCACCCCGACATTCAACCAGCCTTCGGCCTTGGGAACATACCAACTGTAGCCCGGCAGACCGTGCTCGAAGAACCAAAGGTGGCAGTCGCCGTCCCGCCAGTCGCAGGGAAACTCGAGTTCGAGTGTCGCGGTTTGCAAATCCCGAGTCCGGGGCAGTGTCTCGACGAACAGCGACCGCCGCACGGGGCAGGATGTGCCGCCGGCGCCGATGAGGTAGCGGCAGCGAAACCTTCCATCGATCTCGTAATCGCCGCCCACGACTCGTATATCTCTGACGGCATGCTGGACATACTCGGCGCCCGAATGCTCCAGCAGCCAGGCGTCGAACTCGAAGCGCCGGATGGAGTGCTGGACGCAAGGCACCGCGATTCTCGGTCCCCTGATGTGAAAATGCAGGCGCCTGAAACTTAGAAAGCCATGCGGATAGGCGCTTACTTCGATCTGTAGGTCCGCCATGACCTGCGGCGTGATCCAGCCGGCGCAGAGCTTATGCCGCGGGAAGCGCTCCTTGTCGAGCACCAGGACATCCGCGCCGGCGGCCTTCAGGCGTTGAGCGGCGGCCGCCCCGGCGGGGCCGCCGCCGACCACTACGACCTCCACATTTCTCACAGGGATGCTGCTTACCTGGGATAAATGTATTCGCGGGTCAGCGGCAGGTCGTTGTTGTTCTGCGGGGTGACCAGCACCTGGAACAGCTGCAAGGTCCCGGTCTCGAAGGCGGCGATGGATCCCGCCAGATACAGCCGCCACATGCGCACGAATTCCTCGTCGAACATCGCGCTCACCTGTTCGGTCTTCGCTTCATAACGCTCCAGCCAATGCCGCAGCGTCTGGGCGTAATGCAGCCGCAAATTCTCGACGTCGAGCACCGAAAAGCCGCAGGGCTCGAAGATCTGCATCATTTCGCCGAGCGAGGGCGCGTAGGCGCCCGGGAAAATTCGCCGCTCGATCCATGGATGCAGCGTTCCCGGCCGGTTGCGGCCGATGGAATGAATCAATCCGCGGCCGTTCGCCCTCAGCGCAGCGCGCATCACGCGGCCTAGTTCAGGATAATGCTCCGGGCCCACGTGTTCGAGCATGCCGACCGACGCGAAGACATCGCAGGACCCGCTGATGTTGCGGTAGTCGTCCTCGACGAACTCCACGCGGTGCTCGAGTCCCTGCTCGCGGGCCCGCCGGCGCGCGAATTCCAGCTGTTCTCGGGAAATATTGAAAGCCCGCACCTTGGCGCCGTAGCGCCCCGCCATGTGCAGGGCGAGACCGCCCCAGCCGCAGCCGGCTTCGACCACCGAATCCGCGGCGCCGAGCCGCAGCTTGCGGCACACATGATCCATTTTCGCGGTCTGCGCCTGATCGAGGGTCGCTCGAGCGCTGGGATAATACGCGCAGGTATATGCCATGGTGTCTCCCAACCACAGCGCATAGAACTCATTGCCAATATCATAGTGCCGATGAATATTGTCGCGCGACCCCGCGAGGGTGTTGCGCCGGGACCGGCGGCACCAGCCGACGATGCGGCTCGCGATCGACTCGGGGGCGTGCGGGGCGAAGACCCGGAACAAGGCCACCATGAACTTCACCAGGTCGCCTTCGACCTCGATCTGGCCCGAGGTGTAGGCATCGCCGAAGCGGACCTGCGCGTCGTAGAGCAATCCGAGCAGCGTGCGGCGATCCGCTATACGCAGGTGTTCGAGGGGCCCCGTCGCCGTCGCCGCCACCCGCTCGCCCGACCAAAGAAGATGGAACTCGATGGGCGGGTTACCCAGGCCGCGCAGCAGGCGGCGCAGCATTCGACCCTCGAGCGAGTCCGCCGTGCGCGGCTGCGTACCAGATCCCACATTGGCGTTCATATTGTTCTCCCGGCCCTTATTTTTGAAATACTTTAACCCGTCCGGGGCTCATATACCTAAGGGAAACTACGCCCGTGGCAGCCCCGCTCCGCAGCCAAGGGGGCATGATATTCAGGGAATGCAAGCGGGTGAGCTGCCGTTCTCGTCGCGGTCCCGGGCATCCGCCTGACCGAATTTCCAGCGGCAGGGACCGGTAGGCTGTGTGATTCCTCCCTGCGCCTCCTGCCACGGAGCGCACGCGGAGGGCATGGCCTCGTTTCCGCGAGGCCGGACAACACGCGCCGTACCTGCTCAAGCAACTGCTGGTGATTCAGAGCGTGCTGCGCACGGCGCCCGTCATGCACGGGGTGATCAAGGACCTGAGCAAGGATCAAATGCAGGCCGTGGTAGCCTATCTCGAATCCATTTGACTCGCCGGCGCAGAATGAAGGGCGATGCGGGCACAGGCCTTCGCGCGCTCCCTGGTGGCCGCTTGGGCCGGCGCTCCGATGCGGCGCCGCCGGCGCCGCTGGATGCCGCCATCATTTTCGCGCCCGTGGGAGAATTGGCAATGCGGCCGTGAACGATTTGCGCGCGGGCCGGATCCAGGGAGCAGCAGTGCTCGTGCCTTCTTGAACCGCGGCGATTGAAACGGCGGCGATTGAAATATCGCCGTCGTCGAAAAGCAGTTAGCATGCCCCGCCACGCGCGCCGCGTCGTAGAGCGAGATGTATGCCTCTCTCCAACTGGTGGACCCGCCTGAAAGAGCACCCCCTTGCACGGGTCGGGCCGGGACTCATCACGGGCGTCGCCGACGACGATCCGAGCGGCATCGCCACCTATTCCCAGGCCGGCGCACAATTCGGGCTCAACATGCTGTGGACCATGCCGCTGGCCTATCCGCTCATGTCCGCGGTCCAGGGCATGTGCGCCTCCATCGGCCGCGTCACCGGCAAGGGACTGGCCGCCAACATCCAGGATGCGTTTCCGCCCATCGTCATCAAGGCAGTGGTGGTATTGCTGCTGATCGCCAATACGCTCAACATCGCGGCCGACGTGGCCGCCATGGGGGAAGTTGCCGAGCTGGTTACCGGATTCAACCGCCACCTGATGACGGCATTGTTCGTGATCGCAACGCTGCTGCTGCAGGTGTTCATTCCGTACCATCGGTACGTGCGCTTCTTGAAGTGGCTGACTCTGTGCCTGCTGGCCTACGCGGCCGTGCTGTTCACGGTGCACGTTCCCTGGGGCCAGGTGGCGCTGCGCACGGTGTGGCCGCATTTCAAATTCGATGCCACGGCCGCCGCCGTCGTGGTCGGTGTTTTCGGCACCACCATCAGTCCCTACTTGTTTTTCTGGCAGGCGTCAGAGGAGGTCGAGGACATGCAGGCCGAAGGAACGTCTCCGCTGGTGCGCAATCCGGGCGCGGCGGACAGGGAGCTGCGCCGGATTCGCTGGGATACCTGGAGCGGCATGTTCTATTCCGACCTCACCGCGTACTTCATCATCCTGGCCACCGCGGTCACCCTGCATGCCGCGGGAGTCGCCGATATCAATACGGCGGCGCAGGCGGCGAGTGCACTGCGCCCGCTCGCGGGAGGTTTCGCCTTCATATTGTTTGCACTCGGCATTCTCGGCGTGGGCCTGATCGGCGTCCCGGTGCTTGCCGGTTCCGGCGCCTATGCTTTGTCCGAAGCCATGGGCTGGACGCTGGGGCTGGAGCGCAAGTTCGCCGACGCCCGGGGCTTCTACGGCATCATCGCCGTCAGCGTGTTTGCCGCACTCATCATTCAGTACCTGCCGATCAGTCCCATGAAGGCCTTGTTCTGGAGCGCGGTGATCAACGGCGTGGTGGCGGTACCCCTGATGGCGGTGATCATCCTATTGGCCCGCAAGAAATCGGTAATGGGCGCGTTCACCGCCGGTTGGCCGACCACCATTCTGGGTTGGATCGCCACCGCCGTCATGGGGGCCGCGGCGGTGTGGATGTTCATCCCCGGCTGATCGGTGCGGCTGATCGATGAAGCAAGCCCGCACCTATTTCGCCAGCGCCGGTTGCGCGATGATGCGCCGCATCACCCGCAGCGACGCCACCCCGTCCTGCTGGGCCGGCAAGCTAGCGTGGCGGACCCGACAGCTCATCGACCATGGCGATGATGTCCGAGAGCACCGTACCCCCCACCCGCAGATGGCAGCCCTCGATCTGCCGCCGGTCGAACGATCGTCCGACGGTTCTGCCCTTCGCGTGGATCTCGATTCTCGAGCCATCGAGAGCGCCCGCGGCGCCGCTGTCGGCATCCGTAACGGTGCCAAAAAGACCGTGGGGCACCAACCGGCTTTTTATTTCGTGCCTGATCTTTCGCAGCCCCGTGTCGAACTCTTCCCGCGATTGCGTGTCGTCCATGGTATGCATGATACGCGCTCGGTCATGAGATTGAAGGGGCGATGAGGTAGTATCCTTGCCTACCGAGCCCATCGGCGGTACTTTCTGCTGCAAAGCGAAGCGCGGTCCCTCGATGAGGGCGTGACTCGTGCCGGGTAAGTTTTATTGTGAGGCTGTGAATGAAAACTCTGTTCCTGCAGGCGCCTTCCTTCGAGGGCTTCGACGGCGGCGCCGGTTCGCGCTATCAGGCGAAGCGCGAGATCAAATCATTTTGGTACCCGACCTGGCTGGCGCAATCGGCCGCGATGGTACCGAATTCCCGGCTGCTGGACGCGCCCGCCGAGGAGCTATCGGTCGACGAAAGCCGCGAGATCGCGCGCGGTTACGAGCTCGTCATCATTCACACCAGCACGCCGTCGTTTCCGACCGACGCGAAGTTCGCCGAGCTACTGAAACTCGACAATCCGGCCGTCAGGATCGGCCTGGTCGGCGCGAAAACCATGGTGGACCCGGAAGGGTCGTTGCAAGCCACCGCCGCGGTGGACTTCGTGTGCCGGGAGGAATTCGACTACACCTGCCAGGAGGTTGCCGAAGGCCGGCCGCTCGAGGACATCAAGGGGCTGTCCTACCGCGGCGACGGTGGCCGCATCGTGCACAACCCGCCCCGGCCGACCATCGAGAACATGGACGAGCTGCCGTTCGTCGCGCCGGTCTACCGTCGCGATTTGAAGGTTGAAAATTACTTCATCGGTTATTTGAAGCATCCCTACGTCAGCTTCTACACCGGCCGCGGCTGCCGCTCGAAGTGCACTTTCTGCCTCTGGCCGCAGACGGTCGGCGGCCACCGTTACCGCGTGCGCTCGGCGCAGAACGTGATCGAGGAGGTGCGCTGGATCAAGGAGAACATGCCGGAAGTGAAGGAGATCATGTTCGACGACGATACGTTCACCGATTCCTCCAATCTGCCCCGCGTGGAGGCGATCGCGCGCGGCATGAGCGCCCTCGGCATGACATGGAGCTGCAACGCCAAGGCGAACGTTCCCTACAAGACCTTGAAGGTGATGAAGGAGAACGGTCTGCGCCTGCTGCTGGTCGGCTATGAATCGGGCGACGATCAGATTCTGCACAACATCAAGAAGGGATTGCGGGTCGACATTGCCCGCCGCTTCACGGAGGACTGCCGCAAGCTCGGCATCCTGATCCACGGGACGTTCATTCTCGGACTGCCGGGGGAGACGAAGGAGACCATCGAGAAGACCATCAACTTCGCGAAGGAAATCAATCCACACACCATCCAGGTGTCGCTGGCCGCCCCCTATCCCGGGACGTCCTTGTACAGGGAAGCGGTGCAGAACGGCTGGCTCGAGGAAAACGACGCGGTCAATCTGGTCAACGACAAAGGCGTGCAGCTGGCCGCCATCAGCTATCCGCACCTGTCGAAGGAAGAGATCTTCCACTTCATGGAAGTGTTCTACAGACGCTTCTATTTCCGGCCGAGCAAGATTTGGGAGATCGTCAAGGAGATGCTGACCAGCTGGGAGATGATGACGCGGCGGCTTCGCGAGGGCGTCGAGTTCTTCCGCTTTCTGCGCGCGCACGAGGCTTGACGGAGCGCGGTGGGCGCGGAAATGTTCATGCCGTTACTTCACGTGCTGCTGGCAGCCCTCGGATTCGTCATCCTGGCCGCCTCGGCCATCTATGCCATTCTCACGCTGGTGGGCGTCGTCGTCTGGCGAAGGCAGGGACAAGCCAAGAGTCCGCCGCCGCTGCCGCCGGTGACGGTGCTCAAGCCGCTGTGCGGCGCCGAACCCGGCTTGTACGAGCACCTGCGCTCCTTCTGCCGGCAGGACTACCCGGAATATCAGATCGTCTTCGGCGTGCGCGATCCGGCCGATCCCGCGTGCGCGGTGGCCCTGCGGCTGGCCGCGGAATTCCCGTCGCTGCCGATGGAGCTGATCGTCAATCCGCAAGTGCACGGCAGCAACCGCAAGGTGAGCAACCTGATCAACATGCTCCCGTATGCGCGCCACGATGTGCTGGCGATGGCTGACAGCGACGCGTTCGTCGGACCCGACTACCTCGCCTCGGTCACGGCGCAGCTCCGCGACAGCAGCGTGGGCCTGATCACCTGCATATACCACGGCGCGCCGACCACGAAGGTTTGGTCGCGGCTCGGAGCCATGTACATCAACGAATGGTATGTGCCCTCGGTGCTGCTGGCCTGGCTTTTCGGCTACCGGAGCTACGTCTCCGGCCAGACGGTGTGCCTGCGGCGGGAGACGCTGCAGGCGATCGGTGGCCTGCCGGGGCTGGTGAACCATTTGGCCGATGATTTTCGACTGGGCGAACTCGTGCGCGGATTGCGCTTGCGGACGGTATTGTCGCCCTATGTCGTGAGCGGGGAACATCACGAGCCGAGTTTGCACTCGGTCATTCGGCACGAGCTGCGTTGGATGCGCACCCTGCGCGTGCTGCGGCCGCGCAGTTTTCGTTGGCTGTTCTTCACGTTCAGCCTGCCCGTGGCGATCTTGGGGATCGTTCTCGCTTGCGCGGGATCGGCCGGTTCAACGGCCGCGTGGGCGCTTTTCGGCACAACGGCGACGGCCCGCCTGGTGCTGCATTTCATTCACCGGATATCCGGGGACCGGCCGCTGCTCTCGGATTTCTGGCTTCTGCCGGCGAGGGACGTATTGATCTGCTGGGTCTGGGTGCGAAGCCTGTTCACCTCGCGGGTCTCGTGGCGGGGTGACGAATTCGACGTCGATGCCGACGGCGTCATGCGCCCGCTGTCCTGAACACCGGGCCGTCCAACAAAAGAACCGGGAAGCCGCGCTTCGCACATGCGGCAGGCGTGAAAACGGCGGCGTACATCGGCGGCTCGCTCGGGGTGGCGCTGCTGGTCACCCTGGTCGTGCGCGCGGACTTCGGCGCGATGCTCCACACGCTGCGGTCGGGAGGCTCGAGGCTGTTGTGGCTGGTTCCGTACCGGGCGGTCTATTTCTTCCTCTACGCTCTTGGCTGGCTCATTCTCATTCGACCCAGCGATTCCGGGAACGGCATTGGACTTGGCTATCTGTTCTGGGCGACGACGGTGCGCGAGGCGATCGATCGGCTGCTGCCGGTGGCCAGCGTCGGAGGCGGGGTGGTCGGCGTGCGTCTGCTGGCCTGGCGCGGAATGGCGGTGGCTGCCGCGAGCGCCAGCGTGATCGTCGAGATCGTCCTGACGCTGGTGGTCTCCTACCTGTTTACCGCCGTGGGTCTGCTGGTGCTGGTCGAGCTGAGCGCGTCGGGCCATGAATATCGCCGCTTGCTGCTCGCCTTCCTGCTGAGCCTGCCCGTTCCGGTGGCCACCGTGCTGCTGCTTCGCTACGGCTCGGCGTTCGCGCGGCTGCAGAAGTTCCTGCGCCCCTTGGTGGGCCAAAGCACCATGTCCGAACAGGCGGCGTCGTTGGATCTGGAGGTGCGCGCCCTCCTAAAGCGCGAGCGGACCTGGCTCGCCGCAGGCTCGCTGCAGTTGCTGGCATTGATCTCGGGGTCCTTTGAGATCTGGTTCGCGCTGCGCCTCTTTGGTCATCCGGTCGGCGGCGCAACCGCCCTGGCCCTCGAAAGCATGACTCAGGCGGTGCGGCATGTGGCATTCGTGGTGCCCGCCGGCATCGGGATCCAGGAAGCCGGCCTGGTGCTGTTCGGCGGTGCGCTCGGTATCAGCAGTGAATTGGCATTGGCGGTCTCGATGGCCAAGCGCATGCGCGAAGTGCTATGCGGCCTGCCGTCGCTGCTGTCCTGGCAGTGGATGGAGGGCCGGCGGCTGCGAGGTCCGGCGCATCATGCATCCTCATAGCTCCATCATCCGTCTGCCCGGCAGCCTGCAGCGCAGACTCGATGCCGCGGCGAGCGCCCTCATGAATCCGGATAAAAGCCCGATCATCGACTTCGCGCGTCCGGCGGGAGAAGCGGCGCTGGTTGCGCCCGACTCCGTTTCGTGGCGCATATTCAAGAATCCCATCGCGCTATTCGTCGGCGGGGTGGCCGCCGTGATTCTGGAATTGGCGGAACCTCGAGTGCGGGCAGGCGTCTGGGAACATTCCTCGTTTCGCACCGATCCTTTGGGGCGCCTGCGGCGGACCGGATTGGCGGCGATGGTGACGGTTTACGGCGCGCGCAGCATTGCCGAGCCCATGATCGCCGCAATCGTGCGCATGCATGCCAGGGTGGCGGGAGAAACCTCCGACGGCGTGGCGTACTCCGCCAGCGATGCGCGCCTTCTATCCTGGGTGCACGCCACCGCGGCATTCGGCTTTGCCGAGGCTTACAGCCGCTACGTCGGTGCGCTCAGCGGGACAGAATTCGATGCGGTGTACCGTGAAGGCCTTCCGGCGTCGCGGCTCTACGGGGCGCTCGACGCTCCGTCATCGGTGGTCGAACTGCAGGCGCTGATCGATTCGATGAGAGACCGCTTGGAGCCCTCTCCCGTCGTGTTCCAGTTTCTGCACATCATGGGCGAAACGCCGGCCTTTCCGCGCCCCTTCAGCTGGATGCAGCGAATGCTGGTGCGCGCCGCCGTCGAGATGATTCCGGACTGGGTCCGCGAGCGTCTCGGTCTTGGCGATTTTTACGGACTCGCGGCGCGCGAACGATGGATCGTGAAGCGGGTTGGAGCGGCGTCGGATAGGATCGTGCTGTCGAAGGGCCCCGCTGCGCAGGCTTGTCTGCGGCTTGGGTTGCCCCTCACTCATCTGTACGCATGACGGCGCGACGGCGCGGAGGACGGCGCGAACGCGGCTACGCCTCTGGTATGCTTGGTATTGCCGAGCCATGGAGGTCAGCCTCAGGGAGGTCAGTCTGAAGAAACGTAAGTCCAAATCGACGGGCAACCCCCGCTTCGCCTACGATGGGCTCGATCGCGTGATCCACGAGCGAGCCCGCTTGAGCGTGCTCACCTCGCTGGTGACGCATCCGAAGGGCCTGCTGTTCGGGGAATTGAAGGAATTGTGCGCGCTGACCGACGGCAACCTGAACCGGCACCTGCAGGTGCTCGAGGAAGCGAACCTGGTCAATATCTCCAAGAACCTCGATCACAACCGGCCGCAGACGGTGTGCAGAATCACGCCCTCCGGCCGCCGCCGCTACCTGGGCTATCTGGCGGTCCTCGAGCAGGTGGTGCTGGACGGCGCGGCGGCCGTGAATTCCGAATCGCCCGACTCGGGCGGCCAGCGCCCCGCGAGCATCTAGTTCGGGGCCGCGCGGGGTTCCTGCGTTTGCGGCGCCGTTGCGGTTTGCGGGGCTTTGGCGGCGGCGATCAGCGCCGCGCAATCCGCATCCTTGGCGAGGCCGGGGTCGACGAACGCCAGCACGGCGGCGAGCGGCGTCAATACGACGTCGAGCGCCACCGCTCCGGCGCCCTGTGCCGCGGAGTTGCCGACCTTGAGCGCGATCGACGGATGACTCAGCGTGCCGCGCACCAGCACAGGTGAACGCAGCCGTGCGATCACCCTCTTTTTCGGCTCGCCGCGGAAGGCCAGATCGAGCGCCTCGGAATCGAGGTGAATGGTTCCCTCGCCGGTGATCAGGACGGGATCGGTATCCACCACGATGCGTTGCGCGGTGAGCGTGCCTTGCCGGGCTTGAAAGCTCGCGACGGCGCAGCGCACGGCGGTCTCTTGCTTGTCCTTGGCGAGCAGCCGGCCAAGTCCGCCCAGCTCGGTCCCGGCCAGTTCCGCCAGCGAGACGCGCAACGCGCCGTGCGGCAGCACCAGGCTCACGGTGCCGCTTGCACCGGCGGCGACTTCATGGATCGAACGCCCGTGGCCGGTCGCGGCGAGCCGCGCCTGCATCGAGCCTTCGAAGGGCGCCTGACCCGCGTTTTTGCGGGGGATTTGCGCGATCTGCAGGCCCGCGATCTTCAGATCGAATTGCGCCGCGGGATCGTCGGTCGTGGCATCGAGTTTGAAGCGGGCCGTCAGCTTGCCGCCCAGCATCTCCGCCGACAGCGGCGCGCCGACGATGATGCCGCCAGCGATCGTCAGTTTCGCCGACACCGAGCGCAGCGGCACGCGCCCCACCTCGACCGTGTCGGCGCGGTAGTTCACCACGGCGTCGGCGCGGCGCACCGCCTTGGGATTCAGCTTGGCGTCGGAGAGCAGCAGCGGCGGGGCGCCCGTCTCGGATTCGCGGCCCGCCGCGCGTGCGCCGATATCGGACAGGCGCAGCAGCCGCGAATCCATCTGCGCATCGATCCTGGACCGGCCGCTCGAGCTGTCGATCGACACCGTGCCGCGCACATCGCTCTGCCCGGATGAGGCGGCCAGATCGGCGAACCTCGTCATGGCGCCTCGACGCGCGAGCGTGCCGGAGAGGTGGTAGGCGCCGGTGTTGATCAACGTCACGCCGGCGAGGAAGTACAGATCCTTCATATCCGCGCCCTCGGCGGTAAACGCGGCGTCGACCTGGTCGAAATCATAAGCCCGCAACAACTGGCCATGCCCCATCAGGCGCGAGCCGCTGGAGCGCTCCGCGAAGGTGAAGTGGTAGGGATTCTGGTGGCTCGCGGCGGCGAGCGCATCGGCGGTGATCTCGAATGTCGCCGCCTTCCCATTCAATTGTCCCGAGCCCTCGAGCTGAAGCGGAGGCGACCGTCCGGTTCCGCTCTGCTCCCGGGCCGAGACCGTGCCGTCGAATTGCAGGTGCCGTCGGGCATCGTCGAGCAGCACGCGCGCGTCGGGCATCGACAGGCTGCGGATCAGCGGCAGGCTCCCGGCGCGCTTCATGTCCGGGTCTGTCCACTGCCAGTTGGCATGCCCGGAGGGATCGCGGGCCAGATGCAGCGTGGCGCCGTCCAGCTCCAGCCTCGCGATGCCGAACGAGCGATGCCATCCGGGCATTTCCATGGTCACCGAGACCTTGTCGATCTGTGCCATGACCCCGGGCGCAACCCACGCCGGGTTGCCGATCGTGACGCCTTCGGCGATTACCCGTGGCGTGAGGGAGAGCAAATGTGCCTCGAAATTCCCGGCGACTGCAAGCGGCCGGCCGGCATGCGCGGACAGCAGGCGGATGATGGGGCCGCGGAAATGCCCCGCGCCCACCGCGGCCGCCAACCCCGCGGCGATGAGGAGCAACGCGGCCAATGCGGCGGCCGTCCATGCCAGCCACGGGCGGATCGCGAACGAACGATTCATGGGCCATTAACGCATAAATCGGGCGCGATGGTGAGGCTGCGGTAGTTGTGCCACCATGGTATTCAGAAAAATGAAAATCATTGCGGTCACGAACATCAAGGGCGGCGTGGGCAAGACGACGACGGCCGTCAACCTGGCGTTTCTATGCGCGGCCGGCGGGCACTCCACGCTCCTGTGGGACCTGGATCCCCAGGGAGCGGCCTCTTATATGTTGCGGTGCGAACCAAATGAACATGCATCGGCCAAGAAGCTGGTTGCTGGAAAACGCGAACTGCCCGAGCTGCTGGCACCCAGCGGGTATGCCAAGTTGGACGTGCTCCCGGCGGATTTTTCATACCGCAATTTCGACGTGCACCTGAGCGAACGCAAACGTCCCACCGAGCGGCTGTTGAAAATGAGCCGCTCGCTGCGCGATGTCTACGCCGCGCTGTTCCTCGACTGTCCGCCGGGCATCTCTCTGCTCTCGGAGAATGTGCTGCGCGCCGCCGACGCGGTCGTGGTGCCGCTTCTCCCCACACCCTTGTCGGTGCGCATGCTCACGCAGCTGCGGGATTTCGTCGAAGCGAACGGCTGGACCGACCTCCGTCTGCTGCCGTTCTTCTCGATGGTGGACCGGCGCAAGTCGCTGCACCAGGAAGTGATCGCAAGCACCCGCGAGAATTTTCCGCAGCTTCTGTCGACGGAAGTACCGTATGCAAGCGACATCGAGCGGATGAGCCTGCGCCGTGCGCCGCTGCCCGCGTATTCGCCGCGCAGCCCGGCCGGGCAGATCTACTGCGCTCTGTGGTCGGAGATCCAGACGCGCATCGGGCAGTTTCCGCCTGCCGCGTCCCGGGGGCCGCTCCCCGGCGTGCTGACCACGATATGATCGAGTGCAACTCGATCCCCGCTGCACCGGGCAACGCCCGGCGGCGGATCAAAGGTGTAGTTCCTCATCGGAACGTCTCCTCGTGCGCGTGTAGGCGCTTTCCGGCGCCGTGTCGGCGTTTTTTGGCAATGCGGTACATGATTTCGCACGGCAATATGTTCTTACGACCGCATTTATTGCGGCGCACAATCGCAGCTCGTGCCGTCATGCGGCGGTTCTTGCCGCCAAAGGATGTTTATGTCGTTCGATGAAGAAGCGGCGCCGCGCGGCACCGGCGGGCATAACTCCGATACACGGCGCGGCGACGACAACCCTGAGAACGGACAGCAGCCTGATTCCAATGAGAGCAACGATAAGAGCCACGATAAAAGTGACGAGCAGACGAAGCCCGGCAACGATGCGCGGCGGGGGAACGAGACCAAGCCGGGGAGCGAAGCGAGATCCGACAAGCCGCATAGCAAGACGCCGCTGATTATTTTGGCGGCTGTCGTCGTCGTGCTGGCGATCGTCGCGTTCTTCTTCTGGTTCGCGCGGCGCAACCAGGTATCGACCGATGACGCCTACACCGACGGCAATGCCGTGACCATGGTCCCGAAGGTCTCCGGATACGTCGTCGGCCTGTATGTGAACGACAATTCCCATGTCAAAAAAGGCGACCTGCTGCTGCGGATCGATACGCGGGATTTCCTGACCGCGCAGGCTCAGGCCGAGGCCGGGCTCGCGCTGGCGAGGGCCCAGCTCAAATCGTCACAGGACGCGCTGCGCATTGCGCGCGTGCAGTACCCGGCGCAACTTGAATCGGCTCGAGCGCAGCAGCAGGCGGCCGAGGCCAGTCTGGCGCAGGCCGAGCGCGAGTATTCGCGGCAGCACGAGGTGGATCGGCGGGCCACCACCGAGCAGAACATCGACACTTCCACGACCCAGCGCTCGAGTTCGTCCGCCAACGTGCGGGCCGCCCGGGCGCAGGTGTCGGTCGCGCGCCTGGTTCCGGAACAACTCGCGCAGGCCGCCGATACGGTGGAGGAGCGGGCGGCTCAGGTGGAGCAGGCCGAAGCCCAGCTGGCCCAGGCGACATTGAATCTGAGCTATACGGAGGTGCGTTCACCGTCGGACGGATTCATCACTCTGCGCAGCGTGCAGCTCGGAAGCTACGTGACGACGGGGCAGGTCATGTTCTTGATCGTGACGCCGGATGTGTGGATCACGGCCAATTTCAAGGAGTCGCAAATCGGGCGCATGCGGCCGGGCGATGAGGCGGACATCGAGATCGACGCCTATTCCGGATGGAAACTGCATGGGCACGTGCAGAGCATCCAGTACGGAAGCGGTTCGCGTTTTTCCGCCTTTCCGGCCGAGAATGCCACGGGCAACTTCGTCAAGATCGTGCAGCGGGTTCCGGTGAAAATCCTCATCGACAACGGTCTGGATCCCAACCGCCCGGTGCCCCTGGGCCTGTCCGTCTCGCCGGTGGTGCATTTCCCATGACCGACGCCGCCGACTCGGCAGGCAACGGCGTCGCCTGGCGGCCGAAGGCAAATCCCTGGCTGATCGCGGTGGCCGTCACGCTGGCCGCGTTCATGGAGCTGCTCGACACCACGATCGTGAATGTCTCCCTGCCGCACATCGCCGGGACGCTGTCGGCCAGCTACGATGAGGCCACCTGGGCGCTGACTTCTTATCTGGTCGCCAACAGCGTCGTGCTGCCGATCTCCGCCTTTTTCGCCCGGATGCTCGGCCGCAAGCGCTACTTCGTGATTTGCATCGTCGCGTTCACCGCGTGCTCGTTTCTGTGCGGCATCTCCGAAAACCTGTCGGAACTGGTCATCTTCCGCGTGCTGCAGGGTTTCTTCGGCGGGGGCCTGCAGCCCAATCAGCAGTCCATCGTTCTCGATACCTTCCCGGCCTCGCAGCGCGGGCGCGCGTTCTCGCTCACCGCCATCGCCACGGTGGTGGCGCCGGTGCTGGGGCCCACCGTCGGGGGGTGGATCACGGATAACTTCAGCTGGCGCTGGGTGTTCTTCATCAATGTGCCCATCGGCATACTCACCGTCTTTGCGGTCATGAGCCTGGTGGAGGATCCGCCCTGGGCCAAAAAGCAGCGCAAGGTATCCATCGACTATGTCGGCATCAGCCTCATTGCGCTCACCTTCGCGTCGCTTCAGATCATGCTCGACCGCGGCGAGGATGATGACTGGTTCGGATCGAATTTGATCCGTGCGTTTGCGGCGCTCGCCGCGGTCGGCGCCGCCGCCGCCTGCACATGGCTCCTCTATACGCGAAAGCCGGTGGTGGACTTACGCGTGCTCGAGGACCGCAACTTTGCGCTGGGCTCGTTGGCCATGGGCTGCTTTGCCATGATTCTCTACAGCAGCGGCGTGCTGGTACCGCAGCTCGCGCAGCAGCATCTCGGCTATACGGCGCTGCTTGCCGGTCTCCTGATAAGCCCCGG
>Ga0181537_10002755_pt1 | contig 15302 bp, 5 predicted proteins | sample PEATcosm2014_Bin_39_FD_119765 | JGI IMG/M metagenome (GOLD analysis project Ga0181537, IMG submission 119765) | Peatland microbial communities from MTU Mesocosm Facility, Houghton, MI, USA - PEATcosm2014_Bin23_10_metaG | ecosystem: Environmental > Terrestrial > Soil > Wetlands > Peat | place... | reverse complement strand
TTTTCTGGCAATGCCGGCCAAGTGCGCACGGCGTTTCACACCTCGATCCATAATCTTTCCGTCAATGGCGAGGCACATTTCGCCAATATGGCCGATCCGCAGATCCCAGCGGCCTTGGCGCCAGCCGTCGCCGGAATCGTTTCGCTCAACGATTTTCAGCCGCACAAACAGGTCGTCCCGCTTTCGGAATATACGCTCGGCGGTGGCGGCTTTTACGTCGTGCCGGCCGATCTCGCGACGATCTACAACCTCAACCCGCTGTTCAGCGCCGGCCTGACCGGGCAGGGACAGACCATCACTCTGGTGGAGGACACCAACCTTTTCAGCAACAACGATTGGAGCACCTTCGTCTCGACTTTTGGGCTGTCCGGTTATGGCGGCACCCTCACCACGATCAATCCCGCGCCGCCGTCGGGCTCCAACAATTGCCCTAGTCCCGGCGTCACCGCCGATGACGATGAGGCGATCCTCGATACCGAATGGGCCACGGCGGCAGCGCCGAGCGCGGCGATCGTCGTCGCCGCCTGCCCCAGCTCAGGCCCAACTTTTGGCTTTTTTATCGCGATCCAGAACCTGATCAACCAGGCGAACCCACCCACCATCGTCAGCATGAGCTACGGCGTGTGCGAGGCCCAACTCGGTGCGGCGGCCAATGCAGCGATCAACAGCGCCTACCAGCAAGGCGTGGCAGAAGGCATGTCGATTTATGTCTCGGCCGGCGACCAGCTCGGGACTGGCTGCGACCGCGGCGCGAACGGTGCGATACACGGACACAACGTCAACGGCTTCGCCTCGACCCAATACAACGTCGCGGTCGGCGGCACCGATTTCGACGATCTGTTTACCGGGACCAGCAGCACCTATTGGAACGCGTCCAATTCGGCGACATTCGGCTCGGCTAAGTCGTACATTCCGGAACTGCCGTGGAACAATACCTGTGCCAGCGAGCAGCTTGCCAAATTCGTCAGCGGCTCGACCGTGACCTACGGTGTGGCCGGGTTCTGCAACAATGCCGGCTCGGGTTATGTCACGATCGCGGGCGGCAGCGGCGGGCCGAGCAATTGCGCCTCCGGCGCGCCGGTGACCGCGGGTGTTGGTGGTACGGGCAGCTGCGCGGGCTATCCCAAGCCCAGCTACCAGACCGGGCTATTCGGCATGCCGAATGACGGGGTGCGCGACCTCCCCGACGTGTCGCTGTTCTCGGCATCGGGTCTCCTCGGCCACGCCTTCGTCTATTGTCTTTCCGATCCCAACAACGGCGGCAAGGGATGCAACGGCGCACCGAGCGGGTGGAACTCGGCCGGCGGCACGTCCTTTGCCTCGCCGATCCTTGCCGGCTTTCAAGCGCTGGTGAACCAGCATGTCGGCGGCAAGCAGGGCAACCCCAACGCGAATTTTTATGCGCTCGCCAAGAGCGAATACGGCGGAAGCGGCAATGCCGGCTGCAATTCGAGCAACGGCAACGGGGTCAACAGCGCCTGCGTCTTTTACGATGTGACCGTCGGTGACATCGACGCGCCTTGTCTGGCTGATGGTGGCACCTTTTGGAGCTGCTACCGCCCGTCGGGCACGTATGGGGTGCTCTCGGCCTCGAACAGCGCATTCCAGCCGGAATATCTGGCGACCAGCGGCTGGGACTACGCCACCGGCATCGGAACGGTCAATGCCTTCAACCTGATCAAGGGCTGGTCAGCCAACGTCGCGCCCAATTCCACCCTATCGGTCAGCGAGACAGGCACCGGCACGGTTACCAGCTCGCCGTCGGGCATCAATTGCGGTACGGCCTGCAGCGCCAGTTATTTCACCGGCATCCCGGTCAGCCTGACGGCGAGCCCGGGCAGCGGTTATAGCTTCGCCGGCTGGAGTGGGGCGTGCAGCGGCACGGGAGGTTGCACGGTCACGATGAACGGGGCGGAAAGCGTCTCGGCGAGTTTCACGCCGATCATTTTCAGCCTTTCGGTCAGCACGGCGGGGAGCGGCACCATCACGAGTTCGCCTGCTGGCATCAATTGCGGTTCGACGTGCAGCGCCAACTACGCGATCGGGACCCAGGTTACGTTGACCGCGGCGCCGGCATCGGGCTGGAATTTCAACGGCTGGGGCGGGGCCTGCAGCGGCACCGCCCCCTGCACGGTGACGATGAGCGCCGCGCAAACCGTCTCGGCGACGTTCACGCAAAGCTTGTTTGCGCTCTCCGTCAGCGTCAGCGGCAACGGCGCGGTAACCAGCAGCGATGGCAGCATCAATTGCGGGGCGAACTGCAGCGCCAATTATGCGAGTGGAATGCAGGTCTTTTTGGCGCCGAGCCCGGCCTCGGGCTGGAGCTTTGCCGGTTGGGGTGGCGCCTGCGGCGGCATCGGGACCTGCATCATCAGCATGAGCCAGGCGCAAAGCGTAGCGGCCGCTTTCAGCCAGGGCGCGTCGCCGAGCTCACCGCTCGTGGCTGCGGTTCTGCCGGCAAGCCGCTCGGCAACCGTCAACAACACGGTCACCGCCTTCGCCACGATCATCAACGCCGGCAGCACCACCGCGCCGGCTTGCGCGATCACGCCTGAAGGCGGCCTGCCGCTCAGCTTTGTCTTTCAGACCACCAACCCCACGACAAACGCGTTGACCGGTACAGCGAACACGCCGGTCGACATCCCTGCTGGACAGCCGCAGAGCTTTGTGATCGGGCTGACGCCGACCTCGGCATTCCCGCCGGTCCAGTTGCCGTTCAGCTTTGCGTGCCAGAATGTGCCCCAGGCGCCCATCGTGACCGGGCTCAACACGCTGCTCTTGTCTTCGTCGACGACACCGGTCGCCGACATCGTCGCGCTGGCGGCGAGCGGCGACCCCGGCATCGTCGATATCCCGGGAGCCACCGGGACCGGTGCCTTCGCCGTCGCGACGGTCGATGTGGGCGCCGCGAGCAACATAGCCGCGTCGGCCAACACGGGTGGCGCAAGCCTGCCGGTAACCCTGACGATCTGCGAGACCGACCCGGGAAGCGGCAATTGTCTCGCCGCTCCGGCGGCGAGCGTCGCCACGGCGATCAACCCCGGCCAAACCCCGACCTTCGCCGTCTTCGTCCAGGGCAGCGGCGTGGTGCCGTTCGATCCGGCGAACAATCGCGTGTCGGTGCAGTTCGCCGACTCGACCGGCACCATACGCGGCGAGACCTCGGTCGCGGTGCGCACCCAATAATAGCTGAGTTCCCTCGGGGGTATCTCGAATGACTGTTGGTGGGGCCTCTTAACGGCCCATCGGGCCGACGGCGGACGAGGGCTGTCTCCGTTTCTACGGTCTTCTTTGCGCCTGAGCGCCCGGTGCGACCCTGGCCGTCATCTTGGACAGCCTCGGGGCAGGACGAAATTGGCCAGTTCGTTATGCGGATCGGAAATATCGCTCCTGCGCGCGGGAACGTTGTCCCTCGGAGTTGTTCTCCCCATGTTGTGTTGCGCCGCGACCTGCTGCCGGGGGCGGTAAAGCACCTTTTCCGCCGGTAGTACGTTCAAGCTCTTGTTAGAGAGCGCTGGGCCCTCGTTGGTGGTCCAGTGTTAGGACACCGAGACCGGTCCTTGGACTGGGACGGAAGGGAGGCATCGCCGGGAACTCGGAGAGTCCGCCGATGGCTCATTCATCCTGCCTGCGTGTGTTTCGCAAATCGCAGCAGACCTGTTCCGCGAGGTCGGTCCGAAGGCGGCCGACCCGCGTTTATCGTACGGTTGCGCGGCCGGCTGTTGGCGGCGACCTGGTGAGACCGCGCGAGAGCCGCTGACATGGGCATCGTCAGGTTTGCGCTGCGCTGGCCGTATACGTTTTACGTGCTGGCGCTGTTGGTCATGTTTCTCGGCGTCACGGCGATCCGTTCAATGCCCGCGGATATCTTCCCGGTCATCGACATCCCGGTCGTCACGGTGATCTGGCAGTACACCGGTCTCAGCACGCCGGAGATGGAGCAGCGGGTCACCACGTATAGCGAGTACTCGATCAGCTCCAACGTCAACGGCATCAAGGACATCGAGGCGCAGACGCTGGCCGGCATCTCGGTGCAGAAGATCTTCTTTCAGCCGGACGTCAATCTCGACCTGGCGATCGCGCAGATCGTCTCGGGCACGAACGCGATCCGCGCCCTGCTGCCGTCCGGCATCGAGCCGCCGATCGTCGTGCAATATAACGCCTCGAGCGTGCCGGTGCTGCAGATCAGCCTGAGCTCCGACACGCTCAACGAGCAGCAGCTCTACGATTACGGGCTCTACAATCTGCGTCAGCGGCTGGCGCCGATCCACGGCGTCACCTTCCCGACCCCGGCCGGCGGCAAATACCGCCAGATCATGGTCGATATCGACCCGGTAAAGCTGCAGGCGCGCGGCCTGACGCCGATGGACGTGGTCAACGCGGTCAACGCGCAGAGTCTGACCCTCCCTTCCGGCACCGCGAAGATCGGCGCCACGCAATACACCGTGCGCACCAACGCGACACCGTCGACGATCGATGACCTCAACAACATCCCGATCAAGTACGCCGACGGTGCGACCGTCTTCGTCAAGGATATCGGCAATGTCCGCGACGGCAACGCGGTGCAGCAAAACGTGGTGCGTGCCAACGGGCGGCGCAGCGTGTTGCTCAGCGTGATCAAGAACGGCAACGCCTCGACCCTCGATGTCGTCACCCAGGTCAAGGCGGCGCTGGACGTCGCCCGCGCCTCGGCGCCGCCCGGCATGAAGATCGAGGAATTGTTCGACCAGTCGGTCTTTGTCAGCGCCGCGGTCGAGGCGGTGGTGCGGGAGGGCGCGATCGCCGCGGGCCTGACCGCGCTGATGATCTTGCTATTTCTCGGCTCGTGGCGCTCGACCCTGGTGGTGATGATCTCGATCCCGCTATCGATCCTGACCTCGCTGATCGTGCTCTATTTTCTCGGAGATACGCTAAACACGATGACCCTGGGCGGTCTGGCGCTGGCGGTCGGCATTCTCGTCGATGATTCGACGGTCACGATCGAGAATACTCACCGCCTGTTGACCGAGGAACATCAGCCGCTGCCTCAGGCGACCCTGCATGGCGCGGCGGGCATCGCGGTGCCGACGCTGGTCTCGACGCTGGCGATCAGCTGCGTCTTTACGTCGGTCATCTTTCTGGAAGGGCCGGCGAAATACCTGTTCACCCCGCTCGGCCTCGCCGTCGTCTTCGCGATGCTCGCCTCCTACAGCTTTTCGCGGACGCTGACGCCGATCACGATCGGCTTGCTGCTCAAGGGCGAGCATCACGGTGACACGCCAAGCACCGGCTGGTTCGCCCGCTTTCACACCCGGTTCGAGCGCGGCTTCGAGCACATGCGAGAGAATTACGCGGGGTTGCTGCGGCGCCTGCTGGCCAGCCGAGTGATCATCCCGTTGGCCGCCGTGGTCGTTTTGGCACTTGGCGCGGTGATGTTCTTCTTTGTCGGACGCGATTTTTTCCCGCTGATCGATGGCGGGCAGATCGAACTGCATGTCCGCGCCCCGCCCGGGACCCGGATCGAAAACACCGAACAGATCTTTCAGGCGGTTGAGAACAAAATTCGCCAGATCATCCCCGAATCCGAGCGTCAGCTGATCGTCGACAACATCGGCTTGCCGGCGCGTCTCTACAATCTGGCCTTCACCGACGGCACGACGATCGGGGTCAATGACGGGCAGATCTTGGTGGCGCTAAAGGACGGGCACGCGCCGACCGCCGATTACATAAGCCGCCTGCGTCAGGCCCTGCCGGCGGCATTTCCCGAGGACACGTTTTATTTCCAGGCCGCCGACATCGTCACGCAGATCCTCAATTTTGGCATCCCGGCGCAGATCGATGTACGCACGGTGGGCTACGACCGTGCGAATAATCTCAAGATCGCCCAGGAATTGCGCCGCCGCATCGCGCTCGTCCCCGGCATCGCCGATGCCCATTTGCAGCAGGAAACCAACGGGCCGGTGTTTTTTGCGGCGATCGACCGCTCGCGCGCCGCCGAACTCGGCCTCAACGCCAACGAGATCGCATCCAATCTGAATATCAGCCTGTCGTCGTCCGAACAGGTGTCGCCAAATTTCTGGACCGACCCAAAATCGGGCATCCCCTATTTTCTCGCGGTGCAAACCCCGGAGCCGAAGATTGCGTCGCTGAACTCGGTTTCCAACACGCCGGTCAGCGCCGCGCTCTCGTCGCAAGGGCAGCCGATACCCGGGCTCCTCGGCAATGTCGCGACCTTGACCCGCACGACGATGCCGACCAACGCCAACCAGGCGAACATCCAGCCGATCTATGAACTCTACGCCAACGCGCAAGGCCGCGATCTGGGCAGCATCGCCACCGACATCAACAAGATCGTCGCGGAGCTGCGTCCCAAGCTGACCCCCGGCAACACGATCCAGGTTACCGGCCAGATCGACAGCATGAACAGCGCCTTCCGCGACATGGGGATCGGCCTCCTGTTCGCCGCCGTGTTCGTCTATCTGCTGATGGTCGTCAACTACCAGAATTTCGGCGATCCTTTTGTCGTCATTCTGGCCCTGCCGGCGACGTTCTGCGGCATCGTCACGATGCTCTACATCACCGACACGACATTGAGCGTGCCCTCGCTGATGGGCGCGATAATGGCGGTCGGCGTCGCCTCGGCCAATTCGATCCTGCTGGTTACGTTCGCGCGCGAGCAGCAACTGGCGGGGATGAGCGCGTTCGAGGCGGCGATCTCCGCCGGGCACACGCGTATTCGCCCGGTGCTGATGACCGCGGCCGCGATGATCGTCGGGATGATCCCGATGGCGATCGGCGGCCCTGGCGAGGAGCAGAACGCCGCGCTCGCTCGTGCGGTCATCGGCGGCCTCTTGTTCGCGACACCGACCACGCTGATCGTCGTCCCCTATCTGTTCGCCCATTTGCGCCGGCGCAACGACGGCAAGCCGGCCCAGGGCGTGTTCGCCGAGGAATTGTAATGGCCGATCTCGACCACCCCCTCGTGGATCGTCAACCGCGGACGGAGCCGGAATGGTCGCCCGCCGGCGAGACCACCCGCCGTGGCCGGTCGTGGGGCATGCTGCTGTGGCCAGCGATCCTGTTGCTGTTACTGACGGCGCTGGCTCTCGGCGTGTGGCGGCATTATCAACAGCACCGCGACGTCATCGCAATTTCGGAACAGCAGCGCGACTTTGTGCCGTCGGTCCGTGTCGCGGCGGTACGCGCGAGCCCGCCGATCTGGAGCGTCAGCCTGCCCGCTACAACCAGCCCCTTCGCCAGCGCGAATATCTACGCGCGCGCCAGCGGCTATATCGCCGAGCGCGATGTCGATATCGGGTCCCACGTCAAGACGGGCGACACGTTGGCGACGATCACCGCGCCCGAGCTCGACCATCAGATATCGCAAGCCCAGGCCAATATCGCGCAGGCCCAGGCCTCGCTGCGGCAAGCCCAAGCCAACCGGGATTTGGCGCAGGTCACCTGGGATCGCGACTCGGTCCTGGTCAAGCAGGGCTGGGTGACGCAGCAGCACGGCGATACCGACCGCTTGACTCTCGCGGCGCAGCAGCAGGCAGCCCAGGTCGCCGAAGACGCGATCAAGTCGCAGCAGGCGCAGCTTCAGGTGCTCCAGCAACAAAAGGCCTACCAGCGGGTCGTCGCACCGTTCGACGGCATCGTCACCCAGCGCAATATCGATGTCGGCAGCCTGGTTCAGGCCGATGCGACAAGCGGCACCTTTATGTTCACCGTGACCCAGAGCGACGTGATGCGAATCCAGCTTTATGTTCCGCAAGACGCGGCGATCGGCGTCAAGGCCGGGATCAAAGCCGTCGTGCGCGTGCCGGAAATGCCGGGACGAAATTTTGACGGCACGGTCACCCGGACGGCCGATGCGCTTGACCCCGCGACCCGCACCTTGCTGACCGAGATCGATGTCTCCAATCCCGATGGCGTCCTGACCCCCGGTATTTACTGCACGGTCGAGCTGCAGGTGCCACGGGTTACGCCATCGCTGATCGTCCCGGCGTCGGCGGTGATCTTCAATGACAGCGGTCTTTATGTGCTGGTGGCCAAAGACGGCGTCGTGCATCTGCACAAGATCACCGAGACGCGCGATTTGGGGACCGAAATCGAGGTCTCCGACGGGATCGCGTCGGGCGATCAGGTCGTGCTCAATCCGCCTATCGATCTCAACGACGGCAGCAAGGTGTCCGTCCGCACACCAAATTAGCCGACTCCTCGCTAACGCAGTGCCGGCGGGAGCGGCATCGGGTCGCCCTCTTGCCGTTCAACGTCGCACCGTCGCTTGCCGGTGCGCTTTGAAAAAAGTCGTTTCACGCGTGCGAATCGAACATTCGGCCGGCGAACCGGGAAGACGGGGCAGTACAACCTAACGACAGTCGCCGGTTGTCTGACGCGACAGCAATTGTCATAGGCCATCCAAAAATGATCACCGTAACCGTCAACAGTCGAGACCATGTGGTCGACGTTCCCGAAGACATGCCGCTGCTCTGGGTGTTGCGCGATGTGATCGGCCTCACCGGCACCAAATTCGGCTGCGGCATCGCGCAATGCGGCGCCTGCACGGTGCATGTCGACGGGCAAGCGGTCCGCTCCTGCGTTTTGCCGGTCGGTTCGCTCTCCGGCCATCGGATCACCACGGTCGAGGCTGTCGGCGAAACAGCCGCGGGAAAGCGCATCCAGGACGCCTGGCTCGACATCGAAGTCGTGCAATGCGGCTACTGCCAGTCGGGCCAGATCATGAGCGCCAGCGCGCTGCTCGCCCACGTTCCCGACCCCAGCGACGCGGACATCGACGCGGCGATGGCCGGAAATATCTGTCGATGCGGCACCTATGTGCGGATCCGCCAGGCGATCAAGCAAGCCGCAACCGGCCAGACCGTGGCGATGCAGACGATTGCCAACACCGCGCCGCCAATGGCAGCCGGTGCGTCGAAGAGCACGCAATGACCCGGCAGGCGTGTCCCGCGCCGAGCCGCCGCGCGGTTCTGCGCGGCACCGGCGGTTTCGCGCTCGGCTTTCTGCTCGCCGGACGCGTCGGTCCGGCCGTGGCCTCGGTTTCGCCCTTTCCGGCGCCGGACAACGCAGCAGCGGCCGCCGCCGATGGGCACCCAGAATTCGCGCCCAACGCGTTCATCCGCATCGACCGCACCGGCCCCGTGCGTCTCGTGATGCCTAATGTCGAGATGGGCCAGGGGATCTACACCTCCGAGGCGGCGCTGATCGCCGAGGAGCTCGATCTGGACCTCGACCAGGTCACCCTCGAGCATGCTCCACCAAACAATGAACTCTACGCCACCGCGCTATTGGGCGAGCAGGCGACCGGCGGATCGACCAGTTCGCGCGCCAATTGGCTCCTGCTGCGCCAAGCTGGAGCCGTCGCGCGGGCCATGCTCGTCGGGGCGGCGGCGCAGAAATGGACAGTGGACGCGGCTACCCTTTCGGTCGAGCGCGGTGTCGTGCATCACGCGGCGAGCGGCCGTTCCGCCGCCTATGGCGAGCTCGCCGAAGCCGCCGCGCAACAACCGGTTCCGACCAAAGTCACCCTAAAAAGTCCCAAGGATTTTCGCCTGCTCGGCAAACCGCTACGCCGGCTCGACACGCCGCAAAAAGTCGATGGGGCGATGCCGTTCGGCATCGATATTCGCGTGCCCGGCATGATGACCGCTTGCGTCGTCGCTTGTCCGACGAACGGCGGAAGGGTCGCTTCGGTTGATGACGCCGCGGCCCGCGCAATCCCCGGCGTGAAGGACGTCATCCGGCTGGATGACGGCGTCGCCGTTACCGGCGAGCATTTCTGGGCTGCAAAGAGCGGCGCGGACGCGCTCCGCATCGTTTGGGACCGCGGACCGAATGCCGATTTCTCGACCGCGGTTCTGTTTTCGCAATTGGAACAAACCTCGCGGACAGGCAAGCCCATCGTCGCGCGTCAGGTGGGTGACCTGAACCAGCCGGGAAAAACCATCGAGGCGATCTATCAGCTGCCGATGCTGGCGCACGCGCCGATGGAGCCGTTGAACGCGGTCGTGCATGTGCGCCCGGATGCCTGTGAAATCTGGGTGGGAACCCAGGTTCCGGTGCGCGTCCAGAACATCGCGGCAAAGGTTACCGGCCTGCCGACCGACAAGGTTATCGTCCACAACCAGTATCTCGGCGGTGGCTTTGGCCGGCGACTCGAGGAAGATTCGGTGGGGCAGGCGGTCCGCGTCGCCAAGGCCGTCGACTACCCGGTAAAGCTGATTTGGACGCGCGAACAGGACATCCAGCACGACATCCCGCGACCGGCTTATTACGACCATATCGCCGCGATCGTGAACACCGACGGGATGCCAGTCGCCTGGACCGACCGGGTGACGGGGGCGTCCGTGCTTCGCCGCTGGGCGCCGCAGGCGGTGCGCGCGGACGGTTTTGATCCGGACACGACCGAGGGCGCCGACGAACCGCCCTACGACCTGCCCAATCTGCAAGCCGAATGGGTGCCCTTTGAAATGCCAAAGGGCCTGCCCATCGGCTGGTGGCGCGGCGTCGGGCCGACCCACAATCTGTTCAAGGTCGAGAGTTTTATCGACGAGCTTGCGCATGCCGCCGGCAAGGACCCGGTCGTCTATCGCCGCGCCCTGTTGCAAAAGAACCCGCGCGTTCTGGCGCTGCTCGATCTTGTCGCCGACAAGTCGGCATGGGACTCGCCGCGTCCCACCCGCGTCGGTCGCGGCATCGCCCTCGGATCGGTCTTTGGCAGCCATGTCTGCGTGATGGTCGAAATCGAGGTCTCGCCGGAGCGCGAGGTGCATCTTCGCCGCTCCGTAGCTGCCATCGATTGCGGGTTTGTGATCAACCCCAATACCGTCGAGGCGCAGATCCAGGGCGGTCTTATCTTCGGTTGGACCGGGGCGCTCTATAGTCAGCTCACCTATGAGCAGGGCGCGGTCCAGCAGAACAATTTCAACGACTACCGAATGATGCGGATCAACGAGACGCCGCCGATCGAGGTGCATATCGTGAAAAGCTCGGCCGACGTCGGCGGGATTGGCGAAGTCGGTACCGCGATCGCGGCGCCGGCGCTCGGCAACGCCGTCTTCTCCGCGACCGGCATCCGGGTCCGCAAGCTGCCGATCCTCGCCGCGTTGGAGGCCGCGTGATGATCGGCCTCCGTGCGCGTTGGCTCAAGGCTGTCGGCGTCGTTGTCGCGGCGGGCATCGTCATCGTGGCCGCGGGCGTCGCCTGGCGCCTTTTGGATCGCGATCCGGAAGTGTCGGCGGCGGATGTCCCGTCCACGCCGGAACTCGTCGCGCGCGGCCACTATTTGACGCAAGCCGCGGATTGCACGGCCTGCCACACCGTGCCTGGCGGAGCGCCGTTTACCGGCGGCCTGGCGTTCAAGCTGCCGTTCGGCACGATCTATTCGACCAACATTACGGCCGATCGCGATACCGGCATCGGCACCTGGAGCGACGATGACTTTGTACGCGCCCTGCATGAGGGTGTCGCCAAGGACGGCTCGCATCTCTACCCGGCGTTCCCCTATACCTCGTACACGGCGCTGAGCCGCGACGACGCCGTCGCGATCAAGGCCTATCTGTTCAGTCTGCCGCCTACGCACGCGCCAGCCCGACAGAACGCGCTGTCGTTCCCGTTCAATCAGCGCTGGGGCATGGCATTCTGGAACCTCGTCTTCCTTGACCAGCACCGTTTCCACGCCGCCCCGGACATGAGCGCGGGCGAGAACCGCGGCGCCTACCTTGCCACCGCGCTTGGCCACTGCGGCGAGTGCCACACGCCGCGCAATCTCGCCTTTGCGATGAAGGAAAGTCGCCAGTTCGCCGGCACCGTGGTCACCGGCTGGCGGGCTTACAACATCACCTCGGACAAGACTTACGGGGTCGGCGCGTGGTCCGATCGGCAACTCGCGGATTACCTGCAGACCGGCCACGCCGACGGGCGCGGTTCGGCGGCCGGGCCGATGGCGGAGGCGGTCGCCAACAGCCTGCAATACCTGACGCCGCAGGATACGGCGGCGCTGGTAAGCTATCTGCGCAAGGTCCCGCCGCAAACCGGCGAGCCCGGCACCGACATCGCCGCGACAACCGCCGGGATGACCGCGTCGACCGCCTGGGCGCCCGGCCCCGCAAAAGACCCCGCAAAAGACAGTGGTGGCGGTAGCCTCGGCCTCCATATTTTTGAAGGCGCCTGCGCCAGCTGCCACCAATGGAACGGCGCCGGCCAGCAGACCCCCTACGCATCGCTTGCTGGAGACCAGACGGTGAATGATCCGGCGGGCACCAATCTCGTCCAGGTGCTCCTCGCCGGCGCCAATCTGCGGGCGGTGCACCCAACCGTTTTCATGCCGAGTTTCGGCAAGGCTTACAGCGATGCGGAACTCGCGGCGGTATCCAACTACGTCCTCGATCATTTTGGCGGGAAAAGCGGCCGGGTAACCGCCGAGTCGGTGCGCCAGGGTCGAGAACCTCAATAGCGATAGCGCGATGCGCCAGTCGGTCGGCTGACAAACCGAAGAGGCTCGGACGTCTCGGCTTGTCCTGTAACAGCTGCTCCTGTTCGGGCATCCGTCGGCCGCCAAACCAGGCACTAATCCGTCACGGGTTGGTCACTTCGCTTGGATACAGATCAGCGCCTGATCGCGAACAATCAGCCATTCGTCTTCGTCCACTCCGCAAGGGGTAGCCGGTGCCCACGATGAAAGACCGATCCGATATTCGGGTGCCGAGTATCGCCGCCGATCAGGACACTGCGGCGCCGGGCAAAATGTCGATATATTGGCGGGAGCTGCTCGTCCGCTGCCGCATCGAGAATTCTTGGCGCAAATTCCAAGTTTGGCGAGAAGGACCAGTCGACATGGCGAAGCCCATTGAAAGTCCGGCCGAAAGCGCAATCGACATAAGGAACGCGACAGCTCTCCTCGAACGATATGGCTGCGGTCCGATCGGGTTTAGCGGCTCGCACAACGGTCTGTACGAACGCCACCTGGTTTTTGACGACGTCATCATGCCGACGACGGCGGGGCTGCGGGAACGCTACGCGGCCGCCGCCCGGTCGGTCAGGGATGTCCTGTCGCAGCGCTGGGTACTGACCGATCAAAGCTACGACCGGCAAAACCCGAAGCGCGTCTATTACCTGTCGATGGAATTTTTGATCGGGCGGTCGCTCGCCAACAATATCACCAACCTGCGGCTCATGCCTTTTGTCGAAGCGGCCGTCGCGCATCACGAGATCGACTGGCTCGGCCTTATTGAGAATGAGCCCGATGCCGGTCTTGGCAATGGCGGTTTGGGACGGCTTGCTGCCTGTTTTCTCGATTCGATGGCGACGATGCAGTTGCCGGCGATGGGTTATGGATTGCGCTATGAATACGGCATCTTCAAGCAATCGCTTAAAAACGGCTGGCAGCACGAGGAGCCAGATAACTGGCTGCATTTCCAGGATCCCTGGGAAGTGCACCGGCCCCACGAGACCGTCGAAATCCGTATCCAGTCGTCGTTTTCCATCGAAAACGGCATGTTGCGCGCCCATGCCGGTGGATCATCGACCCTTATCGGCATCCCCTATGACCGGCCCGTTGTCGGTTATGACGGCAAAACCGTAAACACGCTGCGTCTGTGGGCGGCGGCCGCGCCGCGATATTTCGATTTCGAGCGGTTCAGCAGCGGCGATTTTATCGGTGCGCTGGCCGGGACGTTAGCCGCGGAATCCCTGACGCGGGTCCTCTACCCCGATGACTCGACGAGCATGGGACAGACGCTGCGTTTCGTGCAGGAATATTTTCTGGTCGCTTGCTCGCTAAACGACCTTGTGCGCCGCTTCCGTCGTGACAATCACGATTGGAAGACATTCCCCGATAAAGTCGCGATCCAGCTCAACGACACGCACCCGGCGATGGCGGTCGCGGAACTGATGCGGATCCTGCTCGACGAGGGATCCCTCGGCTGGGACGAGGCATGGGACCTCACGCGGCGAAGCCTCGCCTACACCAATCACACGCTGTTGCCCGAAGCGCTGGAAAAATGGCCTCTCGCCTGGTTCGAGCAGCTATTGCCGCGACATCTCGACATTATTCTCGAGATCAATCGCCGCTTTCTCGATGACGTACGCGTCCGTTTTCCGGGAGACGAGGAGCGCGTCGCGCGCGTTAGCCTCGTCGAGGAGCACCCCGAGCGGAAGATACGTATGGCCAATCTCGCGATTGTCGGCTCGCACAGCACCAATGGGGTCGCAGCGATCCACTCGGAGCTGCTACGGACGATAACGGTCAAGGACTTGGCCGAGATGTTCCCCGAGCGTTTCAACAACAAGACCAATGGCGTTACGCCGCGACGCTGGATGCTGCTGGCCAATCCCGGGCTGGCCAGGACGATCGACGAAGCAATCGGTGACGAGTGGGTCACCGATCTCAGCCAGTTGCGCAAACTCACGCCGCTCGGCGCCGACCCGGCTTTTCGGGAAGCCATCCAGAAGGCCAAGCACGAGGCCAAATCGCGCTTTTCTGATTGGCTCCATTCGACCACGGGCCAGTTGACCGATCCCCATACGATCTTTGACTGCCAGATAAAGCGCATTCACGAATACAAGCGGCAATTGCTCAACGTCCTGCGCATCATTGTTCTCTACAACCGGCTGCGCGCAAATCCTGGATTGGACCTGCCCCCGCGAACCTTTTTCTTTTCGGGCAAGGCGGCGCCCGCCTATCGCATCGCCAAGCTGATCATCAAGTTCATCAACAGCATCGCCGAGACCATCGATGCCGACGCGGCGGTCCGCGGTCGCCTCAAAGTCGTGTTCCTGCCGGATTATTGCGTCTCATTGGCCGAGCGACTGATCCCCGCTTCCGACGTCTCGAACCAGATATCGACCGCGGGCTACGAGGCAAGCGGCACCAGCAACATGAAGTTCATGATGCATGGGGCCTTGACGATCGGCACGCGCGACGGCGCGACCATCGAGATGGCGGAAGAGGCCGGCGAGGAAAACTTCTTTCTGTTCGGCCTGACGGCGCAGCAGGTCGTCGACAGTAAGAGTTGGTACAACCCGTATTGGCACTACGATAACGACCCCGAAGCGCGAGCCGCGCTGGACCTGATCGCCTCGGACTATTTCAATCGCACCGAGCCCGGAATATTCGCGCCGCTCCATGACGCCTTGCTTGCGCACGGCGATCACTACATGCATCTGGCCGATCTGCTATCCTATCTCGACGCCGATAAAGCGCTCTGCGCGCTCTACGCCGACCAGGGCCAGTGGACGCGCAAGGCGATCCTCAACATCGCCGGCTCGGGCAAGTTCTCCAGCGATCGCACGATCGCCGAATA
>Ga0181537_10002754_pt1 | contig 15303 bp, 12 predicted proteins | sample PEATcosm2014_Bin_39_FD_119765 | JGI IMG/M metagenome (GOLD analysis project Ga0181537, IMG submission 119765) | Peatland microbial communities from MTU Mesocosm Facility, Houghton, MI, USA - PEATcosm2014_Bin23_10_metaG | ecosystem: Environmental > Terrestrial > Soil > Wetlands > Peat | place... | reverse complement strand
CTGCAGGGCGTCGAGAGCATATTCGATATCCTCTGGACCGAAGGCCCGCAGGGGCCTGTGACCTACCGGGACGTGTTCCACCAGAACGAGGCCGAGCAGTCGGCCTACAACTTCGAACACGCCGATACCGAGGCGCTGTTGCGCCATTTCGATGAGCACGAGCGCTTCTGCAACCAGCTGCTGGAGGCCAGGCTCGCGCTGCCGGCCTACGAGCAGGTGCTCAAGGCCTCGCACACCTTCAATCTGCTCGATGCGCGCAGGGCGATCTCGGTCACCGAGCGCCAGCGCTTCATATTGCGGGTGCGCACACTGGCGCGCGGCGTGGCTCAAACCTACTACGCCACGCGCGAGGCGCTCGGCTTCCCGCTGCTCAAGGGGCCAGGCTCATGAGCACCGGGCAGCGCGACCTGCTCATTGAGCTGGGCACCGAGGAGCTGCCGCCGAAGGCGCTGCCAACGCTGGAGCGCGCCCTTGCCGAAGGCATCGCGCAGGGCCTCGCGCAATCCGGCCTCGTGCACGGGGCCATCGAGTCCTTCGCAACACCGCGCCGCCTGGCGGTGCGCGTGCGCCGCCTGGCCGTCCAGCAGAGCGAGCAGCAGATTCGCCGTCGTGGCCCGCCGCTGCGTGCCGCCTTCGATGCATCACAGCAGCCCACGCGCGCCGCGCACGCCTTTGCCGAGAGTTGCGGCGTCTCGCTGGCGGCTGTGGCGCGCGAAACCGACGCCAAGGGCGTGGAGTACTTGAGCTACGCGGCAACGCAGCCCGGGGCCCTCACCGCCACGCTCGTGCCAGGCATCGTGCAGCGCGCGCTCGATGCACTGCCGATCCCGAAGCGCATGCGCTGGGGCGCAGGCGAGGCGCAGTTCGTGCGCCCGGTGCACTGGCTGGTGCTGCTGTTCGGGAGCGAGCTGATCCGGGCCACGATCCTGGATACGGTATCGGATCAGTACACGTTCGGTCATCGCTTCATGGCGCCCAGGCGCCTGCGGCTCAGCTCGCCGGCCAGCTACGAGCGCACGCTGCGCAGCCGCGGCAAGGTCGTGGCGCAATTTGCCGAGCGACGCGAACGCATCCGCAGCGAGGTCGTGCGCCTGGCGGCGAGCGTCGGTGGTAAGGCGATCGCCGCGGATGAACTGCTCGATGAGGTCACGGCACTGGTTGAATGGCCGGTCGCGCTGCTGGGCCATTTCGAAGCGCGCTTCCTTACGCTGCCGCGTGAAGTACTGATCGCGACACTGCAGGAGCACCAGCGGTATTTTGCGGTGGAAGATGCCAGCGGCGCGCTGCTGCCCTGCTTCATCACGATCAGCAACATCGAGAGTCGCGATGAATCCGTGGTGCGTGCCGGCAACGAGCGCGTCGTGCGCCCGCGGCTGGCCGATGCGGCCTTCTTCTGGGCCCAGGACCGGCGCCAGAGCCTGGCCTCGCGCCGCGGCGCGCTCGATGCCGTCACCTTCCAGGCCAAGCTCGGTTCGATCGGCGCCAAGGTGCTGCGCATACAGCAGCTGGCAGGTGCTCTGGCCACCCCGCTCGGCGCTGATTGGGCGCTCATCGATGCCGCGGCCTTGCGCTGCAAGTGCGATCTGCTGACCGCGATGGTCGGAGAATTTCCCGAGCTGCAGGGCCTGATGGGCCGCTACTATGCGCTCGCCGATGGCGAGCCGCCCGAGGTCGCCGAAGCGATCCGCGAGCATTACCTGCCCCGTGGCGCCGGCGATGCGCTGCCGCGCACGCGCACCGGACTCGCACTCGCGATCGCGGACAAGCTCGACACGCTGGCCGGCATCTTCGCGATCGGGCAGAAGCCGACCGGGACGCGCGATCCGTTCGGCCTGCGCCGTGCCGCTATCGGGGTGCTGCGCATGATGCTCGAGGAGCGTCTCGAGCTGGATCTTGCGGCCCTGTGCCTCGCGGCCGCGAGCGCGCAGCCTGCCGCGGCGCTCGCGGCACCGGCTGAGACGGTGGCGGCCGAGGTGCTCGAGTACATGATGGAGCGGCTGCGGGCACAGTATCTGGAGAACGGTGGCGGCCTGACGACCGAGATGTTCGATGCCGTGCTGGCAGGCCACCCGATTTCAGTGCTTGATTTTGATACGCGGGCGCGCGCGCTGCTGGGATTCCTGGCGCGCCCGGAAGCGATAAGCCTCGCCGCGGCCAACAAGCGCATCGCCAACATCCTGCGCAAGTCGCCGGCCGAGAGCACGGCCGTCGATCCGGCGCGACTTGCGGCACCGGCCGAAGCGGCGCTGCATGCGGCGCTCGAGGCCCTGCGCCCGCTCGTGGATGCGGCGCTCGCAGCGCGCGACTACGTGCAGGCGCTGGATCAACTGGCGACACTGCGGCCTGCGGTCGATGCCTTCTTTGATCAGGTGCTGGTCAATGATCCGGACCCCGGTTTGCGTGCCAACCGGCTGGCGCTGCTGGCCACGCTGCGCGCGCTGTTCGGCCGCGTCGCCGATCTGTCGCGGCTGCCGGGCTGAGTCCCATGCAACGGCTGCGCTCGGTCCTGTTCACTGCGTTCTTCTTCGCGTGGACATTCTTCTACGGCATCTTCTTCTGCGTGGCCGCGGCCTGCCTGCCGTACCGCGGGCGCTTTGCGCTGGCGCGCTTCTGGGGCACGGCCATCCTTGCGGTGCTGAAGGCCACCTGCCATCTCGACTATCGCATCGAAGGCCGGGAGAACCTGCCCGCGGGCAATCACATCGCGCTGATGAAGCACTCCTCGAGCTGGGAGACTTTTGCCCAGACCGTGATCCTGCCGCCGCAGGTGTGGGTACTCAAGCGTGAGCTCACGTGGATCCCCTTTGTCGGCTGGGGAATCCTGCTGCTGCGCTCGATCGCCGTGAACCGTGGCGGGGGTGCCTCGGCGGTGCGCCAGGTGGTCGATCAGGGCCGTGCGCGTCTGGCGGATGGTCTGTGGGTCGTGGTGTTTCCGGAAGGCACGCGCATGCCGCCGGGCGAGACGCGCCGCTACGGCGCGAGCGGCGCACTGCTCGCTGCCGAGACTGGCCGGCTGATTGTGCCGATTGCCCATGATGCCGGTTACTACTGGCCGCGGCGCGGACTGCTCAAGCGTGCCGGCACGATCCGGGTACGCATCGGGCCGCCGATCATCGCCGCGGGTCGCGATGCGCGCGAGATCAACGCCGAGGCCCAGGCGTGGATTGAGGCGCACTCGACCCAGCCGGGCTAAAATCCGGCGAGCGGAACGCTATATAGAGAGTGGGGTCCTCATGGCGGAGCGCAAGCCAGCCCATCAGCCCTCGATGAGCGACGCGGCCGTCAAGGCCAGGACCGGCAAGTACTGGGCCGCGTGGTTCAAGCTGCTCGATGCCGCCAAGGCGCAGACCCTGGAGCACCGTGCGATCGTCACGCTGCTCTCGAAAACCCATGGCGTACCGGGCTGGTGGCGCCAGATGGTCGCGGTCGAGTACGAACGCGCTCGCGGTCTGCGCCAGCTGCATCAGAAAAGCGATGGGTTTTCGGTCTCGGCTTCCAAGACCGTGGCCGTGGCGCTCCCCCGCCTGTATCGCGCGGCCGCGACCGATGCGCAGCGCCAGCGCTGGTTCCCGGCCGGTGCCTTTATCGCCAGTACCGTGACGGCGGACAAGTACGTGCGCGGTGCCTGGAACGGCAACGCGCGACTGGAATTTGGTTTCTACGCCAAGGGGAGCGAGAAGGCGCAGATCACCGTGCAGGTGAACAAGCTCGCCTCAGCGCGCGAGGTGGAACGAGAGCGCAGCGCCTGGAAAGCTGCGCTCGCAGTGCTGGAGGAGCAGCTGGCCGCCGCTTCCTGAAGCGGCCACTAATCAGTGTCGCTGCCGCACCCGCGGCATGACTTGATGCTCGAGCCAGTTGCGCAGCTCCGCAAGCTTCAGCGTCTCCTCGCGCATCGCCGGCCCAAGGCCGTGCTTCCAGCACAGGTGCTTATCGCGCGGATCCTGCATCAGCGCCTTGAGATCCGCGACGTACAGATCGCGCTCGGCTGCGGTTGCGAACAAACCCTCATCGAGCAGCACCTGATCGTAGCGCAGCGCCGTCGCTGCGATTTCGGCAAAGCTGTATTCGGGATGGTATTGAACCCCCCAGAACGTGCCGCGGCCCCGGCGCAGTTCGATTGCCTGCAGGCCCATCTCGTTCGTAGCCAGCGTGACGGCACCGGCAGGCAGCTGCTCTATCTCATCGCTGTGCACGGTGATCGCTTCGAACACGGCCGGCTTGCCGCGGAACATCGGGTGCTCGCGCCCGGCGGCGCTGAGCTCGATGCGGCGCCCGAAGCCAAACTCGCGCCCGAGCGGGTTGCGGCGCACGCGCCCACCCGCCGCCGTCACTGCCACCTGCATGCCCCAGCAGCTGCCGAAGAAGGGCATGCCGCTCTCGAGTACCGCGCGCGCCAGTTCGATCTGCCGCTCGATGTGCGCGCCACCGTCGTATACATTGAGCGCCGAGCCGGTCATCGCAACGCCATCGTAATCGGCAAGTCCGACACCTGTCGGCCACTGCACCTCGCCATCGGCAGGACGGACGATATCGCAGCGTACTGCTGCCAGAGCCTGCAGCACCTGGGCGTAGCCTTCGCCGGAGGACTGACCGCCGGCGGCCACCTGCTGCGCGCGCGTCGCCGCGCGATTGCCATCGATGATCAGCACGCGAGCTTCGCTCATGTCCCTTGCCTTCGAAGCGCCGCGGCGCAGAATTTTTTAGGGTGCCACCGGCAGCGCGCGGCCCTGCTGGAGCAGCAGCGTGCGCAGCCGGTCGGGCCGGTCCGTGATTATGCCATCGACACCTTGCGCGAGCAGATTCGCCATGTCGGCCGGATCGTTGACTGTCCAGGGCACGACGCGCAGCTTCAGGGCGTGTGCCTCGGCGACACGGGCGGCATTCAGATCGCGATAATCGGGCGCCCAGGTCCCGGCGCCAATGGCCTTGACGAGCTCGGGTACGGATTTGCCGTAATCCGCAGGATCGAGGCCCCCGAGCCACGGCGAGGGTTGCGCCGCGCTGAACTGGACTGTGTCCTCTCCGGGCTGCTGATCTGTCAGCGCCGCGGTGGCCACGCCCGGAAGTTCGCGGTGCACCGCGTGCAGCACGCGCCAGTCGAAGGACTGGATCGTGACCAGTGCGGCACTCGCGGTCGCTGCCAGGTCGCGCTTCAGGCACTGCACGAACGGTTCGGGCGCCATCGTCAGATCGGGTCGATCCGGAAAAATCTTGACTTCAATATTGACGTGCACCTGAGCGCGGCCGCGCTCGCGAACCAGCCTCAGTACCTCGGCAAGCCGCGGGATGCGCTCGCCATCGACGGGCTGCTGCTCGGGAAACTCAGCGGCCAGGGCACTGCCCGGGCGGATCCGGCCGACATCGTACTGCTGCAGTTCGAGAAAACTTAAGGACCAGATCGCCGGCCCGGGGCGCTCGAGAAAGTGGCCCTGCGCATCACGCGTGTGCTCGGCGTTCAGCCGCGGGTCGTGCGAGACCACGACCACCCGGTCGCGTGTCACACCACAATCCAGTTCCAGCGTCGACACACCAAGTTCAATGGTACGTGCAAATCCGCTCAGCGTATTTTCCGGCCACAGTCCGCGCGCTCCGCGGTGGCCCTGCAGATCAAACAAGTTGGGATCTCCAGAAATTGAGCCGTCAGGTGGCTGACGGGCCGCGAAGTATGCCAGCGGGGCGAGGATCGAGACCAGCCGCAGTCGCCAGTTCCGCTAGAGCTTGTCGCGCTCGTACCACCACAGCACACCGGTGCCCACGGTCGTCAGGAACACCACGCCGACCAGCAGCAGGAAGACCGAATTGACGCCGGCGCTCTGCTTGAGCCAGCCAATTACCGGCTCCTGAATGATCGGACCGACCGCCCCCACCCCGTTGATGATGCCGGCAGCGAGCGCCGCCTGGCTGCGGGTGCCGGCATCCATCGCGCAGGCGCCAGAGACCAGCGAATCCGGACCCATCGCGGTGAAGCCGATCAGTCCCAGCAGGATGACGAACACGGTCGCCGAGGAGAGTCCCACGAGCCACAGCAGCGTGGTGCACAGCAGGCAGCCGAGGATCATCCAGAAGATCACCGGCGTGCGGCGTGCGCCGGCGATGCGATCCGACCAGATGCCGCCGACGAGCACACCCACGAACCCGATCCAATCGAACGCCGTCGAGAGGTAGCCAGCGAGGGTGGCGGAGAGATGGAACTGCTCGCTCATGATCAGCGCCGACCAGCTGTCGAGTGCATAGCGCAGGAATTTGAGGCCAAAGTAAATCAGTCCCAGCGAGACGATCAGTCCGACCCAGCCGGCCGGGAGCGGGGTCGTGATCTTCTTGCTGCCGGGCGCGGTCGCGGCAGCGTCGGGCTCGGCCTCATCCTGCAGCGACAGCCCCACCGACTCGGGTCGTTCGCGTGCCAGAAAGGCGAAGCACACGGTCAGCGCCAGCAGCGCGATGCTCGCCCCGAAGAAAGACCAGGCCATGCCCAGCCACCCGAGCATGAAGGCGGCCAGGCCCTTGCCGGCGACCGCGCCCAACTGGTAGCAGGTGCCCCAGATGCCAAAGAGCGTGCCGCGCTCGGAGCGCAGGGTCCAGTTGGCGAACAGGCCGACGTTGTGCGGCCAGCCGGTCGCCTGGGCAAAGCCCTGAATGCCCATCGCCACGCACATCCATACATACCCGCTGGCCTGATGCGCATCGACCAGCCAGCCCAGCCAGAGGTTGCACGCGGCCGCGATCGTCATCCCATACAGCAGCACCGTGCGGCTCTTGAGGTGACGGCCGAGCCACGCGGCGAAGAACTGGCCGAGCATGTAGGTGATCAGGTAGATGGTCCACGGATAGGCCACCTGCAGATCATCGAGCCCGAAGCGCTCCTTCAGCGGCCCTTTGACGACTGCGTAGATCTTGCGCACCAGGTAGAAGCCGAAGTACGACATCCACGTGGCGGTAAAAACCTGCGCGCGATAGCGGCGCAGCAGCGCCGATTGCGGCTCGTTCATGCGGGCCGCCGCAGGTGCAGATCGCCGCTGTCCGAGGACAGCTGCGCCCAGAAGTTTGCCGGCAGCTCGCGGTAATCACGCATCGTTGCCGACGCCAGTGGCGAGTTCTCGGCGATCTCACCGGCGCAGCAGGTGACGAACATCGAGCGCATGCCGGCGGCCTGGGCAGCGAGCAATCCGGCGCGACTGTCCTCGAACACCAGCGCCTCCTCGGCCTCGACGCCCAGTTCGCGCGCGGCGCGCAGGAACCCCTCCGGATCCGGCTTGCCGTGGCTGACATCATCGCCACCTACGCGCGCGCGCGGATTGACCAGCTGATCCGCGCCCAGCATCCTGAGGAAGCGATCGATCACGGTACGCGGACTCGATGAGACCACCGCCAGCTTGAGCTGCGCCGCGGCGGCGGCCTGCAGCGCCTCCGGGGCGCCGGGGATGGGCGTCACTTCACTGGTGGCCAGGTTCCATTCGGCCAGCAGCTCGGCACTGAGATCGGCGGCAGAGAGCTCGATCGGCGTCAGGGCGCGGATCAGCTCGGCCACGTGCATCCAGGTTCGACCGCGCGTCTCGCGCAGCGGCAGGCGGAATTTGTGCACGCCGTGCCGGGCGACGACCGCGCTGATCGCCTGATCGGTCTGCGGTTCGCTGTCGATGAGCGTTCCATCCAGATCAAAGAGCAGGGCTCGAACACATCTGAACTGGCTCACCTCAACTCACCTCGCCTGCCCGCCTGTGACTATTCAGCATCGCGGCGCCGCCGCGCGCGCGATACGAAGGCTCGTTGTCATGGTGCATCAATTCCCCAGGGCTGTCACTGCAGCACAGGATCCGCCCAGCGCGTGAACCGCTGATGAAAACCAGGTCTCGCGACGGAATTCAGTGCCGGAGCAATTACCAGGGGAGCGAATAGGTCTTGGTATTGGTAAAGCTCTTCATCGCTTCCAGCACGCCTTCCTTGTAGCCCAGGCCGGAATCCTTGATGCCGCCAAAGGGCGTCATCTCGAGCCGGTAGCCGGGGACTTCGCGGACATTGACGCTGCCGACATGCAGTTCGCGCACGAAGCGGGTGATCAGATCCAGCCGGTTGGTACACAGTGCCGAGGACAGGCCGTAGGCGGTGCCATTGGCGATGCGGATCGCTTCCTCGACGGTATCGAAGCGGATCACCGGCGAGACCGGTCCAAAGGTTTCCTCGCGCACGACGGTCATTGCCGGTGTGACCTGATCGATCACGGTCGGCGCGTAGAGCGCGCCACGGCGCACGTTGCCGACCAGGAGCCTGGCGCCCTGTGCGATGGCTTCATTCACCACGCTCTCGAAGCGACGCGCGGAACGCTCATCGATGACCGTGCCCATGTCCATCGCAGGATCCAGCGGATCGCCGTACCTGATGGCGCGCGTTTTCTCGACCAGCAGCTCGACGAACCGCTCAGCGACCGGACGCTGGACCAGGATGCGCTTGATGGCGGTGCAGCGCTGCCCCGAGTTCTTGTAGGAACCGCTCGCTGCGAGCGTCGCGGCCTCTTCCAGGTCCGCATCCTCGAGCACGATGAGCGGATCGTTGCCACCGAGCTCCAGCACCTGGCGCTTGTAGACCGCCTTGGCGGCGATGTACTTGCCGATGGCCACGCCGCCGGTGAAGGTCACCAGATCCATATCGGGACTGGTCAGCAGTTCATCGGCGATCTCGGCCGGATCGCCGGTCACGACCGAGAGCATCGGCGGGGGGAGCCCGGCCTCATAGAGAATGTCGGCCAGCGCGAAGGCCGTCAGCGGCGTCTTCTCGCTCGGCTTGAGCACCATGCGGTTGTTGGTTGCAACCGCAGGCGCCACCTTGTGGATGACCTGGTTGAGCGGGTGGTTGAAGGGCGTGATTGCGGTGATTGCCCCGAGCAGCGGTTCGCGTAAGGTATAGACCTTGCGGCTCTTGCCATGCGCCGTCAGGTCACAGGAGAACACGCTGCCATCATCGACGAGCGCCTGGTTGGCGGCGAACAACAGCACATCGGAGGCCCGGCCGACTTCGTACTGCGAATCCTTCAGGCACAGTCCCGATTCCAGCGTGATCAGGCGCGCCAGGGCCGCACGGCGCGCAGCCACGATCGCGCCGGCCTTCATCAGGATCTGATAGCGATCATGCCGGGTCAGGCTCGGGCGGTAGGCCTTGGCGCTCTGCAGTGCCTGGCGCACCTGGGCCAGCGTGGCCTTCGGCACCGTGCCGACGAGCGCCCCGCTGTAGGGATGGCGCACTTCGATGACCCGTTCGCCGGCCACTTTCTCGCCAGCGATGCGCAGCGACTCGCGCAGCGGCGCGCCAGTCTCCGGCTCTGCGGTGTCAGTGGACATCGGAAGACTCCTGCACCTTTAAAAATCAGCCCACCAGATTCAGTCCCAGATCAAAGGCATCGAAGTTACGCCAGCGCCGTGCGCCCGGCGCACTCTTCAGGGCCCGATTGGCCAGCAGCGGCACCTGCTGCTCGGACAGTCCACCGTGTGAGCGCAACGGCACATCGAGGCCCGACAGATCGTGGCGGCTGCGGCTGGTGCCCAGCGTCGTGTCCTGCAGCGAGATGACGATCAGATCCCCGATCCGGTCCGATGGCAATTCGAGCTGCGCCGCGGCCTCGGCCCGCGAAAGCACTTTCTGGATGCCGGGCAGCGCGGCGATGCGCCGGCCCAGGGCCTGCGGATCCACGCCCTCGGGCAAATAGACCAGGGCGTAGGAGCCCAGCGCGCCATGGTGCACGACATAGGGATCGGTGATCGGGAGGATGACCCGGGCCTTGGCGGTGCCGAGCCAGCCATCGAGCGTGTCCTGCAGGTAGATGACGTTGGGCTCGCCGTGCGTATCGTGCTTGGCGTTCATCCCATGATCGGCGGTCAGCACGATCGTGGCGCCCAGTTCATCGAGGCGTGTAAGGCTGCGGTCGATCATCGCGTAGAAGTCATTGGCAATGGGCGTGCCGGGCGCGGCCTTGTGCTGGATGTAGTCGGTGGTGGAGAGGTACATGATATCGGGGCGCTCGCGCTCCATCAGCTTGATGCCGGCCACGAAGATGAACTCCGACAGTTCGGCGCTGTACACCGATGGCACCGGCATGCCCACGCGCTCAACGATGTGCTCGATGCCATTCTCGGCCAGCGTCACCTGATCGGCTTTCTCCGAGGAGAAGCAGATGCCCTTCATCTTGTGGCCAAGGAGCTTGCGCAGCTTGTCTTTGGCGGTGATCACCGCGACCTTGGCGCCGGCATCGGCAAAGGCCGCCAGGATCGTGCCGACCCGCAGGTAGCGCGGATCGTTCATCATCACTTCCTCGCCGGTCGCAGGATCGTAGAAGTAGTTACCGCTGATGCCGTGCACCGCCGGCGGTGCGCCGGTGACGATCGAGAGGTTGTTCGGATTCGTGAAACTCGGCATCACGCAGTCGGCGATGAGACAGGTGCCCTGGCCGGCGAGGATCCGGCCGAGAAACGGGGCCCGGCCCGCGGCGACGGCGGCGCTGATGTACTCGAACTGGCTGCCATCGAGGCAGACCACGACCAGCGGATGCTCCATCCAGCGGTAGCTGCGCTGGTTGACGGTGATGTTGGGATGCAAGGGGGCAGTACTCCGAACAGGGTGGGGTTGACTGGGATGGGGCTGCTTCAGCGCGCTCGCTTTGAATCCAGGGCCGCGGCCTTGTGCATGCGGGCGCGGCTGTCGGTGGCGTGCCGGCGCAGCAGGCGGCCGGCGCGCTCGGCATCGCGCGCGGCGATCGCCCTGAGGATTGCCTTGTGTTCGGCGCTCGAGACCGCGAAGCCGCCGCCATCCTGCAGGCCGCGCAGGCGAAACAGCAGCAGTTCCTTGGTCAGCAGCCGGTAGGTTTCGCTCAGGCGCTCGTTCCCGGCGAACTCGACCAGCAGGTCGTGAAAGCCGAGGTTCAGCGCATGGTAGCGCTTCAGATCATCTGCCGCGGTCGCGGCTTCCATCTGCGCCACGATGTCCTTGAGCTCGGCCAGCTGCCCGGCGCTGATGCGTTGTGCCACGCGCTGCCCGATCAGTTCATCGAGCACTTCGCGGATGTCATAGATCTCATCGGCCTCGGCGATGGAGATCTCGCGCACGAATACGCCGCGGTTTTTTTCCGCCCGCACCAGCCGGCACTCCTCCAGCGCCCTCAAGGCCTCGCGCACCGGGCCGCGACTGGTGCCGAAGCGGATCGCCAGTTCGCTCTCGTTGAGCCGCTCGCCTGCCGCCAGCTCGCCGGCCAGGATCAGCTTCTCGATCTCGGCCTGCACCAGCGCCGGCAGTGAGCTCGACTGGACCAGCTGCAGCGGGGTCAGGTTGGAAGCGCTCGGCATGGGGCCTCTGGACTCCTGATGGGTATGGGCGGATCTTAATCCAATTGCTGATTGTCGACAATCAGCAATCGACGTATACTTCGGCCCACAGATGCGGCCTGTGCGGACCACGCGGTCCCCCGACGGCGGCGCGTCGCTTCATTCACGACGGAGGCGTCCATGACGGCTGATCCGATCCTGCTGACTCCGGGCCCACTCACCACCGCGCTGCGCACCAAGCAGGCAATGCTCCATGACTGGGGCTCCTGGGATGCTGATTTCAATGCGATCACGGCCCGGGTGCGCGATTCCCTGCTTCGCATTGCCCACGGCGAAGCCACCCACGAGTGCGTGCCATTGCAGGGCAGCGGCACGTTCGCGGTCGAGGCGGCGATCGGCACACTCGTGCCCCGCGACGGGCATGTGCTGGTGCCACTGAACGGGGCTTACTGCGAGCGCATCGCGAAGATCTGCAAGATCCTCGGGCGGCGCCTGAGCACCATCCCGTATGGCGAAGATCAGCAGGTGCGGGCCGCCGACATCGAGGCGCGTCTGGGCGAGGATCCCTCGATCACGCACGTGGCGCTGGTCCATTGCGAGACCAGCACCGGCATCCTCAATCCGCTGCACGAGATCGCCCAGGTGGTGGCCCGCCGGGGCAAGGGCCTGATCATCGATGCGATGAGCAGCTTCGGCGCGCTCGAGATCGACGCGCGCACGACGCCGTTTGATGGGCTGATCGCCGCCTCGGGCAAGTGTCTCGAGGGCGTGCCGGGCATGGGCTTCGTGCTGGCGCGCCGCACGGTACTGGAGAACAGCGCAGGCGTCAGCCACTCGCTGGCGATGGACCTGCATGATCAGTGGACCTACATGGTGCGCACCACCCAGTGGCGCTACACCCCACCGACGCACGTCGTGGCCGCACTGGATGCCGCACTTGAGGAGTACTTCGCACAGGGCGGACTGGCTGCGCGCGGAGCCACCTACACCGAGAACTGCCGGGTGCTGATCGCGGGCCTCAAGCGGATCGGCCTGCGGGTGTTCCTGCCGAGCCAGATCCAGGCGCCGATCATCGTCACGGTGCACGCACCGGATGATGCGCGCTACCAGTTCAAGCGCTTCTATGATGCGGTCAAGGCGCGCGGCTACATTCTCTACCCGGGCAAGCTCACCACCGTTGAGACGTTCCGCGTCGGCTGCATGGGGCAGCTGGGGCCGAGCGGCATTGGCGGCGCGGTCGATGCCATCGACGCGGTGCTCGTGGACATGGGCATCCAGGCACGGCACCCGGAGCGCCAGCGCGCCTGAGCAGCGCCTGCCCTTCGGACTGACCTCACCCAAAGCAACCCCGAGCGCAAGCACCGATGGAGCTCGCCGCTGCCAGCAACGCCCGCGTCGTGATCATCGGCGGGGGCATCATCGGCTGCTCGACCGCCTATCACCTGGCAAAGCTCGGCTGGCGCGATATCGTGCTGCTGGAGCGCGGACAGCTCTCCTGCGGCACCACCTGGCACGCGGCGGGGCTGGTCGGGCAATTGCGTGCCCAGGAAAGCATGACCCGGCTGATCCGTTATTCCACACGCCTCTACAGCGAACTGGAAGCGGAGACCGGACTGGCCACGGGCTGGAAGAATTGCGGATCTCTCTCGGTCGCGCGCACCGCAGAACGCCTGGTGCAGCTCAAGCGCACCGCGGCCAGCGCCCGCGCTTATGGGGTTGCCTGCGAACTCATCAGTCCACGCGAAGCCGGTGCGCTCTGGCCTGTGATGCGCACCGAAGATCTGGTCGGTGCGGTCTGGCTGCCCGGTGATGGCAAGGCCAACCCGAGCGACCTGACGCAGGCGCTGGCGCGTGGCGCCCGCGATGGCGGCGCCAGAATCATCGAGAAGACCCGGGTCACGGGCATTGAGAGCGAGCGCGGCACCGTGTGCGCCGTCACCTGGCAGCACAAGAGTGGCGCCGAGGGTCGCATCGCCTGCGAGATCATCGTGAACTGCGCCGGGCAGTGGGCCAAGGCCGTCGGCGGCCTGTGCGGCGTCACCGTGCCGCTGCATTCGGCCGAGCACTTCTACCTGGTCACCGAAAAGATCGAGGGCGTGCATCCGGATCTGCCGGTGATGCGCGATCCGGACGGCTACATCTACTTCAAGGAAGAGGTCGGCGGTCTCGTGATGGGCGGCTTCGAGCCCGACGCCAAACCGTGGGGGATGGAGGGCATCCCGGAGGATTTTGAATTCCGGCTGCTGCCCGAGGACTGGGCGCAGTTCGAGCCACTGATGGACAACGCGATCCATCGCGTCCCGGCGCTCGCCAGTGCCGGGATCAAGCAGTTCATCAATGGACCCGAGTCCTTCACGCCCGACAACAACTTCATTCTCGGGGAAGCGCCGGAACTGCGGCAGTTCTACGTCGGGGCCGGCTTCAACTCGATGGGTATCGCCTCGGCCGGCGGCGCCGGCATGGCGCTGGCCGAGTGGATCGTCGCCGGCGAGCCGACCATGGATCTGTGGCCGGTGGATATCCGCCGCTTCGCACGCTTCAACGGCAACGAGCGCTGGCTGCGCGATCGGGTCAAGGAGACGCTCGGCCTGCACTACGCGATGCCCTGGCCAAACCGCGAGCTCGACAGTGCCCGGCCGCTGCGCCGCTCGCCACTGTATCCACTGCTCAAGCGCCAGGGCGCCTGCTTCGGTACCCGCATGGGCTGGGAGCGGGCCAACTGGTTCGCCAAGCCGGGCGAGCCGGCCACCAACGCGTATTCCTTCGGGCGCCAGAACTGGTTTGCGAACGTCAGGCGCGAGCACCGCGCGACACGCACCAGCGTGGCCCTCTTTGACCTGTCCTCGTTCTCCAAATTCCTCATCAAGGGGCGCGATGCCGAGTCCGTGCTGCAGCATCTGATGGCCAACGATGTGGCCGTGCCGGTCGGGCGCACGGTCTACAGCAGCATGCTCAATGAGCGCGGCGGCATCGAATCCGATCTGACGCTGACGCGCATCGCCAGCGACGAGTACCTGATCGTCAGCGGCACGGCACAGACGACCCGTGATTTCACCTACATCGAACGCGGTATCCCGGCCGAAGCGCACTGCGTGATCATCGATGTGACGGCGATGTACGCGGTGTTTGCGCTGATGGGCCCGCGTTCGCGCGAGCTGCTGGCGAAGGTATCGGATGCGGATTTCAGCAATGCGGGCTTCCCCTTTGGCAGCAGTCGTGAGATTGATCTCGGGTACGCAAGGCTGCGGGCGACACGACTGACGTACGTCGGTGAACTGGGCTGGGAACTGTATGTGCCGGTCGAGCAGGCGGTTGCTGTCTATGAGGCGTTGCAGTCGGCTGGGGAAGCCCTGGGCCTTTGCGATGCGGGCTACTACGCGCTTGAATCGCTGCGACTGGAGAAGGGTTATCGCGCCTGGGGTCGCGAGCTGACCCCGGACTATCACTCGCTGGAAGCCGGCCTTGGATTTGCCGTGAAGCTTGGCAGCGAGCACCCCTTTCGCGGCCGAGAAGCGCTGCTCAGGCTCCGGCAGGAACCGCTGCGTCGCCGCATGGTGATCGTCACGCTCCCGGATCCGGAGCCGATCCTGTGGGGCGGCGAACTGATCCTGCGTGATGGCCGACCGGTCGGACACCTGAGCTCCGCTGCCTACGGTCACTCGCTCGGCGGCGCCGTGGGTATGGGCTACCTCACGCGCGAGGATCAGGCGGTCGATGAGTCGTTCATTGCTTCCGGCAGCTATCAGATCGACATTGCCGGCGTGCTGGCCGAGGCGCGTGTCCACCTGCGTGCGCCTTTCGATCCCAGGGGCGTGCGGATCCGGGGCTGAGTTCTGCTCGCTCATGCCGGGTTGCCTTGATTTGGAATTCGCGGCTAACACCAGCCGCTGGCGGTCGATCCGCCAGCGGCCAGTTGCATCGATTCGCAGTTCCTCCTGGCGCACCGGAGCGGCCCACGCCGCTCCTGCTCTCGCCAGTCCCTGCGCGTAAATTCGGCCCT
>Ga0181537_10002753_pt1 | contig 15303 bp, 14 predicted proteins | sample PEATcosm2014_Bin_39_FD_119765 | JGI IMG/M metagenome (GOLD analysis project Ga0181537, IMG submission 119765) | Peatland microbial communities from MTU Mesocosm Facility, Houghton, MI, USA - PEATcosm2014_Bin23_10_metaG | ecosystem: Environmental > Terrestrial > Soil > Wetlands > Peat | place... | reverse complement strand
TAAGATCGAAATCGATCCGATGATCACGCACACGATGGCGTTGAAGGACATCAACTCCGCCTTCGACCTGATGCACGAAGGCAAATCGATCCGCAGTGTCGTGGTCTATTAGTCACGGGAGAGATGTTTCACATGCGATATCGATCTTTCGCATTTGGTGCACTCCTTACGCTGCAAACGGTTTTGGCGATGGCCCAGCCCGATGCGGTTCTCATTCCGGTCGTGTCGAGCCGTGAGATCGCCTGGAATGCCGTAGTCACGGATCAAGGCCGCATCTTCGTTGCCGGCCCGCGTTGGACCGGCGGCATCGGCCCGGCCGTCGCGGTGTTCGATCGCAAGGGATATGCGCATCCCTATCCGAACGCCGCATGGAACAGCTGGAAGCCGGGCGTCGACACGAGTAAAACTTTTGTCAGCGTCAACGCGCTGCACCGCGACGATCACGGCGGTCTTTGGGTGATCGATACCGGTGCGCCGAATTTCGGCAGCGATGCGGTGCCGGGCGGCGCCAAGGCGGTGCGTTTTAATCTTGCGACCAACCGGCTCGACCGGATTTATCCGCTTGGGCCGCGAGTCGTGCTTTCCGGCAGTTATATCGACGACATCCGCTTTCATGGTGATCATGCCTATCTGACTGATGCCGGCCGCCCGGGGCTGCTGGTTCTCGATCTCAAGACCGGCGCAACGCGCCGCGTGCTCGATGGCGCGCGGTCGACCACTGCCCCGCCTGATCGGCCGATCATTGTCGACGGCAAGGTCTTGAAGGGACCGGACGGCTCGCCGCTGCGCGTCAACAGCGATCCCCTCGAAGTGTCGCCCGACGGACAATGGCTCTATTTCGCGCCGCTGGAAGGCCCATGGTCGAAGATCGAAACCAAGTGGCTCGACGATCCCTCGGTCACGCCCGAGGTGCTCGTGACCAAGGTCGAGCCGTGGGCCGACCTACCGCCGACCGGCGGCACCGCGATCGACGCGAACGGCGATCTCTATTTCAGCGATCTCGCTGAAGACAGTCTCAAGCGCCGCACGCCAGACGGCGCGATCACCACGATCATCCGCGATCCGCGCCTGCATTGGGTCGACGCGCCATTCATCGACGCCAATCATTCGATCTGGCTGCCGGTGCCGCAACTCGATCGCATTGCGCTGTTCAACGGCGGTAAATCGCAGATCCAATGGCCGGTGCTGTTATTCCGTCTCTATCTGGGGCCCGCGCGCTGATCGGTCTCGGCGAAGCCGGCAACCAAATCCCGGAGCGCCGGCGCAACGCGCCCAATCACACTGCCCCAGTCGCGCGATTCATCCTGCCGGAACTGGCGCGCCGTCGGATACCAGGGACAGTCGTCGCGATCGAGCAGCCAGCGCCAGCAGGTATTGTAGCGGTTGAGGAGCCAAAACGGCTTGCCCAAGGCGCCAGCAAGATGCGCTACCGCAGTGTCGACACTGATGACAAGATCCAGATTTTCAATCAAGGCCGCAGTGTCGGAAAAGTCATGCAGCTCGTTGGTCCGGTCGATGACCCGTTCGCTAAAGGCACTATCGTACAGCTGCTTCACCGCATCGTCGCCTTTTTGCAGGCTGTAAAATTCGCAAGCCGCATCATCGAAGAGCGGCACAAACAGTTCGAAGTCCATGCTGCGCTGGGAATCGATGCGGTTGGCGTTCGATAGCTCTTTGCGCGGATTTCCCGACCACACGAGACCGATCCGCGGTTTGTCGTGGCCGCCCAGCGCATCGCGCCAGCTGTTCGCCTTGCCAGTGGATGCCGCCAGATAGCTGCGCGCGGACGGGATGGTCTCAAGCCGGGTGCCGAACGCCAGCGGCAGGCTGAGCAAGGGACAGTGCATGTCGAAAGCGGGCAACGCGTCGCCGCGCGAGACGATCTGCGCCACGGCCGGCAGGCTCTCCATCAGCGCATGCAGCGGCCTCTGCACCTCGAGAATGACGTGGGCGCCGCGGGCCACGACCATCGGTACGTAACGGCAGAACTGGAGCGTGTCGCCAAAACCCTGCTCGGCATGAAGAAGAATGGTCTTGCCGGCGATGTCATTCTCGCCAAGCCAGAGTGGCTGCGGAAAGCTCCGCCCGCTGTGGCGCAGCGCCTCGGTTTGCCAGCGCCACTCGTTCTTTTCCCAGCCGCGCTCGTAGTCGCCAACCAATAGCCGGCACAGCGCCTCACAGTAATGCACTTCGGCATAGCCGGGCCGCACCACGAGCGCGCTCTGGTAGCTCGCCAGCGCCTCATCGATGCGCCTGAGCTCGCTCAACGTGGCGGCGCGGTTGACGAAGCTGTCAGCGTGGTCCGGCCGCAGCGCGAGCGCGCGGTCGTAGCTCGAAAGCGCATCATCGAACCGCTTCAGTTCATGCAGCGCGTTGCCGCGGTTAAAATGCGCGTCGGCGAAGCTAGGTTGCAGCACCAGCGCCCGGTCGAAACTCGTCAGCGCCTCGTCAAATCGTTTCAATTCATGCAGCGCGTTGCCACGATTGTAATGCACCGCGGCCTGGTTCGGCTCGAGCGTGACCATTCGATCATATGCCGCCAGCGCTTCTTCGAAGCGCTTCAAAGCATGCAGGGGATTAGCGCGGTTGGCCTGGGCCGCGGCAAACTCCGGCCGCAGCTTGAGCGCGCGATCGTAGCTCGCAAGCGCCTCATCGAAACGTTTCGATTCATGCAGCGCATTGCCACGGTTGAAATGTGCATCGGCATTATCGGGCAGCAGCGCCAGCGCGCGGTCGTAACTCGCCACTGCATCCGCGAAGCGCCCCATCTCGTGCAGCGTGACGCCGCGATTGCACAGCGCCTCTGCGTAATCCGGGCGCAGCACGAGAGCGCGATTGTAGCTCGCCAACGCCTCCTCGAAACGCCGCAGTCGCCTGAGCGCAAGGCCGCGGTTATTGAGCGCCATGACGCTATTGGGATCCCGGCGCAGCGCCAGATCGAACTGATCGACCGCAGCGGCGAGCCGGCCGCGGTGAAGAAAAATCAGCCCGAGCAGATGCAGGCAATCGAAATTGTCGGGCTCGACCGCGAGGATTTGCCGGTAAAACTCTGCGGCGTCGTCCAGCCTGCCGGCTTTATGCAACGCGAAGGCTTCGTCCAGCGACGGCGTCGGATTGGACGGTGCTGTTGCCTGCGGATGGGCGAATCGCTGCGGCACCTTGCCCATAAGGTGCAGCTTGCGCGCGCAGCGTCAATCGAGCGGCGGGCAACGCCCGCCACCGCTTATTCGCCTTTGATGCCGGCCGCCTTGATGATCGGTCCCCAACGCGCGACATCGGCGGCATTCCTGGCGCCGAGTTCTTCGGGCGTCGAGCCGGACGCCACAATCCCGAGCGGAATGAATTTCTGCTTGATGGCGTCGTCCTTGAGCAACGCCACCGTATCGGCGCTCATCTTTTTGATGATGTCCGCAGGCGTACCGACCGGCACGTAGAGAGCGTACCACGAGGTGTCCTCGTAACCGGGCACGCCGGATTCGGCGACCGTCGGGATATCCGGCGCAATCGGAAAGCGCTGTGCCGACGTCACCGCGAGACAGCGAACCTGCTTGCTGGTGACCGCCGGCAAGAGCGAACCGGTGGTGTTGAACATGGCGTCGAGGCGGCCAGCGAGCAGATCGGTCATGCCGCCCGCGTTGACGCCGCGATACGGTACATGCGTCATCTGGAGTCCGGCCATGCTTTGGAACAACTCACCGGCCAGAAACGGAATCGAGCCAACTCCCGGCGATGCCCAGCTGAGCTTGCCCGGATTGGCCTTGCCGTAGACGATGAAGTCCTCGAGTTTGGCAAATTGCGAGGAGTTCGGCACGGCGATGAGGTTAGGATAAGTGCCGACGAGCGACACCGGAGCGAGAGCCGCCGGATCGAAGGTCAGCGATTCAAACAATAGACTGTTTACGGCCGGCGCGCCGGGAGCAAACAGCATCGTGTAGCCATCGGGCGCCGCATGGGCGCCCGCGTCCATCGCAATCCGGCCGCCCGCGCCGGGTTTGTTCTCGATGACGATCTGCTGGCCCCACTTGTCGGTCAGGGCCTGGGCGACAATGCGGGCCGCCGAATCCAGCCCGCCGCCAGGCGGAAAACCGACCTCAAGCTTGACGACCCGAGATGGCCAAGAAGACGAATCGGCGCGCGCCAGACGCGACAACGGCGTCAAAGCGGCCGCACCGCCGAGTTGTAAAAATAACCGACGTGAAGGCGTCACGATGTTGCTCTTTCTTCCCGGCGCCACGTGAAATCAGTCGACCTTTATATTAGCGTCCCTGATCACCGGCCACCATTTATCGGCTTCCGCCTTCTGGAATTTACGCAGCGCCTCAGTCGTCTGCATGTCTGGCGAGGACACCGTCTGGCCGAGTTTGGCGAGCCGGTCCTTCACATTCGGATCCGCCAGAGCCGTGACGGTCGCGGCATTGAGCTTGGCGATGACGTCCTTCGGCGTGTCCTTTGGCGCCCATAACCCGAACCAGATCGAGGCATAGAAGCCCGGCAGGCCGGCCTCGTCGGTCGTCGGCACGTCCGGCAGGCTGGTCATGCGAGTCTTGGCCGGAACGGCGATGGCCCGGACCGTGCCGGCGAGCACCTGATTGGTGAAATTCGACGACGGCTCGATCATCATGTCGATATTGCCGGCCATCATGTCCTGCACCGCCGGGCCGTCGCCGCGATACGGCACAAACTGGAATGTCGTCCCGGTCATGTTCTGGAATGCGATGCCGGCGAGATTGCCGGTCGAGCCGACTCCGGGGATGCCAACGCTGGCCTTGCCCGGATTGGCCTTCAGCCAGGCGATCAGCTCCTGGAGATTTTTTACCGGCAGGCTGTTTTTGACGCAGATCAACAGCGGCTCGAAGCCGAGCTCGGCGATCGGGGTGAGATCGTTGAGGAGATCGAAATCGAGCTTGTAGAGCCCGCCGATCAGCACATGCGTCGTCAGCGTGCCGACGCTGAGCGTATAGCCGTCGGCCGGCGCGTGCACGACCTTGGCGACGCCGATGGCTCCGGCAGCGCCGGTCAAGTCCTCGACGATGACGGTCTGACCCAGCGCCTTGCTCATCGGGTCGGAGACCACCCGCGCCATCACGTCGGTCGCGCCGCCGGCGGCGAACGGACAGACGATCGTGATCGGCCGCGATGGAAATGTATCGGCTGCCGCGCCCTGCGACAGCACGGGCAATGCGGCGGCGCTTGCCGTCAGTTGCAGAAAATGCCTGCGTGCGATGGTCATGTATTTCCTCCGTATTTGGTGCCGGCTTGTCGCCGCGTTGGGTTTATTCCGGTTTGAGGTGCGCGAATTGCACGACCTTTGTCCACTTCGCCGTATCCGCGACAATGAACTTTTCGAATTCGGCCGGCGTGTTCGGCGGCATGATCAGAACGCCGAGATCGATCAGATGCTTCTTGATGTCCGGATCGATGACCGAGGCATTGATCGCCTCGTTGAGCGTGTCGACGATCGCCGGCGGCGTATTTTTCGGCGCGCCGAAACCGATCCAGCCGAACGCTTCATAGCCCGGCAGGAATTCCGCCATCGCCGGCACGCCGGGCAAAGAGTCAAGGCGCTGCGGCGAAGTCACGGCGAGCGGACGGAACTCGCCGGCTTTGATATGCGGCAGCGATGACGGCGTGACATCGAACATGACCTGGACGTTGCCGGCGAGCAGATCGGTCAACGCCGGCGTCGTGCCGTGATAGGGTACGTGAACCAGATCGACGCCGGCCATGTATTTGAACAATTCGCCGGCGAGATGTTGCGGCCCGCCGACGCCGGCGGACGCCATGTTGATCTTGCCCGGATTGGCCTTGGCATAAGCGATGAATTCCGGAACTGTCTTGGCCGGAAACGTCGGCAGCACTTCCATCGCCAAAGCGACGCGATGGATGATCGCGATCGGCGCAATGTCGTGCACGAAGTCAAACGGCAGATTGGGCACGAGCGCGGCATTGATGGTGTTTTGCGAATTGACCAGAAGCAGCGTGTAGCCGTCGGCCGCCGAACGCACCACGGCCTCGGTCGCGATATTGCCGGTGGCACCGGGACGGATTTCGACGACGAATTGCTGGCCGAGATGCGCCGAGAGATATTGCGCAACGAGCCGTGCGCTGATGTCGGAAGAGCTTCCCGCCGCCTGGCCGACCAGGATCTGCACCGGCCGGGCCGGATAATCGAGCGCCAGAGCGGGACGCGGAGCGAAAGCCAATGCAGCGGCAGTCCCGCCCAATTGCAGGAAGTTCCGGCGTTTCAAGGCGTTCCCTCAACTTTTGTTGCGGCCGGCCGTGCCTTTTGCCGACCGTTTAACGACGCAAGCTAGCATCTTATCGGCATCGGTGCCCATGCCGGCAGGTGCCAAACGTCGCAGGCTAGGGCGTCATCCCGAAAAGCGCAGACCGGTTTTCGGACAAGATCATACTCAAATCAAAAATCTAGGCCAGACGCCGGCGTTGCAACCTTGCCTCGCGCAGAAAAAGGAACAGGCCGGTGGCGACCACGATCGCCGAGCCTATGAGCAGCGTCGATGACGGCACATCGCCCCAGATGAGAAAACCGAACACCAGCGCCCACACGAGCATCAGATAGTAGAACGGCGTCACCGCGGGCGCCGGCGCCAGGTGCAGCGACTTGGTCCAGAACCACTGCCCGAGCGCATTGGTGAAACCGGTGCCGAACAGCATCACGGCGTCGAGCGGGGTCGGCCAGCGCCAGCCGAAGAACAACAGAAAACTGTGAAAGAAGGCGAGCACGCTCAATTGCCAGATCACGAGCGTGTTGGCGGATTCGGTTCTCGCCATGCCGCGCACGGCAACGGTGACGGTGCCGTACATCACCGCGTTGATGAGCGCGAATAGCGCGCCGAGCGTCAATGAATTGGCCCCGGGATCGGTCACGATCAGCACGCCGGCGAAACCGATGAGCAGCGCCGCCCCGCGCACAAAGCCGGCGGGCTCCTTGAGCCACACGATAGAGACGACGGCCGCGAATAGCGGCGCCGAAAAATTGATGGCGACCGCGCCGGCAAGCGGCATCAGGCTGAACGCGATCAGCAAGGCGAGTTGCGAGATCGATTGCGACAGACCGCGCAAGATGTGGTCGCGCGGCCGGTGCGTCGCGTAGACCGACAAGCCGCTGACCGGCAGGATCACCGCCGCGCCAGCCATGAATGAGGAGAGCGAGCGCAGGAACAGCACCTCGCCGACAGGATAAATGCTGACCAGCCACTTGCTGGCGGCAGACGCACCGGCAAACAGAATGGTCGCGACGACCATCATGAGGATGCCGCGCGGCACATCGTCGGAGCGGGCCTTGATCTGTTGCGCGCCGGCGCGCGCGGCAACCGGTACGCCGGAAGCCGCCGCGTGCTTGTCGCCGCCCGGATCGTTCATTCCCCCGCCCGCCCTTGAGAGCCGCCCTCATAGCCCATGTGCATGGCCCATGTCCCGGGCTCATGTCCCTGCCCCGACTTAGGCGTCGGCAGCGCGGCCGGGAGCACTTAGCCAACGCCCAGGTTCAGGAGACGCGGACATTGCCGGCGCGCTTCTTGCGGCGCACCGGCGGTCGGCATGGACTGCCGTGCAAAAAATGCGCGCAAGCACGCGGGGAAACCCACCGCAATGTAAAGTTGTACATGGCTGAAATAATGCACAACTTTTACAACCGTCGCTGGAAAGCTACAACTTTGATGTTGTGTGGCTTTGGTGTTTTGTGGCATGTATGGCTTGCAGGTGGGGCAAATAAGCAAAATTTTGTTGGACCGGCGGATGCACCAGCCGACAGCCACGACCCGTGGACAAGATTGTCGGTCGCAACGTCCGGTTTTACCGGCTCGCCAGGCGCCTGTCGCAAAAGGATTTGGCGGGGCGGCTCGGCATGAGCTACCAGCAGGTTCAGAAATACGAAAAGGGCGCGAGCCGCATCGGAAGCGGAAGTCTGCTGGAAATCAGCGGTATTCTTGGTGTCTCGCTGCTGGCGCTGTTTGAAGGCGGCGGAGCCGAACTAACCGGCAATAACAAATTGTCGCCTCCGAACCTCTTGGTGAATCCGCTGTCGCTGCGGCTCCTCCAGGCTTTCTCGGAAATTACCGAACGCCGCACGCAGCAAACGATGGTCGAATTCGTCGAATCGATCGTGCGCGTGCGTGGCAAGCAGGCTTCGCGCGACAGCGCTCGAAAGTAATCCGGCGAACCGAGGCTGCGGACTTTTGGCGCGCTCGAAGGGATTCGAACCCCCGACCCTCAGATTCGAAGTCTGATGCTCTATCCAGCTGAGCTACGAGCGCGGCGACGTCGAATAGTGCCGCACAATAAGGGCTTCGCCGCAAAAGTCACTGACCGGCTTTGCAGCGCGGCTCAATCCGAAAAAAATCGAAGGCAAAGCATAAAGGAACCCGGCGAGTTCCGCGATCTTTTGCGTTCCTCAGGCCGATTATTCCGCCCATGCCGGGGAACACGCCACGGCTCCTTGCCGTTATTCCCGAGAAACTCACGATGGATGGAGACCCGACATGTCTGACTATCGTTACCAAGACCCCGAGGACCCGTTCCGTGACGACGCGAAGCTCGATCCGAACACAAACCCACCGGCCCAGGCATGGGGCTGGATCGCCGCGGCCATATTCGTGGTGGTCGTGCTGGGAGTCGCGTTTGGGCTCGGACGCGGTCCGGGACAGCTCGGAACCAACACGGCGTCCAACGATATGACGCCTCCCGCCGTGACGCATATGGCGCCGCCGGTGAATGCGCAGCCGCCGGCCGCAACGCCTGCGCCGACGACGCAGGCAACGCCGCCGGTTACTCCGGCTCCAGCCGCGCCGGCGGAGCAGCCCAACAGCGGGCAGTAGCCTCGCTGCCTGATACGAACAGCACCGGCCGCAAGCAAAACGGCCCTGGTTCTTTCCGGGGCCGTTTCCATTTGGCTGTTTGCTCTGAAACTCAATTCCGCGCGGTGCCGTTACGGCGGATCAGCCCGACAAATCGCGCGCCGATTTCGTGGCCGAGCCGCCAGACCACCCGGTAGCTGGCTTCCTTGGACATGTCGTCGCCGGACAGCATCAGGACGAAATCATCCGGCACGTCGAAGCCTTCGACGTGGAGCCGCACACCGCCGGTGGAAATGTCTGTTATCAGGCAGTCGCGAGGCAGGGTTCCGGCGCCAAGCTGAATCTTCGCCATGCGGTTGATCATCTGCCGGCGCGCCTGGCGTCTTTCGCCGGGTTCGAGCCGAAACATCAGCCCGCCTTTGCCCGCGGTCGCCATGCCGTGAAGACGGTTCTCATTCATCACAGCAAACGGAATAACGGCCAGCCGTTGCAGCCGCGCTAAAACGATCCGGTAGATTTGCACGACATTTGAGTGAATGCGGCCGCTCTCATACAACCTGCGGTATGAGCGCGAACAACCTGCAAGAAAGAGTTCTATTCGAAAGCCGGATCGATCGGCACGCGATAGCCGTTGGCCAGCCGGTTGGTTTCGTTCGCCATGCCGACCACGGCCATGACTTCGCCGAACATTGCTTCCGTCATGCCGGCCTTGCGTGCCGCCGCACTATGACTCGCGATGCAATAGCCGCAGCCATTGGTGACACTGACCGCGAGATAGATCATCTCCTTGGTCAGCGCATCGAGCACGCCCGGCGCCATGACCTCCTTGATGCTCGTCCAGGTGCGCTCGAGCGTCGCCGGATCGTGCGCGAGATATTTCCAGAAATTGTTGACGTCCTCGACCTGCCGCGTCCGCTTGATGTTGTCGAACACGGCGCGGACTCGCGGCGAGGCGCCGCGATATTCGATCGGAGTGCGTGACGGCATGGTGGGGCTCCCTCAAGAAAGTCGGGAAGCACAGTGTAGCCGCTCCGTCGGCAGGAGGCACGCCGGCCTAAGCGACCGCGGCCTTCATCGGCTCGGTACGGATGAATTCGCCGAGTTCGGAGGCCGGCCGCGGCGGGCTGAACAGATAGCCTTGCACCTCGGTGCAGCCTTCGGCGCGCACCCGTTCGAGCTGCTCGGTAGTTTCGATGCCCTCCGCCGTGGTGGCGATGCCGAGGCTTAAGCCCAGTCCCGCCACCGCGCGGATAATCGCCACGCAGTCCGGCCGCTCGGACAGCTCTTTGACGAACGAGCGGTCGATCTTGATCTTGTCGAACGGGAAGCAGCGCAGATAGCTCAGGCTCGAATAACCGGTGCCGAAATCGTCCATCGAGATGCTGACGCCGATTTTGCGCAGCTGATGCAGCGTGGCGAGATTGGCGTCGGTCTCGCCGAGCAGCACCGATTCCGTGATCTCCAGCTCCAAGCGATTGGGCGGCAGCTGCGAATAGGCGAGCGCGTTGACCACCGCCTTGACTACGCCGCGGTTGCGAAACTGCAAGGGCGACAGATTGACCGCGACTTTCAGCCCGCCCGGCCAGCGCACCGCCTCGCTGCAGGCCTGGCGCAGCACCCATTCGCCGAGCGGCACGATCAGCCCGATTTCCTCGGCAAGCGGAATGAATTCCGCCGGCGCGATCATGCCGCGCTCGGGATGGCGCCAGCGCAACAGCGCTTCGAAGCCCGAAACCGAGTCGGTGTTGAGATTGATCAGCGGCTGATAGAACAGCTCGAAATCGCCGTTGGCGAACGCCTTGCGCAGATCGAGCTCGAGCATGCGGCGGGCCTGGATGCGGCGGTCCATTTCCGGCTCGAAGAAATGCGCGGTGTCGCGGCCTTCAGCCTTGGCGCGATAAAGCGCCATGTCGGCGTTGCGCAGGAGAACATCGGACGCCGTGCCGTCGCCCGGCGCCAGCGCGATGCCGATCGAGGCGCCGACGACGAATTCGTGGCCGTGAACCTCGTAGGGCCGGCTGACCAGGTCGATGAGCGTATTGGCAAGCGCGCTCGCCTCCTCGGGCTTGCGCAGCGGGAACTGCACGATCGCGAATTCATCGCCGCCGAGCCGCGCCACCATATCGCTGCCGCGCAACGCCTGACGCAGCCGCTGCGCCACGGCTTTGAGAAGCTCGTCGCCGATCGGGTGGCCGAGCGTATCGTTGACGCCCTTGAAGTGATCGAGGTCCAGGCAATGCACCGCGAGTCTTGCGTCGCCGCCCGGCGCCCGCCCCAACAATTCGTTGAGCCGCTCATGGAACAGCACCCGATTTGGCAGATCGGTCAGCGCATCGTGATGCGCCATATAGGCGATGCGCGCCTCCGCATGCTTGCGCTCGGTGACGTCGACCACCGCGACCAGGATCGTGTGCTTATTCACGAAAGCGAGCCGGCGCGCATAGATGAGCACTTCGATTTCGCCGCCGTCGGCCTTGACGTGCCGCCAGGTTCGGTCGGACTGATATTTGTCGCCGACCGATTTGGCGACCTCGCCGTGAACATCCCATTCGTCGCGCGGCCATAAATCGAACAGCGTCATTCCCTGAATCTGGCCGCGGTCATAGCCGTAATGGGTGAGCGCGGCATCGTTGGCGCTCAAAATCCGCAAATCGCCCGGATCGTAGAGCCACATCGGCACCGGATTGCCGTCGAACAGCAGGCGGAACGAAGCTTCGCGCTGTTTGAGTTCGGCGATGTCGGTCAGCGTCATCGACAACAGATCGCCAACCGAACCGACGCCGACATGCAGGTGAACTTCGCTTTCGTCGCGGGTGAAGCTCACCTCGAACTGATCGAACTGCCCGGAGCCGACGCCGTCGATCAGCCGCCCGATCAAGCCTTGCGGCGGCGCGCCGATCGGCAGTTCGGACAGCCGGCATAGTTGCAGTTCTTCCTCGCCGATGCCGAGCAGATCGGCGGCGCCCTTGTTGCAGGCGACGACCTGAAAATCGATCGCCACACCCGCGGCGTTGCGGATCACCGCAAGCGCGACGATGCCCTCGTCGGTGGAACGGAAAATCGTGTCGACGAGATTGTAGCGCGCGCCACCCGCCTCCCCGACATAGACGCCGACCAGCGGCGGACCCCAGCGGCAAGCCATGGGAAAGGCCAGCATTTCGTAGGTCTCGACCATGCCTTCGGCGACGCGATGCATGCGATAACGCACCGGCGCGCCGGCCGCGATCGATTGCGACAGCACTTCGCCGAGCGCGAGCGCGCAATCCGGCGGCAGGTCGGCAAGACATTTGTCGCGCGGGTCGCTGCCAAGCCACTCGCGGATCTTGCGTCCGGCACGCAATATCTTGAATTCGGCGAGCCTGCCGCCCTCGAACAGCAGTAGATGATCGCTAAGCCGGCCAAGGCTGCCGAGCACGACGTCTTCATACTGCGGCAGCTTCTTGCCGGCGACAACCGAACCACGCCACATCCGCTCGATGATGGTCTTGTCCGACAACAGCGGCGGACATTCGACATTGAGCTTGCGCAGCGGCGCGATCATGAATGGCAGCGAGATTGTTGGAGTGACGAATGTCGAAAGTCGATTGTGAATTAAACCGATAGCGCGAAATTTATAAAATCATCTTAAGTGCGCGGTCGACTCTGCGCATGACTTTCAGATGACAGTGTTGTTTGCTGCTTCTTAGCCGTAATTTTTTCGTGCGATTGTGACAAGGATTTCCGTTACCGATCAGCGCGGCAGATGGTGAACGAATTTTCGTCACGGCCTCGCGGCGCGTTTTGTGACAGCGCGGACACCCGATTGCCGCAGGCCGGGCAAGCAGGCACAATCGCTTTCACAACAAGGGTTAAGGAAACGCCATGCCAAAAACACCGGATTATTTCGCCGGCAAGACCGTCATCATCACCGGCGCCGCGAGCGGCATCGGCCGCGCCACCGCGCTGATTTTCGCCCGCGAAGGCGCCAACGTGGTCTGCGCCGATGTCAATGAAGCCGGCGCGCGCGACACCGCGGCCGCGGTCAACGGCAAGGGCAGCCAGGCGCTGGCGCTGAAAACCGACGTCACCTCGCGCCCGCAGGTCAACGACATGGTCGAGCGGTCGGTCGCCGCCTTCGGCAATATCCAGTTCCTGTTCAATTCGGCGGGCGCCGCGCTCCGCCGTTCCAAATTTCTCGATATCGACGACGCGCTGATGGAGAAGACCTTCGCGCTCAACGTCTACGGCACGTTCTACGCGATGCAGGCGGTGCTGCCGCATATGCTCAAGAATAAATTCGGCGTCATCGTCAATGTCGGCAGCATGGCGCACCGGCGCGGCGGTCCCGGCTCCTCGGTTCACTATGCGGCCTCGAAAGGCGCGGTGGTGACCATGACCATGGGCGTGGCGCGCGAATTCGCCGGCGAAGGCATCCGCGCTTTGTCGATCTCGCCGGGGCCGATCAAGACGCCGTTCCAGGACGCCGCAGGCTCATCGCCGGAACTGGTGAAGCGTTTCCTCGACGATATTCCGATGAAGCGGTTCGGCGAGCCCGAGGAGATCGGCGAGCTTGTCTTGTTCATGTGCTCGGACGCCTGCCCGTTCATGACCGCCGACACGGTTTATGTAAACGGCGGCGGCGGGTGGCGATGAGCCAGCTTTAGCCCGCCCGCTCCTCCGCCAAAACGAGCTTGTCGCGGCTGCGCGCGACGCCGCTCGGCCAGCTTTTATCGAAGTCGGCGATCAGCGGCTTTAGAATTTCATCCTTCATCGCTGCTTCGAGCTTCGACTGATCCGCGAACTGATAGATGGCGTAATGCACGCCGGGATCGATCGTGCTCCAGTACCGCCACGCCTTCTCGGCTTTGAAGTCTTTCAGCGCCCACGGCAGATGGTCGGTCGAATACCAGTGATCGAATTTTTTGCGCAGCGGTTCATCGACCGCCGCGCGCACCATGAAATAGGCTTTGGGCATCTGGTTTCCTCACTCCCCCCTGATCCCCGCCTCTTTGATGACCGGCCACCATTTGGCGATCTCGGCCTGCTGAAACGCGGCGAGGCCCTCGGGGGTTTCCTGATCGCGCGTCGCGATATCGAGGCCGAGATCGTTGAGCCGCCCACGCAGCGCCGGATCGTTGAGCGACTGCACCATGGCGATGTTGAGCTTGGTGATGACGTCGCTCGGCGTACCCTTGGGCGCGAACAGGCCGAACCAGCCTGACATATAAAGCCCCGGCACGCCGGATTCGTCGGCGGTCGGAATGTCCGGGATCGCCTCCGAGCGCTGCGGCGATAAATTCGCCAGCGCTTTGAGCGTGCCGGCGCGCACCTGCGGCATCGTCACCGCCGCCTGAAACACCGCGAGATCCACCTGGCTCGCCATCAGGTCGGTCAAAGCCGGGCTGGCACCGCGATAGGGCACCAGCAGCACCTGGGTGGCGGTCGCCTTCTCCAGGAGCAGCGCGCCGATCTGGCCCGACGCATTCTGGTTGACGAATTTGGCCTCGCCCGGATGCGCCTTCATCCAGTCGACCAGTGATTTGAGATCGTCCGCCGGAAACGATTTGCGCGCGATGAGGAGCTGCGGGTTGATGGTCATCAAGCCGATCGGCGCGAAATCCTTCTGCAGATCGAAAGCGATGTTGTAGATGATCAGCCCGACATGGGTGTCCCACTGGCCGATGTCGATGGTGTAACCGTCGGGCACAGCATGCGCGAGCCGGCCGACGCCGAGGCTGCCGCCGGCGCCGCCGACATTCTCGACCACGACCGGCTGGCCGAGCAGCGGCCCCATCCGCTCCGCCATGATTCGCGCGGTGACGTCGGTCGATCCGCCCGGCGGGAACGGTACGATCAATGTGATCGGACGCGAGGGATAATCGTCGGCGTGGGCGGGGGAAAGGAAAGCAAAAAACGTCAGCGCAATGGCGGCAAATACGTTTCGCATTTTCAACCCCAATATCGGAATCGGTACGCACAATTCTTACGCGTGAATATTACCTTCGCATCTACGCAGCCTGACAGGGAAAACCTTACACCGGCAAACCGCATGGTCATTGCGAGGAGCGAAAGCGACGAAGCAATCCAGGCTTCACTTCACGACTGGATTGTTTCGCGGAGCTTGTCATCGGACCGGCCACTTCGGGCCGGGTCCGTTGGCTCGCAATGACGCACCAATCCGTTCTCGCGGCGCGTCAGCGTCCGAGCTTTGCTTCAAGCTTCAAGAAAGTGTCCCCCCAATACGGGGAGAAATGGAGCGCCGGGAGGCGCCAAAGGTCGTGGCCACGCCACGCGAACGGATGTTGCCACCCGCCCGCGCTTCGGGCGCGACGCGCACCACAGAACGATCCGCTTGCGCGAACCGCCTGCTTCGGGCGCGCGGCGCCTCCCGGCGCTCCACCACGGTTTCCGCTCCGGCTGTCGACCGCCGACGCGTGAAACCGCACTCGCCCCGACGCCCGGCTATGCCTGCCGGACGCGTCCTTATGAGCGAGATTTGATTCTTTGG